>ENA-ORRT01000344-ORRT01000344.1-human-gut-metagenome-genome-assembly--contig:-NODE-344-length-38256-cov-13.803_pt1 | contig 38256 bp, 44 predicted proteins | sample MGYA00242181_ERZ509146 | MGnify/ENA primary metagenome ERZ509146 (study PRJEB26280, sample SAMEA2338624) | human gut metagenome | biome: human gut; feature: human-associated habitat; material: faeces...
GACTTTGTAACTATTAACCAGTAGTCGTTCTTGACTACACCATTATTATACTAGGAGGAAAATTTATTTCAGGCAGCTCAGAGAAAACGCAATGCAAAGAATGAATGAGATGGATGCATCCTTGTATCCAATAGCGTTAAAGCCCTGCATTAGCATTACAGGGAAAAAGCGAAAAAAGCTTGCCATTTTATTTTGGCAGGCTTTTTTTCGTTACCAGGTATTGTTTTGCTTTGGATTTGTCTAATCTTTTATTGATAATCCCATTAATCCGTCAAGGTGGTTACCGGGCCATTCTTATCATAGATGTTCATCCCCATTCCTGGTCCGGTTCAAATATTCATGTATATACTGTAAAACCACATCTTAAACGTAAAGAAAGACCTCTATGTTGACAATTTGATTCCGGCATACAGTCGACATTATTCGTCATATAATATCACTTTTTGCCGACCTTAGGCTTCTTGAACATCCCCCTCCTGACTATTAAGTTACTATTGTGACACTATATATGGAGGGATTAGTATGAAATACAAAAGAGTAACCAGTAACCTACTTCGGCGCCTGTGCGTCAACAACTCCTACAAGGGATTCCACTATACGGCTTACGGGGTCAGCCAAGTCATCCGTGATCCAGAATTACTAACCTGCATATCAAAAGGACTACATATAGAGATTGCCAGCAGATTCCAAACATCTATTGGCTGCGTTGAACGAGATATACGGACTGTAGTCAAGACCATATGGGAGCATGGGGACAAGATGCTTTTATATGAGGTCTTTGGTTTTGAAATAGAACTTCAATTATTCGTCCTGTCCATAAGGTTCCAGGAAAGCATGGAAATGACGCATGGGGAGTTTATGACCTAATGTAATCTTCATATTCGGAATACTGCAGCGATCCTTATATAATTCCGTTACCGCAGCTATTACATAGTCTAAGTGCTCCTGTGACAGCTGACTTCTGTTAATTGCAAAACGGACCACATTGCATACCTCTTTCTGCTGTTCAGGAGTCTTTAAATCATATTCCATACTGAAATCTCCCAGCTCTGATACGCGGATTCCATAACGGCGGATTAATTCAAGACTGAAACCAGCTCCTGCAAATGACTCATGTCCACGCTTTCCGTCAAAGAATTCATCCATATTGATATACACGCCATGACCTCCAGCCGGAAGCACAACGCCTTTAATCCCATTTTTATAAAAGCCCTGTGCAAGATATTCACACTGACCGACCCTCTCCTGCAAATATTCAAACCGTCCGCATTCATATAAACCTGCCGCCAACGCCATGATATCATGTCCGGACATCCCGCCGTAAGAATCATTGCCGTAGCAGGAAATTTGCTTCACTTTCAGGAGAATACCCACATCTGTAATCAGATTACCTGCTTCATCAAAATCAGAAAAATTCTTCCAGAACAATCCTCTGTCGCGGAACGCAAGAATACCGCCCATATTGGAGTGCCCATCCTTCTTTAAGCTGGCAGTGAATCCATCACAATAGGAGAACATTTCCTTCGCAATTTCAAATATGGATTTGTCCTCATAGCCATCTTCATTCACCTTAATAAAATAGCAGTTCTCTGCCCAACGGGCTGCATCCAGCATGTAAGGGATACCGTATTTGTGTGCAATGCTGCTGGACTCACGAATATTGGTCATGGATACCGGCTGCCCACATACGGTATTGTTTGTGATAGTTGTGTATACTAACGGAACATTTTCCGGCTCGGCTTCTTCGATTAAAGCCTCCAGCTTCTTAGTATCCATATTTCCTTTAAATGGGTTTTTCTCATATTTTCCGCCTTCCGGCACTTCCCAAAGCAGCTGTTTATTAAAACAGTTACGCGGCGTAGAGCCCATCTGTTTGATATTGCCCTCCGTGGTATCAAAATGTCCATTGGAAGGAATTGTAAAATTCTTTCCCGGATGGCGTTCTCCCAATATCTTGCTTACCATAGCAAAAAGTACACTCTCTGCGGCCCGTCCCTGGGGCATAATAAACGTGTTAGGACGTTCCATCTGCGCAGCGCCTCCATTGAATAACCCGCCCTCATATTCACAGAGATACATCTCATTCATCATCTTGTCAATGTCCTGACAGTCTGTCCTCACCAGATCAATCACACGTTTTTGGTTATCTCCGCGTTCAAACACATCACGGAATGCATCCAACAGCACATAATATCCCTTATTACGTCCGTAAGCCTCATCTCCCAGAAACATGGTGCTCCATTGCACATCCGTCATTGCCGTTGTACCGGAATCGGACAGCATATCAACGGTCAGCATACCTGCCGGAAATGCAAATTCATTATAATGTGTTGCCTTCAGCGCCCGCTCCCTCTGCTCAACTGTTACATTGGGAATGTTACGCTTTACATATGAATAGGATTTTGGCGCTTCAACGCTTAATGGATAGCTTTTCATCTTTACCTCCGTTTTTTGGCCTGTGGCCACAATTTTATTTACTCCGGTCGTCTTTTTGACTGGCGGTCAGTATCATTATAAAGTTACCTCTATACATTCTTCTTTTTCAGCATACTGATACCAATTATCAGAAGAAATGCAGACATCAATGCACAGACAAATATAAATTCCCCGTTCAGTTCAAATAGAAATCTATCTGTCATCATCACGGCAGTAATTAGCAGCATTCCCGCATTTTGCAGAACAAGCCCTGTCTTCCTGCTCATACCCACCTCCTTATGCAATCCCCATTGCCATTAGAATCATACGCATAATAATTAATGACAGAGCTGCATCAAATAAAGGAACAATTAACAGCATTGTATGCCACTTTTTGTTAGTTCCTGCAACCAGGACAATTCTTGCATAATGCCCGATGAGCGTTCCCATCAGTATACACGCGGGCAGCAGCATAGAGGCCTGTCCCAAAGTTAATTCTCCATTCGCATACATAGTTGCAGCAGTTGCACACCCTGATGCCTTTGCAAAAAAGGCTGAAATCAGCACTGCAAACGCCTCGCCCGGAAGCCCGAACACCCCCATAATCGGCGCAAATATACGTCCGAGAAATGTCATCAGCCCCGTTGCCTGAAGTATATAAACCAATGTATAGCCGAGTATCATCGCTGGAGTGATGTTCTCAATCCCAATCTTAAATCCTTTTGCGCACCCTTTTAAAAATGTATCTACAATGGATGGGTTCGCTGTTTTATCTATCGACTTTTCCATTTCTATGCCCCTTTCTTCTGCGAAATCTTAAGAATCAGGCGAACCAGATTGGCCCCAACGAGCTTGCACACAAACTCAATCACAATAACCGGCCCAAGAGCCACCGGACATATGGCAATCAAAGGTGCGCCTCCGGTAATAGTGTTATTAATGCAGGCGGATCCGGCATACTGGTAGGCCACAAATACAGTTCTTTCATCATCTGACAATTCTCCACTGTCCGCCAGCTCTCTGGTCATAACTGCAGCCACATCTGATCCTGTAAAACTACTGATAAAAGCAACGCCACATTTGCCCGGAATATTCAAAATCGGCTTTAGTATTGGCCTGAACAGAATATCCGATGCCTTGAATGCCCCCAGCTGTTCAAAAACCCCCATAATTCCACAAAAAAACATAACCGCCGGAATGAGGTTTAACCCGGCCATAAACCCGTCTTTTGCACCTGATCCGCCTTTTCCGATAAAATTGGCCCCCGTCTCTCCAATTTGTCCAAAATTTCCACACAGATTTGTAAAGTCCATCACTTCCAATGCGGATTCACTTGTTCTGAATGCACCTGACAAAATCAAAATTAGGATAACCAGAGATACCCACGCACCAATTCCAACCTTGGGTTTTGCCACTACCTGTTCCAATTCCTTTTTTACATCTCCCATTCTTCCTTTCTCCTTCCTGCTTTTATAATGCATACGCAGCGCAGCCAGCTAAAACCGTTCTCTCAAATAAGCTTTCGACTACCGCATACTCATTCATTGTATGATTCCCTGCTCCCTTTACTCCCATTGCACAAATGGTCGGCACTCCATTGGAGACACTGATACCGGAATCTGACACACCGCTCACCGAAAAGGCATGAAGGTCCCCATATCCGCATTCTGCTGCTGTATTCTTCACATGTTCAAACAGTTTTTTCACACCATCCGTGGTCTCCATACAGTCCATCAGCATCCGCACCCGCATCTTAGCACTGGTATTCTCAATATGTACGTGTTCTGCTGCTGATTTGATATCATCCAGTATTTCATCCCGAATTGCCATAGATGGGAAACGAATGCCAATGCTGATTTTTGCCTCTCCCGGAACCGTATTTTCGCCTATACCGCCGCTGACCATACCGCAGTTAATCAGTTTTCCACGCTCAACGTCTCTCCTGGACTCAATTTCGATAATTTTATAGGCCATTTCTGCTACTGCGCTTCTTCCTTTTTCCGGCTCAATCCCTGAATGTACCTGCACGCCTTTTATTACCACATCAATAATTCCGCCGCCGCTTCTTCCCACAACCAGACCGTCATCCATATAGCCTGTTTCAAAATTAAATGCGGCTTCCGCTTCTCCCAGCTCTGAAACCATAATATCCTTTGCACCGGAAAACATATGCAGGTTTTCTTCATCTCCCATAAAAATGCACTTAACGGGGCGTTCCCTGTATCCTGCATCCCGCAGTGCCCTGACCGCATAAAGAGCGATTACCAATCCAGCCTTCATATCCAGAACACCAGGGCCATGAGCCAGTCCCCTCTCATCAATTTCAAACGGATTTTTTTCTGCTGTTCCATCCTTAAACACCGTGTCCATATGCCCAATAAACAGAAGAGGCTTTTTAGAGGCATCCATACACCATTCACCAATCAGAACAGGACCTGCTCCGCCGGATGGGAGAACCCTGACAGCCATACCAATATCCTCCATCTCCTGCTTCAGCACCCGGCAGACTGATTCCACTCCCGGAATATTTCTGGAATCGCTGTCAATGTTTACAATCTGCTCCCACAATGCCAGCATATTCTCACGGTTCTCATTTACACTTCTTCTCACCGCCTCATATATCTGCTGCATACCATATTTCCTCCCATATCTTATTGATTTTATTTCGTTTTGTTATACCCTTTTCACAATATTCAAACTACAAGGAATTGACCGCAACGCCTGCAATTAAAACGGATACAATGGTAACTGTCACAAGTCCTGCCGTTAACATTTTAGGAAGCAGATAATTTTCAATTGCCGTTTTCTCCTCTTCTGTTTCACCAATGGCCTGTGCAACTTCCTGAGGCATCAACATGGTGGTGGGAAAACCAAATGTACAGCTGATTCCCAGGGAAATAGCCAGTCCCGTGCCCATGCGAAACAGCCTGGCACCCGCCATGCCCGCCGCAGCCACTCCAGCCACACCGCTCAAAGACAAAACAGTCAGAGGTCCCAACACCTCCAACACCTGTGCCGGGGTTGTGGATGCAAGGTTTGAAAAAATAATAATGGTGACAAGAAAGGTTATGACTCCATTTGCCTGTGTTTTTTGAAGAATATACTTGTCCAGAAATCCTAAAGAAAACAAGATAATCCCTATAATAAGACACATTACAAAATAGTGGACTGCTCCGCCGGTCATTTCTGCAAGATAGTAGGAAATCATGGCGGAAACTGCCAGCTTTGCCAGAAATACCGAGGGTCTTGCAAATGACCGTGGGAGGCTTAGAAACTTTTTACCGCTCTGCAATTCTATTATCTCTTCCTCTTCTTTTGTTTTATTCCTGTAGAGCCTGATATTGTCTGAATTCTTTCTAAAACTTCGGGCCTCTCTTCGCAGAAAAAAGGATGCTGCCGGAACACCGATAAATTTCTGCATCACATACAGCACGATACAAAACGTGCCTGCCAGCTCCATGGAACGTTCGTTCAAAGCTGTTGTCATAATCAGGGTCGCCGCGCTGCCTCCTGCAAAAACAGGTGCGCCCGCAATTGCCATTTCCTTCATTCCCAACAGACTGCCCGCCACATAAAATCCAGCAACTGCACCCAAGACTCCCATGAGGGATACCAGAACCACCTTCCACTGACGTTTTAATTCCTCAAAGTCAATGGTGGTACCCAGGGATGTAATTAAGATTCCCGCAATGATATTGCCGAACTTATCCACGCCACAGTCTGAAAAAATTGTTTCCGGCAGGATATCAGTCCAAAATCCAATCAACAGCAAAATTGCAATTCCAAGCACTGTTGAAAAGACCGCTTTTGTTTTTTTCGCAATCATTTCACCAGCCCCATAGATTGTTAACAATATCGTCAACGCAGTAATTCCGGGCATTTGTATGCTCCTTTTTGTATATTTTATCTTGTTTTATGTCTGTATTTTAAACTTATAATGCAAACTTGCCTAATCTTATTTTTTTATTTTCCAGTTATAAATATAAAGCATAGCCATTTTGCACAAACCAATAATACTTCTGCCACATACAAAAAATGCCGGCTGGATTTAATCCGGCCGGACATCATAATGTGCATTTTTTTTAACAGCTCTAATGAATTGCTTTCGGAACCCATAATTCCAACATCTGTACAAATTCCCGGGCAGCAGCGCTTAATATTTCTTTTTTCCTGCGAATCCAAGCAACACCGATATTGACCTCGCAGTTTTTAATTGGAATTGTTTTTATTCCATGCATTGCAAAATCCTCTCTGCTGATTCCCGGTCCGAACCGGAATACATCCGTATATTTCAGCAGATTAATCATTGCAGCATTGTCACTCATATACTCAACTTTTTTGAATTCCGTCAATGAGATACCGCCAATAGACAGATAGAAGGTCAGATTAGAAAAATAGTCATCCGGCATTCTAACTATGGGATACGAAAGCAGCTCCGATGCCTCCACTTCCTCTCTGTTATACAACGGACTGTAGGGGCCCACATTGACATACCATGTGTCTGTGCCTAGATAGTTTAGCTCAATATGCTTATAGCGGAGCATGTACTTTATTTCCTTGCTTTGAACATCATTATACATCAAAAATCCCAGCTCAGCCTCGCCACTTTCCACAGTCTCGATGACGCGCTGCAGCCTGCGCTCCAACAGTTGAATTTTGAGACTCCCATCTTTGTGGTTATTATACACCTCACATAACAGCCTTGAAATAGATATTAGAGGATAGGATGCAATGGAGAGAACAGGAACAATTTCTCTTAATGCCATCCCCTTTATGAGATCCATTTGGTTCAAAATTGTCCTGCTATATTGATAAAGCTTCTTGCCATCTTCAGTCATAACCACGCCTTTATTATTGCGTTTAAAAAGCTTGATATTCAATTCCGCTTCCAAATTAATAATTGCGCGGCTCAAATTGGGCTGCGTCATCAGCAGCGCTTCCGCTGCTTTATTCATGCTTCCCAAATCCGCTATTTTCATGAAATATATCAGCTGCTGTATCTGCATGATTCACCCTTTCATTTAACTCTGCCAGTCAGATAAACTTATTCTTCATCTGCCCGGATTCTCTTTTATATAATCGCGGCTTCTCCACATACCGCTGTCTGCTCACATGCATATTTACGTTAAGTATAGCAAAAGCCGCCATAAATAGCAATAATTTGGCAGGAAGGCAGAAATGAACATCACTAAAAAAAGGGAGCCCCGGTCATAACCTGACATGACCGGAGCTCCTTCCATACTGCTTATTTGTTTTCCTTCAATACCTGGACTGCCTTCTGAAGCTGGTTGTCTTCCTCCGGCTTCACCACGGCCTGGGTTTTAAGCTCCTCGTTCAGCTCCACTTCCACATCCGGCTCAATTCCCTTTCCGTGCAGGTCAAAACCGCTGGGCGTATAATAGTGGGCTGTGGTAATCTTGATGGCGGAACCGTCTCCCAGAGGAATCAGGTTCTGTACAATTCCCTTTCCGTAGCTGGTGGTTCCCACCACGGTAGCCCAGTCATAATCCTTCAGGGCTCCCGTAAACACCTCGGAAGCGCTGGCTGAGTCTCCATTGACCAGGATGGCGATGGGTATTTTCAGCTCATGGCCGTCTGAGGCGGTGTATACATCACCCTTTTCGTTTTTGTCTGCCGTGTAAACAATCAGGGTCTTGCCCTTCCCCTTTTTATACCGGTCCAAATCGTCGGGGAGAATATAATCCACCATCTTAACAGCGCTGTCCAGGACTCCGCCGGGATTGCTCCTCAGGTCGATGATTAAGCCTTCCATGCCATCCTTTTGAAGCTCATCCACTGCCTGTTCAAACTGCTCCACCGTAATCACGTCAAATTCCGACACTGTAATCCGGCCGATTTTATCGTCCAGCATGCTGTACTCCACGGTGGGCACCTCGATTTTGCGCCGGGTAACGGACATATCCACATACTCGTCCTTGTCCGCCCTGTATACCGTGATGGCCACGTCCGTGCCTTCTTCGCCCTTGATGTAATTGTTCACCAGCACATCAAGGCTTTCGGAAGCCACCAGGGTACCGCCCACCTTATATATAATGTCCCCTGGCTGCATCCCTGCCTCCAGGGCCGGGGAACCCTCGAACACCTTCACGATGGTGCATAGCCCCGTGGTTCTGTTCTGGCTTAACATGGCTCCGATACCGGAGTAGGTTCCCTTTGTGCTGTCATTAATGGAACGGAAATCCTCCTCCGTGTAATACGTGGAATAAGGGTCATCCAGACCGGCCAGCATCCCTCTGTAAATAAAATCCTCCACATTGCCGGCGTCCTCGTCGTACAGGAAGTGAAGATCTATGATTTGCTGAATCATGGACATTTTGGCCGTAACCCGGTCAAAATCCACGCCCTCTTTATGGCTGCTTCCGTCTGTGATTCCCGGTCTCTTACCCTCTATGGCCACGCTGGGCTGACGGCTCATAACCCTCTTGCCGAAGATATAGATACCGGCCGACATCCCCACCACAATCAATCCTATGAAGGCGGTTACAAGGGCTCCCACCAAAGCCCCGGCCCAGAACCGGTTCTTTCCCGCCCTATTGCGGTTCCCGTCCTGAGGCCCCGGCCCGTTGTCCCTGCAGGGGCCATCCGGCTGCCCGCCCATATTATGTTCCTGTCTGTCAAATTCACGATTTTCCAATTTACGTCTCCTATCTGTCCGTTCCTTTTATCCTATGATGGGTCACGGGCTTACATAACTTCGGGGATTCACATAGGTCCCCCCTGAGCGGATTCCAAAATGCAGGTGGGAACCGGTGGAATAACCGGTGGAACCTACCTTTGCAATCACCTGGCCTTTTGTCACCTTTTCCCCCACGCCCACCAGCAGCTTGGAGCAGTGCATGTAGACTGTGCTCACTCCGCCCCCGTGGTCAAGCATAATATAATTGCCCGCCGAATAGCTGTATGTAGATATCACAACCTCACCATCAGCCGCAGCTATGATATCCGCCCCTGTGCTGGCGCTGATATCAATTCCCTTATGGTTGCTTGATGCCCCTTCTGTGGGAGACTCCCTGTCTCCAAAATTAGAGGTAATCCTGCTGCTGGACGGACAGGGCCACTTAAAACTAATATTCCCCAAATTCGATACGGTATACGTCTTGCCGGCTGCTTCCGCCTTTTTCCTGGCCTCTTCTTCCCTCCGCTTCATCTCGGCCTCGATTCGTCTCATCTGTTCTTCCTGGGCTTTGATATCTGCATTGTGCTGGTCCAGTTCATCCTGGGCCATGGCAATCTTGGAATTATATGAGTCCAGCTCCTTCTGCTTGGAATCCATCAGCTTCTGCATGGAAGCCTGTTTGGCCTGGGTGGATTCCTGAAGCACCAGAAGCTCGCCATGCTCCTTTTCAAGGTTCTGTTCCCTGGCAGCCATCTGTTCCTTTGCAGAAGCATAGGCTGTCAGCATTTTCCTGTCGTATTCCGCAATCTGGCTCACGTATTCCGCGCGGTTCAGCAGTTCCGATATGCTTCCGGATTCCATGACCATATCGAGCAGATTGTTCTGACCGTTCTCATACATATACTTGATGCGCAGCTTCATGCTGTCATACTGATGCTCCTCCTCGCGTTTGGCCGACTCTAACTGTATCTGCGCCTGATCTATTTCCTCTTCCTTCAGGGCGATCCGGTTTCCCAGCTGTTCCAGCTCCTCTGCCAGGGAGGACAGACTGCCGTCCAGCTTCTTTACATAAGCTGCCGTATCTGCCTTTAATCCCTCCAGCTGGCTCAGGGTGCTCTCCACTTTTTTCTTTTCCTTTTCCAGGGCAGATACCTGTTTCTTGGCATCCTCTATCTCCACACTGGTGGCGTAGGCTGAAAATGCCGCCACACCGCCTATCAAAAGACCGCTTGACAGCGCTGCCGCGCAAATCCAATGTCTCATCCTCATTCACATCCTCTTTCCCTATACCTTCAAATGACGGTGGATGGTAAAATAACTGACGAAAAAGCCAATGCCCGCACCCAGGCACCCGGCCGCGGCCGCCATATAGGGGAATATATCTCCCAGGGGTATGGGTTCAAACATGCCTGTCAGCATCTGGTAGTGCTCACCTATATAGATGACTGCCCTCTGGTAAAGCACATACATGCCGGCCAAAGGCACTGCCGCCCCCAAAGCTCCAAGGAGCACACCCTCCACCACAAAGGGCGCACGAATCATATAGTTGGTGGCGCCGATTAAGCGCATGATCTCATTTTCCCTCCGGCGGAAGGCCGCGGCCACGGAAATGGTATTGCTAATCAGGAAAACCGCCACAGCCAGCAGTACGCAGATAATCACGGCCGACATGGCCCCCACCATCTTTCCCGCGCTGGTCAGCCCGGCCACGGCCGTACTGGAATAACGCACCTTTCTCACGCCTTCCATGCCCTCCAGGCGCTCCACGATTTTATCCTGTTCCTCAATATCATTAAGAAATATCTCATAGGAGGCGGAACCGGACAGCGGGTTGTCATCTGCAAATCCCTCTGCCAGCTCCTCCATCCCCTCAAAATACTCTGCCTTAAAGTTCTCCCATGCCTGAGCAGCGGATATATACCGCGCCTCCCGCACCTCTTCCCAGCCCCGGATGCCATCTCCGGCAGCCAGAATCTGCTCCTCCGGCATATCCTCATCAAAAAATACAGTGATTCCCACGGTTGTCTCTGCTGTCTTTGCCACATTCTGCACATTGGCTATCAGGGCGAAAAAAAGACAGAATAAAAAAATACATGCAGAAATAGTCGCTATCGATGCCAGCGAAAACAAAATATTTCTGCATATATTAATGATGCCCTGTTTCAGGCAATACCAAAATGTACTGATTCTCATTGCTGTTCATTTGCCTTTCCTGCGGAAAAAGCATGCCCATAAGCTCTCCAAAGCCCCTGGGGCAACGCCCTAATAATATCCGCCCACATCACTGATAACCGACCCCCGTTCCATGGTAATGATCCGCTTGTTCATCTCATCCACCATCTCCTGACTGTGCGTAACCACAATCACAGTAGTTCCCCTCTGGTTGATTTCCTCCAGAAGCCTCATGATTTCATGGGTATTAAAGCTGTCCAGGTTACCGGTGGGCTCGTCTGCAAGGAGCACCTCAGGATCATTGATCAAGGCCCTGGCAATGGCCACTCTCTGCTGCTCGCCTCCGGACAGCTGTCTGGGGTAGGCTTTGTACTTGGACGACAGCCCCACCAGCCTGAGCATCTCCGGCACTGTCTCCCGGATTACCCTGGCCGGCACCCCGATTACCCTCTGGGCAAATGCAACGTTCTCAAACACAGTGCGGTCCTTCAGGAGTCTGAAATCCTGAAAGACCACGCCTAATCTTCTGCGGTATTTGGGAATATACCTTCCCGGCATCCTTCCCAGGTCCATATCGTTCACCACAATACGTCCCTTTGTGGGTTCCAGCTCCTTGAGGAGCAGCTTCATCAGCGTACTCTTGCCGGAACCGCTTCTTCCTACGATGAACACGAACTCACCGTCATTAATGGTAAGGGATACATCCTTAATGGCCCTGTTCCCTGTCTCGTAGGTCTTGCTCACATTGCTAATCTCTATCATCCACTGACTCCGGCCTAATAATCCAGGCTTTCCATATACTTCATATACTTGGCAACCATCAGGGCAATCTTAAAGGTGATGGCGTCCTCAAAGATGCGCAGGTCCAGTCCGGTGCTCTTCTGAAGCTTATCCAGACGGTATACAAGGGTATTCCTGTGAATATAAAGCTGTCTGGAGGTCTCGGACACATTCAGGCTGTTCTCAAAGAACTTGTTGATGGTAGCCAGTGTCTCCTCGTCGAACTCGTCCGGAGACTTTCCGTCAAATACCTCGCGGATAAACATTTTGCACAGCGGAATGGGCAGCTGATAAATCAGACGTCCGATACCCAGGTTGTTGTAAGCGATAACGTTCTTATTGGCGTAGAAAATCTTGCCTACATCCAGCGCCATCTTGGCTTCCTTGTAGGAACGTGAGACTTCCTTGATGTCATTGATAATGGTGCCGTATGCCACCCGCACCTTTGTCATGGCCTCGGTGTTAAGCATGTCCAATACGGTGTTGGCTGTCTTGTCCAGCTCCCCGTAGGTCTCTCCCTGGCGCACTTCCTTTACCAGAATAATGTTCTTCTCATCCACGGCCGTGATGAAATCCTTTGTCTTGGACGCGAAGAGGCTTCTCACTGTCTCCAGCGCATTGACATCCTTCTCGTTGTGAGTCTCGATGATATAGACCACGCGCTTGACATCCGTGTCAATGTGCAGCTTCTTTGCCCTGTTGTAAATGTCTACCAGCAGCAGGTTGTCGAGAAGCAGGTTCTTGATAAAGTTGTCCTTATCAAAACGCTCCTTATATGCTACCAGCAGATTCTGAATCTGGAATGCGGCCAGTTTGCCAACCATATATACATCATCGCTGGCCCCCTTTGCTAAGAGGATGTATTCCAGCTGGTGCTCATCAAACACCTTGAAGAACTGGTATCCCTGGATAACCTGACTGTCCGCCGGTGAATCCACGAAAACCAGAACCGAGCTCTCGGAGTCTTCCGCGTCGGTAAATGTAGAAGCCAGCACTTTTCCCTCTGTATCACATATACCCAAATCAATTCTCGTAATTGCTTTTAATCCATCCAGTGTGGTTTGAAGTATCTGATTTGAAATCATTCTATACTCTCCTTTTCAAACGTATTCGGAGTAACTAATATCCCTATTTTCATATTTTAATGCAAAATTACAAAAAAAGCAAGAGAGTTGTATACTCTCCTGCTTCTTTTTACCTTAATTTTCGCTTACGATTCGTTTGTATTAGTTAAGAACAACCAGTTCCGTATCCTTGTCGAAAATGTGAATCTTCTCTAAATCCATAGCCAGCTTGATGGTATCGCCGGGCCTTGCGGTGGTACGCGGATTTACCTTAGCGACAAAGCTTGCGTCCTCAATATCAAAGTATAACAGAACCTCGGAGCCTAACATCTCGTATACGCGGACAGTAGCCTCAAATACGCTCTTTGGAGACATAGCCAGGTAGGATTCCTCGTCGTGAAGGTCCTCTGGACGGATGCCCAGGGTAACTACCTTTCCTATGTATCCTGCGTCCTCTAACTTCTTGGACTTAGCCTCTGAAAGTGCTACGGTGCGTCCGCCGAAGCTTAAGGTTGTCAGGGCGCCGTCCTTGCCAACGGTTGCGTCTATCATATTCATCTGGGGAGCTCCGATGAATCCCGCCACAAACTTGTTGCATGGCTTGTCATACAGATTCTGTGGGTTATCCACCTGCTGGATGATGCCGTCCTTCATAACAACGATCCTGGTACCCAGTGTCATGGCCTCGGTCTGGTCATGGGTAACGTAGATAATGGTGGTCTCCAGTCTCTGGTGAAGCTTGGAAATCTCAACACGCATCTGACCTCTCAGCTTTGCATCCAGGTTGGACAGCGGCTCGTCCATCAGGAATACCTTGGGGCTGCGGACAATGGCACGTCCCATGGCAACACGCTGTCTCTGGCCGCCGGAAAGAGCCTTCGGCTTACGGTCCAGCAGATGCTCCAGGTCGAGAATCTTGGCTGCGTCATGCACTTTCTTGTCAATCTCATCCTTTGGTGTTTTTCTCAGCTTCAGTCCGAACGCCATGTTGTCATATACGGACATATGTGGATACAGAGCATAGTTCTGGAATACCATGGCGATATCTCTGTCCTTTGGTTCAACGTCATTTACCAGCTTATCGTCAATGTAGAGCTCACCGGACGAGATGTCTTCCAGACCGGCAATCATACGAAGGGTTGTGGATTTGCCGCATCCGGAAGGACCTACGAAAATGATAAATTCCTTATCGGCGATTTCAAGATTGAATTCCTTAACTGCTACAAATCCATTTGGATATTTCTTTGTTACGTTCTTCAGTGATAAACTAGCCATTCTGTTTTTTCCTCCTAATAATACGCTTAACACATATGTGTTTTACCCTCTTTTGTAACTGCTCTTATAATACATGAAACCCCCAGGGGAATCCATATCGCAAATCCACAAAATCAAAATTGGGGTTTTAGCTAATTTGTATACGAGGGAAAAAAAATGTCCTAAATCACAAAGTATTTCAATATTTGCCGCTAACTTTTTGTTAATTATGTTAATCAACTGCGTTATTCCAAAAAATATCGGCAAAAGCCACAAAATTCAGGGCCTAATATTCGATAAATCCTTCACCAAATACCTCTCTGGCATCGCTTACGATAACAAAAGCGCTGCTGTCAAACTCCGCCACAATCTCCTTTAACCGCACAATTTCCTTTTTTGAAACCACACAGAACAGCATCCTCTTCTCCTGATCCGAGTACATGCCCCTGGCCTTAATGCTGGTCACTCCCCTTCCCATCTGTTCCATAATGGCCTCTGCAATCTCCCTGTAATGCTCGGAGATAATATAAGCCTGTTTGGAGAACTTAAGTCCCTCTATCAGGCCGTCTGTAACCTTAGCCACACAGAAGATGGCAATGAGGGCGTAAAGAGCGGTCCTGATGCCGAACACGGAGGCGCCCGCCACCACAATCAGGCCGTCCAGCACCTGCATGATCTGGGCCAGGGTATAGTGCTTGAGTCGCTTCTGGATCAGAGCCGCCAGCAGATCCGTACCTCCTGTGGTGCAGCTGGTCAGAAACACCAGGCCGGTTCCCACGCCGCTTATGATTCCCCCGAATAAGGCTGACAGAAAGAGGTCGCTTCCCAGATAGGACGCTTCCGGCAGAACATACAGGGAAACCGAGAGCATGACCGTGGCAAAGAGGGTGCGCTTGATAAACCGCCAGCCGCAGAAAAAGAATCCGGCCGCAAATAACGGAATGTTCAGCACGGTATTGGTCAGCCACAGAGGAACAGACCACAGCTCCTTGGCAATGATGGCCACGCCCGACACACCGCCTGTAACCATGCTCACAGGGTCGTAAATATTCTTGATTGCAAAGCCAATCAGGAATGTCCCTGCCACAATCATGGCATAATCCACCGCCGGATTCCTCTTCTTCATGTCTCCCCGTCCTTTCCCCAGCCCATGCCCCATGTACCGGAGCCGGCCTGCGCTGTCTGCAGCCACACACACTTCATCCCTCCGGCACATTTTACGCTATACTAAAGTATGTGCCTTCCCTCTCCATTCCATACGCTTATACGCGCTCAATGGTCTTATCCGTAATACGAATCTTACCTTCCTTTAAAAGCCTGCCCACGGCCCGCTTAAAGGCATTTTTGCTCATGCTGAACTCACGCATGATAACCTCCGGCTTTGCCTTGTCATTAAAGGGAAGCACACCGTCGAATTGGTCCATGACCTTTAATACCTTCTCTGCGTCAGTACCCATCTGCACATAGGATTTCTCCCTGACGCACAAATCCAGTTTTCCGTCCTCCCGCACCCTTGTAACCCTGGCCTGGACTGTATCGCCCTCCCTGAACCTGCCGTAAAGCTCCTTTTTGGGAATGAGTCCGTAATATTTGTGGTCAACCGCCACAAAGGCCCCGATGGTTTCATTGATTTCATAGACGGTGCCCGTGACCCAGTCCTCTGCCTTATAAGGAGACTGGTTGCTCATATGGGAATAGACGCGCATGGTAGCTGCCAGCCGTCTGCTCTTGTCCACATACAGAGTGACAAGGCACTGCTCCCCTTTTCTTACCGGGTGGGTCTGCTCCTTAAACGGAAGGAGCAGGTCCTTCTCCAGTCCCATATCCAGAAAAGCCCCGATTTTGGCCACGTCCTTGACCTCCAGCTTCGCTGTCTCGCCCACCTGCAGTTTGGGCTTTCCCGTGGTGGCAATCAGGCGGTCCGATGAATCTTTGTAGATGAACACCTCCACCTTGTCCCCAATCCCGGCTCCCTCCGGAATCTGCCTCTTTGGGAGAAGAACAGCCGCCTCATCCCCCTCCTTCTCAGCCAGATACACTCCGAAGTCTTTTTTCCTTATTATTTCAAGCTCCTGCACTTTTCCTAATTCAATCATCTCAATCTTCCTCCTGTCCTTTTGTCATCAGCCATACCACAGCGCAGGTTTCTCCTGTGTTGCCCTCAAGGACCACTGTCCACTCCCGGCAGTCCTGTCCCCGGGCCATGCTTACCCGCGGAGTCAGGACGTCTCCCAATACAGCCGCCTTTTTGTAATCCGCCCGTAACTCCTTTATCACAAGCCCCTCCGGTATGGCCTCCCTGGCCATCTCCACATACTGGGCATTATTCACATGATGGTTTGTGTCAATGTGGTGTCTGGCAATCACGATAGGTTCACCTGCCTCGCAGTCTCCCGGCACAGGTATCTTCCTGGGACAGGGGCTTAATACCAGCCTCGGCTCCGGCTCGCCGTAAGGCGCCGTGTCCCCGGGCTGCACCCGGATCGGGACGTTCTTATCCGTATCGTAGAGGAACCACAGGGATTCAGCCCTGACCACATCCGTCCCCTCCTCATCCCGCAGAACGAAGTTCCGGTAGCCGTATATGCCCTTTGAGGCACAATGCCATGTTCCCACCGCCAGCTTCTCCCCCAGCCTGGGATACCGGTCTATCATAATCTGCCAGGATGACAAAAGCCACGCCTTATGGCTGGCCTCCAGATAACCCACTCCCACACCGCAGTCCTCTGACTGGAATGTACTGCAGTCCTGCATATAATTGATGATGCCTGAAACCGACAGGCGCCCTCCTTCGTCCGTTTCGCTGTAACGGACCCTGCTGTTAAATGTATACATATCAACCTCATTCTCCCGGAACCGGAACGCGGCTTTTGCTGCCGGCGCTTCCATGTCCCGCCCCGGTATTATGCCATTCATTGTATCATAAATTCCCTTGGGTATACAAGCAAAATCCCACAGACTTTCATCTGTGGGACTAATAACTGGGCTACAAGGATTCGAACCTTGAAATGACGGAGTCAGAGTCCGTTGCCTTACCATTTGGCGATAGCCCAAAAACATCGTATTTATGAGGATTCTACAACTTAACACTTTTTAATTCCCGCTACTTGTATAACGATTTTGTATAATCCTCTTTGATGTTCAACATTCTATCATATCATTCCCAAAAGTTCAATAGTTATCACCAAAGTTTTGTATTAAAAAAATTGTATATCTTACATTAATAAATGGTTATGCAAAGAATCTCCCGGTATAGTCTTTTAAGCATATCACCATACCGGGATTCCTGAATCACAATAATACAGTCGTTTTACCATCACAGTAACCATATATACAGCTATTCATCAATGATATTTCCTGTTGGTTTTTACAAACATTAAATACCATGTTATGCAGAAGATCGGTTTCCGTTTTCGGATATATCCTGTACTTTTCATAATAGGACGGGCAAGGCGTTTGATTAATTTTCACTGGCTCCGGCTTTATATTAACCTTATATTGTTCTGATACTCTCGCCATGATGTTGTGTATCTTTTCGCAATTCTCTTTTGACATGATACTTGGTTCCGGTAAGCAATATAAATGTTCCATAAGTTCCCCTTTATTTAAACCGGGCAACCTCTCGGCTGTCCGGCTCTTTGAATGGTCTATTCTTCGGTATCTTCCATGTCGTTTAAATCGTCCTCATACATATCACTGAAAAAATCTATTGCATACTGCTTGCGTATATAGGCTTTTTTATAATCTTCGGTGATAAAAGTATAGAGATTTTTCTCCACAAATTTCGTGTCTTTAATATAACCTAAAACATCTGATACACTGACATTTATCTTTGCCATTTTCAGATCGTCAAAGGTAAGTGCATAAACACGATCCACAAAGTCCTCTAACTCTATTCCTTCTAAAAAAGCGTCATCTGCATATTTATCTAATTTTGATAGGGTTTCTTCGTCTGGCCTATATTCTTCCATTAATTCGTCAAGGCACTCTAATGCAAGATCGGTAAAAAATTCTTCAACCGCTATAATTAGTTCCTTTTCTGCTTCCAACAACTCCTCGGCTGTGTATGTAGCTTTTTCTTTCTTATTTTTGAGTTCAGCAAAATGTTTCTCCCACCTATCCGGGGAATTACTCATGGAACTTCTCAACAATCCGAAAAATGCCTCTTTTGTGGCTTCTTTTTCAATGGCGTCATCAAAATTACCCACATCAACTAGCGGATAGGATTCTTTATAATATTCTGGATTTGCAATATAATTACAAATCTGCTCCGTAGTAAAATGAATCCCTTTCATTAGGTTATCAAAGTTTTCCTTGTCTATTTCTTCTGTTGTTTTCCCCGATTTCATCACTTTATCAAACAGTGCTTTTTTGTCACGTAATGTAATTTTATATTCTCGGCTTAGGGTATCTTCACACGCGGACAAATAATGTAAATGCTTCTCTGCTACAAACTCTTTTAGTTCCTGTTCTGCTTCTTTCAACTCGTCCACTGATATAGAAATAAGTTCTTCGCTCATGATGAAAACCTCCAAAATTTATTTGACACGCCAATTATACCAAAATATGGATATGTTGTCATCCCCTTCTCACATCATTTCCTATGTAGGCAAAAGCCTAACATAAGGAGTGAAACATTTGAATGATACAATAAAAAAGCCGTCTGTTTCGGCTTCTAATACCGCATACGGCACAATCTACCATCAGGACTGTTTGGAGGGTTTACGGGCCATTCCTGACGCTTCTATCGACTTGATTCTAACCGATCCCCCATATCTGATTAAAGATACCCACGCCGGGGGCCGGACAAGGCTTGCAAGGACATTACAGCCCATTAACAATGAATTACGGGATAATGGACTTGTGGGTGGTCTTGATCCTGCTGTCCTGCCTGAACTGGTAAGGGTGTTAAAGACAATCAATCTATATATCTGGTGCAATAAAGCACAGATACCGGATTATCTAAATTACTTTGTGAGGGAGCTTGACTGTTCCTTTGACATTATTACATGGGTCAAGACCAATTCACCTCCAACTTTCCACAACAAATATTTATCTGACAAAGAGTATTGTCTCTATTTTCGTAAGGGCGGCTATTGTCAACCTACATCATACGAGACAGCAAAAACAGCTTATTTTCAACCGACTAATGTTCTGGATAAAAAAGAATATCCACACCCAACTATAAAGCCATTAAACATTGTTAAAACGCTTATAGGCAATAGCAGTAAACCGGGGGATATAGTGTTAGATCCTTTTCTCGGCTCCGGCACTACGGCGGTAGCTTGTACAGAGTTAGGGCGGCAATATTTGGGATATGAGTTAAACGGGGAATATTACGAAGTGGCACAAAGACGGATTCAAGATACTATTGACAAACTGGACTTGTAACCGGATTTTAAGGAAATGTAAACCGACATCATGACAGAAATTTGATTTCATATTTTGGTTATAATCACGGTTCGCCTCCCTGACATTAACATCCGCCTTATCAGTCGGTTATAATATGAGTACGAGGGGCAGAAACACCAATCACCCTAATAATCACCCGTACATTAATAACCACATATGAATCATATAATCGGTGTGAAAGCCCCTCTTTATATAGATTAGACACATAATAATATTATAACCATGGAAAGGGTCAATGTCTATGAAGCTAATCAAAAACGTAAACGAACTGAATTATAGAAGCGATTTATCACCACTTGAATATATCGCATTGGAACGGATCTTCACAACATTTATTCAGGGCTACGAAAAAGCCAGATTCCCACACATAAATATGCTTAATACCTTAAAAGCTAACTCAATGTTGTATGATTCCGGCATTGAAATAGTGGACAATAAAAACAAAGATACATACTTAATGGGGAATTTTGCTGTAAACTGCATACAGGCAACAACGGATAATAGAATCATTGTCATTGGGTATGATGTTTCAGATTTTCCCTCTGTTGAGTACATAAGCACATCAACGCCTATCATTGGATATGACATAACCGAAATCACAGAAAACATGGATTTTCCCCGGATTGACTATGAAAAATTATTTTATTAAGAAGCAGTCTAAAAAACGGGAGCGGCCTTATAAACCGCTCTTTTTGTTTCGTCTTTTATTTTAGTATGTGTCGCTTATCTTCTATCTTGCCTACAAACTCAAATACTCATCCAGATTGTCCAAGCAGGAGCAATATGAATGAGTAAAAAGTTGAAAATCGTTGGCTGTAAATAACACGACAAAATAAGGTTATCTATTCATATCAAAAAAGCCAATTCGATGATTAGGGCTTCTAAGTGGTCTGATTGCAAATAAAAAAGACTCCCGAAGGAGTCTTCTTCTAGTATTATTTGCTAATACTATTTGAATTTGCATAGCAGATATATGCCTTCATTCCCGTCTTTTCTGGATTAGCATCAACAACATTATCATCAATAACAGCAACATTTATGATAATATCATTATCTAAACAATATTTTGACAATGATTCTGCTGATAAGTTATTTCCAGTGAAATCTAATGAATATGCTTTATCATATTCGAACTCATATCTAATAGGAACACCATTATTTCCATAAGCTACCCATGTTCCTAAATCAGAGTTATATTTAGCCCCATATATTAGAATATAATGATTTTGTGGATCTATATTACCAATTTTACTTGAAAATCTTAAAGTGGATACTCTCTTATCAATCACATCGCAATAAATACCATTTCTAGTTTCAGGCATATATGATGAAAATCCTTCATCATCTACCCAAAAGCCAGCATCAGCATTATCTTGTGAGGCTCTATAAATATGAACTCCATCATTTACAACCTGTGATTGTGCCCCCTGAATCCAAGCACCATCTGCACCTACCTGGTAACCATCTGGTGTTGTGGTATTTGTCAGCATTGCGCCATCAGATCCTACATAATAGGTTCCGTTGATCCACTTATTAGCTGCTATATAGCCATTTGCCTCAAAATAGTACCATTTACCATTTACCTGCTTCCAAGCATTTGCCGGATATGAGCCATCAGCATTCTGATACCACCAGCCGGCTGCATCCTGCTTCCAACCTTCAGTCACAGAAGATGTGCCAGAAGTATTTGCCCCAGAATGGGACCCGATTGCCGGATATGCTGCAGTGTCATAGGCATACGGATGTGTTGCTGCTTTGTAAATAAATTCTCCACCAGAAGCAATATTGGCATCAATATCGATGAAGTAGAATCCATCATTGAACTCTACCATATTCCACTGGTGATCATTGCCGGTTGCATGAATCCAATATGCCTTCACATCAACGGCCTCCATTAATGCTATAAATCCCCGTGTCATGCCAGAACAAGCGGCCTGTCTGGTTACTAGGCCCCCATAAGCTGTATTTGCTCCTACTGCCTTATCCCAGTCAACATAGGTTACATTATTTTTAATATAATCATACCCGGCCCGGATTTTCTGGTCGTTGCTCATTCCCTCTGTGATATTGTTGGTTACAAAGTCCGCTGTTGCCTGTGCCACGGCCTTTAACTGCTCCTGATTGAGAGAGGGGCCATATATACTATTACTCCCGGCTGTGTAGCTTGTGGGATTTTTTGCGGTAACTTCCTCGGCTGTCATGGCCCATGATGTTATGCTCATTCCTGCGGTCAAAACTATTGTAGCAAGTAACAATTTTGTTGCTGATCTTCTGTGCTTTTTCATACTCCGTTATTCTCCTTTATCCCTAGTTTAAAAATTCAAAATTCGTTATTAAAACTCTCTCTTTTATTTGGGCTTGTAAATTTCTTTCATCATCTGGTTTATATTTTGATACCACATCATTAAGAGTGTCACCCGAAGCATAACTAATTTTTACTTTTTCACCTATTTGTGGTAAATGTTCCCAGACAGTAATTTCACGTTCAACATTTCCTTTCCAATCAGTAATGGCCCATAACTCCGGTGATATAACAATCTCTTTCCCATCTGTTGTCTGCAACACTACATTTTGAGGATATTCTTCACCGTTTTCTTTCGTCTGACACGCAACATCTATAACGTCCCCCTCCAAACTACTTTTATCCGTTGGAAATACTCTAAAACAGTACCTTGTATCGCCATTATCATTGAACGTATATGACATTACATTTCCATTTGGGAGAACAGTGAAGTTATTACGGGCACTATTGGTCTTGTATTCATATTTGCTCGTCATATAGCTTTCGATCTCGGTTTTATAATCTCCATAAAATTGTGGCTCCAATCGCAAAGTCAGTTCGTATCTTCCTACCCCTTCTTTGGTTTCGCCTGTCTGGGAATCCACCCCATAGCCATCTGTTGAATACGACCATTTCTGTTCAAATGAATCCTTAGGCTTGGGGAAATTATTATCTAAGCCAAAAATTTCAAACAATTCCTGCTCATATGGATTTATTCCTGACACTGAAATATCTACCTGAAGCGGATCAAATTCTTCCTCTGTTTCAGTTTCCGGCTCTGCCTTGGTATTAGACCTTCCTTCCTCTTTTAGTTCTGCTTGGGCCTCTTTGATTGCCGCCTTATCATCTGCGTTCATTTGCTGTTCCAACTCTGCGGATATTTCAGCAACTTCACTTTTTGGACTTTTGGAGCCGCCTCCGCAAGCTGTGACAGCCATTGATACAGCTACCATCATTATACCAGCATAGTATTTCTTTTTCATCTTCTTTTCCTCCTGAAATGTGTGATTTTAATTATAAGACGATTCTAAAACTGAATCGGTTTTATCCTTAATAAAAATCTTTGTTGCCAACTCATTATTATTTTCCATATCTACTTTTGACCGGAAAAGGTGTATTGTCAATTCTTCATCTTCTCCATTCATACGGGTTGTAAATGCTCTGATTTCCTCGAAAATCTGATCTAAATCGCCCATATCCTCTGTACATAAGATTACCCTTAAAGTTGTATCACGTCCGTCTGGGTGAGAACTGATAAACGATTGATAAATACGGAACCTTTGGCCTGTGTCGGGCTGTGTGCGTGGTGGTAGGCTGTGCGATGCTGTAAGGGTGCATGATAACAGGATAGCCGTTAATACTATGATTATCCTTTTCGTTGTATCACCTCCCCTTTGAACATTATACCCGGTATATCGGGATTGTGCAATATCCAACCGACACTGAAAATATAGTTATCAACGAAAGAGGGATAGCCGTATATGATAACATATGAACCATTTTTTGAAACACTGAAACGTAAGGGAATCACCACATACAAGCTGATTAATGAATACGGCTTTTCTAAAGGTACACTGGATTCCTTAAAGCAAAATAAAAATGTGACTATGGAAACACTGAACTATATTTGTAATCTGCTTGAATGTGATATAAATGATGTAATCTCATATACCAAAGATTAGGGGAGGGCTTCGGCTCTCTCTTTTTATTATACGAATTTTTTAGGATCATACACCAGCCCTAAGACAGCATCCCCGTTTTCCTGATTGATGGTTATATATGCGGCTGTTACAAGTGCCATATGTAGCCCGTGGCAACTCTCCGTAATATCCAGCCCATACGCATTTCTGATTGCTACTTGAATCACTCCCGAAACAAATTCGATTTCTAGGCATGATGATGTAAGTTCGCTAAACTCCTTTAAAGCTGGCAATATGGCGTTTCTAAACCACGTTTCGTATAACTGTTTCCGTTCCTCCTCCGTCAAGTCTTTGGTGTCCTGAATCGCTTTGTGAATCGTCACAAGTTGCCGTGTCTCCAACTTGTCAATTTCTGCCCCTACTTCCCCGGCAATCTCCGCATTGATTCTAAAATCATATCTTTCCATCTTTCTGTACCTCCTGTTTCCTGTTCTATCCAGATTATAATCTGGATATTCAAGAACCATTATACAGATTATAATCTGGATATTCAAGAGTTATTTTGCCATTTATAGTTAGTACAGAGGTGACAATATGTATAACTATGATCCACTATGGAAAACAATGAAAGCTAAAGATGTAACAACCTACAAACTGATTAAATGCGGCATTGAAAAGAAAACGATTTATAACTTGCAACACAACAAGAATGTAACCGTAATTACTCTTGAAAAGCTATGCACAATCTTGGATTGTTCTGTTGAAAATATTGTAGAAATTAAGCCTAATAAAATCGAAACAAAATAGTTATGGCATTAAATAAAATTACTATAATTAGCTGATACAATAAAAATCAGGGTGATTTCCCGGTTTTAATTGTTAGGTGGTAAAGGTATCGCCTACCCTCGTTTAAATCCAATACAGACCATTCTACGACTTTGTTTTTCATAAAGGAAGGAAAGAATTTCAAGAAAACGGGGGGTGAATTGGCTGTTGTGGGGAATGTGCGTCAACTCGTCCTTTGAGTTGTCCACATTGTCCACGGCAGACAAGAGGGGGGTGCTTTCTTGGAGCGTAGCGAGTTCTTTGCCCCCTCTTATCCTTCTGCATGAAAAAAACGCCGCCTCTCGGCAACGTCTTATCGTCTGTGTCTTATGTTCTGCTTGATCCCGTCTGCCTCCGGCTCCGGCAACTCTGGCCCTTTCATTCGGGCTTTTTCTAATATCTCCGCTCGATAGGCTCCAGTATGATGTTTCTTTAGCTCCTGCTCTGTCAAGTCATCATACACTGGGCGGATTCCTCGAATTATATCCCGGATTTCTTTCATTTGGGCTTTGCTCTCGTCCACAAGCTTGTAAAATTCGTCATAGGTAACAGACAAGGATTTTCGTAGATTCTGGATCTGTTTCCGCTTTTGGGTGAGAGATTCAGAATCAGAAACAGGGGCTTTTATTTTATCTTTATAGGCTCGGTCTAATTCTGCCAGTCGGCCTTTTGCCTCCTGAATCTGAACTTCTGTTTCCAAAAGCTGGGATTCTAACTCTTTACGTCTCCTAATCTGGATAGGACTACAAGCGTGCAACTCTTTTTTCCTTTGCTCTAGGCTCTGGCCCAAAGTATCGAGTATTCCCATCAACTGTTCAGCCGATTTTGCATAAGCCGCCGCAATCGCCATCTGTGTCTGGTTCTGGTCTTGCTCCGTTGCCAGTGTAGCGGATAAGCATATCTGTTGATAGGCTCCGGCTATGTAACTTGCCCTTAGTCCCTCCAAACGTGCGGATACTTGCTTTAATCGTTCCGTTTCCGATTCTTCCAGCTTCTTGATCCGTTCCTCAAATTGCTTTAGAAATTCGTTATCTTTCAGGATTTCCCTGTTGAGATTCCCCCGGTCGGTCTGTATACCTCGATTTTCGGCCCGGAACGCTTCAACGCCCATATGGACGGTAGCAATCTGATTAACTCCTTGTTCCTCGTAGGAACGGTGGTCTATCTGCTGATTGATTCCATTTTCTTTTAGTGACTGATTGCACATAGCCGCCCATGATTCACGCCAGCGGAAAAGACTGTCTTTGCTGTTCCAATCTGCTGTAATCTCGTTCTGTATCTTCTCGGACTTTGGGGCTTTACTAACACGTTTCAAGTCTTTTTGCTCTGCGGCCTCCTTAGTCAGCCACACTTTTTTCTTACCAATCTGGTATTGATATTGCTTTTGCCAGCCTTCGGCCTCGGCCTCTTTTATGTCAGATGACGGGATGGACTTTTCTTCATTGTCTTTGCGGCAGAGATAATTTAATTGTGATTTTGCCATCCACTCCCCACGGTCATTAAGTGGACGCATTGTCAACATGATGTGAGCGTGTGGATTCTGAAAAGTCATTTTGTTGGGGGCATTGGTTGGGGTGCCGTATGCGTCTATCGGGATTCCCCGGCCATTTGTTACCGGAGGATTGTGAATTGAAAAATCCGCACACATACCCTTATCAGTAAAATTTTTCTGGATATATGACCGGACTAAATCTAAATGCTGTGATTGATTCAATTCAAGGGGAAGGGCTATTTCTATTTCACGGGCTAATTGTGCCGCCCCGGATTTCTCGGCCATTTCTACGGCGTTCCATAGTGTTCCCCTGTCCTGGAATGATTCGGGGGCGTTGTCTGGCAACATGATTTCGCTGTGTTCAATCCATTGTTTTTTTGAGTAATCATGAGTTAAGCCGTCCCACTCATTTGTGAGCGTATCACCGGATCGGTAAGCTGTGGCGGCTACTGATGATCGGCCACTGTTCCGGCCTATGATTTTAACATTAAGATGGTAAATTGCCATTGGCTGTGTCAACTCCTTTGTGGTGATGTAGTTTTTATATGGGCCTGTCGGCCCTGTGCTTTTAGCCCTCGGCAGGAGCCGCCAGAGGCCGCACACATAGCCCCGTAGGGGTTATGGATATGTGCGCCCTTACTAATTAGAAACGGGATTCAACATCACATCTCTGCTATGTATTGGGCTACTTCCGGGGATTGGATAGCAAAGTAAACAATCTTGACAATATCATCATTTGAGATATTATCAGATTGAATATAGTCATTCAGTGCATTTTCTAAAATTGCGCCTCTCTGGATCAGCCTCCTTGTCCGGGCTTTACGCTCTTTCAAATTGGCCCGTTTCCGGGCCGCTTCTTCTCGGCGCTTGGCTTGTAGTGCTTCAAGTTCTGTCATGATGTCCCCCTTATATAAATATCAAATTAATGGTATATCTGTTGTATTGTGGTTTCTGACCTTTTGGGCCAGTTTGGATATTTGAGAATCTTTGAAATAATAACATTTTTTAGGGCGAAGATAACCAACGCCGGATATAATCAAAATCACTTCTTCCTGATTAACAAGGGTAATCAGATCATTAGGCTGTACAATGTCCTTATCCTCATATGTATAGGTCTTGTGACGGTTCTTTCCGGCACTTAGCGTTTCTTTTTTTTCCCGATACTTTCCACACCAATCCTGAACGGCTTTAGCACTTTGCGGATCGGATACTTCACAGATTACTTTGACACGGCAGTTGTCCATTAGTACCCTCGTTTCTTCCTTGCTATATATCACCTCGCATTGAGCCAATGACTGAAATGCTAGTATCACAGAAATTTTTTTTGACGCTAATGTGGCAAGGGCATTAAAAATCCCCTCCATGCGCCCCAATCGTGCAAATTCATCAATGAGAATAATCATAGGCTTATTTTTAACCTCTTTTCCACTGGCATCCGGCCTCCGTTCCATTTCTTTTAAGGTCTGGACGGTACACAACCTTAAAATAGCCTTGTAACTTTCCAACATGTGCTCCGGGATTGCAAGAAAAACGGATTTATTTTCTTTGAAAGTGAAAGGGCTGGCCTTAATGGGATTGTCACGGAAACAGTATTTTATATCTGACTTGCTACCAAACACGGATAAATTTGTCGTGAGTTCAACCATGCAATCCTCCACGGATTCGGCATCTTTCCCGTCAAATTTTGCTAAATATTTATAATGCAAGTCTGACGGTTCACTGCTTTTAATAATTTCACCTATTAGGGATTTAATTTCAGATTCAAGAATTTTGTTGACAGAATCAATAAAATTTTCTCCCTGTTGGTAAAAATACAACAACATACCCACAAACATATCTTGCGCATTGTTCACAAAAAAAGAATCGCTTTTACTTGTGGATATAATTAAAGCACTTGCCACTTCCTGCATTACCTCAATAATTAGATCGTCACTTGGATTGTCTCGTAATCGGTAATACACGTCCCATCCGGCTGTGGTTTGGTCGGTCGGATTCACCACCATTATATCCGGGCTATGGCTGTAAGATGACTTGATATGTAATTCCCCTTTAATGTCGATTGCGTATGTCAAAAAATCATTTTTCTTCGTGGCAAAATTGGCAAGTAGAGTATCAAGCAAAACTGTGGAAGTCTTACCAGAGCGAGAACCACCAATAACGCAATAGTGGTAAATTTCTTGTGTTGGAATCCTGACATATTGATTTTTATAAGTTCCCAAAATTACGCCCTCCGGCTCCTTGTTTAAATATTTTTTTGGTACTTTGGGATAAGTGGCTATTTTCTTCTGGGTGCTTTCTTTTTGTAGACCCGTTTCTGGAATCAGGCCGTCCCCTATGCACATTTCATCAAGTCGTTTTCCTTCACAAGCTAGGCCCCATAAGTTGTTAAGTGTCACCCACGCAATCAAGGCAATATTTATAATCATGATCTGTTTGCTGGATATACTGGGGATAGTATGGGGAATTATCAGATACAGGGGTAGGGCCAGCCACAAACCTGTAAGGGCCACGGCCCTATAAATCAAGCTGGGAATCCGTTTCATGGTCTTGATCCTCCTGCCTCGTTTTGTCCTGCTCCCTGTGTCTGTCTAGCAGTTTCAAAAACCAGTTAATTGTTTCCATTTCCGATTCCGGCACTATATATACATTTCCAATCTTACGCATATGTTTTAAGTCCTCCTGTGTGTATTTACTTATCTATTTTTAGTATGTCAGTTACATAGAGATATAGAAGGCTTTTTATACTCTTATACATAATCTTTTTTTAAATACCTAATGAAATAGCCATATGGATATTACCTGATGAAAAGTAAAGCCTTTTGAATTACCATGTGGGCCTCCTGCGGCCTGAATGGATAGCCGGGAAATCTTACTATATATTTGAACCTCTTTCCGAAAAATTCATTGGGTACATTATCACTTGGTTAGTCATTAGGCTATTCCATATGGTTGTCATCATATGGTATTGTCTTTCTAACTAGAGTTCAAAAGGAACAACTTTCAAACGGTTCATTAGGTAACAATATCATTAGGTTGTGATAACAGCCATATGGTTATATACACTCAACATATATAAGATAATAAGGATATTACAAATAAATCCCCTCTAAGCCGCATAAATGCTGGATTCCTGATTTTTCAAAAGTCGAGTTTCTTATACTCCATTCGTTGACACTTCAATTTAAAAAATCCAAAACCTAATAGTATGGCGTGAAACGCTGATTTTGTGCTCCTTAATTTTTCACAAAATTTATGTTGATTTTTTGTCTAAAATTTCGAGTAAGTTTTTTTGCACCTTTTTCCTAAAACACACCATTATAGCTGTGACTGATTAAATCAGTCGGAAAGGATTGATAACATGAAAGTAGCAACAAAAATACCAACTTTAGAAACAGCGGACGGGAATTTAAAAAAGGTCAGCACCTCCGCATATACGCCCAAAAATTACAGGCGTGTATTTTACAATCAGGCCATTCCCCTGTTAAGTCACTTTGCCAACAAGGGGACAGAAATTGTCCTGTACCTACTGTCCAATGCTGACAGCAACAACATGATCTACTGTACCTATGCTGACATCATGCGCGATTGCAATACAACAGATAGGGGCTTAATCGCTTCTGTGTTCCGGGATTTGACAGAATCGGAAACACTGGTAAAAGTGTCACAATCTCACTATATGTTAAATCCGGCAATAGCCGTACAGGGTAATAATCAAAAGTTCGGTCTGATAGCAAATACCTTTAATTCGATTTTATGGGATAAAAAAAATAATAGTGATTCGGAAGGAGAAAGCACCAATGCATGATAGAGTTGGAACAGAATTAATAGAACGAGCAAAGCACGTAAATATTGTTACATATCTTAGGGCAAAACACCCGGGTTCAATTCAGTTTGCCGCACACCCTGACAAACCGCAATATAAGTGTTGGCGAGGGGTAAAACATGACAGTATCACATTTTACGCACGTGATGATGGAAACGGGGACGTTACATATAAATATACCCGTTGGTCTGACGGAGATATGGACGATGGGGCCGGGTATCTGGTTCGATATGAGGGGTACACATTTCCTCAAGCTGTTCGGGCTTTATGTGATTTCAGGGCAGAAGAATTTTATTTTGATTAAGGGGGCTTTAAAATATGAATATATTGGACACACAAGGTATTATGGATTTACTTCATATCTCGATAAACAGCGTGTATAAAATGTATAAAGATCCTGACTGCCCCACGTTCAAGGTCAACGGGGAATATAGAATCATAGAAGAAGAATTGATTAAATTTCTGAAAGAAAAGAGCATAAACACGGTTGATAAGCGGAAACGGAAAACTGGCTGATTGCCAGTTTTTTTATTGTATCAAGCAATTAAAAAAAGCGGTTTTAAGCCGCTTTTTTCTTTGGTGCCTTATTCATCAGTAATGTGTCCTGTGAAGCTGATATAGCGTCTGCCGCCTCGTCAACAGAACTTCTTAATACGTGCTGGTAAATATCCATTGTAACTGATACGTTCTTATGTCCGGCCATCCGGCTAATCTCTATCAACATATCCTTGTGGTGCCTTAAAGCGAAACTGATTCCGGTATGCCTCAAACAGTGCAAATGTAAATCTTTATCAATGCCGTTTTCTTCTGCAAACTGTCTAAATATCCTCTTAAATGCGTTGCTTGCATTTGCTGGCTTTAAAAATTCAGGCTTGTTTAACTGTGTCCATACAAAGTCTGTTTTCTTCTTACCATCTATTCTGTCCCGGATAATGTCAGCCACAAATTTTGAAACTTTTATCACTCGTTTGCTATGCTTGGTCTTTGGTGGGCCTGTCACATATGTAGTCTTTTCTTTGTCTGCGTCTGCGTACTTTTTGGTTACTGTCCGGTTGATTTTGATATATCCTGATCCGTCCGGGTTACTGGTAAAATCTCCGGCCTGCAAGCCGCAAGCCTCACCCACACGCATATATGTAAGCATAAGCACAATAAACATATCGCTGTAATGGCAACCGCTGTGGTGGGGCGATGCTGGCTCCTGACATTTGACAATAAATTTTGTCATTTCTTCATCACTCAAAATGTCTTTATCTTCCACAATATCGTCAGTATCATCATCAAAGCGTGGTAGCTTCAAATTTGCGGCAGGATTCAAGTGTGAATACTTACCAAACAAATAGTTGTAATATTCGGTAAAGGCTTCTTTTGTGTGTTTGACTGTACTTTTTGAATATCCATCGTCAGTCAGATCTTCAATTAACTTTTGGATTTCTTCGGCATTGATACGGTCAGCAAATTTATTATTTAACTTGGAATTTTTAATCTGATTATTTAATGTTGTTTTCTTTCGGATCACGGAATTATCTTTAAGGGCTTTTTGACTGTCAAAATACATTTTCATTCCGTCATACAGTTTGACGTGTCCTGTCTTTAAGTCTGTTCCCTGTACAACTGATATTTCCCACATCTTTTGTTCAACTTCCATTTTTTTATAACAGTCATCTGTGTCTTTTCCATAAACGGCGATTAGTTTTGACTGCCCGGCAACCTTACAAGTTTTTTGGTATTTAAGGTTCTTGCCCTGCATGGTAAATCCTTTTGGTAAATCATATTTTTTTGTTGGCATTTTTAATATCCCCTTTCACTGTTTAATATGTGAGATTTCAGAGGATTGGTGCCAAAAAGTTATACGAATTTATATATTTTTTCATACCTTTTGGAAGGCAGTAAAACGGGATTTTTTGTATAAAAATTTGTATAAAAAAGTGTGGTTTTCGTTGGTGAAACTTGGTGATTACAAGACTTGTTTCCGTGTATAAAAATTTTAATACACATGGAAAAAGCACGTATTTACAAGGTTTTTCCTCATAAACACGTGCTTTTTTAGCTGGGCTACAAGGATTCGAACCTTGAAATGACGGAGTCAGAGTCCGTTGCCTTACCATTTGGCGATAGCCCATTATTCAGTTTATCCGCAGCGCCCTGCCCTGACTGTTTGTCCTGATTAGCGGCTGCGGAATTTATTATACCCATATTGTGGCATTTAGTCAAGGACTTTTTTTAATTTTTTTAATTTTTTAGGAAGAAACGTCAGGACAAAGGCAAGGCTGGTGATGGGCGATGTGACCAGGCCGGCTTTTGTAATCAGGCTGATGCCCAGCGCGCTGAATATGACGCCTTCAATAAACATGCTGTAACGCTTCAATTTATCTGAGTTTTTCACATGCTTACACCTCTATAATTTTTTTAGGTTTTTCTGTGCTTTCTCACCAAGGTAAGATGGGCGTACATGGTTACCGCCGCACTAAATCCCAACTGTACATAATACGCAATACCTCTGGACAATACCATGGCCGGCAATAGCAGATCCCCGTAAAAAATAGGGTCGAAAATAGTCAGGAACAGATGCTCGCTGATTCCCATGCCCCCCGGGAGAGGCAGCATATCAGCGGACACGGAAATCGTTGACTGGAGAAGCACCAGGGTAAGCATGGCAGTTCCCTTTAGCTCAAAGGCCCTGTATACAAAATATGTCACTGAAAACAATGCCAGCCGCTGGCAGAAGGTGAGGAACAGCACCCCCAGCAGCACATGCTTGTGCTGGCGCAGGAAGGCAGCCGTGTCATTATAGTGCTCCATGGTAAGGAGCAGGCGCTCTGTCCTGGAGGTTTTCTTTTTAAGGAAATGGAAATGTTCCAGAAGTCCCAGAAGCCGCATTACCATGTCCCTGGCAAGGGAGGTGTGGAAAGCCAGAATCAGCAGGGCGGCGCAGAACGCCACATTAAGTCCCAGCCCCAGATAGTAGACAGGCATGACCTCGTACAGGTAACGGTTTAAAAAGCCCTGGCCGAATATGGCCAGCAGACAGCCAATCACCACCAGCACGGATTTGTATGTAATGGTTACCACCATAAGCACCACCGTGGCCACAGGCACCGGTATCATGTTCTTCCTCATATAGTAGACCTGGGCCGGCTGTCCTCCCCCTGCCGAAGGCGTGATGCAGCTGAAGAAGAAACCCACGGAGGAATACAGAAAGCAGGTCCTTCTCTTTGTCTTTATGCCCAGGGTGGCGAACAGATAGTGCAGGATGGCAGACTCCGTCCATATGAAAAAGATAACGCAGCCAACTCCCATAAACAGATATACGGGAGATGCCTCGGATATGGTGTCCGCTATATCGCTTAAATCCCTGCCTGAAAATACACTGTAAATGGTCAGAACAAATACTGTAACAAGGAATATCCCATTGAGCAGATTCTTCTTTTTATCAGACATGTCTTCCCCCTCTCTCCATCGTCTGCTGTCTTTTCGTATCCGCGGCTCCATGTCTTTGCAGCTTAACGTTCTCGCGGCTTCCCGCCTCCATGGATATCCGGACCTCCAGGTTCCCTCCCCGCAGGGTTCCCGGTCCGAAAGCAGAAATATAACAAAAAATCCCGTCAGGCAAAACGCCTACGGGACCAAGATTTAACAAACTGGGCTACAAGGATTCGAACCTTGAAAATGACGGAGTCAGAGTCCGTTGCCTTACCGTTTGGCGATAGCCCATCAACACAACGAAATGTATTATATAATATAGTCAGCATTTCGTCAAGTGCTTTTTTCATTTTTTATCCAATTTTCCGATTAGACTTTTTTGTTTTTTACCGATACCACAATTCATGGGCGTTTTTACCCTTTTTCCATCCCCACCCCGTTGTCTCACCGGGAACATCTGAGCAGCTCCTGAAGCTTTTTCATGGATCGGTTATACTTGGACAGTACCGTGGCCAACGGCATCTGGAGAGCCTCCGCCACTTCCCGGTGCTTCATGCCTGCGGCTGCGTGAAGGAGTACAATCTGACGCTCCTCGCGGCTGATTCGGCCCAGAGCGTCAAGCAGCACCTTGCGGTCCGCAGCCTGTTCCAAGGGAGCGCAATACTCCCCCTCCTCATTCTCAGCCAGGTCCTCCAGTGCCACATCCGCCTTCATCTTCTGCTCCCTGAACCGCATGTAGCAAAGGTTCCTGGCTATGGTGAACACCCATGCCAGAGGCTTGCCCTGGGGAACATAGGAGCCTGCCTTGGTCCATACGGTAAGGTAAGTGTCCTGCATTACATCCTCGGCCTCCTCCGGATTCCTGGTTAAGGACAGGATAAAGCTGTACACAGGCCTGGCCGTATCCTGGTAAAAGAGGTGGAACGCCTCCATATCCCCATCTCCCATGGCCTCTATCATCTCTTCCTGCGACATCCAGCGTCCCCCTTCCAGGACCAGCCCGGCGCCCATATCAAGCTTACTCCCGGCTTTCAGAGATAAAGCTGTTTTCCATGGTTATGACGCAGCAGCAGCGCCTGTCTTTTTTCGCCACGTCCTCAGTGATCCTTGCTTTCAGTTTACCCAGAACCGATGGCTTATATTCCCTGGGAACCACCAAATCAAAAATCAGGTTGATGCGCTCCGCGCCATCCACCATCCTGAAGTCGTGAAACGTAAGCCTGCTGTCTATGCTGTCCAGGACAGATGTCACTAACTCCTTAAACTCCACCACCCTCTCGTCGTGGGTCTCCACCGGGTCCATGTGGATGACCAGCAGAATTCCCATCCGCCTCATGGCCTCCCTCTCAATGTGGTCAATGATTTCATGTGTACGTTCCACGTCGCAGTCATTTGGCACCTCTGCATGAATGGATGCCATGCTTCGCGAAGGACCATAATTATGTACAATCAAATCATGACTGCCCACAATTCCGTCAAAGCTCTCCACAAAGCTTGTTATTTTGTCATAAATCTCAGGGTCAATGGCTTCCCCGATCAGAGGTGCCAGGGTATCCTTGGCTATGTTCACGCCTGCAATCATGACCACTACAGACACGATGAGTCCCACGATACCGTCCACATTCAGTCCCAGTGCCCCATAGATTCCGATGGAGCATATGGTAGCCGAGGTGGTGGCCACATCGCCCAGAGCATCTGCCGAGGTGGCCAGCATCACTTTGGAATTAATACGTTTTCCCAGCTTTCTATTAAAACAGGAAAGCCACAGCTTAATGCCCACAGACATTAAAAGTATGAGTATGGATATCCATCGGAAGCTCATATCCTCAGGATGCAGCACCTTGCCAAAGGAGGTCTTGAACAGGGAAAATCCCACCTGTATGACCAGAAATGCCACGATGAAGGCCGCAATATATTCTATCCTTCCGTGACCAAAGGGATGGTCGTCATCCGCTGGCTTTTCCGCCATCTTGACACCCACAAATCCAATAATGGATGAGGCTGCATCCGACAGATTATTGAACGCATCTGCCATAACAGATATACTGTGCACCAGGATGCCGATACAAAGCTTGGATACAAAAAGAAGCAAATTGCAGCCGATTCCCACCATGCTGGTCAGGGTTCCATAAGCCGTCCTTACCCGTACATCCTCCACATTGTCATAATTTCTTACAAATCTTCTCACTAAAAATTCAGTCATATCAAATCACCATACTCTACATTTTCCAGGAATAACCCTTCAGGCGGGGCGGTAAAACCAGCCACAGAGCGTTCCCTGGCCTCCAGGACGCGGGCCATTTCCTCCGGCTTTCGCTTGCCCACTCCCACCTCTATAAGGGTGCCTGATAAAATCCGTACCATCTGCTGCAAGAAACCATTGCCCGTAAAGGATATATGGATTCTGCTTCCCATCTGTTCAAAGCAGATGGATTCAATGGTGCGGACTGTTGGTTTCTTCATTTTCTTATTGCCGCAGAAGCTTTTATAATCATGGGTTCCCGTGAGGATTGCCGCTGCCTGTTCCATCTTCTCCACATCCAGTTTCTGCCCTAAGCCATAATAATAATGGCGCTCAAACACATTCTTTTTTGAAGCTGTCTCTATCTGGTAGCGGTATGTTTTTTTCACCGCGTTCAACCGGCTGTGAAACCGCTCCGGCATCACGCATGCCCTTGTAACGGCAATATCCTCCGGCAGGTACCGATTCATATAATCCAGAATCTTATCCGGCCCCATCCTCTTCACCAGATGGAAGTTAGCTACCTGGCCTTCTGCGTGAACACCTGCATCTGTCCGGCCTGAACCGTGGACCTCCACCGGACTGCCTTCCAGCTTTTCCAGAACCGTCTCCAGCTTGCCCTGGATGGTCCTGTCTGTATTTCCCTGCTTCTGCCAGCCGTCGTATCTGGTGCCGTCATAGGACAGCCACACTCCTATATTCATTCTCTGCCTCCCTGTCTTACCGTTCTCTTCTTCCGCAGGCAGCACATCACTCCCGCGGTGATCGCCATCCCCACGGCTGCCCCGCTCATATCCAGCCACACATCGCTTATCTGGCCTGACCGCCCCGCTACAAAGATCTGGATGGTCTCATCTACAAAAGGAACCATAAAAATCAGCATCAGAGCGTCTCTGTTACATATTCTATGTCTTCCGTATGACCCGTACGCCCTGGCCGTCAATCCACCCAGCACAGCATACTCCGCAAAATGGGCTGTTTTCCTGATGATGTGCTCCGTCAGCCACAGATGCTCCCAGCCCAGGGATTCCATGGCTCCCCGGACCTTCTCCAGAAGGAAACCGCTTTCCTGGGAAGAGATGGAGGCCGGTGTCAGTGAATTGCCGTATATGAAGCATATATAGACCAGTATCACCACATGCCACCGGTTCAATGCCGGCCTGTTCCTGTTCTCTGGCATTTACCGTTTCCCTTCTTCCAAAAGAACGCCGCTTTCCCTGACAGCCCTTATGGCCTTATTGAGCATTTTCTCATCCTGAACCAAAGCCAGGCGCACATATCCCTCGCCGGAGGGACCAAAAGCGCTGCCGGGCGTGACCATGACGCCGGCCCGCTCTACCAGTTCCATGACAAACGCCTCAGAGGTGGTATAATGCTCCGGAATGGCGGCCCACACAAACATGGTGGCCTCTGGCCGCTCCATCTTCCACCCAATGGATGTAAACCCGTCGCACATAATATTCCTGCGAGTCTCATATGCCTGTCTTGTGGCCTGCACACAGGACTGGTCCCCTGTAACCGCCGCAATGGCGGCAGCCTGCACAGGAAGGAACATACCGTAATCCATGTTGGATTTAAGCAGCTTCAGACGCGACACCACCTGGGAATTGCCCAGGCAGAATCCGATTCTGGCTCCGGCAAGTCCGTATGTCTTAGACAGGGAATTAAATTCCACGCCTATTTCCTTTGCCCCCGGAAACCGCAGGAAGCTTCCGCATTCCCTTCCGTCGAACACCAGGTCGCTGTAGGCATTGTCGTGAAGCACAATAATATCATATTTCCTGGCAAAGTCTATGAGTTCCTCATAAAATGAATCCGGCGCCATGGCTGTGGTTGGATTATTGGGATAGGACACCACCATAAGCTTGGCCTTCTTGGCCACGTCCTCAGGTATCTCGTCCAGGCGGATGATATACCCATTTTCCTTTCTCTGGGGCATGTAGTGAAGTCTGGCGCCTGCAATCTGAGGTCCATCGCCAAATACAGGATAACAGGGGTCTGGCACAAGCACCACGTCCCCTTCGTCCACAATGGACAGCGCGATATGGGCCAGCCCCTCCTGGGAGCCCAGAAGGGAACATATCTCTGTTTCAGAGTCCAGCTCCACCCCATACCGGATATTGTACCATCCTCTGACTGCCTCCAGAAGCTCCCTTCTGTCGCTGATGGCATACACATAATTAGAGGGCTCTGCCGCTGCCCTGCACAATGCCTCCATAATGTGGGGCGCAGGCGGTATGTTGGGAGCTCCTATGCTGAGATCAATGACCTCCTCTCCCTTTGCAGTCTTTTCCTTTTTAATTTCAGCCAGCTTTGAAAAGATTCCCGCTCCAAACCGGTCCATCCTTTTTGCAAATTCCATATTACTCATCCTTCCTCTCCCTATATCTGCAACTGTATATTCCTTACAGTCCATATCCAGCTCCCAACTGCCAGCCGCCGGATTCCTAAAAACCCATCAGACAGGGGATGACTGTCAAAAAAACAGCCGGCAGCAGATTTCCTATCTTAATCTTGCTTCCGAGAACTCAACAGCCGTCTGGGAAGCCCGCCTTTCAATCTACATAAGCATGGCTTTCACCTGCTCCCCTGCCCTTAACCCGCCGCTTCCTGCCGGGATATCTACCAGACAGTTACAACCGGCCATGCTGGACAACATACCCGAAGAATGGCGTCCCTCAGGCAGCCATACCTTTCCGTCCTCTATCTTACCTCTCACCAGACGCCTGGTAGGAGAAGACTTGGGAAACGGGCTTTCCAGGATTCCAAGCAGAATCTCCGGTTTCCACCGCGCTC
>ENA-ORRT01000349-ORRT01000349.1-human-gut-metagenome-genome-assembly--contig:-NODE-349-length-37636-cov-4.37431_pt1 | contig 37636 bp, 28 predicted proteins | sample MGYA00242181_ERZ509146 | MGnify/ENA primary metagenome ERZ509146 (study PRJEB26280, sample SAMEA2338624) | human gut metagenome | biome: human gut; feature: human-associated habitat; material: faeces...
GGAGCCGGAGGAAAAGGGCTGCGCCAGAAACTGCCCCACCTGCGTCCACAGCAGCACCGTTCCGGATGCCGCCCCCGTCAAGGGCCGCATCAGCGCCTCGGGCCTGGCCAAGAAGATGGCGAAGGAGGCCGGCATTGATCTGGCTGCCGTCGCGCCCACGGGCGGCCCCAACGGCCGGCGCATCGTTGCAAAGGACATCGAGGCGTATTTGAAGAACGCAAAGCCGGCAGAGGCAGTCTCCGCCGCTCCCGCCGCGGCTTCTGACGCGGATGAGGTCACGGCGATCCCCTGGGTCGGCGTGCGCAAAACCATCGCCCGCAACATGTTCAACAGCATGCAGCAGATGGCGCAGAGCACCTGTGTCTGTGAAGTCGACGCGACGGAGCTGCTGGCGCTGCGGGCAGAGCTGGTGGCGGATCAGGATATGCTTGGCTGCAAGATCACCGTAAACGACCTTCTCTGCAAGATGCTGGGCAAGGTCCTGCCGAGACACCCTCTGGCAAACGCCACCTTTGACGGCAAAACCCTCTATACGCACAAGCACGTGCATCTCTCCGTGGCGGTGGGCGCAGAGGATGGCCTGATGGTTCCAGTGGTCAAAAACGTGGATCAGCTGAGCCTGTGCGAGATCAGCAAAAAGGTAAGAGACCTGGCCGCCCGGGCCAAGAGCAAGTCCTTGCTGCCGGACGAGCAGAGCGGCGGCACCTGCACCATCACCAACGTGGGCATGTTCCCCATCGACATCGGTACCCCGGTCATCAATCCCCCTCAGACGGTGATCTGCGGATTCGGGCGCACCGTGCGGCGGGCCGTTATCATGATGGACGACACCATCGCCCCGCGGTCCATGATGAACGTATTCCTGACATTTGACCATCAGGTCCTGGATGGCCTGGAAGTGGGCCGGATCCTTAAGGACATCCAGTATTACATCGAGCATCCGGAGATGATTTTGGCTTAATCGCGGAGGAATACATATCATGAAAATTGCTGTTGTTGGAGGCGGTCCCGGCGGCTATGTCGCCGCCATCCGGGCTGCCCAGTTGGGGGCAAGCGTAACGCTGGTGGAAAAGGAGCATCTCGGCGGAACCTGCCTGAATATCGGCTGCATTCCCACCAAGTGCCTGCTCCACAGCGCAGAGCTTTTGGCGGATATCAAGGAGCAGGGAAAGGCGATCGGCGTCGAGGCATCCGATGTTCGGATAAATTTCCCCCAGGTCATTCAGCACAAAAATGAGGTCTCCAAAAAGCTGACCAGCGGAATCGCAAGCCTGCTGAAAGCCAACAAGATCAAAAAAATCGACGGTGAAGCGTATTTCCTGGGCGCCAAGAACATGAGCGTTCTGAAAAACGACGGCACCGAGGAGCCGCTGGATGCGGACGCATATATTCTGGCCACCGGCTCCGCGAACTCCGTGCCGCCCATCCCCGGCATCAAGGATAATCCCAACTGCATCGATTCCACCGGTGCGCTGAGCCTGAAAGAACTGCCCAAGTCCATGGTGGTCATCGGCGGCGGCGTCATCGGCCTGGAGCTGGCCTGCGCCTACGCTGCTTTCGGCACTAAGGTGACCGTAGTGGAAGCCATGGACCATATGCTGCCCATGCTGGACAGCGATCTGACCAAAGTCGGCGTTGCCCACATGAAAAAAATGGGGATCAAGTTTTATCTGGAGTGCCCTGTTCAGTCTGTGGCGGCTAATCCGGCGGGCGCAGAGGTCGTGTGCAGGAGCAAGGACAACCAGACGATCCGTTTCGTGGCGGAGAAGGTGCTGGTGGCTGTGGGACGCCATGCCAACACAGATTCCCTGCGTCTGGATGCAGGCGGCATCAAGCATGAAAAGGGACGCATTTTGGTCAATGAAAAGATGGAGACCAGCGTGCCCGGCATCTATGCCATTGGCGACTGCGTGAAGGGCTACGCCCAGCTGGCCCATACAGCCAGCGCCATGGGGGAGGTCGCCGCGGAGAATATTATGGGTCTTTCCGCCGCATACGACGAACGCACAAATCCCACCTGCGTGTACATGGAGCCGGAGGCGGCGTCCGTGGGGCTCACGGAGGAGCAGGCAAAGGCCCGCGGGATCGACTACACCGTCGGTAAATTTCCCATGTCCGCAAACGGAAAGGCACTCATTCTCAACGGCGGAGAGGGGCTTGTCAAAATCATTGCCGGAAAGCAGTACGGCGAAGTTCTTGGCATGCATATCATCGGCCCGCGGGCAACCGATCTCATCGCGGAAGGCGCCCTGGCCATCAGCGTGGAGGCCACTCTGGATGAGCTGATCTCCACCATTCACAGCCACCCGACGGTCACCGAAACCATGCGGGAGGCTGCATTGGATGCGGAGGGCCGGGCCATACACATGGTTTCGCGCCGCTAAAAAATAACAGTCTCTGTGCCCTAACAGGTCGCTTTTCCCTCTTATGCAGCAGCCGGGAGTTTTCTGCAAACACAGAAGTTTTGGATCTTGAACGGTGCGCTTTCCAATGGGGGGCACTTGCCACAAGCGGCAAATGGGCAATGGTGGGAAACGACCTCTTTCAGAACTGCAGAAGATGCGGCATCCTTGGAGCTTCCTCTTTCAGTATCTCTCAGCGAGATCTCTTGAACTTTCAAAAGAGTTTACTGCCTGAGGGAACAGCCCCAAGTTGCGCGGATAGCACAAAAAGAGCTCCTAGTAGGAAAGATTGAGTTTTAAACGGAGAGGCATCTCACTAGCGGCACCTCTTCAGTCTTTAACTGGATGCAGTCACGGTTGCAGGAGTGAATATATCGGTTAATAATCTCATGGCTTCCGAAAAAGTAGCTGGTTTGTAACGGTAGATACATTCTGTTTTGAGGATAATAGATGAGAGATCCCCCATCATTGCATTGTCATAAGGATCTTCGCGTCTTGACATGGACGGCGCAATGCCGTATGTTTGAGTCAACTTAAAATATGCTTGCGAGGCGCATTGAACACCAGGGGCGCTGTGGAGGGGCATCTCCGCAGCGCCCCTCTTTTTCTCCCGTTTTTTCTTTCGTCCTCCGCAGAGCCGTCAAATCCGGCTCTTTTCCGCTCTCAGGGGGCCGGTGGGCTGGAGCCATCTCCCGCTTCAAGGCGGGCACACAGGCCGCACACGGCTCGCGACCTCCTCAGCGCCCCAGGATGCCACCCCTCCGCCAAAGCCCCACACAGCCCCTCACAGGCGGCAAGAATTGGCTACTGCGCTCGAAGCCCTGGCGCTCAATCCCGGGTGCTTTACGCCATTCTCCGAGAGACTGCTATATTCTTTACTGCGGCGCAAATTTTGAGGGTTTCATCGCTCAAAAAATCCCATCTTCTTTACCACTTATTCTCGCCGAAGCTGCTGCTTCATAACTTCAATAAACAACAGTGAAAGATGTGTCAGATAGGTATCCTTTCGATATACGGCAGCCAAATCCCAGACAAGGTCGGAAGAGTCTATTACAAAATAAGTAACCGCACCGGGATGCTGACAGACCTTGGCTCCTTCCTCAGGCACAAATGTGCAGGCAATCCCCTGGGCGGTGAGATTGATGGCGGTTGTCAGGTTTCCAGTTTCCAGGAGGATATTTGTCTCCATGTGGTTTTTTTCAAGCATGTATCGGACTTCGTGCGTCAGGTTTTGCCCGGGTTTTGTCAGGATCAGCGGGATATGTTCCAAAAGCTCCAGAGTAGCAAGAGGATACCCTTCAAAAGTCGGACAATCCGCGAGTAAGCTACGCACATACGGGTGCTGCGTGGGCGCTGCCAGCAGAATGCGCTCCTCGCAGATGATCTCACAGGTAAGTTTGTTGTAATCCAACGTTCGGGGCAGATTCATAACAGCAAGATCAATCTTATCATTCATTAATCCGCTCTCCAATAGAACCGACCGTCCCTCCGTCAGTTCAATATGAATATCCGGATACAGCTGATGAAAGCGAGGAAATACATCCGGCAGCAGGCAGGCACCGCGCCACAGGGCTACACCCAGCCGCAAGCGGCCGCTGGTCTGGTTCTTGATGTCCTGGAATTCCCGTCGGACATTCTCATCCAGTTTCATAAGCTGGAGCACGTACTGATAGTAACGCTCTCCCGTGTAGGTAAGCCGCAGCGGAGACGTGCTGCGGTCAAACAGTTCCACCCCCAGATTGGCCTCCAGGCGCTTTACATATTGGCTCAGTGAAGGCTGCGAGATGTACAGCTGCTCGGCCGCCCTTGTCAGACTGCCTGCCTCCACGATAGCCGCAAAGTACTCATAATTGCGAAATACCATACCGCTGCTCCTTCCAAGATATAATGTTGACATTATATTTTTTATATTACCTTTCGTCTTTGACGAAAGCAACGAAAATCAGTAAAATAATACGCAGAAAGCAAAATAGTGCACAATTTTTGCTGTAACCTTATCGCATATAGTCTTTCAAATTTTAATTTACAAAAGAAACGCCAATAATATTTACTTTATGTCTGTGAATTCCCAGTATCCAAAAGAGGAGAAGAGGAAGGAGAACGTTTATGAGTCCCGCAGTGATTACTCTATTGGTCCTGCTCGTTATGGTCGTGTTTTTTGTAACGGAAAAGCTTCCGGCAGCCCTAGTATCCATGCTGGGCGGCAGCGTTTTGGTGTTGTGTGGGATTATTGAACCGGCACAGTTGTTCAGCGCGTTTTCAGGCAGCACCATCGTTTTGATTGCCGCAATGATGGTGGTGGGTTCCACTCTGTTCCACACGGGCATCGCCGCAAAGATGGCGGACATTCTGGTCAAGCTCACCGGCACCTCTGAAAACGGCATTATGATCGCGTTCATGCTGGTGGCGACCATTATCTCCGCCGTATGCAGCGGCGTGGCGGTCGTTGCCATGCTGCTCCCCATTGTGATCAGCGTCAGCCAGCGGGCAGGGATCTCCGTATCCCGCCAGCTGATCCCCATGTCCTTTGCCGCCAGTTTCGGCTGTAACCTGACGCTGATGGGCGCCGCCAGCAATGTCGTCGTCAATGGCGCCCTGGAAGATCTGGGTGTTTCCTCTCTGACGTTTTTTGAGCTGGGCAAGGTGGGAATCCCCATTTCCATTGCCGGCATGGTGTTCTTCCTGACGTTTGGCAAGCGATTTCTGACTCCCGGCGATACCTCCGACAAAGAATATCTGGAGGAGTACACCGGCCAAAACAAGGCCGTTGCGTTCAACCCCGTCAAGGCAGGCCTGTGCCTGGTGATCATGGCTGTGCTCCTGGTGGCCATGGCGGTGGACAGCGATGCCCTGCCCATGTATCTGGTGGCTGCCCTCGCGGCGTTTGTCATGGTCCTGACCGGCTGCATCAAGCAGTCCGACGCCTATAAGGCCATCGATATGTCTACGCTCTTCATCGTGGCCGGTATGAGCGCGGTCTCCACCGGCATGAGCAAGAGCGGCGCCGGCGCGCTGATTACCGATACGGCGGTGCGTCTGCTGGGAGAGCATCCCAACAAGCTGATCGTTCTGTTTGTGATCCTGGTTCTGGTGACAATCCTGACTAACGCCATGATGAACACCTCCTGCGCAACTCTGGTGACCCCGCTGTTTATTCCGGTGGCGCAGGCCTTCGGCATGAATACCGCCGCCGTAGCGGTCGCAATCTGCGTGGCGGCATCCTCCCCCTTCCTGACCCCCGTGGGAAGCGGCACCAATACTCTGATCGTTCGCCCCGGAAACTTGAAATTCATGGACTTCTTCCGGCCCGGTCTGGGACTTTCCATCGTGATCCTGGTCGTATCCATGATCTTCATTCCCCTGTTCTGGCCGCTGTAAGCATATCAAGGAGGCAGTTAAAAATGAAAGCCATTGTCGTTGACAAGGATTATGGCAGCGTGACATCTGAAGAACTGGCGCGCGTTGCCGCGGCCTATGCGGCTGCGGGGATCGAGGTGCAGTTGCTGGAATATCAGGTATCTGCTGCCCAGCAGAAGGAGCCCACAGAAGACGAGATCATCGCAGGCTGTCAGGGTGTGCAGATCATTCTGGCCACCGGAAACCCGCCCATCACCCGCGCCGTGATGGAGGCGCTGCCGGAATTGAAGTTCGTGCAGCGCTTCGGCGCCGGGGTCAACAGCATCGACCTGGAGGCGGCGGCGGAACTGGGCGTGATCGTGCTGAATCTGCCGGGCTTCTGTGCAAAGGAACTGGCGGATGTGGCCACCGCCATGATCATGAGCCTGATCCGGAACACCAGCTACTATGACCGGGAAGTTCGGAAGGGAAACTGGCCGAAGTGCCAGTACCTCCTCCCCCCCGACGTGCGGGAACTGACGCTGGGCCTGTACGGGTTCGGACTGGCAGGCCGCCATCTGCACGATATTTTCCACAACGGATTCGGGACAAAGGTCATCAGCTGCGACCCTTATGTCAGCGATATGGTGCGGGCCCAGTATCCGGATGTGGAATTCGTATCCTTTGACGAACTGATCACCCACAGCGACATTATCTCTATTCACGTGGTCCTGACGCCCGAAACCACCCATGTGTTCAACCGTGACGTTTTCAAGCGCATGAAAAATACCGCCATGATCATCAATACCAGCCGCGGCCCCGTCATCGACAATGATGACCTCACCTGGGCCTTGCAGACGGGGGAGATCCTGTACGCCGGCCTGGATACGGTGGAGCGGGAACCGCTGCCGGAGAACGACCCGCTGAAAGCTCTGGACAACGTCATCATCAACCCCCACTGCGGCAGCTACGGCGTGGGGAGCAAAAAGACGCAGATCCAAATGGTCTGCGATCTGGTTCCCGCCGCCGTCACCACCGGGAAAGTGCCGGCCAGATGCGTTGCAGACCGCGCTGTCCTGGCGAAGAAAACCGGCTATGAATTTGTTTGAAAACGGAGGATACCATCATGTCGATCGGATGCAGGATCATAAAGGACTTTGACCGGCCCGCGCCGGAACTGGTGGCGCGGTTCAAGGACATGCCGGTGGCAAATATCGATGACAATATGGGCCGCATCGCGGCAGTGGATGCGGCGATCGAACCCATTGGCTACAAGGGCCAGCTGCTGGGCACGGCATTCACCGTCCGGGTCCCCCAGGGGGATAACCTGATGTTCCACGCCGCCATGGATCTGGCAAAGCCCGGCGATGTCATCGTCATCGACGCAGGCGGTTTCACGGACCGGGCCATTTTCGGCGAACTGATGGCCACCTACTGCAAGTCCCGGGGGATCAGAGGCATCGTCTGCGACGGCGCCATCCGGGACCGGGGCGGTCTGGCCGCCATGGAGGATTTCCATGTTTACGCCCGGGCAGCGACGCCCAACGGGCCCTATAAGAACGGCCCGGGCGAGATCAACGTCCCCGTGGTGATCGGCGGAAAGATCGTCCATCCCGGCGACATCGTGGTGGGGGACGACGACGGCGTGCTGTTCATTGAGCCCGCCATCGCCGCGGATCTGGCGGACGCCACCGAGGCAGTGGAGAAGAAGGAAGCCGACATCATGGCTCACATCCTGGATGACGGCACCTACATCCGTCCCTGGGTGGACGAGAAGCTGAAGGAAATCGGCTGCGAGATCCTGTAAGCACCACACCGCCCCTTAAAAATTGCCGCTACCGAACACACACTTCTTTTCGGCGCAGGGCCCGGCTTCCGTGTCGGGTCCTGCCCCGCATTTGTACGGAAAAAGGCATACCGCGGAGCTGTATCGCCCGCACCAAAACCGGACGCGCCATGCGCAGCTGCACGCACGCAAAAGAGGGGAAAGAAATGGATTTTTCTGGGAGATGCTGTCGCTGCAGGAGACTCTGTTCCTGCTGATTCTGCTGGGCATACTGGCAAAGAAGCTGAAGATCGTCAACGAAAGCGGGAGGAAAACCCTCTCCGATCTTTTGATATACGCGATCCTTCCCTGCAACATCGTGGAGTCGTTTACGGGAGGGATCACTCTGCCGGACGGCTTTGCGCGCACCTGTATTCTGGCCGTCTGCATTTCCATCGGGATCCAGGTCCTTTCGTTTTACGGAAGCAAGCTGGTGTTTCGCCGGCATCCGGCGAAACAGAAAAGCGTGCTGTCCTACGGCATGATCTGCTCCAACTCCAGTTTCATAGGGTTGCCCATTGCGCATCTGATGTTTGGAGATCTGGGCGTCATTTACACCTCGGTCTTTCAGATCCCGCTCCGCTTTACCATGTGGACGGCAAGGCTTTCCCTGTTTACGAGCGTCAGCAAAAAAGATGCTTTCAGAAAGTTGATCCGTCATCCCTGCATTGTCTCGGTGTTTGCGGGCTTGATCCTGATGGTGACACCAGTCTCGCTCCCAGGCTTTTTGTCGGAGGCCATCGCCGCTACCAGCGGCTGCACGGTGCCGCTTTCCATGATTGTCATAGGCACGATCCTGGCGGACGCACCAATTCGGTCGATGTTTTCCAAATCCGTGCTGTGGTACGCCTGCTTGCGGCTGATCCTGTTCCCGCTGCTGGTCTGGCTGGTGTTGAAACCGTTTGCGTTGGATCCCACGCTGGTGAATGTCTGCATTCTTATGACAGGAATGCCCGCAGGCAGCACCACCTCCATCCTGGCGGACAAATACGGCGGCGACGCTGTATTTGCATCTCAAATCATTTTTGTCTCCACGCTGTGCTCAATTCTGACGATCCCGCTGCTGAACGTCCTTATGGGAGCGGGATAGGGTGAATGCATTTGGGTCACATTCTGGCCAGGAAACCCACCCATATCGAATAAACGACAGGGCCCCAAAGGCAGCGGGACAGAGGTCCTTCACAGTAGCATAGTTTCCTGACCCAGAATGTGACCCAGAACACTGAAAGCTGTCGTGGAGCGGAGAGGATCGACCTTCGGGTTTTTGGGGATTTCAGGCCCAAAAAGGCCCGGAAAGCACTGGGGCGCAGCGGCTTGAGCGTCTGGACGCAGCTCATAACCCGGAGGTCGTAGGTTCAAGTCCTGCCCCCGCAACCACAAAACCGTCTGATTTCGCAAGAAATCAGACGGTTTTTCTTTACTTTTTGTCTCCAAAAGTTTCCGGAGAAATTACGCGATTTTGCAAAATTTGCAGTTGACCCAAAGCGTGACCCAGACAGGGCAAAAGATGCGCCTTGGCGCAGCTCTTCCGCGCCAAGGCTTTCCTGCTGTTTGGGATTATTTTTTCGCTTTCAGATTGCCGCCGTCAGGACCTTCTCCGTGGTCCTGGCCGCCTCCTTCTGGGCTGCTGTCGTGACGTGGGCGTAGGTGTCCAGGGTGAATCCTGCCGAGAAATGTTCCAGCATCCCGGACACCGTCTTGATGTCCACCCCGTTCTGGAGGGCCAACGTGGCGAAAGTATGCCGGAGATCATGGAACCTGACCATAGGCAGCCCAGCCCGTTTCAAGACCCGATGGAGCATGTGGCGGACGCTGTCTGGCGAGATGGGCCCACCAGTGGGTGAAGGGAAACACCCAGGGACTGCTGCCAATTTCTTTTTTCTGTTGTTTCAGAACCCGGATGATGTCCTCTGCCACCGGAAGCGTCCGGTAGGCGTTCTTGGTTTTCAGGGAGGCATCTACGATTTTTCTGCTGATCCGGGCGATCTACTGTTTCATCCAAAGGTTTCCGTGTTCGAAATCGATGCCTTCCCATTTCGGGCCAAGCAATTCGCCTCTTCTCAATCTTGCTGCCAGCTCCACATAGTACATCTCGAATATCCTACTGTTTCTGGCATCTCTAAGGAAGGATGCCAGCTGTTCAATGGGCAGCGTTTTCATCTCCTTGCGTTTCAGCTTCGGCAAGGCACAGCCCTCTGTGGGGTCTGCTGCAATCAGCCGTTGCTCTTTGGCCAGCTTCATGGCCGAGGCGATGATCTGGCAGATGTTCCGCACCGTCTTGGGGCTCAAACCCTTTGCCTGATTTTTGCTCTCGACCCTGTCAATTCTCCCGCTGGTCAGCAGCTTCTTGTAGAATTTCTGTAACTCCAGAGAAGTGAGCTTTTCCAACGGGACCTTGCCGATATTCGACTTAATGTGGTTGTTGATGTACCCCCGGTAGGTCTGGTGGGAGGACGGTCTCGCTTTGATCTTTGCGTAATTTTCGAACCACTCGTCCATCCAGGTACCTACCGTGTACTTCCCCGCCTTGGTGACGTCCAAGCTCTTTGTTTCCTCGATGGCCGCTTTCAGCTTGTTCTTCGCCTCTGCCTGGGTCCGGCCCAAGACGTTTTTGTAGATTAGCTTCCTGGTCTCCGGATTATGCCCGGCGGTATACCGCCCTTCCCACCGGCCATCTTTTCCTGATATTACCTTCACCGTTGGCTCGCTTCTTTGCCATGGCATCCGCCTCTCTTTCAACGACACACAATACCACAGAAAAGAAACAGCCAGGGCTTACAGCTACTGTTATCAGAAATTTAAGAAAGAGCTGCCAGCGGCAGCTCTTTCTCTTTGTATACCATATCAATCTTTGACGTGGGGACGCCCTGTTTTCACCCACTCTGTGGCTTGCTTTTCTTCCGCGTCTTCGAAAGAATAGGGCTCCAGTCCTCCAGCAATCCCCATGCCCAGCTGAAACCCGGCGATAAAGGTACCAGGGAGGTCTCCACCCGCAGTTCGTTCTCCCGATCCGCCAGCTGTAACAGAATTTCCTGGTCTTGCTCCCTAATCTTCCTTTGATTTTTCTGCAGGTGTGTTCCAGTGCCGCCCGGGTACTCCAAAGCTCCGGCTCCCGGTAGAACCGTGTGTGCAGGGCTCTTATGTAGCTGCGCCGCCTCCTATCAGCGACACACCATATCATGACGCTGGCTCAATAGCCGGGGGATACGTCATCTATTACCAGAAAAGCAACAACTTGGTTGTCCGGTCGGAATCCGTAGCGTTGCTTTCGGTTCCACAATTCCTGATGGGACGTCCCTGCCGGAGGCGTGGGGCATAGCTCCAGGAAGCTGTGTGTATCCCAGCGGTGACCCATACTTTTTGCTCGTGCTTTCGGCCACCTGAAAAACTCCCGCAACCGCCCGTGCTGCGGGCAGTTGTAATCTGGCCAGAGGACGCCCGTGCCTACGGCCTTTATCCTACGGCACTGGCCGATCCATGCAGCGTGGGGCCGCACCTTTATGCACATTTATTGAATATGAACTTATTCAAATAAGTGCATTTTTAATCCTTGATAAATCCATAGCCGAATGCCTTTTCTTTCGTTCTCCTCAAATTCCTGAAATAAGGTCCAAACTGCCCCCAAAAGGGCGGACGCGGGAAGAGGCTGTTGCGTGCCCTCTGATGAAAGAGGGCACACAGCAGCTCACAAAGCCAAACGGGGGAGCGTCTCACCGCCCTGGGGCCTTTGACTGCTCAAAGTGGGACCGGCTTCTGATGTATAAAATTATATGGCCCTGTGCTGAAAACACAGGGCCATATAATTTTCGGAAATATCTCCAATTAGGAGATAAAATGAAAGTAAAATTTAGCACAAATTATATCTTTGCTAAACACAGCGGAGAGAAAACAAAGTACATGCCCAGCAGTGCTAAAATCGACAAAACAGCAACTAATTTGCCGTATTTCCAGGGGGTCATATCAACCTGTGCTTTTTCTTGAATCTCAATCAGTTCTGTTCGGGGGTGCCGCTTGGTGATAACATACATCACCAACACATCAAACGGGAAGAGAATCGCAAAGAAATAGAGGTAATGGACCTGTGGCAGCAACAGCGTCGCCAGCCAGTACAGGGGGATATGTACGCAGAACGCAGCCTTTGCGGCCAGCGGTGTAACCTTGCGGGAATAAATCGCATACAGAACAACCGCCAGTGTAGGAGCATTGAACGTGCCAAAAAATCTTTGCAGAAAATCGTACAGGCCGGAAGGCGCATACATGATGAACGGTGCAATGCCTATGGAAATGATTGCAATGATCACACCGCTGATTCGGCCTACACGGACCAGCCCTTTGTCGCTGAGTTTCTTTTTGAAAATGCTTTCATGGAACTCTAGAGAGTACAACGTTACACAGGAGTTTAGTGTACCGGCATAGGAACTCAGGATTGCGCCAACAATAGCGGCTCCGACAAAGCCCAGCAGGGGGGCAGGTAGGACTTCTGCAACCACCATAGGATACGCCATATCAGCCACTTCGATCGTATCGCCAAAGATCGCATAGGCAAACAGTCCTGTAGAGCAGAGGATCAGAGGACAGAACACCTTAATCAGGCCGAACAACAGGGCGCCCTTCTGGGCTTCTGCCAGGCTTTTTCCTCCCAGAGCCCGCTGTACAAGGGATTGATTACATCCAAAATAGTACAGCATGTTAAACACCATGCCAGTAAACAAAATCGGCCAGGGGACCTCGGGCGCAGTAGCGGTTGCTGAGTTGATTGCGGTAAATTTCTCAGCCGGGACCCTGGACAGAAGGGCTTGGAAGCCATCTAAAAAGTTGCCGTTTCCCAAGAAGATTAAGGCAAAAATCGGCACGGCGCAGCCACCGATCGCGAAGAGGATACCATAAATGGTATCCGCAGAGGCAGAGGCTTTAACACCGCCAACAATGGTATAAAAAGCCCCTACCAAACCCAAGATAAACGTGACCAGTGCAACCGCAGTGAAATGACTGATATTCAGGATCTCGCCGACATTGAACATCTGTTCAAAAACCAGCGCGCCGGAATAAAGTACGGTCGGCAGGAATGTCAGCAAATATGTGGCAAGCAGCAAAAAAGCAACCAGCTTTTTGACGCCTGCATCATATCTGGTCTCTAAAAACTCTGGGACAGTCATAACACCCTGCCGGAAATAGTGGGGCAGGAAGATAAATGCTAAGCCGATTGCGCCGATACAAGCAGGAGCTTCCCAGGCCATTGGACCCATGTTGGAGGAATAGACCTGCCCGCTCAGGCCTACCAGTTGCTCAGTAGAGAGGTTTGTCAGCAGAATTGTGGCACAAATTACGCCGCCTGTCAGAGATCTGCCTGCCAGAAAGTATCCGTCACTGCCGCTGACATTGATCTGTCTGGTTTTATAGACCACATAGACAAAGACGACCAGCAAGCATATAGCCATACTGATAGCAGTAAACATCGCTGATATTTCACCTACCTTTTTATATTATGCGTAGTATCAGTGAGTTCTCTGTGGTTTACTCTGTTTTTCAATAAGTTAGTTGTACTGGTTTATCTGTGCGGTAAGATTCGGTGGCAGCCAGGGCCAGTTTGATACCGACCAGCCCGTCATAGGCGTCTACGGGAGAGGGGTTGCCTGCCCGGACGCAGTCAACAAATGCCTGCAATTCGCCTTCATAGGCATCCTTAAAGCGTTCCAGAACCCAGTCAGACATATCTGTGGTGCGGCTGCGGTCTCCGATCATTGTCACATTGGTCAGACGGTCCTGCCCAACCAGAATGGTCTTCTCCTTACCAACGACCTCTGTACGGCATTCATAAACATTATTGCCATTGCGGCAGACCTCGATCATTCCCAGAGCACCATTTTCGAACTTCAGCAGCATCTGGCCATGATCCACATCGTTCAATTCATTGAGGAAGTCGTATTTCAGTACACTGCCGCGAGAATAGATTTCCGTGATCTCGCAGCCCATCATCCAGCGGACGATGTCCAAATCATGTACACCCATATCCACAAACAGACCGCCGCTCTGCGGGACATAGTTGGGGGGAGGTCCTTTGGGATCTCTGCAGCAGTCATGGACATAGATGGGCTTACCGCATTCGCCGCTTTCGATCATCTTTTTTCCGGCCATGTAAGCAGGGTCGTACCGGCGCATATAGCCGATCATGACAAAGGCGTTGTATCGTTCAACTTCTTTTACGATCTTCTCCGCCTCGTCAAGCTCAAAGGTAATGGGCTTTTCACAGAAGATCGGCTTTCCGCTGGGAATTGCCGCCATCAATACCTCATAGTGAGTCTGGGTCGGCGTTGCAATGACAATGGCTTCCACTTCAGGGTCATTGATCAGATCATGGTAGTCTGCATAACCTTTTACTCCGAAATCCGTTTCACCCCGTTTTAAAGCATCTGGGAAAGCATCTGCAACTGCTACCAATTCCGCGCCAAATGTCCGAGTCACGTTTTTGGTATGATGGTAACCCAGGCGTCCGAGCCCGATGGTGCCAATTTTCAGATTTGCCATGACAGCAACTCCTCCTTATTAGTCCCGGGCATTTGTTAAAACAAATGCCCGGGAATTTCAAAGTTCAAAAACACGCCAAACGATGATGCCAATTACTTTGCGGTCCAGCCACCGTCAACCATCAGAATGTGACCGCAGATAAAGCTGGCATCATCAGAGGCCAGAAAGACAGCGGGGCCGGCAATGTCATCCGGAGTAGAGATCCGGCCAATGGGATGGCCGTCAATGCAGTCCTGAAGGAATTTGCCCTCCAGCGGAGAATTGATGTCGATAAACAGGGGTGTATCTACAACACTGGGGCAGATCGCGTTTACATTGATGCCGAAAGGAGCCAGCTCGACACCCAGCTCACGCGTCATATTGACCACACCGCCCTTGGCGGCGCAATAGATGGATTGATCCACAAAGGCAACGCAGCCGGAAATGGAGGCGATATTGATAATCTTGCCGCTTTTGTTGGCTTTCATAGTGGGTGCCACACCTTTGATCATCAGCCAGGTGCCCTTCAGAGTGACATTGTTCACGTAATCCCAGTCTGCCTCAGTAGCATCTGTGATAGATGCCATCTTGGACAAACCTGCGGAGTTGACAAGAATATCAATGGTGCCATAAGTATCCAAGACCTGCCGAACAGCGGCTTCAATACTGGCCTGCTTAGAAATATCGCACTGAATAGCCATAGCGTCGCCGCCATTGGATTTGATGTGGTTCACGGTCTCCGCGGCAGGGTTGCGGTCCAGGCAGATAACCTTTGCGCCTTCCTTACCAAATCTGGCAGCAATACCAGCGCCGATACCTCTTGCAGAGCCGGTTACGATTGCAACTTTTCCCTGAATGCTTGCCATAAAAGATCCTCCTTAAATATCACATATCAGCACACCCGTGCCAGAGCTACACAAGAAAGACTTTACAGAATAGGGCAGGCCAGAAGCTTATCTTTGGGGAACTTGGAGATTACCAGAGGGCCGTCTTTGGTGATGACCACCTCGTCTTCGATGCGGGCGCCCACATGCCCCTCGCCATCATAGGTCTCCACAGCGATGACCATGCCTTCCTGCAGCTCCACAGGATGCTCCAGAGAGAAGCTACGCTCGATCATGGGCCGCTCCCACAGGCATACGCCCAATCCATGGCCAAATGCCAAGCCAAATGCCTCACCTTCATTTTTAAAGCCCCAGTGCTTGAAATCAGGCCATGCATTCACGATATCTGCTGTGGTGTTGCCTACCCGACATTTATCAATTCCGGCCAGCAACATCTGATAGGCACTGTCATACACTCGCTTTGCCTGGTCAGAGGGTTCACCGCAGCACAACGTCCTGTAATAACAGGTGTGGTAGCCATTGAACAATGTGCAGAGATCCGCAAATACCATATCGCCAGGCTGGATCACACGATCAGAGGACAGATGCGGGTGGGGATGTGCCCGGGTGCCAGAGGTCATCTGGATATTATGTATCCACTGTGATCCCTGCCGATGCAGCTCTGCGGCGGCTACTGCCTGCAACTCATTCTCCTTCACGCCGGGATGCAGCGCACGGGCCATTTGATAGAAAGCTGCGTCCACACTGGCGGCAGCCTGCATCATGATCTGGATCTCGTCCTCGTTTTTGATCTCACGGGCGGCACACATGATTTCTTCGCCATCGCCCAGCTTATAACCTCGCTTCGTCAGTTCCGCCATCAACTGGCCGTCGATCTTGTCTACACCGATGGGGGCCTTTGGATCCAGATGATTTTCCTCCATCACCATTCGGAGATCCGCCTCAAATTTATCCAGATGTCCGCCATCCATGCCCCAGCTGGCAGGCAGAGCGCCAAACATTGTTGTATGAGCGGGATAGGCCCGATTTTTAATCCAAGAGCAGTTAATCCGCTCATTGGCGACCTCGGAGCCGAATCCAAAAATATAAGGTTTGCCGCCGCGGGGGACAATGGCATACCTTCCCATATTATCGACTTCTGGAGAGGCTACCGCCGTGGATGTTGCATACCGTTTGTTCTCTGTGGCAAACAGAATCAGGCAGGAAAAGTCAGACTTTTCCAGGAGCTTCTGAATCCGTCCCTCGCGGTACTCCCGCATTCGTGTAAAGTCAATCCGGTCTTCATAATCGACCTGCATCGTCCCCTTGGTGCCGTATACCATTTTGATTCCTCCCTGCGCATATATCGCTTTAATTTGCTTGGTTCTTTTGGTATACCAAGAATACCATTCGGCTTATGAATTTGTCAATATACTTAATGGGCTCTGGGGATCAATTCTATTTTTTGTAACATTCGGATCAAAAAATATATACACTTTTAACAAATTTCTATGTCCGGTCCTAATTCTTATGTGTATTCTGCTCCGAATCTCGGTATTCCTAGTATTATTTCTGATTCAAGCGATTCCGCAGCATTTAGACTTTTTATATATCAGAAAAAAATACGCCTGCTTTCCTTATGGAAGCAGGCTGCATTTTCCTGAAATCCGCACAATTATGTGGCAGATTCATCATTTTTTAATTTTTGAAGATGGTACTCCATGGTCGATATCATATGTTGTTGAACAGCTTCACATGCCTTCTCAACATCTTTGGCCTCGACGGCCTCTAAAATCGCCTGATGCTCCCGCCTGGAGGCCATGATGCGGGTATGGTCTTCTTGAACGAGATGCCGCATCCGGTTGGACTGGTCTTTCAGCCCATCCAGCATCGCCTCTAATCTGCCGTTTCCCGTGTTGTGAATATAAATACCGTGAAAGACCTCGTCTTGCTGGGCAACTTCTGCGTAATCTTCGAGATGATAAGCCTCTTCCATCGCATCAAAAGCATCTGCCATCTGTTGAATGGACGCCTTTGTTGCACGTCCAATATACAATTCAATTGCCAGAACATCCAGGGCCTTCCGAAGGGTGTACACATCTACGACATCATGTTTGTATAGGGGCGCCACCACCATACCTCGCCCGGGCGAGATCACAACAAAACCCTCATCTGCCAGGCGCATAAGTGCAGTACGGACCGGGGTCCGGCTAATATGCAGCATTTCACTCAGATGCCGCTCAACCAGCAGGGTAGACGGCTTGATTTTATTCTCAATAATCGAGCTTTTTAGCCACTGATACGCATACTCCTGCTTATTAGTGAGAAGAGGGTCCAGAGAGTTTCCCTGCGCCGCGACCTCTTGATATACCAGTCTTTTGTAAGACATATCTGATAAAACCTCTTCACAAAAGATTCTTCCGGATGGAGTTCATCTGGAAAATTTCAGAAACCATAAACCGAAAACAAATCTGCAACGCTGTATACTATAATTAACATATATTATAGCATGACGAGACAAATCCTGGCAATACCAAGATGAAGAATGGCTAGTATGTTCCAAGTTTTTGACTCCAAGTCTCCCTTTAAGTTCCTGTCGCTCTGTGGCAATCGTAGTGTCTGGGAATTGGCCTGTCCTGAGAACGCAAAAGTCGAATTGTGGCCTTTTTGTTCAAAAAAACAGGAAATACTGATTCAAAAAACTGTGCTGCAATGTCACTAAGTTAAGAACCGGGGCACCCCTGTTCTTAACTTTCGCTTTTTAAGTCTCCCCCAATTTGTGCGAAATAAATTACTACTTTGTGCGCCGTTCCTTCGGAAAACGCTTAACTTAATGACATTGCCCTGTACTGTGGGGCTTTTTGAACAGGCTTCCGGACTTCCCACAGCAGTCCTCTATCCCCTGCTTTTTGCGGGAAACTCAATTTTTCCTAAATCGTGTGGTGGGTAACAACTTCAAACTCATCGGCCACGCACTTCTCCCCAGACAATTCCAAACTAAGGCATCATATCACATGTTTCTGGTTCAGGTCAAATTCTCTTCTAATGGCAAACAGTCCAAAGGACACACAGAGGCTCACACGGCCAAACAAGATCTGGATTTTTTCTGTCCTTCGGGCTGTTGGTCCCCCAAAGTTGGGCCAGGTTTCTGCTCGGAACTGAGACGGCGTATAGCTGGATGTGGTGCTTGCCCTGCCCAGTTCCATGGCTCAAGAAATGAGAAGGATAGCTTCGCTTTATTTCTTGAAATATCCTTACTTAGTTCGAAGCGGGGTAAGCCTTCCCACATGGTCGTGCGGTTTTTGGTAATTGCAGTTGCCTCGAATCAGCACGGCAGATCAAGGCCAAATCTGTGTTTGCGGTTATTTTGCAAGTGGGATAAAATAGTTAAAATTAAAAGGGAAAAAACTGACACACAGGCTCTACGGAACGTGCTTTGCTGTCGGGCGCTGTATCGCCTGATATGAAAGGCAAAAACAGAAAAACGACCTCCGGATTACGGGCCACTAGATTAGTGACTCATAACCCGGAGGTCATTGGTTCAAGTCTAGCCCCCGCAACCATAAAATCGCCGCTTCCCACCCGGAAAGCGGCGATTTTCTCTGCCCGTTTGCAACTTTTTTGGACATCCCCATTTTCTGGACACCGGGGTGACCCAAACCATGACCCAGATGGGTCAAAAAACGCGCCCGGAGGCGGAAATACCGCCTCCGGACTTTTCCGCTTTCGGGGAAGATTTTTTTGTTTACAGTGTTGCCGTCAGGACCCTTTCCATGGTTTTTGCTGCCTCCTTCTGGGCTGCTGTTGTGACATGGGCATAAGTGTCCAGGGTGAACCCGCGCTGAAGTACCCCAGTATCCCGGACACCACCTTGGTGTCCACGCCGTTCTGGAAGGCCAGCGTGGCGAAGGTATGCCGGAGATCGTGGAATCTGACCCGAGGCAGCCCCGCTCGTTTCAGTACCTGGTGGAGCAAACTATCCGGCGAGATGGGACCGCCGGTGGGTGAGGGAAACACTCAGGGACTGCTGACGGTTTTCTTCCTCTGTTGTTTCAGAACCTGGATGGTATCCTCCGCTTGCGGCAGCGTCCGGTAGGCGTTCTTGCTTTTCCGGTGTGCTTTTACGATTTCGTCATTGATCCGGGCGATTTGCCGTTTCACCTGGAGGTTGTCATGTTCGAAATCGATGTCCTCCCACTTCAGGCCGAACAATTGGCCTCGCCGGAGACCGGTTGCCAACTCCACGTAGTACATCTCGAATACCCCGCTGTCTCTGGCCTCTCTAAGGAAGGAGTCCATCTGTTCAATGGGCAGTGTTTTCATCTCCCGATGTTCCAGCTTCGGCGGGATCTGCTACGATGATTCTCTGCTTCTTTGCCAGTTTCATGGCTGAGGCGATGATCTGGTAGATGTCCCGCACTGTCTTGGGGCTCAGCCCCTTTGCCTAGTGCCTGCTCTCTACTCTGTCAATTCTCCCGCTGGTCAACAGCTTCTTGTAGAGCTTCTGTAACTCCAGAGAAGTGAGTTTTTCCAGCGGAACTTTGCCGATATTCGGCTTGATATGGTTATCGATGTACCCCCGGCAGGTCTGGTGGGGGGAGGAGCGACCCTTAATCTTTGCGTAGTTTTCAAACCACTCGCCTAGTGCCGCTTCCTATCAGCGACACACCATATCACGACGCTGGCTCAATAGCCGGGGGATGCAGCATCTATTATCAGAAAAGTAACAACTTGGTTGTCTGGTCAGAATCCGTAGCGTTGCTTTCGGTTCCGCACTTCCTGATGGGACGTCCCTGCCGGAAGCGTGGGGCATAGCTCTAGGAAGCTGTGTGCATCCCAGCGGTGACCCATACTTTTTGTTTGTGCTTCTAAGTATTCCAGAAAAGTGACCCTAAAGATGAGCCGATCCCTCTGTTTTTGGTCCTGCTTTCGGCCACCTAGAAAACTCCCGCAACTGCCTGTACTGCGGGCGGTTGTGATCTGGCCGGAGGGCGCCCGCTATGCTTTCAACTGGTGGAGCCACCCCCGATTCTGGGGAAAAATGTGTTTCCATGGCAATCTCACACTTCCACTCCCCACTTCCGCCCAGCCGTAGGATGACTTTTGTGGGGGGCACGGCTATCCCGTCCCCATTCGCCCCACACAGCGGCTCACATACCAAACAGAGGGGGGCTTCTTCCAGTCCTCCAACCCGTGGTCGTCCCAAGTGGGGCCGGGCTTCTGCCCAGAACTGCAGCCGCCGTATAGCTGGACGAGATGCTTGCCCACAAAAAAGCCCGGATGGTCTTGTACAAAGAATCAGCAGAGCCGCACGAGCCGCCCCGCTGATTTTACCCAGCTCCCCACATGGGTCCAAAGGTCTGTGCCATTTACATAGAGTTGCCCGCATTCCAAGCATCCCGTGGCCCAACTCATTTCATATTGCATTTTGGAATTTGAATACATAGTATCCACATTGCATTAGCGGATGTTTATTTTGTCAGATCCTCATTCTTTGCCTTCTGCTGAAGAGGTTCCATATTTCTGCCGTAGCTGTTCCCAATGGCGTAGGAACGTAGTGGGCGGAAGTTTCAGGCGTTCCGCAGCCTTACGGATACTTCCGTACCGCTCGTAGAATGTCTGGAGATACCGCAGTTCCATACGCTCCAGCATCTCATTCAGTCCCGCCTCTGCCGGAGCATCCTGAACAGGCTCCGGACCCGCCACGTTCATCGGCAAGCTCTCCGGCTGAATCAAGTCTGTATCCGTGATGATGGTCGCCTGCTCAATGCTGTTTTTCAGCTGGCGGACGTTCCCTTCCCACCGATAGTTCAGCAACGCAAAGCAGGTTGCTGGGGACAGTTTCCGATGAAAGTCGTATTTTTGATTGTAGTAATCTAGAAAATGCTGAGCCAGAGGAATGATGTCATTTTTTCGCTTCCGGAGCGGCGGAATATGGATCGGCATGACATTCAGCCGGTAATACAGGTCCTCCCGAAAGCGTTTCTGCTGCACCATCTCTTCCAAGTCGCAGTTAGTAGCGGCGATCACTCGGATGTCCACCTGTATGGGTTCGTTGCCGCCCACGCGGATGAAAGAGCGGTTCTGCAGCACATGGAGCAGTTTGGCCTGCATATTCAGAGACAGCTCGCCGACCTCATCCAGAAACAGCGTTCCGTGATCTGCTGCCTCTAGAAGGCCTGGCTTCACTTTGCTGCCAGCGCCGGTGAAGGCATGGCCTTCATGTCCAAAGAGTTCGCTCTCAAAGAGAGACTCTGTGATGGCAGCGCAGTTGATGGGAACAAACCGCCGGTTGGACCGCCCGCTGTTCTGGTGGATGAATCTGGCAATCTCATCCTTACCTACACCGGTTTCTCCCAGCAGAAGGGCGGTAGAGTCCACCTTGGCTATCCGGGCGGCCAGGGCCAGCACCTTCAGCATCTCCTTATCGGCCACAATCAGTTTGCTTTGGCCACCCATCCGGGCCTTGATGCTCTCCAGTTCCTGGAGATATTGGTCATTCAGTCCCCGGATCTTATCAAGCTCCTGCTGCAAAGAGCTGATTTCGTCCAAATCCCGGTCATTACAGATATAGAATTCAATCTCACCGCAGCTATCAAATACCGGCGTGCAGGACACATGTGCACTGCGCCCTGTGCGATAGAAGGTCTGCACAATGGTGTGTGGCTTTTTGGTCTTTGCTACGATAGCACCGCAGGATTCGGAAATCAGATGGTTTCTCACCAACTGCTCCACCGGCACCCCCACTAACTCCTCTCTCCGAATCCCGGTGAGGACCTCATAAGCCCGGTTGATCCGCAGCGTCACCAGATTCCGGTCTGAGATCTGGATGGCATCCGTAGAGTTCTCGATAAAAGCATCCAGGACACGGTTCTGTTCTTCCAAATCCAAAACTCGCTTGCGCAGTTCCTCCATGGTCTCATGGGAAAACTGCGAGCGCACCTGCTTTTGCTCCAAAAATGGAACACCTCCCTTCGCCTTTTGCTCTTTTGTGCAATTTCAAATTTGAAATCACACTTTTTATCGTCAAAACTCATATCATCTTTGCTTTGTTTTTAACAAAAATGACTATATCATAAATCTTATGTTTTCACAAGTTCCAATTTCGGAGCACTCTGCTCAAAATTCGTTCCAATTTTGGAACACAAAATTGCAATTTTTTTCACATAATCGAGGCCCCGTTTCCGTCATGGAAAATAATTCGATCTTTTTTGAATTTTGGGAGGAACCGCAATTCCATACAGTCATAGGGGTTTCTGGCTTTTCGCTGGAATGTTTTTTTAAATTGGCAAGATTTTTGCTATAATGATTTGTCGAATTCCAACGGAATGTGTTGGTGGCGGAAATCCCCCGCCAGACATACCATCGATGAAATATGTGAGATTTTAAGGAGGTACAAGAGATGGAAGACTGGAAGGTACTCTATGCTTCCAAATTAATGACGGCAGATGAGGCCGTCCGGCAGATCCCCGATGGTTCCCGGGTCTTTTTCGGCCATGCGGCCAATGAACCCCCCGTCCTGGTGGATGCGCTGGTGCGAAACTATGAGCAATATAAGGATGTGGAGATCGTCCACTGGGTTCCCATGGGAAAAGGGGAGTACTGCGATCCCAAGATGAAGGGGCACCTTCGCCACAATGCCATGTTTGTGGGCGGCCCAACCCGCAAGGCTGTGCAGGAAGGACGGGCGGACTACACACCCTTTTTCTTCCACCAGTCCACCCGATTCTTCTCTGACGGCACCTTCCCCATTGACGTGGCGATGGTTTCCGTCACTCCGCCGGACAAGCACGGCTATGTGTCCCTGGGCGTCTCCGTGGGCGGCACCAAGCCCGCCTGCCTGAACGCCAAAATGGTCATTGCCCAGGTCAACGACCAGATGCCCCGCACCATGGGGGAGTCCTTCCTTCACGTCTCCCAGCTGACCTGCTGTGTGGAGGCATCCACGCCTCTGCCGGAGCTGGGCGGAGGCACCATCGGCGAAGTGGAGGAAGCCATCGGCCGGAATGTGGCCTCCCTGGTGGAGAACGGCTCTACATTGCAGCTGGGCATCGGCACCATCCCTGATGCGGTGCTGAAGTTCCTGGGGGACAAGAAGGATTTGGGCATCCACTCCGAGATGTTCTCCGACGGCGTGGTGGATCTGTACCAGAAGGGGGTCATCACCGGTGCCAACAAGCGACTGGACAAGGGCAAGATGGTGGCTGCCTTCCTGATGGGCTCCAAAAAGCTTTACGACTTTGTGGATGACAATCCGGACGTGATGATGCGGACTGTGGACTACGTGAACAACCCCGCCGTGATCTGCCAGAATCCCAAAGTGGTGTCCATCAACTCCTGCCTACAGGTGGACTTCAACGGTCAGGTGAACTCCGAGTCCATGGGCACCAAGCAATTCTCCGGCATCGGCGGTCAGCTGGACTATGTCCGCGGCGCGGCCATGTGTCCCGACGGCAAAGCCATTCTGGCCATGCCCTCCACGGCCAAGCACGGGGAAGTGTCCCGGATCGTCCCGGTGTTTGAGCCCGGCACCACTGTCACCACCACCCGTACGGACGTCCACTACATCGTGACGGAATACGGCGTCGCCAACCTGCGGGCCAAGAGCCTGCGGGAGCGGGCCCGGCTCCTCATCAACATCGCCCACCCCAAGTTCCGGGATCAGCTCTGGGAAGCTTACTACGAACGCTATGGCAAGGAGGATCAGTAATATGTCCGAGAAAAAAATTGAGGCCGTCAATGGACATACCTTACAAAAGGTATTCCTGTCCGTGGAGGATCACATCGCCGTTATGACCCTCCACAATCCCCCGGTGAATGCGGCAGACGGCGTGGTGCAGGAGGAGATCCTGCTCCTGTGCGACTATATCAACCATGAGGACGACATCTGGGTGTGCATTATGCACTCCGACATCAAAACCTTCTGCGTGGGCGTGGACATCAAGCGATTCTATCAGAGCATCCTGGATAAGGATGTCACCAATACCCAGGAGGTCTATTACGATGGTGCTCAGGCCCTCTATGAACTGCGGGTTCCCCTGATCTGTGCAGTTCACGGCCACTGCCTGGGCGGCGGCGTGTGCTACCCCGCCGGTGCGGATATCTCTATCGCCGTGAAGGGGACCCTCTTCGGCGCACCGGAGGCAAAGCTCAGCGTGGTGGGCGGCAGCGCCCATCTGGCCCGTATTCTGCCCCCCCAGATCCAGCGGGATATGAGCTACTGCGGCACTTTCATCACCGCAGAAGAGCTCCACGACAAGTACGGCGGTGTCACCATGGTGGTAGACACGCTGGAGGAGCTGATGCCCGCGGCCATGGACAAGGCGCGGGAGTTGTGCCGCCGTGGTCCCCTGGTGCTGCGGTACCTGAAAGCCTGCATGAATGAGCAGGAGGATTTCCAGATCCACCGGAAGGATGAGCTGGAGGTGACTTACACCCGCTACATGGCTCGTCATGCGGATTTCAAGGAGGGTGTTTCCGCCTTCCTGGAAAAGCGGGAGCCGCAGTATACCGGCCAGTAAAACACATCCCCCATACAAGACTTTAGGAGGAAGGATCATGAGAAAGAATGCAAAAAAACTGTTTGCGCTGATTCTGGCACTGTGTATGTCGCTGACGTTGCTGACTGCTTGCGGCGGCGATACCGCTGGCAGCGATTCAGGCGTGGGAGAGAGCTCCTCCGGTGGCGAGACGATCACCTGGCGCCTGCAGAGCAGCTACTCCCTGAATTCCCTGCAGGGTGATATGGCCACCAACCTGAAGGAGGCTCTGGAGACCGCTACCAATGGCCGCCTTCAGGTGGAGCTGTATGAGCCGGGCGCTTTGTGCCAGACCTCCGATATACTGACCTATCTCTCGCAAAATGCCTTTGACTGTGCCGTCATCTTCGGCTCCACCTTCTCCGGCCTGATTCCGGAGGCGGATCTGGCCTGCGGCATCCCCTTTGCATGGGAGAGCTCCGCCGAAATCTATGACGTAATGGAGAACTATGGGTTGCTGGATGTGATCCAGGAGGCCTACGGAGAACTGAATCTCAAATACTACTGGAATGCCCATGAGCCCAACTACAACGTCCTGGCAAACTTCCAGGTAGAGAGCCTGGAGGACTTCCACGGCAAAAAGATCCGCGCTCTGGGCGTGTGGGGCGACTTCCTGGCTGCGTTGGGGGCCTCTCCCACCAACATCGCCGGCACAGAGGTCTATCAGGCCCTGCAGCTGGGCACCATTGACGGCGCTCTGTATGGCTGGTCCTCTCTGAGTGACTCCAACAACATCCGCGAGGTGGCGCAGTACGCCCTCAGCCCCTCCATGTGCTTCTGCCAAATGGCCACCGTGGTGAATCAGGACAGCCTGAACAAGCTCCCTGAGGACCTGCGGAGCATCGTGGACGAGACCATCCGGCTGGCCAACATCGGCGTCATCGGCCAGGCCCATGTGGTTGGTACGGAGAAAAGTGTTCGAGACGCTATCCAGGGCGGCTACACTGAGCTGTCTCCGCTGCCTGATGACGTCCTGGCCGAGATGCGTGAAATTGCTGTCACCCAGACCTGGGAAGAGCTGGCCGCCAAGAGCGAGCGTATGGCCCGCGGTATCGAGATCATCAAGCAGCAAAACCGTGACTATGGCCGCCAAGTGGATTACTGAGTCCGCGCGTTCCTCACAGAAAAATAGAATTCAAGAGAAGGGAAAGTGAGACATGAACGCACTATTGAAATTATCAGGCGGCATTGACGCCATTAATCGGACCATTGGCAGAATCTTCGCCTGGATTCTTCTGCCCATGATCTGCCTCACCGCCTTTGAGGTATTCTCACGTTATGTCCTCAAGTCTCCAACCGTCTGGGCATGGGAGCTGATTATCCAGATCTGGGGCCTGATGCTGATGGCCTGCGGCGGATACTGCTACTGGAAGGGCGGCCTGGTGCGAGTGGATCTGCTTTATAATAAATTCCCTGTCAAAGTCCGCTGCGGTATCAATATCGCCACCGCCATTCTGGTCCTGATCTGTATGGGGCTGGTATTTATCTACGGCATAAACATCTTCCTACTGTCCTTCCGCCTCAATGAACGGATCTCTTCCGTGTGGGGGTCTCCCATGTGGACCATCCGGTTTTGGGTGCCTCTGGGCGCTGCACTGATGTTCATTCAAGCCATCAGTGAGCTTATCAAGAATGTAGCCGCTATGGCAGGCAAGATTGAACTCACCAACAACTCCAACGAAGTCGCGGAGGCAATTGAAATCGTGAAGTCCGCTGAGCATCTGCCTGACGAAACCGGAAAGGAGGACATACAGTGAGTCCTGATATTATCATTTTGCTGCTGGGGCTGGTAGCCCTGATGGCGCTAGGCATCCCCATCTGCTTTGCCATGATGAGCGTGGCTTCAGTCATCCTGCTGGTGTTCTACGGCTCTGGCCTGCTGAATGTGTTGAACGCAGCATTTGTCTATCAGATGCAGTCGGAGTCCCTGCTGGCCATCCCCATGTTCGCTCTGATGGCGGCGTTCCTCCAGACCTCCGGCATCGGCGGAGACATCTACGAATTCTTCCACAAGTGGCTTGGCGGTATCAATGGCGGTCTGGCTATGGCCACAGTGGCCACCACGGCAGTCATCGCCGCTATGAGCGGTGTGGCGGCCACCGCTACCATCATGATGGGGCTGATTGCACTGCCAGCTATGTTGGACCGTGGTTATGACAAAGCGTTGGCCACTGGCCCCGTGCTGGCAGGTGGCTGCCTGGGCCCCATTATCCCGCCCTCTACCATCATGATCATCATGTCTTCCTATACCGGCGTGTCCGCAGGCTGGCTGTTTGCCGGCGGTGCGTTGCCCGGCGTAGGCTTGGCCCTGCTGTTCATCATCTATATCGGCATCCGCTGTGCCATCAATCCCAAGCTGGGCCCCGGCATCCCCAAGGCCGAGCGTCCCTCCTGGGGCGAGAAGATGCGGGTGTTTAAAAAGGTCATCGCCCCCATTGCCATCATCGTTCTGGTGCTGGGCTGCATCTATGCCGGAATCGCAACACCTACTGAGGCCGCCGGTGTGGGCGCCTTCGCCTCCATGGTGTATGCCCTGATTACCCGGAAACTGAATGTGAAGAATCTGCGGGCCTCTCTCATCCAGACCATGGAGGTCTCCGCCATGCTTATGTGGATTCTCATGGGAGGCGCCGCTTACAACTCCCTGGTGAATATCACCCGCCTGTCTGACGTGGTAGCCGCTGCTTTTGCAAGCTCCAATCTGGACGGCCTGCCCCTGATGCTGCTGATCTTTGCGCTGTTCTTTGTGATGGGGATGTTCCTGGACACTACGCCTATCATCATGATTGCCATTCCCATTCTGCTGCCGGTAATCCAGGCTTCTTCCCTGGACACCAACGCCACCATCCTGATTCTGTGTGTCACTCTTTGCCTGGGCATGATTACTCCGCCTTTTGGCATCAATATGTTCTACTTGCAGGGTGTGGCACCTCCGGGAGTGGACACCAAGGTTATGTACAAGGCGGTCATGCCGTATGTTATTATTTTCCTGGTTGCTTGCTTCTTTATGATGCTCTTCCCGGAACTGATTGTCATCTTCCCGAACGCTGCGATGGGATATTGATCTGGAAGAACATCGGAGCTGCAAAGACCCAGGGCCCGTTCCGTTTGATTCATGCAATGTGGTGTTAACACATCTCCCCCAATATGTAAGCATAAACCGTTAGATGCATTTCTTGTACTCCTTATTTTCGGCATCTTTCCCCGCCCCATGACCTGCCACAGATTGCTGAAAACCGTCATGGAGTAGGAAGAAATGAATTCCGGGTTTTGGACGATTCCAGGTCCCACAAAAGTCCAGAAAACGTTGCGGTGCAGCGGATAGAGAAAACGATAGCAGTTTATAACCCGGAGGTCGTAGGTTCAAGTCATGCCCCGCAATCACAAAACCGTCTGATTTCATAGAAATCAGACGGTTTTTCTGCCTTTGCATCCAAAGGTTTCCGGAGAAATAACGCGATTTTACAAAATTTGCAGTTGCCCCAAACCATGACCCATACAGGGCAAAAAACGTGCCTTGGCGCAACTCTGCCGTGCCAAGGCTTCCCTGCTGTTTGGAACCATTTTTCCACTTTCAGATTGGTCGTCTCTGCCTGGGTCCTGCCAAGGACGTTCTTGTAGATGGCCTTGCCTGTCTCGGGATCATGCCCTGCGGTATCCCCCCCCCCATCTTTTCTCTTTCTGATGTTACCTTCGCCGTTGATCTATTTCTTCACCATAGTATTCGTCTCCTTTTCAACGACACAATATACCACAGAAAAAAGAAATAGCCAGGGAAAGGTGACTGTTTTATTAAAGTTAAGAAATAACTGCCAACTGCAGCAAATTCTCCTGGGTCTGGTGGGCTAACGTTTCCTTAATTTTCCTATAAGCCTGTTCCGGTTTCTGCCGGACACCCTAAGTTTCGGTGCCCGGCAGAACCTTGCGTGTAGGGAACCCATGTAGGCATGCATTGTGCTGCATCCTTGTTAGTGACACATCATATCACGACGCTGGTTCAGTAGCCAGGAAACTGGATAGAAATTTTTAGAAAAGTAACAACTCGGCTGCCTGGCTGGAGGCCCTATGTTTGTTTTCAGTACCGCAAGGGGATGCGCTCTGGAACCGTGGGCCAAAACCGCAGAAAACCGTACATATCCCCGGCACGCCCCCACTTTTTGATTTTGTCTCTAAGCATTCCGGGAAAGTGATCCCAGAGCGGATCCCATCCCCATATTTTTGCCCCACTTCACAGCCCTATGAAAACCCTTGAAACAGCCCGCACTGCGGACTGCTGTGATCCGACCGGAGGCCGCTTGCGCTCCCCCGGTCTTTATCCTGTTTTTTCTTTCGTCCTCCGCAGAGCCTCAAAACTACCTTGTTTCCGCTCCCAATGGTTCGGTGGGGCTGGGACTATTCCCTGCTTCCGTGGCGGGCACACAGGCCACACACTGTTCGTAGCCGCTTCAGCCGTCCTGGTGCTGCCCTCTCTGCCAAAGCCTCAGACAAACCACTCACAGGCGGCAACGTGTGACTCTCCCGTTCAGGGCCCCAGTTCTCGGTCTTGTCTCTTTGCATTATTCATCGAGAGCCTTCTATATTCTTTAGTGCGGTGCAAATTTTGATAGATCTGTCCCTCAAAATCCTGCACCAGAATATCAAAAGCCACCGCAGAGCGGAATGAATCGCCCTTTGGCTCTTGGGGATTTCAGGAAGCAAAAGGTCCGAAAAGCACTGCGGCACAGCAGTTTGACGGACGGAATGCAGCCGGGGAACCGAAAGTCCTCATGCCTTCAAACCAGCGGTTTCCGTCCGAATACTGTCAGGATCCAAACAGGCCGGACCGTTGCTTATTAATTATTTTTCGAGATATTGGTTAATTTTGCTGCCCAGAATGGGGATGTACTGGACGATCTTCTCCTTGCTGACCGTGTAGAAAAACCTGCCGGGAATGTAGGCGATATTTTTTATCCAATATTTAAAACCAGCAGTTTGAGAATGACAGCGCAAAGCATTCACCAGATCATCGTCTCGGCTATGAAGCCAACAAATGCTTATCACAGCAGCTCAGAATACGGCAAAACCACGCAAAAATTCTTCCAGATGCCATCTAATTCTTTGAAGGCGCAGGAAACCCGGCTGATTTCTTTGGAAACCAGCCGGGAGAGAAGCGGAATGCAATACCAGGCGGTAGCCTGTGTCCACTTTGAAAAGGCAGAGAAAAAGGGGCAATGCCCACTGCTCAAGGTGCGGCAGAGATAAGCCCGAGATTTCCATCTATGAGCCGATGCTGTTTCAAACAGCTATAAAGCCAGGTTGGGTCTGCCAGACCAATTTGAGCTTGTTTTACATGGCCCCGTAAAAGGCAAAAAACGTCCCGGTACAAGAGCGCAGAGTCTCCTCCGGGCGGCATCGCGTCGGCCAACTGTGACGCAAAAAGCAGAAAGCGTATGACAGCAGACGTCAGGCCGGAAGCAGCATTCTATCCCGCCACGACGGGCAGAACGGGAGGATATGGACTTGGTGGCACCGGTCTTCACGATGTTGGGCGGCCTGTCTCCCTGCCGTTCCGCATACAGCAACCTCGATATCAGCGAGCAATACCCCTAGCTCTCCACTGCGCGAAAGAGCTTTCCCACAGCGCAGCGCCGCAGCAACAGCACTTACTACCAGAACTTCAGCGAGCTGCAACTAGAGACCATTCTGGCGGCCCATGTCCAGCAGGCAGTTTTGGGGGTATGTTCCCCAGAAGAAGCGCTGAAGCAGGCCCAAGAGGACTGCAATCGCTATTTTCAGCCATGGTAAAGAGGCCAAACTGCAAGAGACAGATAGTCGAGGACGAATTTATCAGATCTGGAAGAGACGTCAGCCCGGCAGGACCAGGAGATTCTGCCGCCGTCTGCAGAACTGGAGATCGGGCCGCAGGCTGAAACACGGCTCAGAATCTGCAGGGCCGTCGAGAGCAGGAAAGTCCTTCGTTCCGGGCATGTTCCTTGTTAGCCCGGCACCATGCATCCAGCGCCATCGTGGCGGAGCATCGTAGATGGGTGTGGGGCCCTTTCACCTGCCGGCTCTTTTGGCGGGGGCGGGGGAGCCGTTGCTCCGACACCGGCCAAAGTAAGGTGCAGGCCGGAAAGCGGTTCCTGCAAACGGAATCAACACGCCGATAAAAGGCAGGCACATCCGAATTTCCCCTCTTTCGAGCGCCACGCCGTTCAAATGCTTTTGTATGGTCGCCCCTCTCTCAAAGCAGCCGCTTTGCGTACCGTTTGCCAGACGGTCGTAGCCGGTTTTAAGAGGTCTCTGCCGGAATACCATGCCGGGTGCCAATGCTTGCGCGGTCCCGGGGCTTGACAAACCAGAAGATGCGGCTCTATAATGTTTTTGGTTAGATTTAGCTAACTGATTTGTATGGGAAACCAGACTGATATTGCCTGGACAATTCCCCTGACAGGAAAAGATTATCCTGCGGTTAGCGTTAACTAATAGAAGCAGCAGTGGAGGCGGCAGAATATGTGGAAATATACTGTGCGGGTGACAGGTATGATGTGCGGCATGTGTGAGAGCCATGTGAACGACGCGGTGCGCAGAGCCTTTCCGGTGAAGAAAGTCACCTCGTCCCGGAGCAAAAAGGAGACCACGGTGATCGCAGAAACAGAGTTGGATGAGGCAGCCCTGCGGGAAGCCATCCAGGCCACCGGCTATGACGCAGGGGAGATTCGGAAAGAGCCCTGGGGGAAGAAGGGGCTGTTCGGCCGGTAAGCGGCCGGGACACAGATCAGCAGTGAGAGGAGGCAGACGGATGCTGGCAGAGGTTCTGGCGGACCGTGGAGACTGGTCGCAGGTGATGCCCGGCGTCCAGGCCTGCCTGTTCTCTCTGGAAAAGAGCCCTCTCCACCTGCCCCTTCGACTGGAGCCTCTGCATTTCGAGGCCTTGTTCTGTGTTGCCGGGACGGTAACACTGACCCGGCGGGACGGATCGGCCCTGACGGCAGGTGCCCGGCAGGTGCTTCTTCTCACGGACGCCTCCAGCCTGTCCGCCGCCAAGGTCGGCACCTCCCTGGAGGGAGTCCTGGTAGCAGTGGACGCCCGCAGCGCCCGGGACAGCCTGGAGGCCCTGTGTGCGCTGCTGGGGGGCCTCTCTCTGGACACAGAGCAGGTACGGCGATGGATGGCCAGCCGGAACGGCTGTGCCGTAGAGGGGCCCAGCACCTGGAGCCGGGCGGTCTTTGCCAACCTGGACTGCCTGCCCCAGAGCGAGCAGGCCCGCTGGTGCGTGTGGAAATCGGCAGAGCTGCTCTATCTGCTCTCCGCCCCAGAGGGAAATGCGCTGAATGTCCTCCCGGTCCCGGCACTGGATCGGGAGGTAGTCCGGGTTTTAGGAAAGACGCGCCGTTATATGGAGGATCACCTGGCCGATCCCCTGACCATCCCAGCCCTGAGCCGCATGGCCATGCTCTCCGCCACAACATTCAAGGATGCTTTCCGCCGTCTGTACGGCCTGCCGGTCCACGCCTGGCTGCGGCAGCGGCGGATGGAACGGGCGGCAGAGCTGCTGCGGGACTCCTCCCTCAGTGTTCTGGGGGTGGCTCAGTCAGTCGGATATGGCAGTGCCAGCCAGTTCACCGCCGCCTTCCGCCGGCAGTACGGTATGACGCCGGCCAAGTACCGGAAGGATGTCTGAACCGGCACAACATCGTCTGTTTTGGTGATACACCGGGCGTTTCATCTGCTATAATGCTTTAATACGCGAAGAGACGGGCTTGTTTCCAGACAGGAGGAGATCTTGATGAAACAACATCGCTTCTGGGCCTGGGGCGCCGTGATCTGCATGATCATGGTGATGATCACAGGTTACAAACGCAAATAACCAATCACGGAAAGGAAGAATCCTATGATGAAGCATTACGTCAGACTGGCCTGCTTTGTGGGCGGTGCTCTGTTCGGCTCTGCCGGCGTGAAGCTGCTGACCAGCAAGGATGCCAAGAATGCCTACATCCACATCACCGCCGCCGGCCTGCGGATGAAGGACAGCGTGATGGAGACGGTCACCGCCGTCCAAGAGAACGCCGCCGACATTGTGGCCTCCGCCAAAGACATCAATGAGGCCCGGGCCTCCAAGGAGGCCGAAACCCAGGTGGAGGGTCAGGAGGCTTAAAAGCTGCGGAAGGGAGCCGGAAAGCGGCTCCCTTTTTCATAGGAAGGAGTACCTGTATGCGAGCAACCATCGTACACGAGAGCCGGGGGCGGCTACGTCTGCGCCTCCGGCAGAAAAACCTGACCTTGCGTCAGGCCGACCTGCTGGAGACCTGGCTGAAGGGCCAGCCCTGGGTCCGGGAAGCCGCTGTCCATGAGCGCACAGGCTGTATCATCGTGACCTTTACAGGGGAGCGGGAAACGGTTCTCTCCGCACTCGGCGCGTTCACCTGGGCCGGGGCAGAAGCGTCTGTCGCCCTCCCCGATCACAGCACCCGGGCTATGAACCGGGAGTTCCAGGAGAAACTGGTGGGTAAGGTGGCAGTAAAGGCGGCGGCCACCCTGTTCCTGCCTGCGCCGCTGCGGATTGCCCGGGTGATTTGGCACATGGCGCCTTTCCTGCGCAAGGGCCTTCGCTGTCTGGGACGGCGTCAGATCAAGGTGGAGCTGCTGGATGCCCTGTCCATCGGGATTTCGGCCTGCCGCCGGGACTTTGGCACCGCCGGCACCGTCATGTTCCTGCTGGAGATCGGGGAGCTGCTGGAAGACTGGACAAGGAAGAAGTCTGTGGCCGACCTGGCGGAGAGTTTGTCCCTTCACGTAGACCGGGTGTGGCTGAAAAACGGGAACGACGAGGTACTGGTCTCCATTGGACAAGTGAAGCCCGGCGATCTGGTTGTGGTCCGGGCCGGGGGCGTCATCCCTCTGGACGGCGTGGTGGCGGAGGGTGAGATCACCGTCAATCAAGCCTCCCTCACAGGCGAGTCCGTCCCTGTGGCCAAGCGTCCCGGAGGGACGCTGTACGCCGGCACCGTGGTGGAGGAGGGCGAGTGCGTCCTGGAGGTGAAGCAGGCATCCGGCCAGGGCCGGTACGACCAGATTGTGGACATGATCCAGCGGTCGGAGCAGATGAAGTCTGCCGCTGAAGCCAAGGCGTCCAACCTGGCCGACAAGCTGGTGCCCTATACCTTCGCCGGGAGCCTGCTGGATTTGCTCCTCACCCGGAATGTGACCCGAGCCCTGTCGGTGCTCATGGTGGACTTCTCCTGTGCCTTAAAGCTGGCGATGCCTTTGGCAGTCATGTCTGCCATGCGGGAGGCCGGGCGTGAGCACATCACCGTCAAGGGCGGCAGGTTTCTGGAAGCCACAGCCAAAGCGGACACCATCATCTTTGATAAGACCGGCACCCTTACCCATGCCTGTCCCCAGGTGGCCCAGATCATCCCCTTCAACGGCAAGAATGAGGCGGAGATGCTCCGCCTGGCCGCCTGCCTGGAGGAACACTTCCCCCACTCCATGGCCAACGCCGTAGTGGAAGCGGCCCGCCGCCGAGGCCTGCGCCATGAGGAACGCCATGCCAAGGTGGAGTATCTGGTGGCGCACGGCATCGCCAGCTCGGTGGATGGGGAACAAGTGCGCATCGGCAGTGCCCATTTTATCTTCGAGGACGAGAAGGTGCGCATTCCGGAAGGCGAGCAGGAAAAGTTCGACACCCTGCCTCCGGAGTTCTCCCAGCTCTACCTGGCAATCGACGGAGTGCTCTCCGCCGTGATCTGTATCTCCGACCCCCTGCGGGAGGAGGCAAAAGATGTGTTCTCCGCTCTGCGGAGACTGGGCGTGAAAAAGACTGTCATGCTTACCGGGGACAGCCCCCGCACCGCCGCCGCCATTGCGGCCCAGCTGGGGGTAGATGACTTCCGGGCCGGGGTGCTTCCGGCGGACAAGGCGGAGTATGTGACAGCCCTGCGGCGGGAGGGGCACACAGTCCTCATGGTGGGAGACGGCATCAACGATTCCCCTGCCCTCTCCGAAGCGGACGCGGGCATCGCCATCAGCGACGGGGCGGCCATCGCCAGAGAGATCGCCGATATCACCATCGCCGCCGACAGCCTGTGGGAGCTGGTGCAGCTGCGGCAGCTGGCCATGGCCCTCATGAACCGCATCCAAGCCAACTACCGATTCGTCATCGGGTTCAACGGGGCGCTGATCGGCCTTGGCGCGGCGGGTGTGCTGCCGCCGGCCACATCGGCCATGCTCCACAACCTGTCCACTCTGGGCGTCAGCCTCCACAGCATGCGTGCTCTGCCCCTTCCCAAATCAGGGCAAAGATTTTGATCGAAAAGCCCGGCGCACTTGCGCCGGGCTTTTTCGGCTTTCCCCCCTTGACAAATTGTGGGGCTGGTTGTATTATAACACCGTTATATAACGATGTTACAGGAGAGATTCCAGTGGAAGAAACATCTGTTACCACATTGGAAAAAATTCAGGAGGCCGCTATGGCGGAATTCCTGGATAAAGGCTTCCAGGGGGCCTCCCTGCGGCAGATCGTGAAGAATGCCGGGGTGACCACCGGCGCCTTCTACGGCTATTTTTCCAGCAAGGAGGCCCTGTTCGCCTCTATCGTGGAGCCCCATGCCGCCGCCCTCATGGGGAAGTTCATGGAGGCCCAGACCTCCTTCGCCGAGCTGCCTGAGGAGCAGCAGCCGGAGCACATGGGCGTGGAGTCTTCTGGCTGTGTCCACTGGATGGTGGATTACATCTGTGCCCACCGGGAGCCGGTGAAGCTGCTGCTCTGCTGTGCGGAGGGGACCAGCTATGAGCACTTCGTCCACAACATGGTGGAGGCAGAGGTGGAATACACCCAACGGTACATGGAGGTACTCCGCCACCTGGGCCGGGACATCCCAGTGCTGGACAAATCCCTGTGCCATATCATCGCCAGCGGGATGTTCAATGGCATCTTTGAGATCGTGGTTCACGACATGCCCCGGGACCAGGCGATGCGGGATGTGGATCAGCTCCGGGACTTCTACACCGCCGGATGGCTGAAATTGATGGGGGGATAGCCCCCTGTCTTTTTGGACGACAGTTAGTTTTAGCTAACTTTGAGAAGGAGGTTTTTTATGAAGCAGAAGAAAAAGAGTGATGTGGCCGTCCTGTTGGGCTACGCAGGCAGCCACAAGGGCCTGACCTTTCTGGGCCTGGCCCTGTCGGCGGTGTCCATGCTGCTGAGCATGGCACCCTACATCTGCATCTGGCTGGCAGCCCGGGACCTGATCGCGGTGGCGCCGGACTGGACGAAGGCGCAGAGCGTCGCCCAATACAGCTGGCTGGCGTTCGCCTTTGCGGTGGCCGGCATCATCCTGTATTTTGCGGGATTGATGTGTACCCATCTGGCTGCCTTCCGCACGGCGTCCAATATCCGCAAGCAGGGTGTGGCCCATGTGATGAAGGCCCCGCTGGGCTTTTTCGACTCCAACGCCTCCGGCCTCATCCGCGGGCGGCTGGACGCGGCGGCGGCTGACACGGAGACCCTGCTGGCCCACAACCTGGCGGACATCGTGGGTACCATCACGTTGTTCATCGCCATGCTGGTGATGATGTTCGTCTTTGACTGGCGGATGGGGGCGGCCTGCCTGCTGGCTGCGGTGATCTCCATTGTGGCCATGTTCTCCATGATGGGCGGCAAAAACGCCAAGATTCTGGCAGAGTATCAGGCGGCCCTGGACCGCATTACCAAAGCAGGCACTGAGTACGTCCGGGGTATCCCTGTAGTCAAGATCTTCCAGCAGACCGTCTACTCCTTCAAGGCGTTCCAGGAGGCTATTGAGGACTACAGCACCAAGGCCGAGCACTACCAGGCAGATATTTGCCGGACACCTCAATCCATCAACCTGACCTTCACTGAGGGCGCCTTTGTGTTTCTGGTGCCGGCGGCCCTGTTCCTGGCGCCCGGGGCTCTGGCCGCCGGCGACTTCACAGGATTTGTCACAAACTTCGCCTTTTACGCGGTGTTCTCCGCCATCATCTCCACGGCACTTGCCAAGATCATGTTCGCCGCATCGGGCATGATGCTGGCCAGCACCGCGCTTGCCCGCATCGACCAGGTCATGTGCGCCCCGGAGCTGAAAGTGCCGGAGCATCCCAAGTCCCCCCAGAGCAGCCGTGTGGAATTTGAGGATGTGAGCTTCACCTACGACGGCGCGGAGACCCCCGCCCTCTCCCATGTCTCCTTCACGGCGGAGCCGGGACAGACCGTGGCCCTGGTGGGGCCCTCCGGCGGCGGCAAGACTACCGCCGCCAGCCTGATCCCACGGTTCTGGGACGCCGCCTCCGGCGCGGTGAAGGTGGGCGGCGTGGATGTGCGGCAGATCGACCCCCATGTGCTCATGGACCAGATCGCCTTTGTGTTCCAGAACAGCCGCCTGTTCAAAGCCTCCATCTTTGAAAATGTCCGGGCCGCCCGCCCAGACGCCACCCGGGAGCAGGTGCGCGCGGCGCTGATGGCCGCCCAGTGCGGGGACATTCTGGAGAAGCTGCCCCAGGGCATGGACACCCTGATCGGCTCCGAGGGGACCTATCTCTCCGGCGGCGAGCAGCAGCGCATCGCCCTGGCCCGGGCCATCTTAAAGGATGCGCCCATCGTGGTCCTGGATGAAGCCACCGCCTTCGCGGACCCCGAGAACGAAGCATTGATCCAACAGGCGTTCTTTGAGCTGACCCGGGGCCGCACCGTTATCATGATCGCCCACCGCCTGTCCACCGTCGTGGGCGCGGACAAAATTCTCGTGTTGGAGGAGGGCCGTATCGTGGAACAGGGCTCCCATCAGGAGCTGACCGCCGCCGGCGGCCTCTATGCCCGGATGTGGGCGGACTACAACCAAGCGGTCCAGTGGAAGATCACCAGCGAACAGTGAGAGAGGGGTGAAGAAGATGTTCGGCAAAAACTTTCAGCGGAAATACGCCCTCACCGACCAGGGCGTGAAAAACGCCAAAAGGGGCGCTTTCTGGACGGTCATTGTCAATCTGGTCGTCATGGGCGGCATGGGCATCCTGTACCTGTTGATGTACGGCCTGATGGGAACCCTGACGGACGGAGCGCCGCTGCCCGGCCCGGCGCTCTTTCTTGGGCTGGTAATCGCGTTCGTCATTCTGTCCTTCGTGACCCACCTGCAGCAGTACCACGCCACTTACGGCCTGGTCTACAACGAGGTGAAGTCCACCCGCCTCAGCCTGGCGGAGCGGCTGGGG
>ENA-ORRT01000378-ORRT01000378.1-human-gut-metagenome-genome-assembly--contig:-NODE-378-length-33751-cov-3.70732_pt1 | contig 33751 bp, 67 predicted proteins | sample MGYA00242181_ERZ509146 | MGnify/ENA primary metagenome ERZ509146 (study PRJEB26280, sample SAMEA2338624) | human gut metagenome | biome: human gut; feature: human-associated habitat; material: faeces...
AGATCGTCACCGTCCGTTCGAGTCCATTGTCTAAATCGCTTTTCTGATCCGTCAGGGCTCGCTGGCCAGATGCGGTGTTCTGGAAGTACCAGCGCATACCGAAGAACAATCCCAAAATCAGCAGAATGGCAACCACCACACTGATAATCTTTCCGGGGACGTTCTCAATCAGACATGCGCCCGCGATGCCGGCACATAAAATGAATGCCGCGAATAATACAAAGGCAATCCAACCACCAATAGTCATGCTTTTTTCTCCTCTCCAACAAGTTTCCGATACAGTTCTTCGGCCTCTTTGCCTTGAAACTGGTTGATGATGCGAACATTATCGCCAGGTGCTTTCCGCCCGACGATCAATATCGCGGGGTCGCCGTGGCTGTGGTCAAAGCCGACCAAAACCGTGTCAAAATCTTTCACAGTACCCACCTCACAAAGTCAAAGAGTAATTTCGCAAGGAATAGAAGACCAATGATAGCCAGGACCAAAACAGCATTGAATAGAAAACGCAAAATATCATCCCAGCCATGCTTCATTTTTTCTTCACCCGCTTGGCCTTTCTCTCCTCGTACTCGGCCTTCTCGATGGGGACCATCTTACCGTCCTCTTCTTTGAAGTAACGGTTCAGCTCGATCCGCTTATCGTCGGGTGTGAGAATATAAAGGTAAGCGAAGGTATCATAGTCGCCGTTCTTTGGGTCAACCAGGAAGTCCTCGGAGAAGACGCGATACTTCTTGGTAGAGGGCAGATAGGGCATGGTAATAGGGAAGATCGTGTCGATAAGACGAGTCATCATCCCATTACTAAACGCCGCACTAGGATAGTTGACGTTGATACCGCAAACCCGGTTTATATCGGAATAAGTAGCCGTCCCGTCCGGAGCGATTTCTTTGAACAGGGAGAACATACGTTTACACTGGTACTTCTGATACCCTTCTTTCCAGCTACACTCGCCGGTGATATCGCTCCAAATATCCGGAGTGTCTTCGATGGGGGTCAGACACTTACCATCGACCAGGCGGTTTAGAATGCTCTTGGTGATCTGGATACTGAATCCGGAGTGGCCATCTCGGGCCAGCGTTTGATAAGCCCGAAGGGCGCTCTCATAGCAGAGCACGCCATAGGCCCAGTCGTCCGTGCCTTTCGAAGCCTCCCGCTCACTCTGACAGGCAAGGGCAACCTCCCGAGCAGCCCAGGAATCTTCTTCCTCGGCCATGTAGACCGCCCGGTCATCCCAATACTCATTGGCAAATATCTTTCTGGTATCGCCCCCAAAGGCCTTGATGATCTCCGGCAGATTCTCATTGACCGCATCCAAGTGGATGCCCTGCTCCTTACAGAAGTTCACAGCATCGTCCAGAGGCTTATCCCGCCGGTTGGTCCAAAGAATGACCTTGGCGCCATTAGCCTGCTCTTGCTTGAGCCTGGAGATGGTCTTGTTGATCGGTTCGCCGACCTCCGGAAATTTGTTCGTGGCCAGGCAGCCGTCGAAATCCACCGCGATGATCTTCGGCCGGGACTCTTTGTTTTCCGTAGTCTCAACTGCTTTTACATTCATCTCGTCCATGTGTGTTTCTCCTTTTCAAAATATCAAGATGTTTTACAGTCCACGAAGTTTGTTAATGGCTCTTTGTGCTGCTCCATTTCCGTTATCCCGATCGTAGAGCCATTCTTCAAAGCTGTCGTCATTGCTCAGATCCACCTTCATGACTCGACCTTTGAGGTAATCGAAGTGAGTGCTCGTTTTCAAAAGATCCTCAGCCTCCTCCTCAGTCATCGGAGCAGGATCGAAATGCAGAAACCCCAACCCTTGCGGCTTAGAATCGTTATAAAGTGCTGCCAGAACAGCGGACTTTTTTAGACCTTTTGTATCAACCATAGCGTTTTTTCTCTTTTTCAAAATATCAATCAGTAATGGTGAGTTCGCTAAGCGAAACTGTTGTCAGTGTGCCGTCCGGTCGCTTGATAACCGCCTTGTTTGCGAAGAGTCCAACGCCGAGCTGTAAAATATCAACCTCTTCACGTCGCACTCGCTTACACTCGGCACAGCTTTCAGGGGTCATCCAATCCATGTCGATGCAAGGGGTGCAACTTATCGGTCTGTTATAAATCCCTTTCATACTGCTCCTTTCCAGAAAATATAAATGCCCCGAACTGCTGTTACACAATTCGAGGCATTCTTTTTTTTGTATTTGATTTAATCCGAGGCTTTGAAGTTGTAAACGGGGCGTATGCGCTCCACGATGATTGCGGTGGGACCGATTTGGGAGACGATCTCATCTATGCTCTTGTAGGCCATCGGTGATTCATCCAGGGTGTCGGGCACTACGCAAGTTGTGTAGATGCCCTTCATCTCATTTTGGAACTCCTCCATAGAGAGGGTATTGAGCGCCGCACGACGGCTCATAAGGCGTCCGGCTCCATGTGGGGCAGAGCAGTTCCAGTCTTCATTTCCAGTGCCAATGCAGATCAAGCTACCGTCCCGCATGTTGATAGGGATGAGCAACTTTTCTCCCTTCTTGGCAGAAACAGAGCCCTTCCGAAGAATCATGGCATCCGTATCAATGTAGTTATGGATAGTGGTGAAAATATCCACGGCAGTGAGACCCATACCATTCAGGATAACGTCCACCATGGCTTTTCGATTGAGTACGGCGAACTGCTGTGTCAACTTCATATCGTGGATGTAGTCGTCAAACAGCTTGCCCTCCACATAGGCGAGGTCTTTGGGAATATCCAGCTCATGTTCCTTCTTCAGCGCCGTAATGATCTTCTGGATCTCCTGGAGCCGTCCTTCAACTTTGAGCTTTGCGATGGCCTCCTGGATCTGATGCTTGGCTCCGCCCCAGAGTGCGCGGCGTCCCTCATTCTGATAGTAGTCGGCCACTTCCGTTCCGAGGTGCCGGCTCCCGGAGTGAACGACCAGAAACAGCCGTCCGTCCCCGGCTTGGTCTATCTCAATAAAGTGGTTGCCGCCGCCCAAAGAACCGATGCTGCGAACCGCTCGGTCAAGGTTGACCTGGTCAGCACACCGAAGCTGGGTCAAGTCAATTTTGGAGTTGAGGGAGTGGGGGATATCGCGGATTTCCCAGCCATAGGGAATCTTCTCCCGAATCAGCGCATCCAGCTTAGCGAAGTCAATCTCACGCTCGGCCAGCTCCACCGTCTCCATTCCGCAGCCAATATCCACGCCCACCATACCGGGGACGATTTTGTCCTGGATGGTCATGGTGGTGCCGATGGTACAGCCCTTTCCGGCGTGAACATCAGGCATGATGCGGATTTTACAGCCTGCAAACTCAGGCCGGTCGCAAACAGCTTGAATCTGTTCCCGAGCCGCTCCTTCCAGCTCATTGGTGTAGCAAATAGCAGTGTTGTATTGCCCTTGAATAGTTATCACAGTTTTTCTCCTTTCCTGCGAGATTTAGAAGTCCAAATCAGTCACATCGCCCCAAATATCCGTCAGCGATCTTCCGTCAAAGAGTTCGTCATTCAAAACCTCATCGACAGAGCTGACAGAAAAGGCATCGTCTCCGCACCATACCTCAAATAGATTTTTCGCCAGAGGATCAATGCCGCAGGAGAAACCGTTATAGATGAAAGTGACATGACCGACCAAATTGGTAAGATGGTCTTTAAGTTCCTGAATCGTCATAAAATATCAATCCTCCACAATTTCAAAGTTCTCCGGAGGATACAGATAGTCTTCGCCGCTGTCATCGACCAGCCTATACCAGCCCTTTTCCACGCTAAGAACGGTATAGACCTTATCGTGCGTAAGCACCAAGAACTCAGTTTTGCCTTTCCAGCGTACTTTCATGTCTCAGTCCTCCCATTTCTTAATTTTGAATTTGTGCTTACCGACCGAAGGCTCTTGGAACCAATGAACTTCTGCATCGATTTCCTCACCATGATAGTCAATAGTTCCTATGCCTTTACAATGTTGCCATTCATCAGGTTCTCCACCGATTTGCTCGGATAAGCCTTCTGCGACTTCGGCATTTAGCGGTTTGCTGGCACCTTTTCCAGCAAAGACTTGTGCGTCTCGGATGCGAGTTCCTTCTGAAAAGTGAAAATATTCTCCGGATTCAGGGTCTAACACATCATAATTTTTGCTTTTGGCTCCGACGCTTTTTCCAATCTCTATGTCCGCTATTGTATCAGATTTTTCGCTTTTATCAAGCGGATACGGCGGCCCATTGCGAACACCCCATTTCTGACCTTTAATGCCGTGATGAGCCAGGACATTGAAACCCAGCCGGCCCCGGAGTTCCCAAAGAATATCCTCCACGATCTGCCGGGTTTTGGGGTGAAGTTTGATGTAGGCCTGGTGGTCATCATACCAGGAGAAGATCTCGCTCAAGTTACCTTTCTCCCAGCTGAAGGCCCACCAGTCGCAGATCATCTCAATAATATAATTGTAGGGCATCTCCAATAGGACTTCGCCTTCACCGGGGTCGTCATTGATCAGAACCCAATGTTGCCAGTGGTGCGGGTTGCGGTGGATATGTAGAAGCCAAGCCCGATTAAACGCCTCCACAATGGCGTGAGAGCGGTTGCCGCCGTAGAAGTAAGCGTCATAGGCCTCATACTCGTCGGGGTTTGACTTGGAGGCGTCGTGTTCAAATTCGGTTTGCCAAGCGGCACTCGGTCGGCCTTCAAACAGCCAAGGCATATTGGTCTTAAGCCAATCAAAGCCCTTTTGGACATTCGCCTTGTGTCTTTGCAAATATAAATCGTATTGTTGACTCATCGGGACACCTCAATTCTTAATACCAAGTTTCATCTTGGCCTGTTTGAGCGTGAGTCCGACAAAGCTCTCCGGTTGGACATTGATAGGAATTTTGGAACGGGAAGCGACCCCTCCATACTCCAGAACGCCTTGTGTCCCGTCGTCATAGAGAAGCCGCAACTGGTCACCTAAAATATCTTGCCGTACCATCTTGATTCTTTTTTGAGCCATGTTGCCCTCCTATATTATATGGTAGAAGCCAGTTCCCAATTCTGGGCAAATGCCTTGGTAGAAGAGTAAGGGCAGGATTTTACAGAAAAGAGGTTGACTTTCCACTCTACCCACAGGAATTTCCCCTTGATGAAGATGCGGGTTTCATAAACCTCATTCGTTTTCAGCCCCATGGAGCCGTCTTTACCTATAAATCGCAGTCGCACCTCTTCGTCACCTCAATCGCTCTTATCTTCATAATTGATGGGTTTATGAGAATTCAGATTGACCGGATGCTCCAGGCACTCGTCGCAAGGCGGTTCGTTCTCCTCCAGTTTTTCATGCTTGCAGGATTTACAATACCTGCCGAAATAGACGAGCAGGTCATTATCTCTAATAGGCATGGCGGCGCTCCTTAAATATCATTGACAGCCCGGTTCTGGCTTTGCTCCGTGTCGAAGCCATCCGGATATCGTGACTTAAGCTTGTCAATATTCATCTGGAAAATAGTTTCCAGGTCATACCCAATGGCATCGGCACTGACGGCTAGATACCAGGCGATGTCGCCGAGCTCCTTAGCCATGTGTTCACGGTCAAACTCATGTCCCTGGAAGAGCACCTTCTTCAAAATATCAATGGCTTCGCCGGCCTCGCCATTGAGGCCCATCAGCCCATCCAAAATCCGAATGTAGGGGGCAGGGTCGGCAGTAACGTGCGACTCGGTACGTAGGGCTTGGGACTGGTATTCATTGATTGTCATTGTGGGATGCTCCTTTTCAGATGTAGTTGTTTCGGGCGTGTGCGAGGTTCTTCTTGCAAGTTCGTTGATGGGGATTTTTTGGTTAAGCGGATCGACAATCTTGGCTAAGACCTGTTTTTCGTGTTGTTCCCTCCAAACCCGCTCTCTTTTCCAGAAAGGGATTTTTCGGATTTCCGCCATCAGGTCGATGCAAACCATTGCCGACAGCATATTCCATCGTCCGTCACAGGCCCGTTCATTGCACCAAGCCGTGAACTCCTTAAAGGTCAAAATATCAATTCTCCTTCTCTGTGAAATAGATTTCATCGCCATGCTTTACCTTTTCAAATCCATCTGGAAAGGCTCCACCATGGACAGCATGAGAAATATCAGTAGTGTGCCGGCAATCGGGATAGTGGCATCGGTCGCCGCAGCGTTTGCGATCACACAGATAGAGCACGACCTTGGGTTTGACTTTTGCCATAAAGGGCCCTCCTACGACTCGATGATTTTGAGGAAATCGGGTTTTGCTTTTTCCTTGATCGTCTCCCATAGGGCCTCCGAAGCCAGCTCAGGAGCTTTTCAATGTACTTATGAACCTCAGAGAAGTCGCACATCAGAATGCCGGTGTAGGTCGACAGGACCACTTTTTCATGGAGTGTCATCTTTGCATCCCTCCTAGATATAAAAGAAGAGAGCCCACGTTTCCGTAGGCTCTCCCTTTGGTCGAGGTTTAGAATTTCAGCTTTTCATTGATTTTGCGAATCTGTTTCTCGACCTTTTCCTGGATTTCGGTGTTCCCGGCCTTGATTGCCAGATCCAGGACCTCCTGCCAGTCTTCTAACTGGTCAAGGAGCATTCCCTTGTACTGGTTGTCCGTCATGCCCATGGGATCATCACCACCATCCAGAAGGTGAGAATTGTTGCGTTCAGCCATAGCTTAACAACCTCCTTCCATAATAGGAGCTGCACTTTTTGCGCATAGTCGATTTGGCTTATCCGAGTTCATCATACCATGTGCGCCGGAGGGTGTCAATTAAGTCGCGGTGGGGTCGAGCCCAAGCTTTTTGCGGTAGTCATTGTAGGTGATTTTGCCTTGCTCATAAGCCTTCCGAAGCGTTTCCTCGTCTGGCCAAGGGAAAACTGAGACAGACATTCCACCATCTGGCGAAATATAAATGGATACTGACCGATTGCCCTTCGCCATAGCGTCATCCACGACAGTGTGAACTTCCTGCCAAGAAGTTATAAAGTTACTGTTGCCCATTACGGTCATCCTCCGTCTCCATAACAAAGCGTGGTTCAAGAGAACCGTCCGACATAACGCTTATCTCAACGATTTTCACTTTATCGTTTTGTACTTTATATGGACACTTTTGGCAATACGCATCCGTAGCCTCGCCATTTTTCTTTGCGTCACATCGCTGGCAATAATAGGCCAACGGAATATGGTTGCCAAACTTGACTCTTTGCTGCTCTTCCCGCTCCACCCGGTCGATTAGATTCAATACCTCAGGGGCGACCTTTTCTTTGGGAATTTTTATCGAAAAACCTTCATGTATTTTACAGAAATGATTGAGCTGGGCATTCAGTTCTTCATGGACTCTTCGCTTTGCCTCTTCCATGATCTCGTCGCTAATGGGAATATCTTTCAAGCTGGGGCCCGTGATCAGCTCACTGTACGGCAGCCCCTCAATCCAGTCGCAGAAGGTATGCCATTCATCTAACTTATGGTTCCGCCGGCTTTTGTAGATATTGGCCAGCACTTCATAGTTGAGCATGACTGTCCGCCGCTGGTTGTAGGAGGAGGGAAGGAGCTGGATCATTTGCCACCAATACTCTTTGACATGATTTTTAGCAAATTGATCGCCAGTAGATGCCTTTTGTTGATAATCCAGATACAATTCTCTGGCCTTATTAAGCATAGCAATGGTGAGGTTGAGAATATCAATCGGTTCAATTTCGCAGATACCTTCTGTGGAATAGGTCCAACAATCCGTATCTTCACAATTCGCGGAATCGAATAAATGCTCACACGAGAAATCCTCCAGTGTGAACTCCTTCGCCGCAATTTTGTGCATCGTGGAGCAGGAATTGGCCACCGTCCCAACCTTGTAGGTATCGAACTCCTTCCACCAGTACAGAGGGCCAATCAGGTCTACATAGACCGTTATCATCCGCATGAACTTCCGGTGGTCGGTGCCAGCATTGCGGAGACGAGTCATGAGGTCGAGGTCATTTGGACCAACTTGATACTTTGACACCAACGTGGAAATATCAAGGCTATGCGGATTGGCATCATAAAACACCCATTCGCTATCGCTCTTCTCCCAGGAGTTCATCGGGTTCCGCATACCGCGAATGGCATGCCCCCAGCCCAGAACCTCGGTGTTTTCAATTTTCAGCATTTATTTTTTCTCCTTTTGAATTTCCTGTATTCTCGACTATACTTCGTCAAAATTAAATCGAGCATGATACTGTTGGTTTGCTCAGTAGATTCGGGCATAGTCGTCAAATATGGATATTTTTCTTTATCATCGATGAGAGTTTTGAATATAAGATCCAATGCAAATTGGGCGTTTATCGGAGGATCGCATAGCTCAAATGCTTTTCCCTCATACCAGCTTTCAATTCTCTTTTGAAAACCTTCAAAAGAGATATCAGCGTCCCATATCATCGTTTTCTCCTTTCATCTTTTCGTTCTACCGTCTAATCGCACCTTTTTTGATTTCAACGATCTTACCGGATGCTCGGCATCGTTTTTACCCCCTCTCAAATATGGCCCCAGGGCTCGCGTCAACAATAACGCGTTCGTTCGGCCAGCATTAGGCGGATAGCAAATATAAATCTTATTCCCATCAGTCATCTGACGGAGTATTTCCCTTTGAAAAGACAAGAGTTCGATACCAGTTCTTTTCAGAAACTCATCAAGTTTCTCATCCTTTATCATTAACCCCAACATCCCCAATTCTCTTCAAATACGGGCACGCTTCGTCGCAGTCCAATTTGCACCGAGAGTACATCCCAGACTGAAACATGCATTTGTATTTGCTGGTCATACCGATATATTCTGCAAAAATGCAGTCTTCGCTTTTAACCGGGAGGTCACTGACAATTACTTTCATGTATTTCCCTCCAATCGAATGAATACCCCATATTCACTAAAATTCGGATCGCCAAGGGTTGCTCCCGCAAATAAGGCCACAACTTCTTCCATAGTCAACTCAATGGTGCGGTTACCATAGCAAGATGTGCAGCGCTCACGGTCTTCCTCAGTTTTAATGATCAGCATTGTCTTCTCCTTCTTCTAACTCTCTATAACGACAGACGCCTTCTTCTTTGATGATTTTGGCATGCGGATAGAAATGGTCTATGGCGTCAAGCTTCATTCGAGCAACCTCGCGGTTACCATGAACATCTTCCCATTCATACCACTTTCCATCTATCCAAGAGCCGTCATGTTCTAATTTGCAATCGACATACTGGCAGGGGTGCCATGCGTTCCCATGAGATTCTCTTTTCATCTTCGCGTTCCACTTTTCGATTGACTCCGCTTTGGACTTCCGTGACCTCTCTAAAGAGATAGTACAATCCGGATTGATGCATCCACACAAATATCCATCACGCGAGCCCCAAACATGTGCCGGGCGTCCGCATTTGCAACGAACAGCCATAATCTGTTCACTCTTCATAGATGATGAGCGCACGATCCACAATGGTCGTCTCCGAAGGAACACCGTTTGTAAACCTGAGTACCAGCGTCATGCTCTGATATTTGATGTCGACGACTTTTTTGTCGGCGATGAAAGCATTGATTGAGCTTTGAAAGACTGCGGGATCGTCATTTGAAAAAATGCAAACTTTCATTACTGACCCTCCAATTTACCGGCGCGATTGTGTTTCTCCATCGCCGACAGAATAGCGTTTTCGTCGTCGCAGAACTTGATTTTTGCAGGGTCGATCCGCCGGACGCCGTCCTTAAACTCGACAATTCCATAGACTTGTCCAATCTGGCCTCCGGGATGACCACCCCGTAGCGGACTCGCATCCACCACATTGGACCATTGTTCCCAAATATGAAATTGACCCAGCTCGTCACCAATCTGACAGAGCCGGGTTTTCCATCCGATTTTGCAGTTTAGTCCAGCCATAGTTTCTCCTTTCAATATTTGAACCAAATCCAAGTTGCTGAAATAATTGCGATGATTGTCGCCGCAAGAGAGAGCCATCCGCTGTCTTTATATCGGCCTTTCCGAATATAGGTATGCATGTTGATCGCAGCCATCAAAACGAGAACGATTGCCATAAAAAGATCCGCAATGCGATTCGGGTCAATCATGCGCCCTCCTTATTATCGCTCTTGCCTCCGTTCAGAGCCGCGGCGATAAATGCCTGTGTTATACGCATGGCCTCTTCAGGGGTTGCTTTCGCAGCTACGCTACTGCGGTAAAATAGCAGAGACATCTCAGCCAATGTGCCAATAGCAGTAAAGAACTCCTTTAGCTGTTTTTCGTTCATCGTTCGCATCTCCTGTTTTCTCCAAAAATATAAAAGACCGTCCCCTGAAACGAGGACGGTCTTCGCAGAATTTATTTCTGATAGGTAGCCTCAAACTCTTCCAGAATATCCAGAAAGTCCTGAGGAAGATATGTCAGAGCCCTTTTTCTCAGCTCGTTGGGCACGCCATAATAGGCTCCGGCAATGCTTCCGGTCATCGCAGCGATGGTATCACTGTCTCCCCCAAGGGACACCGCGATCCGGATGGCATCTTCAAAGCTTTCCGACTCCAGAAACGCTTCGATTGCCTGTGGAACAGAGCCCTGGCAGCTTGCGTCAAAGCGGTACTTGGGACGGATCTTGTCAATGGTGAAATCCAAAATATAATACCGCGTCTGGGCCACGTCCCGAAGTAACGACTTGGGTAATGCGCTGCGGGCCCCAAAAATCATCGAGGCGATCGCTTCTGCGCCTTTCATTCCTTCCGGATGATTGTGGCTGACCCGAGTTACCGCATCGGAGAGTTTGATGCATTCTTTTGCCGATTTTGCCACATAAGCCACAGGGCTGACCCGCATAGCCGAGCCGTTCCCATAACTCCAGTAGGGACCCGGCACTTTTTTGTACAGCCACTGGTAGAATATCCGTCCGTACCCGGCGTCAGGATACTTTTGCCCAATCTCCTGCATACACCGGATGGCATGGTTGCTGAGATCAGTATAGTCGCCGTTGCATTCCAGCAGAGCCTTCGCAATGGCCACCGTCATGGCGGTATCATCCGTAAACCGGCATTGGTCCGTGAACAGCTCAAAATCCTTTGACTTGTGGTTATGCCGCTCAAAACGGGAACCGACAATGTCGCCGATAATTGCTCCGAGCATGTACTTTCACCTCTTGTTCAGTAGAATATAATAAGGTAAGGTCACTTGTCAATTTCCAGGATGTGCGCCGCGATCATGTCGGCCGTATGCGTCCAAAGCACGTTTGAATACTTATGAATGGCCCGAGTATAGTCGTTCCACTCCTTCTGATCCACAAAGGCGCCCATGTGATAGCGGATACACAGAATTTCCTCTATGGTCAGCTGTAAATATTGGGAGAGCAGCATGACGGATTTGTCACCGTGACCCTTGAGAAGCAAGTTTGGGTCATATTCCCATTTGCTTTCGTCAACAAGAGGGATCGGACCACCCCCACCATAGAAAGTTGTGTCGACGGGATGCTGGTATTGATCCTGCTTACAAATATCATGAAACATGCCGATAATGTACGGAGAGTCGGGGCGCTGCCACTCCAAATTATTATTGTGGCTGAGGGTGACCAACACGGAAGTCACATTGTAGCTGTGGTCAAACAGACCGCCTTCGTAGGCTCCATGGTACTTTGTGCTTGCCGGTGCGGTAAAGAACCCACTCTCTGTCAGCTTCTCAGCGATGTCCTGCGGAAACAGATGCAGAGCAGGTGCCATGCAATCATGAAAAGCGCGAATGCGGTCTTCATGAGTGACGAAGTTTGCCGAAGATTTAGTTTCATCGCACATCGTTTTTCTCCTTTAGATTGGAATTTTCAGTTGTTCATACTGGCCGTAAGTACCCTTGTTTTTCAGCGCGATCAACTGCCGGGCCTTATTGACCGCCCAAGGGTCATTCAATGGCAGGTTCATGCCGGTGGAGTGGTCGAAATCCTTGAATTCTTTGGCGTAGGGTACTTTTGCAGCAATCTCCGGATACTCGGCTTGCAGCTCCTCCAATTCAGTGGCCCATGCCGACCATGTGCTATCCGAAATCAGATTGTCGTTCATCTTGTAGTAAATAATGCTATGAACCAGAATCTGCCTCCTCCGACGATTAAGCAGCTCTGCGATGCTTTTCCGGCTCGGCATTGTGGTTCACCTCCAACGGTTTCGTGGCCCAGCCGACGAACTTGCCCTCATTGAAGTTCTTCTTCTTGGACAGGGCCTTGCTGATAGCGAGGTCGATCCCAGAAAAACTCTTCAAGTGATAGTAGTTCAGGTCCCGGTATGGCGTGGTCAACCGATCAATCCGTCCAGCCGCCTGGGTGGCCACTTTATAGGAATACTGCTGTGAGTAAAATATAATGGTGTCCGTGGTGATGCAGTTCCACCCCTCGCAGCCGGCGGTGTATTGAACGAGGTACACCCACTTGTCCCCCGTGGGGATCTCCTGGTGCTTATGCCCATTCCACTCCGCGATTTCCGTGCCCTCCGGATACCCAAGGGAACGCAAAATATCCAGCTCGTAGTCGTAGCTGTAAAAGATGATGGCTTTTGGGTGGTCCTCCAGCAACTCCAATACCGCGACTGCTCTGGACTCATCCGAATTCGTGACTCTGCGGAGCGCCATACACAGTTCCGCTGCCGTCTCAATCGGCCGGTCTTCCCACGGGTTCCACCGGCTCCGCATGATGTCCTTATACTTGGAAATATCATACGACACTCGTACATCCTCATGGTGGGAAACCGTCTGCCGTTTGAAGTCCATGTTGACCAGGATTTTATCCCGAAGTCGGATCAACCGCCCTGTATTGCGGTAACCGTCAATCTTCGGATACTTGGCCCGCCAGTCATAGATCACATGCTGATCCACAAAGTCGGTCTTATTGCGGTAGAACCCATTTGCGATAAAGACCGGAATATAATCCTGCCAAGTATCGCCGGGCGTAGCCGAAAGCAAGATCCAATTATTCGACTTGACGATTTTAAGGAACGCTTTGGTCCAGGCGCCGTAACCAACCACCCGCTGCTCGTCAAATATAAAGAAGGCATTCTTAACGTCCACATACTTGGTAATGTTGTTCCAGGAGTCAATGACCACTTTGTTTTTGTAATAATTGGCATCCGGATTAGGGGAGAGCAGGAACGGAGCCAGATCGCCTTGCCATTCGCAGGTATCCCGTTTGTGCGCCGTGGTGATGATATAGAGATCTCTGGGTTTCTTCATCGGAATATAATCATCCGTACCCAGCTGGCCGCCCTCATGCAGATAGTAGTAAGCGAGGCCGGTCCTGGATTTCCCAGAGCCGACCCCGCCGCAGAGAATGCACCCGTTTTTCATCCGGCCCAGGGCTTCGCGCTGATAGTCATAAAGCTGGATCGCCACAGGGCATCACTTATCCTCTTTCTCAAATAAGTCGATAAATCTATGGATCATCCTTCTCGTTTGCCATACATCTGAGAAGTACATAGGTGTGAACCAGTAGTTCTCCATGCTATCATCGGAAGTCATCGGCTCCGTAAGAGCATTTCCAACCTTGATATAGCCGGCTACTCCCAGCAGAGAAATTTGAATGTAGCACATCAGGGCCACCAGCTCCTCAATATCTTGACCGATGATCAGAATGTGGTTCTGAAAGTTCAGCCCAGCATCTTCTAGCATATGGCGTGCCGAATTGATTGCCGCGATCAGGTTTGCGCCCGCACCGCAGCAGCAGTCGTTGATGGAAACATATCCTTGCTCCTCAACTTGTTGAACAAGGTCACCCATCGTGATGTCCGCCATCAGTTGACACACGTGGTATGGTGTAAATATCTGTTTCAGCTCCTCGTAGTCGAGGTGCAAATCCATGAACATCCTGCCGAGAAAGTCCTGCTCCGGGTTCTCATCTAGGGCCATGACCACATTGGCATAGAGTTCGGGGAAGATATGCTGCTGAGATTTTTCGTATTTGTTGATTGTTTCAAGATACCGCTTCTCGCGTTCGTCATAGTGGGATTTGTCCACGGTATTGGATATTGCACAGGCCGACATGACAATAAAGTCTCTCCAAATATCAATCGGGCGACTCCTTGGAGAAAGCAGCTGCTGAAATTTAGAGCGAAACTCATGATAATACTCGCTTTTCCTCATGGTCATCCTATGCGGAAGATACTCTTTCTTAACAGACCGAGCGGATTCCAGCATCGGAACAATCGGCGTTTCCTTTGTCTGTACTGCCTTTGGCGGAACAGCCATAGGCGGTTTCCATGGCTCCTCCATCGGTTTTGACCGCGTCTGTATCCTTGGTTTCTGCTGAGAAGGCTCGGAATGTTTCTTCGATTTTTTCTTCCGGGTATTTTTCCAGAATGGTTTCATTCCACGCCCTCCTTAAATATCATGTCGTAAATTACCTCTTTAGCCACGATTTTCTCCTTTCGTGCGTAAAACGCTTATGGATATACTCCGTCTTCTGTTCGGAAGAGACCGATGACCTCCTTGTCGATAAACTCTGCCGCAACGCCAAACACATTCCGCATCTTTGCATCAAAAGAAGTGCATGCATAGCCGTACAGCTTCAGCGCAAACCGATAGGCGACGTCCTCGACGGGATTGTCTGGATCTTCCACAATGGTTTTCGCCAGCTCTGAAATCGCCCATCTCTGAATGCACCGTTTCTCAAATTCTTTTTCTTTGTCTTGAGCACGTCGGCATACCATCAGACCTTCTTTGATGTTGTTGCGTAAATTGTCCGGCTCGGTATAATCCAAAAATGCATACATGCCATCGACAAACGCTTGATGTTCGTACATAGTAATGCCTCTTTCTCAGGGGGGGGGGATAAGGGAGCGCCGGCTATCTCCTTATTCACCGACGCCCCCATGGATATTTACTCCTCCGGATACTCTTCGCCGGCGTATTTCTCGGCGAACCTATCCTCCTCGATGACGACATACATATTCCGCAGATAGGCCTTAACACCGCGCTTTTCGTTCGTGGTGCCCTCCTGAATGACCCAGTTGTAGGGACGGATGGTCAGATCCACGTGCCGGATCTCCGCAAAATCGAGGACATCAATGGCCTCCTCGTCCAGTTTGGTCTTTTTCTTTTTCCCTTCAGGAATCATATAGACCGTAGGCGGAATGTTCCCAAAGCTGACCGCCACCTGAATATAATAGCGGGGGTCTTCGCCCTCCTCACGGGGCGGGCGCTCCCGGATGTTCCAGCCATCATCCATGAGCTTTTTCGCATCCTGCGGGTTATCGATTTGGACACAGAAGTTACGCTGGCCGGCTCGGTTATACTTACCCTCCCGTCCGGAGAAGTTCCGAAACATAATATGGGCGTCTTCAATCACGAGGTTGTCATTTACTCTGGAATTAGCCATAATCAGAATCTCCTTTTCAAATCTTCGATTTCTTCTTCGAGCTTTTTTACGCGGTTAAGCAGACGGCCCTCATAGCCCATAGCCATGAGAGCCATCAGAACTGCCAATACGATATTGACCACACACCAAAACGGACGGCCAGTGACGCCTGAGATGAAGGCAGCCACAACATTGAACCAAAATATCGTCAGTAAAATGGTCATACCCGTCACCTCACATCAAAGGGCGTCGCAGCGTCTTCATGGGGTTCCCCGGCACTGAACCAGGGCGGCATATCATCCTCGGCCTTCACATAGGGATCATCTGAGATAAACCATTCAAAGTCGCCGTATTTGGAAATATCCGCGACAGCGGCATCCACCATAGCGTCGTAGTAGCCCCGGTCAATGCCGTCCTCTTTACCGAGCTGTTTGACCATCTCAGACTCCAGCCAGCGATAGCCCTTGGTCCCACCGGCCAAGGCGTAGCTCTTCTCGCCGGTCTTCTTATCCACGACTTCCCGCAGCAGCAAGCCTCCATTGTAGCCGGGTTTCATGGGGCAGAAGGAGCCGACCTTTCCCACGAAAATATAATTGTGACCCTGCTCGATCAGTGCGCCAAGTTCTTCATCGGAAACATGCCCCCATGTCTCAAGTAAGGCTTGATCCTTTTTGCTGGTATGCTGATCAAGGAACTTTTCGCCAGTTGTAGGATTCAAAATATAAGCTGTTTTCCGAAGAACAGAAACTCGCTCATACTCGGAAACATCTGGCAAAGTCTCGTTCGTATCCAAATACAGCGCGCTGGTGACCGACTTGGTCTCGCACATATCCTCGAACAAGATTTCCTCTTTGGAGAACAGTTTCTTGAACACATACGGAATCTGGAACTGGGTGCCGGTCGCCGTCCATTCGCCGGGGTGCTTCCGAATATCACCCGGCACATACCCATACGCCTGCTGGCATTTCTCCTCCGTGGCATATTTGGCAATGTAGACCGCGTTGTTCACCAGGCACATCCGGTCATAGGTGGCCTCGTGCTCAAAGACATAACCGTACTTTTTGCCGTAATCCATGACGAACTGAATAATCTCCGGCGTTGCGTCCGGGATTTTAATGGAGTCCGTCTTGATGTGGGCAACAGTAAAGCCCTGTTTCTGGACCTCATGCTTGAGGTTGACCATGAACAGGGCTCCGCGCTTGGCGACGATATTATCTTTGTTCCGGGTGTCCCGGAAGGGATTCTCAAAGTTGGCCGAGGTCAGGCCATAGACCGAGTTGATGGCGATCTTCAGCGCCTGGGCCAGAGCATCCGCCGAACTCTCGTCCGTCAGGTACTTGGCCAAAGCGCCGTTCAGCATCTTTTTCGCCTTGTCGAAGTTCTTATGCTTAATCTCCACCCGGGCGTCCTTGATCTCCTGGAACCGTTTGGTGTATTCCGGCCCGAACAGCTCCTCGGCGATGATGCTGCTGGGATGCATGGAGGCGATGTCCAGCAGTGCGATATCGCCGTACATACCCGGCTCGGCGTAGACGTAACCGCCTTCGCCCACCTCCTCGCCGCGATAGATGGATTTGCCGCCTTCAAACTTGTATCCGGGGAAGATGGGACGGCCCTTCTTGTCAAAGACCGTGAATTCATCGAACTCTGGTTTCCCCATCGTAAACGGCAAATCCCGGTATGGGTCGTTGATTTGGGTCACATCGCCCATATTCCGGTAGCTGAACTGGTCTTGCGGGTGCTTGTTTCCGCCAAATATAATTCTGGTGGTCAGGGAATTGGTGGTGTCGTTCACCGTCATCCCCGCCACGTCCGCCAGAATCTCCCGAGCCACGAAGTCGGCTTTCCGGGCGTTGAATACCGCCTCGGTGGCAATGACGTCGTTGTCGCAATACTCCGCGACCTTCTGCCACATATTCTCCGGCACCGGCTGGTCCCAGGGAAGCCCCAGCTCCTGATGGTGGATACCCAGCTCGATCTCCCATTTCTTCAGGCTCTGCTTAACCGAGCAGAAGTCATATACGTCCGTATAAGAGACGTTATACGCCTCCCCAAAGAAGCAGTTGTTGCTCCGGGCCTTCTTCTCACTGCTGATGATCTTCTGGGAGAGATTATAGAGCTGCTCATTGGTGTAGCCCATCAGCCGGGCATACAAAATATGGTTGTCGTACCTCCGGCAGTTGAACCCCACCAGACGGAACTTCATCAGCTCCTCGATCTCCGTGGGTTTTGGATTGATCATCCGGACCACGGTCTGCCCGGGGCCTTCGATTTTCCAGTTTACCAGGAACAGGTTAGGGAAGACCTCCACGTCATAGAAGACCAGCTTGGCCTCATCGTTCTTCACCGCGGGGCCGTCTTCGGCGGATTTGAACGGCATCTTGTTCACCAGCTTGATGCAGTAGTCCGCCTGATTGGTACTGTTGGCCGCGAAGGCCAGGACGGCGTTGCGCATATCGGTGACGTCATAGGTCAAACCGCTCTCATACGCATCCGTCAGAATTTTGTAGATAAAGTCGATTGAGGGCTTAGTTGCCGGATGAATCTCCTTATTCAAATTTCGTTTGATCTGAACTCTAAGCCCTTTCTCGCTTTGAATGACTTTGGAATTTACCACGTTGTTTTCTCCTTTCAATGGTAACCCAGAGCTTATCGTAGCGATAGGCAGGTCGTTGCACTTGGACAATTTGCGGCGCAACGAGCTGTTTCCGGTAAACACCTTGACCTCGATATGGTCGTCGTAGACCCGGCTGAGCCTGGTCACATCTCCGGAATAAATATAATGCAGGTGGATGCCGCAGCCGCTTTTACTCACCTCCGCATAGGTTGCCGGCCACTTGCCCGCCTCTTCCAGATTCCGCTCAAAGGACTTTCCGCCCTTGTCATCCGGAATATCAAAGTCGATGACGATGTGGTTCTCCGGCACTTTGACATAGTGAAGTTTTGTGGTGTCAATGGAGGACAGCTTCGTTGCGACCTTCTCCCATTTCCGCCGGGGCGTGCCCTCCTCATTGGCATACTGCGCCAAACAGCCGGCGCAGTCCCGGTCGAAGGCGGAGGTCTGTCCCTCCACAAGATTGATGGTGGGATGGGGCGGTTTATCGGCTGCCGGCTTTTCTTCCGGAGCCTGCTCCTCAAACTTTTCCACCCGAAACCCGCTGTAATAGTTCCGAACACGGGAGCCATCTCCCATGCTGAACCGTTCCTCATACTTTCGGAAGTAGTTTTTCAGCTCCTCCTTAAATATCATGCGGGAAACTGGATAGGGCACTTTTGCGTCGTCGCAGTAGGTCTTATACATTTCCCAGGCCGATTTCAGCGATACGCCGTCCTCCTGCTTGAACACATGGTAGGAGTCCACCACGAAGTTGTAGAAGTCATTGGAGGCCCCCATCATAGAGATGGGAATATAATCGTCATAGTAGTCCGGGTCCTCCAGATAGACCTCCTGGCAGTGGTACGCAATGCCGCCCAGCTCAAAGGGGATCTGCTTGGTCAGCGTCCGGTACTCCGCCGGGGGCACCTTGTCTCCGGTGGGTGTCACGTCGATCAGCCGTCGGATGATGCCCGACTTGGCGTCCGTGATCTTCACCGGCTTGTTAGTTCCCATGATCAGGAACGCCTTGAACCGGTTGGAATAGGCCGAACGGAATTTCTCGTTGACCGTCATCATCTCATGGGAGACCAAGCTGTTGATCCGGGTATTGTCCTCAATGCGGGAAAGGTCGCCGTCATGCTGGATCGCCACCAGCGGATTGGAGCGAAACGCCTCCAAAGCGAACGCGTTGCTGGAGGAGCCCAGATCCTTTGCGTTGAAGCTGGTGTAGTAGCCCTCGAAGAGCTGCTGGATCACATTGATGATCGTGCTCTTTCCCGTTCCCACCGCGCCGTAGAACACCAGGAACTTCTGAATCCGCTTGGATTCCCCGGAGACGATGGCCCCGATACTCCACTCGATCTTGTGGCGTTCCTCTGGAGAATATAATGTGGATACCAGCTTGTCCCACGCCGGCGTCTCTCCCGGCTCCAGAGGATAGGGCAGGGACTTGCTGGCATAGTCGCGTTTTCCCGCTTTTGTGTTGGAAAATATCAGTTTCTCGTCAAGCATGTGGAACTGGTCTTTCATCTGTTTCTGGCAATACTTGTGCCAGGTGTCGATCATGCCAGTCTCCGCATCCCACATGTGCAGGACACGAATGTTACCGTCAAAGCGCTTGCGGTTTTCTTCTGCGTATTGGTCCAGTTCACGGTCGATCAAGTCGACCGCATCCTGTTCATCAGTCGACCATATTCCCCGTTCGTCAATCCATATTGCATAGAAGTCGCCGCCTCTGATCATGAGGTCGTTACTTTTCTTGATGATAAACTTGGGATAGATCTCGATGACACCGCGTTTCCCGCTGCGCGTAGAAATCATCAAGAAGTCCAGCATTGGGCCGATTACTCTCCTTCACCATACTCCAGCTTTTTCACCCTGACGGAAAGCTGATAGACCTCTTCCTCCTGTTTCCGCCGCTCTATCTCCGCCCACACCGCGTAACCAAAGGCGGCGATGGCGAGCACGGCGACGCTGCGGTTCCTCCGTGTCAGCTTGGTCAGCCGCTTATCCAGGACCCGGCAGTTGTAATTCAGCAGCCCCGTCAAGTCGCCCAGGGTGTTCAAATGAAAAACCGGAACAAATTGCCCTTTCTTGCCCATCTCAAATGCTCCCTTCTTTAATGATTTCTCTGAGGTAGTAGTTCATCTGATACCAGATCTCCGTGCGCCGCATATCACGGCCGTTGTTGACCGTGAAAAGGCCGCCCTCTCCATTGCGTTCGTACCCCCGGTCCAAAAACCGTTCCAGCGTGGCGTCGACCAAATATCGGTCGAACTTCCGGTCTTCCATGCCGCCAAGCCCCAGGCTCACCAGCATGCTCCAGAACCACTGCCCAGTCCGGTCTCCCACGTCCGGGTCATCCATGATGTGCTCCTCACAGCGGATGGAGAGGGCGATCATCATCTCTAAAATGCTGCATGGCCGGTCGTCCAGACAGGACGCCACCATGACGTCAGAATATAATTGCTCGCGACCGAACCGATATCTAAGATTGATGCCGTCTTCGGCCCGGTTACCGTCCATCGGAATCGTATAAGTGAATTCCGTATCGTAAAGTCTGGCAAACAGCTTACGATAGGACTTGTTAGAATATCGGTCATCAACCACGAGCTGATACATCCAGTCAAAATACTGGTCAATCAGTTCATCCCGGGTCAAATGTTAGACCTCCCTTTCAAATTTTCGGAGGCAGAGTGCTGCGGAATTCCGCATAGCTGCGAAGATCCCGAAGAATCTCATAGTCGCACCGCTTGGGGTCGCTCCGGACAAAGACAGAGTCCTCCTCCCCAAAGTGGTTCAGCGCATCACCGACAATGTCCTCCGGCTCGTCGATGATGACTCCGTTCTCGTCAGACAGAATGCCGTCATCAAAGTAGGTCAAGCTGATCTGTGTGTACCCCTCTATCTCGCCAAACTCGTCCGGGGAGATGACGTAGGGCGCCTCCACCTCATGCTCAGGAGGCTGCGGCACCGAAGTCCTGGAATACTGCACACGGTTGACCATCTTGGCGTAGTCGTTGATGTCGCCCTTCTCCCGGTTCTTGGCGGCCGATGCCTGAATGGTTTTGGGCTCCTCCGTATCCATGTCCGGGCTCTCCAACCGCTCCTTGAGGTTGTCAATTTCCCTTTGCAGTTTTTCCTCTCTGGCCCGGAACGCCTGCTTGGCGGAGCAGATATCCTGCTCGGAAATCTCTTCGTATCTTGCCTTTAGAACATACCAAACAGAACCCCCGCCAACAGCGGCCCCGGCGAGGAACGCCAGGACGGTTCCAAGTTTACTCATTGTATTCATCCTCCTCATCCCGCACGCTCATCACTGTAATGGCAAGGCCCCCGAACAGCAGCGCGGCACTGATCAGGAGCCCTCCGGTGATGTGGCGTTTTCTTCTCGTGTTGACGGCATAGTCCAGCATGGACACCAGATTCGCAAATCCCTCCATGCTCACTGCCTCCCGGACGACAAAATGGTGACGCCGCCGACAAGGCACAGCCCGGACACAGTCGCCAGGGCATAGGACAGCAAGGTTTTAAGACAGTTTTTCATGATGCGCGCCTCCTTTAATCATAACTTGAAAAATAATGCGCCCCGACCTGGAACATCGGAACGCCGTAGGAATGGTAATGGCCGGTGCGGAAGAAGACCGCGTCGTAATTTGTGCGGCTCTCCAGCTCTTCCCGCACCAGCTGCACCAATTCATCCTTCACATAACAGCGGGTGATGCGGTCTCCATACATACCGGAAAACTGATTCTTCTGGTAAATCACATCGTAAATTGTGTCGGGAAAGTGGGGGTCGTCCACCCGGTTCAAAATCACATCAATTACCAGCCGCTGGCCATACTCGCACTCTCCCTCGGCTTCCGCCATAACACAGAGGGCAATCAGTTCGATCTCCTCCTGGGAGACGGAAGGAACCTCCGGCTCCGCGGCGACGGCCTCCTCAACGACCGGCTGCTCCACAGCAGGGGCCTTTTCTTTCGGCATATCGGCCGAAATATCAGTTTTCTGGGCAGGCTTGACGCTGTTTACGACCACGACTTCGTATGTATCCGCCGCTTCATAGGCGGAAGCCATCTCCGCTTTCCCAGAAAAGGATATGCCGGTCAGCGCCATCACCACGACCAGCAGGGAACATATCAATTTCTTCATGGTTCAGCCCTCACAGGGTCTGGTGGGTAGCCAGGGCGTCGGTGATGTCGCCCACCACGTTGAAGTCCAGAACGAAGGAACGCTCATACCCATTCACAAAGTCCACGGCCTTCTCGCGGCAAACCTCGAAGATGCCGAAGTCCACGAAATTGTCGCCCATAGGCTCCTTGTCGTCATAGATCCACCCCACCACGGCGCCAGCCTTGGTCAGCGGGAACCCGAGCATCTCATAGACTTCGTTGAGGAACAGATGGCCGCGGGACTTGAGCCGGTCGTTCGCCTGGGACTGCCGGGCCAGCAGATAGAACCGGTTCTGCTCCGCGTCCTTCATGTAGGCGGGGTGTCCCTCGTCAAAGATGCGGGCATAGGGGCTGTACTTGGAGGGGTCCCAGCCCTCGTCCACGACGTCCACGGTCTCCTTGACCTTCTTTTCTTTGCCCTTTTCATCCACAACGGTGGTCTCGATCTCCTTGGCCTTGAGGTTGTACCGGAGCTCCTTTTCCACCTGCTCGCCGAATCGCTCCAGCACCCGGCCGCGATAGTCCTTAAAGGACTGGTCCAGCGTCGCATAGGCCGCCGCCAGCGCCATGTTGCGCTTTCTCAGAATTTTGTGACTGGTGAGAATGCAGGTGATGGATGCCGCGCCCAGCAGAACGGCGGGGGCATACAGCTTGACATACTGGAACCCGGTGTGGGAGTAGACCTGAATGCGGTCATTGCGGGCGTCTTCCTGGGTATAGAGCTCACCTGCCGGGGTCACGCCGGACTCCTCCGCATTCTGAATCCGGTCCATATCATCGCCGGTCTTCTCCGCAACCTTGAGCGCCTTGGGGGTGGCCTGGCAGGCCATGACAGCGCTCACCACCACGCCGACCACTCCGGCTGCCACTAGGAGCTCCGGGCTCTTCTTCTGGAGCTGGAACCCAATCTTGTTGAACGTCAGGTTCATAGACTTGACAAGTTCGTTCTTCTTCATGATCAAATGTCCTCCTTAGAGAATGATTTCGCAATGGATTTATAGATTTTTCCGACATTCTGAAGGTTTCCGTTGAACTCCTCCAAAATATCATCGAGCTTATCGTCAAACTTGTCGGCGATCTGCTCCTTAGCCTTCTGCACAACCTCTTTCTTGAGGCGGCTTTCATCGATTTTGGCCACACTTTTTGCGATCTGGTCGGTTACCCCGTCCGAAATCGCGTCATAGTGCTCCTTCACGGCGGCGCCGACCCGGGCCTCGATCTCCCGCTTAACGTCGTCCACCACCTCGTCCGTAGCCCGTTTTACCGCGGAATAGGACTCCCGGTCCACCGCACGCTGCACCGCCTGGTCGATGACCTTGGCCGGAATATCAACCTCAGTCTCGTTTGCCAGCCGGTCAATGCTGGTGTCCAGCTTGTCACATACCGCCTTCATCCTGGAATGGACGCCGACGGCATAGCCAACACCCAGCAATCCCAGGATACAGATGCCGACGCCAACGAAGGAATCGGTATTCAGCTTCATGTCTCTTCCATCTCCCTCACGTATTCGTGGTACTCGGCGTCCGTGGCAAACAGCATCCACTTGCCGCAGACCATGCCCTTGTACCCAAAGGAAGTCTCGTAACCATACATGGCTCGCGCCTCCTTAATTGATTTGAACCGCCCGCGGGAGCCGGATCACATAGCCCTCCGACGTCCGAACCACCTTGGCCGATTGAATATCCGACCAGCCGTAGCGGTTGGCCGTGTAATTCCGGCAGGTAACGCCGGCCAGATCGTAGAGATCCGCCACCGAGGCCACCTCATACTTGGCGATGGCCGACTCCAGCTGATCCAGCACCAAATCGGCATCCCCCCGGGTTTCAAATATAATGTCGTCATACTCAAACCCGACCGCCGCTCTGGGCCGCCCATACTCTCTCCGGTCGTCCCGCCGGTCATCGTAATACTTCTGGTAGGCAATTCTGGAACCACCGCTTTTCCTGCTGCCAATGCGTCCCGTGTCCCCGAACAGGACAATGCTGATCACATCGGCGATGGCGGCCTTGACGCCCGGAACGATGACGTCGGAAAGAATGGAGCTCTTGACGTTCTCCGCGTCATCCGGCGCAAAGATGCTGAGGAACCTCCGGGCCTCGCTTTTCTTTTTCGTTTTCGCCGCTCCGGTGACCACCTTATTCAGTTTTTTCTCTGTCTTTCCGGCCGCGGCGGCGTCCGATCTTTTCCGTGCGCTGTGGGAATTGTTGGGGTATTCCGCCATTGTGTCTCCTCCTTGTTACTTGAGAGGCGTCGCTCTCGGCAGCTCGATGGTGTATCCGTTCCGGGTACAAACGATCTTTGCGCCCCGAAGCGACGTCCACCCGAATTTGCAGTTCTCATAAAGAGCCCGCACCCCGGCCAAATCATAGAAATCGGCCAGTGTGGCATGTCCGTATTTCGAGATAACCCAGCGCAGATTGTCAAGCACATCGTCCGCGCTTTTTCTGTTTTCAAACAGAACCTCCTGGCACTCGCGCCAATTCTGCCGCTTGGCAATCTCCTTGCCGCTTGGCAATCTCCTTGCCGTGCATAGCGCCAACAATCGCCTTCTGGGTCGCCATACTTCCCAGAACAACGCCGCCCACCACCAGCAAACCGTTCATATTTTCTCCTTTCCAAAAATGAAAAAAGGGAAAGCACCTGGTTTTAGGTACTCTCCCTTTGGCGAACCTCTTGCTCAATTACTTTTCAGAGTCTTCCTCGTCAGAATCCTCCGCAGCGACTTCGGTGTACTCCGCGTCCACCACTTCGGCCTTAGCCTTCTCCGCAGTCTTGCGCTCAGCCAGCTTGGCGCCGACAAAGCCCCACAGCCTCCTGACCCCGCCAATCATGGCGTAAGCCAGGAAACCGCCGACAACTCCGGCTACCAGCGCACCGGCGCTGCCGCTCTCCTCAGCCTCTTCGACCTCCGTGATGTCTTCGAGTTCCTCGTTCTCCATCACTTTCGCGTTCATTTCTTCCATCGTAAAGTCCTCCTTGTCATATAATGTTCCATAGATGGTTCTCCATAATAGGAGATGCAATTTTTGCGGATGTCACCAGCCGATGTACCGTGGCGGGTTGCGGTGTCCGATCACCAGATAGGGGATGCCGTCCACCAGTTGAGAACTGAAATCGAACTCGACCCACCCCTTATCCACGTCCCAGCCAAGATTGTCACCAATGGCCGGATCACAGGAAGGGAGGCCGAGCTCTTCCAAAAAGTCGTTGACCGTGATCTTTACCTCGTCCCGCAGCCGCTTATTCAGTGTGTTCTCAACCCCGCGGAGGGTTTCATAATCTGATTTGAAACAGGCGTTGGTCAGCGGGTCAAAGCAGGGCGTCTCGCCCCGGCCGGTGGGGATGAACTTTCGCTCCGGCACCCCGGCCTGCTCCAGCTGTTCCTTCGCCACGGCGTCCCGAATGGCCTGCTCCTTCTTCGGCCCTACGACTTCCACCGCCTTATCCTTGTACTCCTTCAGAGCAGTCTCGGAAATGGTATAGGCCGTGACCAGGGCCGCGTTCCGCCGTGCGCTGATGGAGCTGGCCCCAATAATGCAGGCGGCGGAGCATACGCCGGTAACGGCGGCCGGAATATAACATTTCCAGGTGGTTTTGACGATCTCAGAGGTGGTCAGGCGTTTCCCGTCCTCAATCTCCCTGTCGTCCACCATACGAAGCGCCTTGGGGGTGGCCCTTACCGCCATAACGGCAGGCGCCGCCATCCCGGCAATGCCGATGCCTGTCAAAATGGCCGGGCTGTGTTTTCGCATGGTCTTTTGCAGTGATTTCAGCGTGTTTGCGATGGCCTGTTTGTTCACAATGCCTTCTCCTCTCAAATATAATTTTGCTCAACGCTCGATCGCTTTGATGTCGTCGAGGAATTCCCATATGGTCTCTGCCGCAATCTTGAAAATCCGGTACTGGGCGTCTGTGTTGCATGTCTCGGAGTAAATCTCCAGCTTTGACGCGAACCGCTCCACGGTCTCCGAGGCCAGCGTCCACGGGTGGTCCCAGACCTGCTGCAACAGTTCCTCCAAGGCCCATCTGGAGAACGTAACTTCCTCGGCCTCATGCCGGGGCCAATCAGACCTTGGCGGGTCTTCAAACCCCTTCAAAACCGACATGAGAAACAGAATCGCCCGTTCATTCATGGAAACCGGCCCCTGCAAAAGCAAAGAGCCCCGGTCAGGGCTCCTCGCTTCCAGATGTTCCATGCTCACGGGCGGCAAGCGCTTCGTTCACTTTTTCCTCGATGATCGCGTCCTGTTCCTTATCGTCCGCCCAGCTGGACAGCAATGTTCCAATCCCGCCGAGGGCCAGTCCGACCAGGGACAGCACCTTAAATATCGTTTTCTGGTTCATAAACTCAAACCTCCTGTTTTTCATGGTTCTCCATAATAGGAGATGCTATTTCTGCGGACTGGTCAGATCTCCATGTCCTCCCACTCTTCGTAAGTGACCGGCGGGAACGGGGCGTCGATGATCCAGCACTCCACCTCGCCGTTCAGCCCGTCGTCCACCACCGTCCTCTGATGGTCGAAGTCCACCCAGTAGAGCCCGTCCGAAACCATCCATCCGATCTTGTCCCCCTCCGGCGTCTTGCTGATGCCCAGAAAGTCATAAAAATCATTCAGCGTGATGAATCCGCCGCTAAGAGCAAAATTCCGGTTGAGATGGTATTCGGCCTGCAAGACTTGGCTGATCGTGGCCTGGAAATACCGGTCGGAAATGGCGTCGTAGAACAACCGCTCCTCCTCGTCGGCCTCCTCAAACCCCAGCGAGGTTGTGGCCACAAAGGTTCCGGCGTAAATGGGGTGCTTTTCGCTCTGTTCTACGGCCAGCGCGGCCATCACCTTTCTGTGGGCCTCCTCGCCGTAGAGCTCTTTCACCTTCTGCTTGTAGCGGTTGAGCGAACGGCTCGCCAGGGCGTAGGCGCTGACCAGAGAGGCCTGCTGACGCCGGTTCAGGACATTTGCGCCGAAAATACACCCGATTGTAGCGATTCCCGTGACTGCCGCGGGAACATAGCATCGCCAGCAAGCTCCTATCGTCTCCATTCGGGTCAAATTTCCGCCGTTTTCCACGTTTTTGGCCTCTTTTTCCCGCTCAATGCACTTGAGCGCCTTGGGGGTGGCCCTTACCGCCAGGACCGCTGTGGCCACCACGCCGGCACTGCCGGCGCACGTCAAAATAGTTGGCGCCGCTTTTTGAAGCGCCTTTCCAGCCCTTTTGAACAGGGCGGGTTTTGCTTTCACGTCCGTACCCTCCTTAAATAGAATCGAAGAGATGATGCTTCCGGCAGATCTCGCAGAACTCGCCTCTCAGAGCGTTATGTACCTCCAAAATCACAGGAACCTCAGGCGGCTCCGGCGTCTGAATGGAATGTCCTAGCACCTCTTCCACGAAATCGACAACCTTCCCGGCCGTACCCTCCAGAACATAGCCGGTATAGGCGGTGATGACCAGTTTTTCACGCTCGGTCAGCCCGGGTTTTCGGTGGAACCGGCGGTATTTCTGATAAAGCTCCGGGATGCCATGCTCCTCGACCGACCGTTTCCAGTCCAGATGGTGCTTGTCCGCATCGAGGATCACCATGCCGTGCCTGACCGCCCGCACCAGCTCCGCCTCGCTTGCCCCGTACCAGCACATATCGGCAATCAGGTTGGAGTTTTTCCCCACCTCGATCCGATGCTGCTTGGGGGAACGGAACACCGGCGCCGCCTGGCCGGGAACGGCATACTCCGCCCTGGGGTCGAACTTCCGCAGCGATTCAAGATTCTCCTCGCTCAGAAAGAGGTCGATACCCCGTTTGGTCAAAATATCAAGATAGGTCTTCGCCATGATGTTTTTCTCCTTTCAAATTTCAATCTCTGAAATATAATCCGTCCAGAATGGACTGGGCCGCGTCTCTGGCCACGGAAAAGGTAAAACCGGGATCTCCGGTGTCTCTTGCCGACGCGGACATTTTCTCCACGAACCGCGCCACTACGGCGGTGGGAGAGACTCCCTTCTCCCGGTCGATCTCCCGAAGCAGCTGCTCCAACGTGAACCTTTGCAGACCAAGCTCCTGGAAATAGGAATCATTTGCCGGGACCAGGCCCATGTTATACTCAATGTCGCCGATGAGGTCCTCGATAAAGTCGCCCATGACCACATCGGGATATCCACGTTCCGCTTTCATGGCGTCAGGGCTCATAGGGAACCTGCTCCACGTCTCCGCCCGGAACTGTCACCGAGCGCATGAGCATGCCGTTCTCCTCGTCGAAATAAATGGCGTCTGCCCGATGATCCCAGTCCTCAAACTGTTCCGAGATATTCTTCCTCCGGGACCGCCGCAGGGCAATCAGCTCCTCGGCAATGACGCGCCGCCATGCCCGTGCGATGGGCTTCCGGCTCTGGGCAAGGACGTTATACAGGCCCGTCTCTGTGATGAACGTGACCTTTCTCCGCTGCCCGCCCACGATGGCCGGGAGCACCAGCTTCTCGTCGTCTTCACAGACGTTGGTCAGGTTCCAGACGTTGTTGTCCCCATAGCTCAGCAGCTCGGCCACGTCCGTGGCCTTGAACAAGGGCTCATCCAAATTCCCATACACCGGGAGGGTACGGTTCTTGAATTGGATACTGCCTACGATTTTGACTTCCATTTTATTTTCCTCCTTCTACAATAAGTTCCGGAATTTTGATAAAGAAACCATTCTTGTCTTTCCTTAATTGCAGAACCGAATACTCATTATCGAAAAGTTCTGCGATTTCTTTATTGTCCGCATCCTGTAAATCACAGTTTTCGATGTAAAATAAACGGTTTGCTCTCACAGAATCAAAACGATATAAATGATTCACAAGGTCGTTTTCCAGCTTTTTATAAAGGTCTTGAAAGTCAACCTCCTCGTGAATATAGAGGATAATACCCTGGTAATTCAGCTCTTCACAAAAATCATGGATGTAATATTTTCCCATTATTTTCTCCTTTCTGAAATTATGTTTCTCCATAAAAGTAAAAAGAGAAAGTGCCGGACTCGAACCGGTGCCCTCCGGGCATTTCAGCCTGTTGCTCTACCATTGAGCTAACCTCCTCTCCATAATAGGAATTGCAAAATCTGCGGAAGAAAGGCAAAAGCCCCTGTCACGGGGCCTCCGCCTCAGAGTCCGACGCTTTTCAGTAATTTGTCAAGCTCTTCCTTTGTGAGTTCCAAATCCACATTCAACTCCACATGCATCTTGTCCTCCAGAACCGTTGTCCGCAGCCGGTTGAGCCGGATGGCAACATCATAGCCCAGCTTGTCGCGGACAAGCTTCTCTGCGAGTTTCGATGCAATCACAGTCGTAAATTTTGATTCAAGTCTCATTTCGTCCATGCTCCTTTACCTCCTTATCGAGCATCGTTCTCCGTAATAGAACCTGCGAAATGAGCGCAAACAGAAAAGGAAAGAGCCCTTGTCCGGGCCCACCCCTCAGTAAATCCAATTTTTCTTCGCAAAGAACAGCGGAACAGCAATCGTTCCAAGAAGCGCCATCGCCGTTCCATCACTTCCCACATAGGCCGATAAGCCTCCGCAGACAAGTAATCCAACCGCGCACAGCTTGTTTTTCAACGTCTCCATAAACCGCAGCTCCCTTCCAAAATTAGTTGGTTTTCCATAAAGGGAGTTGTCAAATCGGCGTATGGTCAAAGACCGTCTCCCACGGCTGCTTTGGCAGAGGCTTCATTTTCAGCGCCCACATGATTTGCCGGATGGTCGCCGTGGGGTAGAGGCCGTCCGTACCCTTCGTCGCCCTGCTGTCAAAGTATGCCCGGAATCCAGGGTGCAAATATAATGGGTCGGTGAGCCAGTCGTCCACTTCCGTCCAAAAGGTCGCCTTTGTCTCCAGGTCAAACCGCTGCTGAATCACCGCTAGGCCCCGCTCCTCCACCAAGAACAGGGTGCAGGAGTTGTAGACCGGGTGGTCGCACCGATAACGCTGCCCATACATGGACAGATAAATCGGAGGTTTCTCAAAGTGATAGCGCATGGTTTCCTCCAAATACAAAAGAAAGAGTCCCGGTCAGGACTCCTCCTCTTGCTATTTCAGAAATTTTTCGATGGGGTAACCTAATCGTTCCAAACAATCAAAGCACTGCATCGTATGATTTTTTATCACCAATTCTGCTTTTTCGTCCTTCAAAATGCCGATTTGGTTCAGCACATTACAGACGTCAAGCATGTTTGCGTGGTATTTGAACCTCAACGCCGCTACTTTTTTCGTAATATCCATGACTGGTTCCTCCTCAAAATAGTTTCTCATAATACACTCTGCCATTTCTGCGCCCAAAGCAAATATAAAGAGGAAAAGCCCCTGTTACGTGACTTTTCCTCCGCGTTGATAATGCTCAGTCGTCGAACATCTTGCACGACGCCTTGCAGTGAGGGTAGGGTCCTCCGCAGGCCCTGCATCCGGCGGGCGGCATATCGTCCCGGAAGACCAGGTAGCCGTCGCCTCTTTCGTCCTGTACGAGCTCCATCGGATCTCCGCTCTCGTACTCATACTCCATTTCGTCAATCTCCCATCCGCACGATGGGCAGGCGTAAATATCGCAGCCACCTCTCGGATCTTCTTTCCGGTCCATAACCGCTCCGCACCGGTTGCAGATCGCGAACCCCCGGTTCAGGTAGTCCATCAATTCGGCTCCCTCCGGGATAATGACCTTGTTCCTCTTTTTACGCATTTGCATTACCTCCTAAGCAGTCCGGGGCCTTGCGGCTCCGGCGTTCTTGAGGTAAAGAGCGCTCTCTCCTCATAAAGCGCCTTGTAAATTTGGCGGAGTTGTGTTAGGATGGAGCCAAAAAAAGGGGGGGGGATAAACCTATGAAAACCTGTCCGCGCTGCGGCGATGATTTTGACCCGGATTCCGCCAGAAATAAAATCAACCGCATCTACGGCGAAGACATCTATGAAAACTACTATTATTCCGAGGAGGAAGAGGTCTGCGCCGAATGTGCCCTGCGGGAAATCAGCGCCGATTACGGAACCGGGGAGGAGCTTGCGGAGGATATGGGCTCCGGCTGGGACGATTAAAAGCAAGAGTCCTTGCCTGGACTCCTGCCTTGTTGAATCACCCGTTTCTTTCCCGTCTCTTTTGATCGATGATTTTGAAGTTCCCAATCCACTTTTCCATCAGCGTAACAGGCCGCCTCACAACCGCCGCAATCTCTTCTGCATTTTTCCCTTCGTCATACAAACGGCGTGCGCGGCCAATGTCAATTATCAACATGGGGTTCAATTTTTCTTCTGTCATCTTCATAACAAAAACCTCCTCAAAAAATATCGGGTGTTCTCCATAAAGCGCCCTGAATAATCCGCGGATAAAACGAAGAGACTGTGCAGCCCGCACGGCCTCTTCATTTTTTTTGAGCCTGCCCGTTATTTTGCCGGCTTAAAGCGGCCAAACAGATTTCGGAATGTTGTGGACGAGTAGACGCCGGATTCCTCAAACTTGAATCCCCGTTTCATCCAGATTCCGTAGAATACCAACGGCAATATCAGTTCCGCGGCCGCGACACCCGTCCGCACATACCGGTCGATCTTCTGCTCCCGAAGCTGACGCGCCTGATTTTCCTCCTCGCGGGTCCGGTCAGCATCCTTAGCGGCAAGTTCCTCCTCGCGCTGTCTGCTGTCCATTTCCCTCCGTTCAGATTTCTCCTCCACGTCAGCCCAAGCCTTGATCTCCTCGATGCGGAGCTTATGCAGCGACACCAGATCCCGAATCGCGTCACCTCTCCGCTCATCCTCGACCGGCAAGGTCTTCAAGTTCGAGATCTCCGTTTCGATCACCTCGTCCAACAAAGTTTTGATCTCTGCCATATGCTTTATCTCCTTTCAAAATTTAGAGTTGGCTCCATAATAGCCGGTGTTATTCGTGCGGGATGAAGTCTTTGACTCTGACCCGGAACGCAACCCGCTTTTTACGGAGAATTGCGGATACGTCCGTATCCAGCTCCAAATATAAATGTGGCCCGTCCACCGGGTCTGAATGGTCAACCCGTAAATCACCAACCGGACGGTCTTGAAACAGACGCATGCCAATCAAAATACCGATGCAAAGCGCTGCCATCACTGCGAAAATAACCATAAAAGCAACTCCTCCATTTGAACTGTTTTCTCAAATTTTCCTCCCGGGAATTTTTCAGGGTATCACTGTAACACGGTTTCCAGGCGGCTGCGTGCGGAAAATGGAAAAAGCAAAGGGCCTGTTCAGCCCTTGCTTCTAGAGTTGAATTTCCATTTCAGCTCTTCCAGCTTTCTTGACGCCGTATTCCTGACCTCTGGAATGGACGCGAGTGCGACCGCCATCGTGACGGCGGGCACAATCACCTGTCCGATCCAAAGGCGCAGCTCCCGGCTTGCCTCAATCTGCTTGTAAGTCATAATGCTATCACCTCCATAAAGGCCGCTGCTGTTTCCGCGTAAATATAAAAGGAAAGAGCCCGCGTTTCCGCAGGCCCTTCGCCAATCAGAATAAGGTCTTTCTCAATTCGGTATGACTAAAAAGTTTGAAGTATCGACACGTCAGCGTGCTCGACTCAAATAAGTTTCCGTAATCTTCGGGTTTTACAACCACAATTCCGATACGATGGTCATACTTGATTGTGTGGCCAGCTTTGTATAGGACTATGCATCGTTTCCCCTTATCTTTTCCTCGTGTGACTAAGCAAGTGTCTCCAATCTTCAAATCGTCAAACTCTTGAATTGTCATAGAATTCGCCTCCTTTCCATAAAGGAGCCTGCCTATTCCGCGGATTTATCCTCATACACCACCCGTTTTCGGAGCGAACTCCAGGGAACATACCGCTCCTTCCGGCAGACCGGGCACCAGAACTGGCTCGTTTTCCCGCCGATGTCTACCAGCTCACCAGAGTCGGCCTCCAGTTTACTGCCGCAAATAGGGCAGTTGAAGCGGTAACACTGCCTGACCGCCACATCCACAATTCTCAAGCTCAGTCCCTCCTTTTGCTCAGCAGCCAGAAGAACCGTCTGTACGCGGCGTAATAGACGTCCCGGCAGCATGGAATATCATACTTCATCTTCAGCGCGTCATAGGAGAGCCCCTCCGTTACGCCCCGCAGCAGATAGGGGTAGAGGTCTGGGTCGGCCCCGATGGCCGCCTGCTCTACCATCTCCATACGCTCGGCGAAAAAGAGCCGGGACTGGGCGCACCGCTCCGTGGGGTCGCCCTTCATCTGGCCGCTCTTGACGAAGACCTGGAGATCGGCCGGACGCTTGCTCAGCCCGTCCAAAGAGCTGCGGGCCCTCTTCCAAATGGGGTATTGCAGGCAGAAGTGCTTCAGCTCATAGTAGCGGTGCTTGCCGATCCAGAATGGGTTCTTCTGGGACACCTCCGGGCGAATATCATGGGCCATTATCGCCTCTCTCCTTTCCAAAAGTATCCGGTCTCCTCGTACAGCCGTTTTGGGGAGATGTAGAAATTGATCCTCCCATACCGGGAGTCCATCTCCTCAATGCTGGTCACCAAATTGCCGCCGCGGGTGGCCTTGCCAATCGGCAGCCAGCCTGAGATAATGCCGGCTCTCACCCAGGACGCATCCTTTCCGTAGACTCTGGCGACCACAGCGACCGGAACGGAGCCTGGATGAAATTCCTGTTCATTCATCGGCGTCTACCTCCTTTCAACGGCTATTCTAAATTAGGGACCGCGTCTTCGTAAAAACAACCTCGGTGGAAAAAAGAGAAAGAGCCACCTGTTACGGCGG
>ENA-ORRT01000385-ORRT01000385.1-human-gut-metagenome-genome-assembly--contig:-NODE-385-length-33043-cov-10.3385_pt1 | contig 33043 bp, 27 predicted proteins | sample MGYA00242181_ERZ509146 | MGnify/ENA primary metagenome ERZ509146 (study PRJEB26280, sample SAMEA2338624) | human gut metagenome | biome: human gut; feature: human-associated habitat; material: faeces...
GAGAAAATTCAGCGGAAATTAGAGATTTTTTCTACATTAATTTCAAAAAAATCCATTCTTGGATTTCTCGAACTGCTCAACCACTTCAAGCATATCTTTTGACAAGTAAGATTTTGCGCGGCTGGTCATTCCCAGAGGTATTTCGTATTGCGCCTCTGCCAGGGAGCCTACGATTGCGCCCATAGTGTCAGAGTCCCCGCCATATGAGACGGCAAGGCGAACCGCATCCTCAAAACTAGTGGCGAGAGAGGCTAAATGCAAGGCTAAAGGAACGCAGCTCTGGCAACTTCCGTCGAAAACGCCTCTTCTAGGTAAATTCAAAAAAGCGTCCGAGCCATAGAATTCTTTTGCAACCTGTTCAAAGATTGAGGGAGATTTAATTTTTTCTGTCCGCATCCTAAAAATAGCTGTCGCGGCAGCAACTGCTCCTTTAATACCTTCCGGATGATTATGCGTAATGGCTGCAGATAACTCCGCTTGTTTTCTTACTTCGTTTTCACAACCGAACAGCCACCCTATCGGACTTACTCTCATGGCCGAGCCATTGCCGAAACTATTGTAAGGACGAGGATCTCGACGCTTAAACCAGTTGAAAAAATACTCACCGTATCCACCCATTGGATAGGGATATTTTCGGCACCACGTCCGCAGAGAGGTTTGATAATCAGTGCAGCTTAGGATTGCGTCAGCTACCGCAATCGTACAAACCGTGTCGTCAGTGAAACTCGATCCATGAGCAAACATTGGAAAGTTGTAGTCCGACGTGTTGTTGAATTCGTATGTGCTTCCGGCAATGTCGCCGATGATTGCGCCGATCATGGTTCCCCTGTTATTCAGATCTAGTAAAACTCATAACTATGAGAAATTCCCCGTTTATTCTAACTTCAAATTTTTGAGGTCAAGAAGCTTCTTAACTCATTGACTATCTTCAATTTCGACTGCTAAATTTATCTTGACTGTACAGTCTGAGCCTCGCGTAGTGAGCTCCCCGCCATTGTGCGGGCCGGAAGCTCGAGAGCTAAGGTTGGAAGGCGCGCGAATAATACCGGATACAGGGGGTTCATACTCTGTATCCGGGGCCTACACCATCCCTGATTTACTAGTGTTTTACTAGTAAAAATCAACAACTACAAGAAACTTCCTTCAGCCCTGTTCTTGGCTGAGATACCGTCTCACCCTGAATTTCTAGGCAGTTGCCGGAGATATTTTTATCCGGCTCAACAAGCATCTGTTTTAGGTAAGGCCACGGACCATTTCAGAGGATAATTTTCTTTGTTTTTAGAAGGGTCAGTCGCCCGACATACCTCGTCCCAGCAAAAAAATAATAACGTATTGACGATTACCTCTTCCTTCAGCTAGATTGACCTTGACTCTAGAGTCAGTCCTTGGACTGTGCGTAGTGATTACTCCCTCTTATGAGGGACCAGACGATCGAGAGCTAAATATTGAAAGGCGCGCATTTGTATCCGTACTTGGGCCTTCAACCTCAGGTACGGGATTCCGAGGGCGGAGAACGGGGAGCGTCTTTGGCGCGCCCCGTTTCTCTTTAAAACTGGCTTAGATAAGACTTCCTAGCGTCTACATCATCTATTTTTACTAGTAAAACACTAGTAAAAATACCATTCTTTTTTAACCGTCATAGTTTTCCACCCTTTTGTATACTGGCGGAATCAGGTTTATTTCTTTCCGTTTATCTGATCCTTAAAGCGGCTGAGGAGTGCGAATCCTTAGCCGTTTTGCTTTGGTTTTATCTCGACGATTGCGGGAACTCCAAAACAAACCTCACAACCCTTTCCCGAAAAATGAATAAACCGGACAAGTGAAAGCCAGCTCGATTGTCTGGAGAGAGTTTCAAAAGAATCTCCGGATGGATAAAACTCTAAAACTTTAAGCAAGGCACCCACTTCAAAACGGAGAAGGAATGCGCTTCCTGAAAACGATCGCAAAATTTCTGCACAGATACCGTCATACCTCAGGGGACACTTCTAAGTTACTCTAAAGATAGTTTTTGACCGCTAATTTTTACTAGTAAAAATAATCAACTATGAGAAATTCCCCGTTATTGTTTTTCCTTGTTGATGGAATAACTCTTATTCGATCTGCAGAACTATTTACAGAGATTTCCTAATTAATAGATAAGGAGACGCACCAGGTCCGCTTTTTAGTTTGCTAATTATTTTTTTTTCTAGTAAAGAAATCAACTATGAGATATTCCCCGCTCTTTTGAAAGAGCGTTTTTTCTTTTAAATTTCGAAGCGCTCTCGGCAAAAGTTTTTGTACAGCGTACTTAACTGACAGATAAGGAGATGCACCAGTTCCATCCGTTGCTTGCTAAGTTTTTACTAGTGTTTTACTAGTAAAAACAAACTTATTTTCTTCAAAAGAAAAAGAACCAAAAAGAAAATAACGTAGTTAATTCACAGTTAAAACAAACGAATAACAAAACAAGAAACAACCACTGTCTTGAAATCAGAACAACTCAAAGACGCTCACGTTCAACACAAGAGTTTTCTCCGCTACGCAGGAAAACTCTGTGCAGAACGCTCGCCGAGTTGTTTCCGATTTCAAGCAATACAAAAATCTTTTAGCTCCGGCAAACGAAGAAAAGGCCGATACGACTTCAACACAAGAGTTTTCTCCGCTAACGCAGGAAAACTCTGTGCAGAAGTCTGCATCCCTGCTGAAATCAGAACAACTCAAAACACTCACGTTCAACACAAGAGTTTTCTCCGCTGACGCAGGAAAACTCTGTGCAGAACGTTCGCTGAGTTGTTTCCGATTTCAGCAACCATCCACACATCTCTTTTTTTTAGAAAAAAAGACTCCGGCTTCGCCACTAGATAAGGAGACGCACCAGGTCAGGGGGTAATTTCCTTTGCATATCTGCGCACTACACGTTCGTTGAGCTTCAGCTGTTCTGCAATGGCCCGGATGCTCAAGCCTTCTTTTTTCAATCTTGCGATCGCCTCAAGATTGAAGCGCTTCTGTTCTGAGCGCTGCTTGTCATACTCTTCCCTAGAAACCGTCCCTTGCGCTCTGCGGCGCTTCATTGATCGTTCGGCGTCCTTCTTTCGACGCGTAGCTGTATCGACGATGGTTTTGTTGCTGCGAATCTCTTCTTCCGTGATACCGAGTTTTTCAATGATCGTTTCATTTTTGGGAGTATAAATCGCCGGATATTCACGACCGTTAAACATGACCGTTTCGCCGTTCGTATAAGCCTTTATTTTTGCGTACAGTGTAGAAAACTCACTGTTGGAGTATCTAAATCCCGGGTCGATCATGAAAGCGATCTTTCGTACTTCGTGATAGAAGTTCAACGGTGTCAGCTGATGAGAGAGCGCAAGAAACGAAGCCGTATAGAGAAGCCAGTTCATGCGATTTCCTGCAGCAATCCCTCCGCGGGCTTGGATGATATTCAGAAGATCATCGGCCCGAGCAAAATTGAGCGTGTTCAGGTTGAATGCCTCTAATCCTTTTAAAATGGGCTTTTGAGCGCGTTTTGAAAATTCCTCAAGGATCGTATCACTCGAGATGAGTTCGTCTCTCCTGAACTCAAATAGCGCGTTGCAGAGGTCTTCAAAGTTATACCGAACGGGACCGTCTATATCAGAATTCACAAAGACTGCTCTGACCAAACGTCCGGACCGCGTATTCGTCGTGTGCAGGACGCGCAGGACTCGGGCTGCGTCTAAGGCATTGGCATCCGCTCCGTAGGGTGCCAGTCGCCTGCAAATCTTCTGCTGCGCGAGATTCCATCTGGGAAGGGCAGCACGCGGGATGTTGTAGGAAAGAAGCCACTTAATCTGAAGGCCTCGGCCGCTAAAGACAATTAGGCTTGGAATTGGGATTCCGACCTCTTGGCAGATCCGAACGAAGTGGTTTGCAGCCTCTTCCGGAGTCTTGTTTTTTCCCCAATCGGTTTTGTAGTAATCAAGGTCAAGAAACAGGGAACTAATACCGGAAAGGCACACAATCCGGCGTGACGGCGCAAAAAACGTTGATTGAGAAATCCAAGTATCTGCTTTAACGTCGAGATGATCGATGACCCAATCCATCTTCTCAACGGGAAAGCAAAACTGCTTTTTTTGAGCGGTATCAGATCTGGCGCTCAGAAGCGCGAAATAAGCGTCCTTCTTGCAGTTTTGCTGCAGGAAAGAAATCTCTTCTTTCGGGAAGAGCAAGTCGGTTTCGACTTTCCGCGGCCCAACGGCCGAACTAAATTCGGTATAATACATTCTTGACTCTGTTGGTCAGGTTTCCAATCTGACCAGTTCCAGTTGGAAAGCCAAGCTTTCCAAGCATGCGCAAGGGTTGCCGCCCTTTCGCGTTAAAAATTCAAAAAGGACCGGAAAGTTCCAAGTTTCCGGTCCTTTTTCCTTATGGGCAATTCTACTTTAATTTGCGCGATTTCCTTACAATTTCCTCAAAACAACAGGTATTTACAAAATAACCCCTGTTGTCTCAAGGGGCCATTTTTGTTACAATTTACTAGTAATTTACTAGTAATTTACTAGTCTTTTACTAGTCTTTTACTAGTAATTTACTAGTGTTTTACTAGTCTTTTACTAGTAATTTACTAGTAAATATTATCGTTTTCCCTAGGTACAGCGCCTTTCTTGAGTTGCTGCTGAATCCACATGTTCAAAAGTGCTGCACGAGTCATTCCCAGGTCTGCTGCAACTTCATTCACACGGTCCAGATCGTCCGGATTCATCGTTAGTGTAATAACGACCTTTTTCCCTTTGAGTTTGTACTTGCGCTTGGCGCCGTCCGGGGCGGATTCGATGAAGTCCTGAACTTCCTTTGAGTTGAAATCAACGGCTTTCTTCTCAGGCTTCGGCTTGAGCTGCTCCTCGAACTGCGAAGCAACCTTGGGTAACTTTGCGATAGACATGTCTTACTGCTCCTTCGCGTTGGCCTCTTCTTCTTCGTCCCCGAATACAGCTTTAACAAGATCTTTGACCTCTTTCACTGCTTTAGGATCTCTCGTCTTCAGCTCATCAACGCCCAGACCGTATCCGGAAGAGGTTGCAAAAGCTTTTCTTCTGCCCAGCGGGCAGTTCAGGAACTTCATGGTCGGGTAGTCCTGAAGCGCTTCTTCCGCTTCTTTGTTGTCGACGCTATTCGGGTCGGCGCTGTTTAAGAGGGCGTATGCAGGGAATTCGCCTCGCATACTCTGAACTTCCTCTAACAAAGTGTGCATTTTCGGGAGAGCCCAGCTATCAAAACTGCGGGGCTGGAAGGGGATCAGCAAAAGATCGCAAAGCATCATGGCAGCACGCATCGTTGTCGCATCAAAGCCGCCTACGTCGATGATCACAGTATCGAACTGGTCACTTAATTTTCTGACGTTAAATTGAAGGGATTTTCCATCCGAGTAAGTCGCAAAGGGAACTTCCTTTTTGCCTTTTTGTTCAAGTCTTAAAGACAAAGCAAGAGCACCTGTCTGCTGCCGGTCTCCGTCGACAAACCAAACCTTTTTACCCTGACGGGCGCGGGCAATTGCGAGCTGCAGTGCAACCGTTGTTTTTCCTGTGCCGCCTTTTGTATTGCAGACAGCGATGATTCGTGGTGCCGCCATAAATCCTCCGGATTTTTTACTAGTAAAACACTAGTAATTTGTTAGTGACTATAGTAGGTATAGCAAAAGTTATGGCCATCATTTTACTAGTAATTTACTAGTAAAATCGAGAAGAAAAATATTAGGGGGAACGATGGGCGATTCATTCCAGTTTTACCTCGATCTTTTACTGATTTGGCTGCTGCTGATCGATGTCTGCGTGCTGGCTGCGAACGTAATTAACCGGTACACAAAGGAACCGAGCCGATACGGTGAGCGATCCTTTATGAAGTATTGCGTTGCTGCTTTAGTTGCGCTCTTCGTTGCTGTTGTTTTGTATTCGTTCCTTCATCCGGAGGTGCGTCGCCCAATTATCGAAATCAAGCAGTTTTTCTCGTTACTCGATAAATCTATTCCGGTCTCTCACCTGACTATCACGATCGCGGCGATCTGCTGCGCGCTGATCCCGTTTGTTCGCCTGGTTAAAAAATTGCAACGCAGTCAGCTAAAAGAACGCGCTACCAGAGACTACCAAGCGAAGAAAATTAAGACGCTGGAAGCCAATGTTCGAATTCTGAAATCTCAGCTCAAGTCCAATAACCGAAAACTAAAAGTGTTGGAGTACCTAGCGGAAAAACATGGAATTTCGGTCAATGAAATCGATGAGGAAACAAAAAAACAGAGAAACGAAAAAGGCGGATAACTCTCTAACGCTTAAAGCTCAAAATAGAACATTAATAAACTTTTTTCACTTATAAATGAAAAAAGTTTAGACTATTCTCATTTATAAGTGAAAAAAGCATGACTTTCATTCCAAGACGGATCTCTTCAAGCATTTTGAGAGTCCCAAAAAATAAAGCTGTCGAGCTGTTCGGAATGCGCCAAGTCGGAAAAACTACGCTTCTGGAACACCTTTTCAAAAACTATCGAACGGCCTGGTATACGGGAGACAGTCCCGATGACGTAAGAATTCTTACTTCGCTGCCGTCTGCAAACGAACTTCGGACTCTTATCGCAAACTATGAATTCATCGTGATTGATGAAGCTCAGAGAATTCCCTCTATCGGTTTGCTCATCAAGCGATTCGTAGACTTAAAGACGGATTGCCAGTTAATCGTTACCGGGTCGAGTTCTCTTGACCTTGCCGGAGGAACTTTTGAATCGGCTGCAGGCCGCTTTCGAGCGTACCAGTTATGGCCTTTTTCTGCTCAGGAATTAGCGGATAGTTCCTCTTGGATTGATGAAATACGAAGTCTCTCGGACAGACTCGTATACGGCTCTTTTCCTTTTGTTATTGACGATCCTGAACAAGCGAAAGAGGATCTTGTTTCCTACGCTATCTCCACAGCCTTCAAAGACATCTATTCTCTCTCCGGAATTAGAGATCATAGGGCTTTTGATAATTTGGTCTACCTCCTAGCTCATAACATCGGGAATCTGATCACGGTCTCTTCGCTTGGAAGAGAGTGCGGTTTGAGCTCTACAGCCATCGAGAATTACTTAACGCTCTTAGAGCAGAGCTTCATCATCAAAATTCTTCCGTCCTACGCAAAGAATCTCGCCAACGAGTTAAAAAAATCCAAAAAAATCTATTTCTGCGATCTCGGACTTCGTAACGCAATCCTTCGTCGTTTTACTCCGTTCGGCGCGAGACCTCCGGAAGAGCAAGGCGCACTGTTCGAGAATTACTTCGTCATGGAACGCATAAAGAAGTGTTCTTACGACAGTCGGTTTACGCAGCATTATTTTTGGAGAACGAAAAACGCAAACGAGATCGACTTAATCGAAGTGACGGATGACAACATAGAAGCATTCGAAATCAAATTATCTCAACCGAAAGCGAAAGTTCCTCCGTCGTTTAGAGAAGCGTATCCGGATGCTCTCTTCCATACGGTGAACAGAGATAATTTCTATAAATACTTGGAGTCTCCGTCCGGATAAAGGGCTGAAAACTTGGTCGGTCTTCGCTGAAAAGTACAAGATATCTTTTGATGAAGTGAGCAGAATCATGAGGATCAATGCTCAATCAAAGAAAATCTAGGAACCAATAACGACAGGGATTTTGAGGCCTATTACTAGTGTTTTACTAGTAAAGTGTGACTCAATAAATTACTAGTAAAACACTAGTAATTTTGAGAACTCAAAGAGAGCCTAGACCACAATCCAAACACAATTTAGTATTGTTCTCAAAACGTAGCGAATATCTGCGGGTTAGATATGGATTCAAAAAGGAAAATTTCGGAAGATGTTTCGGAAAATACATCCTCTGACCAAAGTCAAAGTCGTGCTTTAACAACGCCGAAGAAAGAACTGCTTCCCGAGCAAAAAGCGAGAGTGTGGATCGATCGCGAGCTTGAGGAAGCCGGCTGGAAAGTAGTAGATCGCAGTGAATACACGCCGGATCTGGAAGCCGCAGCGATTCGTGAAGTTCTGATGACCGGAAATAAAGAAGCCGACTACATCCTCATGCTTGGCGGCAAGGCTGTTGCCGTCGTAGAGGCGAAGAAGTCTGATATTCCTCTAGACGACCCGCACCTCATTCAACAGGCAGAAGGCTACACAACCCGACTTCTAAAATGGTTCCCTGCTTTTGAGAAACCCTTAAAGCTTGTCTACGTTTCTAACGGCAAAGAAATCGCTTTCCGGGATTTCCACGTACCGAATTCAGAATACGAGCAGATTGAAACATTCCATCGGCCAAAAGACATTGTTGAGAAGCTAAATCTTCCCGGTTACTTTGACGGCCTTCCATATCTTTCTCCCAAGCGCCTTCGCGACTGCCAGTACCACGCGATCAAGAATCTTGAGAAGTCCTTCAAAGAAGGAAAAGAAAAAGCGCTGATCGTATTGGCAACGGGAGCCGGAAAAACATTCACGGCCTGCACAATTTGCTACCGAATGCTTTCATTTACGAAAGCTCGAAGAATCTTGTTTTTGGTTGACCGGAATAACCTGGGAACAGGTGCAAAGCAAGAGTTTCAATCCTTTAATCTGACGCAGACCGGGAAAAACTTTTCAGAAATTTTCGCGGTCGAGAAACTTGGTCGTCAAAATGCCGAGGACAAGGCGGAAGATGCAAAGAGCTTGAAGTCCAAAGAGAAAGCCGGGAAAGTTGTTATCAGCACTATCCAGCGTCTTTATGCACAGCTTACAGGCCAGCCGGAAGAGGTCAGCGAAGAAAACGAAGACTCCGGCATGGGACACAAAGAAGGCGAAGTTGTCGAAGTTCCGAAAAATGCAATGCTTCCTCCGGACTACTTCGACCTCATCATCATTGATGAGTGCCACCGTTCGATCTACAGCGACTGGAAGAAGGTGCTGGATTACTTTTCGTCAGCTCGGAAGATTGGGATGACGGCCACCCCGATTCCGGAAACCTTAGCTTTCTTTGATAAAAATCAGGTTGCCAACTACACGCTAGAGCAGTCCATCTTGGACGGAGTCAATGTTCCGGGAAGAATACTTCGAATCAAAACAAAGATCGGAGAAAACGGTGGAACGGTTAAAAAGGGCGAACACGTAAACTCCATCAACGTGGAAACCAAGGAAGTCTCGAATCAGACGGCATCAGAGGAAAAGGAATACAAAAAGACGGACTTAAACCGAAGCGTTGTTGTCCGTGACCAAATTCGAAAGGTTCTGCAGGAGTACAAAGATTCTGTTTACACAAAGATGTATCCGGACCGAGAACCGAATTTTGACTATCTTCCAAAGACGCTGATCTTCGCAGAGAGCGACATTCATGCGAGCCTGATTGTTGAAGTCGCAAAAGAGGTTTTCGGACGCGAGGATGATCGATTCGTCCAGAAAATCACGTACTCCGTCGACGACTGTGCTGAAAGAATTCAATCGTTTAAACGAGATGTTGATTTCAGAATTGCCGTGACGGTCACGCTCATCGCAACCGGAACCGACGTTAAGCCGCTTGAAGTTCTTATGTTCCTAAGCGACGTTCATTCTGAAACGCTCTACACGCAGATGAAAGGCCGGGGCGTTAGAACCATCAGCGATGAGCAGCTTAGAGAAGTAACGCCGAACGCGCATGGCAAAGAGCTCTATTACCTTATCGACGCTGTTGGCGTAACGGAAAGTGAAAAACACGTTGCTTCACTTTCCTCCGGCGATGGAGCAGGCGGAGGAAAAACACTTAATCCAACATTGAAGATCCTCCTGGAATGGCTATCCCTCGGGTACGTCAGCGATGAGAACTTGAGTCTTTTGGCAGTGAAGCTGCTCGCGATCCGAAAACGCTGCGATCCGGAAGATCTGGTCGAACTCTACAAAGTCTTCCCGATTACGCTGGAAGATTTTGCGGAAAAGATCATGAATGCATTGGACTCAGGAAAACTTCCGCCATTTATCTCCCCATCGAATGACAATACCGAGAGAATGGATTTAGTCAGGGTTCTGCTTGAAAACAAGAAAGCTCGTCGTATTCTCTTGGGCATCGCCAGAGGCTTTATCAAGGATCTTGTCGACCAGAAAGATGAGGTTATTTCTTCCGGATTTTCTATCGAAGACGCGAAAAAATCGACGGAAGCTTTTGAGTCATATGTCCGTTTGCACAAAGACGATATCGAAGCGCTGCGTTACATCTACAACTCGGAGGACGGAAAGCTCTCGCATGCCGTTCTTCAGGACCTCAAGTCCAAGCTCTCTGCAGGTTTAGAAGGATTCGGTATTTCGCGTCTTTGGAACGACTATGCCCTCGTTCAAGACGACGATACCGAAGTCGCCAAGACAACCAAAGAGGAAATCACCGAACTTATCCAACTTGTCCGCTTTGCCTACGGTATGATCAAGCGGCTTGTTCCTCTGACTTCAAATTACGCACAGCGTTTTGAACTTTGGTGCGGACAAAAACAAAGAGATCTTCCGATGACGCCCGCTCAGAGAGAACTCTTCAAAAAAATCGCTCTTTATATCGCCCAGAACGGAGGATGCAGCTTTAAGACGCTCAAAGAGGCAATTCCAGATCTCGCTACGAACCTTGTCCGAGAATTGGGAAATGCTAAAGCTGCCAACGAACAAATTTTTTCTCTTAACGAATTTATTCTTAAGACCGCTTAGAAATGGAAGTTACAGAAACATCCCTTGTAAAAAAGGTGTGGAAGCTTGCTGATGTCATGGCAGGTGCCGGCATTGGCTTTACCGATTACATTACGCAGCTCACATACCTCCTGTTCTTAAAAATGGACCAGGAAAATGTCGATCTCATGGATGAGGAATCTAAGATCCCGGAAGGACTGCGCTGGGAAAATCTTAGGAAAGAAACTGGTGAAGATCAGCTTTCCCTCTACGAAAGAATTCTCCGAACCTTATCCAAACAGGAAGGCCTGATTGGAACAATTTTTACCAAAGCCCAAAACAAAATCGAAAGTCCTGTTTACCTCAGCAAACTGATTTCCTTCATTGACCAAGAGCAGTGGCTCATTCTGAAAGGCGACGTGAAAGGCGCCCTTTATGAAGCCATTCTTCAGAAGAACGGACAAGATAAAAAGAGCGGGGCCGGACAGTACTTCACACCGAGACCTCTCATCGATGCCATTGTGGATGTGATCTCTCCGAAAATTGGTGAGACGGTTATTGACCCTGCCTGCGGTACGGCAGGCTTCCTACTTTCGGCTTTCAACTACATGAAAGGCCAGAGTATGGATACGGATCTCAATATCAAGTTGAGAAACAGCTCTTTGAAAGGCTATGACATCACACCGCTCGTCGTGACACTTGGTTCCATGAATCTTTATCTTCATGGAGTCGGTCTGAATTCCTCCCCCATCGTTTGTCAGGACTCGCTTATCAAAGAGCCGGATAAAAAGTACGACATTGTTCTTGCCAATCCTCCGTTCGGAGCCAGGGCTGCCGGATCAGTTGAGATTCATCGCAGCGACTTTATCAAAGAGACGAAGAATAATCAGATCAACTTCTTGCAGCACATCATGTCGCTGCTCAAATCCGGAGGTCGAGCCGGTGTTGTTCTTCCGGATAATGTGCTGTTTGAATCGAGCGGAGAAGAGGTAAGAAAAAAACTTCTCACGGACTTCAACCTCCATACGATCCTTCGCCTCCCAACCGGTATCTTTTATGCAAATGGTGTTCAGACGAATGTCTTGTTTTTCGAGAAAAAGGGAAAAACAAAAGAGCTTTGGGTTTATGACTACCGCTCTGGGATCAAACACACTCTTGCCACTAATCCTCTGAAACGTGAGGACTTAGATGATTTTGTTTCTTGCTTTAGTTCTGAAGATCGAAACAAGAGAGAAGAGACATACAACAAGGACACGAATCCAAACGGAAGGTGGAGAAAGTTTTCTATTGAAGAGATTCTGGAGAGAGAGGGAACGAACCTAGATCTCTCATGGATAAAAAATGATAGCGATGCTCTTGAAGAAATGAAAATTCCTGAGCTTCTTAAGCTGCTTACCGAGAAAAAGCAAAATATCTCCGACGCAGTGACGGAACTACAAAAGGAGCTTGTCGAATGCAAGCTTTAAACGCTCTTAAAAGCCGGCTATTAGATCTAGCGATACGAGGGAAGCTAGTTCCACAAATCGATGGAGAGAACGAAGTAGAACAAATTGGCAAAGCCCCAAAAGAAAATCCTTTTGAGATCCCTAAAAAATGGAAGTGGGTGAGATTAGACGATATCGCTCCTTATGGAAAATGTGAGCGCATCGAAGCCTGTAGTTTTGACAGAGATACTTGGTTGCTTAACTTGGAAGATATTGAAAAAGATACAGGTCGTCTGCTGCAAAAAAACAAGATTATTAAGAATCAGGGTGCAAAATATTTATTCAATAAAGGCGACGTTTTGTATAGCCGACTTCGTCCCTACCTAAACAAAGTGCTAGTTGCGGATGAAGACGGAGTCTGTACTACAGAAATAATTCCGCTAAAACCAAAAGAAAATACCTTATCGGGTTCGTACTTGAGTTTTTTTCTCAAGTCACAGTACTTCGTTCAGTACGCTGTCTCTCAGTCCTATGGCGTAAAAATGCCTAGGGTCGGAACTGCTACTGCCAAAAATGCCCTTGTGGCGCTACCTCCCCTTGACGAGCAAAAACGCATAGTTGAAAAACTAGAAAGTCTTTTTGCCAAAATCGATACCATTCAAAAATCAATAGATGAGGTTTCCCAGCTGGGTGCCTCTCTTGAAAAACAACTGCTCCAATCCTCTATAAGCGGAAAACTTGTTCCACAGCTCGATGAAGAGCTTGAGGTTGAGCAAATTGGAGATGCTCCAGAGGAGGTTCCTTTTGAGATTCCGGAAAAATGGAAGTGGGTACGATTAGAGAGTCTTGGAACTTTATTTTCGGGGAAAACGCCAAAAGCAGACGAGTTGACCAATTCAGGAAACATTCCATATTTCAAAATTTCGGATATGAACTCCTCTGAAAACCAAAAATACATGCGCCATACCGAGCACTACTTAAAAACGACCCCTAAAAAAATTTTCAAAGCAGGATCCATTATCTTTCCCAAAAATGGCGGGGCCGTTTTCACGAATAAGAGAAGGTTTTTAGTTCGTGACTCCATTGTTGATTTAAACACAGGCGGGTTTTATCCCAACAAGAATTACTTAGATGAGAGCTATGCTTTCCTACTTCTCTCCTCTATAGACTTTAGAGAAATTTCAAAGGGCACTGCTCTTCCCACAATAGACTCTAGTAAGTTAAAGTCTTATCTCGTTCCGTTACCTCCACTCGGAGAACAAAGGCGCATTGTTGAGAAATTCGAAAAGCTAATGCTCGAAATCCAAAAACTGAAATAACCTCGGAACCATTCTCCGAACTCTCTCAGAACCGAAAAATGTCCCAGTCCTACTCAGGCCTCCTCGGAAAACTCGAAAAAATCGACAATCTCCGAACCATTTGGAAGAACGAAACCGCCGATTTCACGAAATGGCTCTCCCAAGAGGAGAACCTCAATCTTCTCGGAGAGGCTGTGGGGATGGATCTGGAGCAAATTGGCACAGAAGAGCGAGTCGGGGATTTCCGGGCAGACATTTTCGCTAAAGAGCTGGAATTCGGAAAGACGGTCATCATCGAGAATCAGCTTGAAGAGTCCAATCACAAGCATCTTGGTCAAATCATTACGTACGCAGCCGGAAAAGAAGCCGGCTGCATCATATGGATTGTGAAGCGTGCTCGTGAGGAGCACGCAAAGGCAATCGAATGGCTGAACTCTCATCTGGATCAGTCCGTTGATCTTTTCTTAATCGAAATCGAACTTTGGCGGATCGGCGACTCCAAGATCGCGCCGAAGTTCAACATCATCGAAAAGCCCAATCAATGGGGCAAAGAGCAAAAAGAAGAGCGATTGGAATCTGCTGCAGGATTCTTCCGGAAGAATTTTTGGTCGGCTTTCTGTGACGTTCTCTCATCCGGCGATGAGTATCGTCGACTCTTTACCTGGGGAAGACCGTCGTCCCGCCAGCACTTTGACCTTCGTATCGGGAGCAGCAAGGGCCACGTCTACTTTTCCGTCTCTTCCCAGAAGAAAGAGCTTTGGGTGTGCGCTTATGTGAAGGATCGAGAAGCCATTGAAAGGATCTCGAAGAATATCGATAAGTGGAAGCAGGTGCTCGGTGACAGCGATCTGGAAGTAACGCGAGACAAGAACTTGACGGTTTCCAAGCGAGTCGGAGATGTTGATCTGGACGCTCCGGACACATGGTCCGGTCTCCTAAGGATCGCGCTTCAAGATGCGGAGAAAATCAGAGAACTTCTTCTTTCTGAGCTCGCTTTATGATTGATCTAACTGAAGGATTCAGTGTTTTGTCATTGGCAGACGTCTCTGTAACGTTTGCAGGCCCTGGCGAGCGGGAATCAAACCCAAAGCCCCTTGGTAACACACTGGGTTCTTTTGTTTTGTCATAAGCAGGAAAGGGCATCAAACTCCCGTACAAAGCATCCAAAGTTTGCCCTGAGTTTCCTCTTTTGGTAGACTTTCTTCAACAAGTCGGAGCAAGTACTGTGTCCCGTGTAAATTCACCACGGAGTCCTTCGAGGACGGTAATAGAACAGCGTCTCCGATTTTGTTTTTCTAACTCTCTCCGCAGTACCTCTTAGGTCTTTCCAGGCCTGGAAATGAAGGCCTTCTTTCCTCATTAGCAACGGTTCGTTCTTCTTTAACATTCGCCGCCGCTGGGCACTGGCTGCCGACGCGAACTTTTCGGAAACGGAAAAAACAAAAGGACCGGTTTCTTCCGATCCTTTCGAAAAATATTTCTATTTTTATTGACCTTGACTTGCTTTGGGTAGGTCTCATGCACTTGTGGTCTTGGTTCGTCTTTCGAGAGACTCCTGCATGAATTACTTGCCACCTAGTTAGGTGCTCGAACACACTAACTCTAGTGCGGTACCGCACTGGTCGCCATTCCCATCCCGGCAGTCTCGGGGTAGGGGTCTGAAGCATCATTCCCTCACAAGATGCTATGGCGAGAGCCCAGTTCGCTGCGAACCAATCGTTGAGAGGTGGTAAGGCTCTCGAAAGGTCCTCCAGACTTGACTTTAGGTTAACTCGGTCAAGAAAGGAACTGGCCCCACGGAAGCGGCAAATTAAATCGCCGAAACCGTCTTCAACAGTGTCGCGATTCACGGATCTCGCGGGAGAATTCGGGCTGTTGAAGGTCGTAATCTTATCATCTGTCTTCCCAATAAAGATGGGTTTATTTGTGTTTGTTTGTAATAAATACAATGTATTACAAGTGAATTTACCCTTTAATGTTCTGACTATTTTGGCGCTCACCTTAATTTTCAAAAGGTCGCATTGTTTTCCCATTGAACAAACTCCGTTGGAAACTCAACAAGCCCGGTAAGATTTTTGAATAAGTATTATTTATTCAAAACTAGAAAACTTCTGCAGGAATAAAACAATTAGACTCGTATCTGTCTGCCCGCTCCTACTCCTCAAGTGCTGTCTGACTTTTCTCCTCTCAATCCCTCAAAACCTACTCAGAAAGACTGCAGCGAGGTCTGCACATTCTCCTTACAATCTTTCCTTCGAGGATTCTCCCTTTACTTATAAAATATCCCCGCCAAAAGAAGGCATAAAACTATTTAAGACGAAGATCAGCCCGCGCTAGTCGCGGGCTGAGTTATTTTTTCGAAGCGCGAAGACGGCTTGCTAGTTCCGCGAGAAATTTCGAATACACAACAATCCGGGTGGAAATCCCTGCTATCACGAATGCCTCAATTTACCTCGCATCATCCGATGCGATACAATTTCTTTATGATTTTTCAGGCGGTCTGAAGGAAGTCGGCCCTTGACCTTCCCGGAGAGCCTGAAATTAAAAATCCGATGAACTCGAGCTCTGTGAAGGCCATCACCTCGATAAGTCGGATTTTCTGTTTTCTAAGCCCAAGGTTTCAATCCCACCGCGCTCCCGCGACGCCTATTCTCCTCGGGGAAACTCATATTTGAATTAGTAATACTTTTTCAAAGTAAGTTTGATTCTGTCTAACCGATTGCAGTCTCGACCTTTTTTCGTACGCATAGACAATACGCACTAAAACTCACTCCCTTTGTCTACAACTTATCTTTTAGCATTCTAATCAAGCTCAATACTTAATCATTCAGAACTTGAAGACGCGGAGAAAAAGATGAAGACGGAAAAAAGTTGGTCGCTGGAAAACATCTCTAAGGAAAACGGCGTTCTCACCGCACACCTCGAATGCTATGACGACAACGGCGCTAGAAGCACGATAGAAAAAGTGCCTTTAACAAAGAAAATCCTGATCCAGACCATAAAAAGCTATGTTCCTACCATTCAAGAATTAGAAGTATTGTTGGGAACTAAAGTCGAAGATTTTGATAACTTCATGAAAGCGTGCTGGCTGACAGGAATGCGCTACGGAGTCGCCTTCTGTAAATACGACGATAACCAGCCTAATGATCCTCTTTACTCCTTGTTGGATGGATCGGAAGAAGCTATTGAGAAAGCCGCATTGGAGTTCTACTCAAAAGATAAATTATTCGTCGCTCCCAAAGTAGAAGCTCTTGAAAAAAAATTCCAAGGCGTCATCCTTGCAGGAGAGGATTTTTTTGACAAGATCGGTCTCGAAAGGATGGCTAAGCTTTTTGACGATGCACAATCGCGCTGGGGATGGGAGAGTATCAATATTGTTGACGATGCCGTTAACGAAAAGAACTATCAGCTTGAGAGCATGGACTTCATTACTCATTCCGATAAATTCAAGCGAGCCGTTGTCACTGAAATCATGATCGACACTTTTGACTGGCTTACCATGGGTATTGGCTGCAATGAGTACGATCGTTTATTTGAACACCCAATAACTGTCGAAGAAGCAATCAATCTTCCTGAGGAGTAGGCCATGAACCTTACCGTCAGGAAAGACACTCGAAACACAAAGGAGTGGTCCTTACTTAAACAAGTCCTTAGGCCGGAGTTTGAAGATGAACAGGACTTCCTGCTGGCGCTCTACGGCAAAGAGAAACTAAGCTCTCACCTAAATGTCGAAGCAGTCGGAATGAATCCCGAGCTATACATGCTTTTCTTTGAATTTCCCGGAGCCTTCGAGCGTTTCATGCGCATTGAAATCCCGACCAGTGTGCCGCTAGCCCAGGCGATACCGATGTACCTCCGGCATACCGTAGACGAACTTCAGAAAACATGCCGAAAGGATCTTATCAATACAGATAAACCGAACGATTTTTTCGACGAACTCAGAAAGCTAAACAACGCAAGGCTAAGAAAGCTCTCCAACACAGATGAGATAAATGTATTGAAGGGAACAGAAGTTCTCGCTTCACAAAAAAACAGTTTGCCGAACGACTACCGGGCAATGACGCTGCAGCGCCTAAAAGCCAGAGAAAAGTGCAAAGGCCTTGCCACCGCCGTCAAAGTGATTTTGGTTTTAGGAGGCTCTGAACGCTGCTCATTGTCCGATAAAGAAAAGTTTCTGTTCCGACTTTATTGTCTAAAGGGAAGAGAGCAGTTTAGGTCTGGAAATCTGGTCCATAACGATCTGGAGCGTACTTTCTTGAGGATCAACGCTGACGACAAGCAGCTCGTAACTCAGACCTTAATGCTCTTGGATTTAGGACAAGAAGATCTTAAAAATTTATGGCCATCGATTACCAAGGAGTAGATCATGAATGTTATGGACATACTGAAAGAATCAGTCTTCATCGAAAGAAAGATTAAATATACGTCTACGAAAGAAGTCTTTTTACGAAAGTGGCATCTTCCGTCCTCAAATATCCATTTCTATTATCAAAAAAAGAAAAAACAAGCTGGCAAACCGGAAAGAGAAGGATTTGAAAAGCAAATTTTCATCGATGGTGGCTACGTTCTGCTCGGAGCATTAGCCTCTAATTACGCAGTACGTTTTAGTGGCCTTCCGGCAGATCCGACAAAGCGCAGTGAAGAACAGAATGTTCTTCGGTTGTTCTCGACAAAAGGCATCGAGAAGTTCTTCTTCATTGAGGAGAAAAACGATCTCCAGAAACTTCTGCGCCCTTGGTATGCAGGTCATCTTGTTATCCGGAACCTTGATGAACTTGAAGCAATGGGAAAGGAAATTTGGGAACAAGTATTAGAGCCGCTCTTGGAGAAGCGAGAATCCGTGGCTGTCGCAGAGGCAGATAAAGAAGGACGACCAGGGTCGGCTAAGCCTTCCTCTGCCGAGAAACTCCCTTCTTACGATGAGAGTTTGACCACTGGCATTACTGAAGGCGGTGTCAAGAAAACCTTCTCAACCACGTATGAACGGGATCCAAGACTCCGTAGAGCAGCTCTAAAAATCCACGGCTATTCCTGCCTGGCATGCGGCTTTAACTTTGAAGATCACTACGGCCAGGTCGGGAAAAACTTCATCGAGGTTCATCACATGATTCCTCTGGCAGAGGGAGAAAGAGAAAGTGATCCGAATAACTTAATCCCGCTCTGCTCTAACTGCCATCGGATGATCCATCGTCTCTACAACAAAATCGAAAACCGAGATGAAGCTTTGGACGTACTCAGAGAAACAATCAGACAGCCGAAATGACTAGATGAATGTTGAGGAAAATTCAAGACTAAGGAGGATCATTTATCTCTTAATGATCCTTATCCGGATATGGCAATCGTTAGCACCTAACAACATCCTCACCAAAAGCGAACGGCCGAGTTTTTAAGGGCCCAAAAACAAGATCGGCTCGGCCCTCGTTGAACAAGAGCAGAGCCAATTTTGTAAGGCATCGAGACTCTCTACACATCCCTAGCCTCGATGAAAATTATCTCACAACCAAAATTTTCATCATTTTTGAAAAAGTCTTACTTATTCAAAAATCCAAGATGGTGCATCTTTGATCTGGTACCTAACCGCCCTCGCTTTGCCGGAAGAAATGATCCGGCCCTCATCTATCAAGCGTCTCAGGTGAAATCGTATCGTTGAACGCGGCGTCTTCAGTGCCTTTTCAAGATCACTGATACCCATTGAATCTCCGCTGCTTAATAGCTTCAATATTGACCGGGAAAGTTCCGGAACGCCGGCTAGCAGATGCTCTTGAAAAACCTTCGACTCAAGCACTTTCATTTGAATCCAAAGAGAATTCAAAAAATAATCGAAAAACGGACGCCAATCCGGAGACTCTTTTTCCAGTGAAAGTTGGGTTTTGCGGAGCGCCAGATAATAGGAAGCTTTAGATTTTTCGATGACGGATTCAAGGGATGAGTACGATACATAGTCAAAGCCGCTTCTAAGAAGAAGCAGTGTCGTGAGAAGCCTCGATAATCGTCCGTTTCCATCTTGGAAGGGATGGATCGCAAGAAAGGAAACAACAAAAACCGCGATAAGCAACAGCGGATGATAAACGCCGCGCCCTATCTCGTCGTCGTACCACTCAACTAATTGTTCCATCAGCCAGGGAGTCTCGGCCGCCGGTGCAGGTTGGAAAACAGTTCCGGCAATCTTTCCTTCTCGCAATGCAACAACAGCATTGTCTACTGTCTTGTAGTCATCCACAGGACCTAATTTTCTGTTGCCCTTTCCCATCAGGGAACCATGCAGCATCCTAACCAGGACTTCTGATAAAGGCATGTCTTTCCATTCGTTCAGGATCAACAGAAGCGCAACTGCATAACCGGCGGCATCTTCCTCATCCTTACTCGAAAAACATAGATTTTCATTGCTCTTTGGCAGTTCCAGTTCCTTGATCTGAGAGTTGCTCAGAGAACTTCCTTCTATGCGCGTGGAGGAACCGATGCTTTCTATCAAGGCTTGGCTTTTCAGTTGCTTTAATCGTTCCAGAGAAAGATTCCCGAAAGCCGTCCACCTTCCTTTAAAAGTCTCCAGCTTAGATAAAACATCGACTTCGAAATGAGAGTACCGAAAGTCAGCGAGGTCCAGATTTAGCTTCATGACTGCCTAATAATTACTCAATATCTGTTCGATATTGCCTAATTTTTGCGCAAAAAGAAAGAATTTACAGACCAACATCAGCGTCCTCGCTTCTGACGCTGGTCAAACTTTTTCAGTTCATGAGCTTCCCAACTGAAACTGGTTGTTCTCTTTAAACGAAGCTAAAAAGAAAAAGTCCGCGGTGGCACGCGGACTAAGTCAATCTCGTGAGATAACGAGATGATCCATACGACCCTATTCTATCTGAGGCTCTCGCACATAACACATCATTTGGATAGAGGAGCTTGATACAGAGCCTTAATGCCAAATGTACGGGACCTGAAAGATCCATGCCCTCGAAAGTGTTGCGGCCGATGCTATTTCCGCAACGTAATCATCAGACTAAGCGAATCTCTAACTTTTTCCCCAGAGCTTCAGCATACCGCTGCAATAACGAAAAGGAAGGTCATTTCCCTTCTTTTACGGAGCTTTCCATGCGGTAAATAGCGGAACGAGGCAAATTCCATTTTCTCGCTGCGTCTGCTTGAGAATGGTTCTTTGCCTTTCTGGCGGCCGATGCTTCATCTAACAGGGCATATTGAGCGTCAAGTTCGGAGACGGATTTACGAAATTCAGGATTTTCCATCCATTTTGCCACCATCTCATCATGAGTCATTAACGGGGCTTCACGCATTTTTAACCTCCTTCATCGAGTCCGGAATTCTCATGAAAATTTCGCGCACAAAACCAGAGTTTTCGATATTTATTTTCAGAGCTGTTATTTCATGAGTTCTAGGAATAATTTAGTCCAAACTGCCGGTTCATGACTCTGCAGCTTAATTTCACCGTTCTTTATAACCGCCTGTATTTTTGGATACTTTTCGGTGTTGTCGACTATGTAGAGCCTATTAGTTAGTTCAAGGATATTGGGATAGTTGGCTAAAACTCTTTTTGCTCTTCTTTGGACATCTTCTTCCGGCACGAAGTGCCCTCCGGTCCTAACCCTTTCTGAGATTCTCAGCAGATTCAAGCCAATGTCTTCCGTCCCTACAAGCACGCCATTGATTTTGTATCCTTTGAGTCTCGCCTCTTTTAACAGTCGGATTTCGCTGTTCCCTGAAAAAGTGCTCTCAAAAACAAAAGACTCACCTTCCCTAAGGTATTTTTCTCGAAGTTGGAGGGCGGCGCGAGCACCTTTCATGAAATCACCGCTTTCCTTAGCGGCTAAGATATCAGGGTTGATGTAAGGAAGCTCTCTCAGACGCGGAACCCGCTTACAGGCTAAAACATAACTTGTTGTTTTACCCGCTCCGTTTAGTCCCGCGAAAAACACTAATTGTTTGGGTTCTGACAAGGAAGAAACTCCTTTCTACCGTCCGGATATTCGACAGTAATAACGCCAGGACGATTCCTATCGATATACGAGACGCTTGCTCCGTGAGCAAAGTGCTCTTTTTTAATGTCTTCAAAAAATTCAGGATCCTCTCCTAAGCTAAGAAAGAAAGGCTCCAAATATTTTTCAACAAAATCCATATCGGTCTTGTTGTTTTCTCCGACTACAACTTTAAGATTCTTATCCAAGGTTTCCCCTCCGACTTCTTTTGAAAATTTTATCAAATCAACAAATTGGGCCAAGGAGATTCTTACCCAAAGTACAACAGTTTCTTTCTGAACGGCTAGCGATTTACTTCTTCAACCGTCTTTTTCCTCACTTTCCTTCTTAATCCAAAAATTGACTACGCGCCAGACTCGCCTAAACTACCGTTATCGACTGCACTGACTGCAGCCGTCGAAATAGCACTTGTGGTCTGCGAATGAGCCGCCTTATTGGGGGAGTAGTTCGATACAGAGCAAGTGCTATTTCTTTTTGCGTCACAAAATCCTCTCTGGATCCTCACACGAGGATTTTCTTTTTCTCCTAATCCTCATAAACACTCCCGTCTTTTGGACTTGCCCTAAAGAGGCTCTCTCTTTTATTCCTCATTCCTGCGAGGGCCTACGAACGAAAAGAAAGAGCCTGACGGCTCACTTTCCGTTCGCGGTTTCGCACCGTACCGCGGCAGGAAATCCTTTCCTGCACCTTTGTTGGGGCGAGGATCCCCCGCCCCAAGCCCCACCCGCCTTCTCTTGCTGCGCGCGTTCAGGCTCTGACGACTTATCAGTCGACAGAGCCTGAACGAGATTGTCATTAATTTTCAGGGTGTTAGGAACTAAACGCAGTTTTTATACGCAGATTTCCTAGCGCTGTTTATTTACCGCAGGGTTAATAATTACTTGATCTAAGGAGGTTTTTTCTTTAATATTCACGCAGTTGTCGTAGAAATGACACTAGTTTTGCTGTTTGTTGTTCAGTGCCATTTTTAGACCCAGCGTCCGGTCATTCCGGCGCAAACAAGCAGCCCGGTGAGATGTAACTGTCTTCTCACCACGAGCGATAACTGTTCGCTCAGTTACGTTCAAATGTCTTATGCGCCGAAGGCGATAGGAGTTTGAATAGATTGAGTTTTCCGGTTTTCTTAAAACCGAGGAACGGCCCGACAGAGCCTGTCATTCTGTTATTACCCGATTATTTTCGGGAGTCGGAGCAGACTTAAAACGTTAGCTGTTGACCAACACGAGGGTTGGAAGAACACAGCGTCGCGCTCGAAGTAATTTCGTTCAGTGATACGTTTTCGCATTTTCCGTTTGATGAAAGGGCGTCGACTTCGAAGAAGTGCTCAAAGGCAAGCTATGCCGAGTCAGATGGAGCTGAGGCTCTAACTCTGGCAGCGAATAATCCTGAGGATTATCGTGTCGTCTCACAACCTGCCCTAAAGAATTCCTTTTTCTATGTACATCACCGAAGATTTTGATGCTGCAGCAGAGGTACAGCGACTCAATGAGATTCGCAGAGCTCGGCGCAAGCAATGTGTCACCCGAAGAAGCCGCCTCGATAAACACGGCTTTGAACTTATTCGCCTCTATCAGGAAGGCGCCACCTTTTCCGCGCTTGCGATTTATCTTCGCGAGCGTCGCATCGTCGTACACGAAACAACGATTTCACGATGGATCAAAAAGAGAATCGCCTAAATATTTTTCAGCAGGATGCAAAGAACGCGATAGAAGCTCATTGTTCCTCTGAACTTTCTTCAAAAGAGTCCTCTGTTTTGATGCAAACGCTTTCCGAGTTTTCTGCGTTTCTGTGTGCAGAAAACTTATCTGGCCTTGCCAGCGCAACCGTTGAGAGAGCGGTTTCTTTCATAAAGCAGCAAATCCATACGGTAGGAACCGCTGCCGCAGAACTCAGTCGAAAGGCGATCGAATTCTTTTTTCAGTCCAGAGGCGACTTACAAAAGAATCAGGAGCTCGCTTCGATAGCAGAGATAAAAAAATCCGATCCTGCTCCGGCCAAAGAAAAACATTTTGCTAAATCTCTTAACCAAGCTAATAAAGCCTGCGCCTTGATTCGACAAGCAGGGATTTCGCAATCGGTCGGAACTCAAAACACATACCGAGACTGTCTGAAGGTTTTCTGTGATTTCATTAAAGAAAATCAGTTAGGCGATCTTAAAAACGTCAGTAGAGACGTAGTAAACCGCTTTCTTGCACACAAGGCGGCAACTGTCGGTCAAAAAACGTGTGAGAAGTACAAACAAGCAATTCAAGCCTATTTGCACGCCAGAGGAGATCTGAGCAAGGATCAGAACTTACCGCCGGTGCACTCTGATACGCCTCAGAAATTAGGACGCAGAGCCTACTCGCCGGCCCAAGTCGAGATGATTCAGGCCCATCTTACAAGGACTTTGGCTTTTTCTACAGAGCTGAGTTATCGCTGCGGCCTTCGTGCCCATGAGTTGCTGACAATTCGAAGAATTGACGAAAAACGTCCGGATCGTCGTTTTCACAAAGACGGTACCGAGAAAAAGACACCATGGAAGTTTGCTGACCGTGACGGAGAAGCCTATGTCGTCACCGGAAAAGGCGGACTCACCCGAGAAATCAGAATTCCATCGGACCTCGCTGAAAAACTGGAACAGCTGCGCCTTCCGGAAGCCAGAAGAGTCACCGATCGAGGAATCTACTATCGGCAGCACTACGACATCGTGGGCGGAAAACGCTTCACAGACTGCTTCAGAAGAGCGAGCATCCGCGCTTTGGGATGGTCAACCGGAGCACACGGACTTCGTCACTCATACGCTCAGGAAAGAATCCGGGAACTTCAGTTCCACTGCAAATACGACCTTTCAAAAGAAACTGTCAGTCAGGAACTCGGACATTTCAGACCCGACATCACAGACGCCTATCTTCGTTAATTCTCATGTTTTCTATTGAAACTTCCTCTTTAATCTTTGGGGCCGGCGGTTTTCTTGTCGGTTCTGTGCTCGCTGCTATTGCCTCGTCCTCTCGCTTAAACCGAATTCGCTCCGAGCATGAAAAAGTTCTTAGATATCATCTCAAAAAATCTTCGAATCAAACTGAAGCTTGGGCTGCCCATACTGCAACCGTCATTCGTGCTGAAGCACAGAAACAACTCAACGCTGAGCAGAGGTTTGCCGAGACTGAAGCGTTCCTCCGCAAACGAATTTCAGAGCTCACCGATAAAAATTACGACCTAATCGATCGTCTCAACAGCGACACGGATCTTGAACGTCAAATCGAAGAACTAACTGAAGAACTTGAAAATTACCGGGAAGAGCTAGAGGCCATGTCCAACAAACGCGATCTTGCGCTTGAGTCTTATCGTAGAGTCAAAAAAAGCTTCAACCGGCGGAACAAAGAGATAGAAGCTTTTCAATCTGAAATTACTGAGCTTCGTGAGGCACTGCAGAAGGCGAAGACACTCTCGTTTATTTCCGATCGCCAGACAGTTCGTTACAAAGCTCTTTCTTCAGCAACAAAAAGGCTCTTTGAGGAATGTCGCATCACGAGAAGAGGAAAAATTTTCCGCCGAGAAGATCTTAACTTTTGGATAGAAGAGGAAAAAAACAATCTTAGAATCAGCTCTACGCCGTAGAAATTGGAGTGGCCAACGAGGACGCCCGATGCTACCTCGGAATCGAGCAGCTCAGAGGCAGTTATTAATTACTATTGCGCCCAGGTGCTGATTTTCAGCTTCCATAACCTCAATCAGCATTCGATATTAGAAAAGATTTCCTTTAAAGGATCTCGCTTTCTATGCTTTGTCTGTTTTCACTAGAAACAGTGATTGCCTCAACATCTACTTTCAAATATGGTGTGTTTTTCCTCTCTAACTCTTTCTCTTTTAATTTATCTCTTTGTTTTGTAATTTCAATGAAGGTCGGAGAGAAGTACCTTAGGACGGAATAACCTGACGAAAGTCTCTTTAAGGTCAAGAAGTTCTCGCCTAGTTCCCAAGTTATTTTAGAAAACTCGTCTCCTGATTCTTTCGAACGCCCCTCACCAAATCTCTTAACTAGGGCTATTCGCAATTCACGGTATGCACTAGCGTTCGAAATTAATTTCACAAGTTGAGTAGCCTTTCCTTGTGGTGAAAATATTATGTAGAGCTTCTGATCTTGTCCTACGCCTAAACGAGGACATGGTCCGCTAACGTCCATGGATTTGAGAGAACTAAGCACATTATCTTCAGATACCTCGTATTTACAGGCATCAAATCTCATGTCCTTTTCTAAGCTTTTCAGATCCGTTTCGTCGAGCTTTATCAGATTCATTGCAACGTCTAATCCCAAACTTTGTTTGCGAAAGTCTGATAAAAAGTCTGCGCAAAGTCTAAATTCTCCGGTGTTCACCTTACAGAAGCCCGTTTCGAAGTCAGAAAATCTTAGCGAATCAAGTGTTAGATCAAGCTCCCTAGGCTCTAGGTTTGAATAAATTTCAAACTTATCAGAGAACTGCTTCGGCTCCATCAGAATGAAAAATTTGCCGTTCTTCCAAACTTTAACGACAAGTGTTTCCATTCCATAGACATTCGTTCCGTCCGCAAAAAACTCAACGCAGTCTCTGCCATTTGGAGATAGAACAAAACCAGAACCATATTGATCCAGGTGCTTTGCGACTTTGTCGAACACTCCCAAAATTTTTAGTTCTTGCTCAACTGGACCGTAGTGGATTGCAGCACCCAGCAGACGATCTCCACGCTGCAAATCAGAAAAATCCTTAACCTCAAAATCTGGCTCAGAAATAATTTTTCTTTCTTCTTTCGATATCTTTCCGTCCTGTGAAATAGTTCTAGTTACTTGGAAAACACGTGCGCCTTCATAAAGTTCGTATTGCAGCCGCAGCGTTTTTCCTCTTTCCTGAAGAGTCACGTCTCCATTTGTTTCTATAGGCCCAGCAAGGATTTTCCATTTGCGCGATTTTGAAATCATTATTAAATAGTGCGATTCAACTCGGCACCCGGATCCATTACAGTTAGTCGAAACGAGAAAAAGTTCCTTATCCTTGCCCAATTTCTTTCGATCATCTATTTGGATGCGATCATCTTCTAGAATTTTGTTTTTGATTGAGCCAAGAAATAACACGGGCGCGTTTCCATACTGTCCGGGATCCTTATAGATCCCGAGCACTCCGCCTACAGTGTCTATGCGTTGAGTTTCTGAAAGACCCATTAAAGGGAAAATTGCCAAACACAGTGCCAAGATTGTTTTTTTCATACTGCACACCATTCTTCTTGAGATTTGGGAATATCTTCGCCCAAGGACCTCCCTCCTCTATAAATAATAACGAGTGTTGTGCTGGTATTCATAGAAAATCTTTAATTGAAAATACCGTCATCCCAGCAGAAGGAACTTTGCAACAAGACAGTTGGATTTTTTCAAGTGCCTCAGAGCAAAGTTATTCAACATAATGGCTTGTTATGTTGAGTGGGAAAAGCACTGTGACAGCATCACCCCGCCGTTTTTAAAGACTTTAACGGGTTTTTAGAGAGTTTTCTGGTCTTTTTGTACAGTGTTTACTGTATAAATCATTTTTGAATTAATAATACTTTTTCAAGAATTACTTGCAAAAGCATTGATTCGTACAGTAACTATGAGAAAAAGACCACTTATTTATGACTTCTGAAACAAGAGGTCTTATTTCTTCATATGTACACCCTTCAAAATTTTACGGAGCTTTAATTGCTTCCTGGAGATTTTTATTAAAAAACATGAGGTTTGCTAAAGGGTTAGGAGTTCTCAGTCGGTCATTATCCCTGTACCAGCCAAGCCGATAATCTCCGCCATGAGAAGTGGATTTAATAAACAGATTACAACTCAACGAATCCTCCAACGCGGAATATTCTTCTCCTATGAGAAAAGGGGTCTCCTTGGAAAAGAAGGTATTGTCTTCAGGAAGAATGTTAGACAAAAACGATAGAAGTTCTTCATAGTTGCAATTGCTTAGCTGTACCGACTCTTCGTCAAAATAATATGTTTTAGGTTTAATGAGTTTGCCATCAAGTATTTTTAATTCGAGGGGCCAAAGGTAATGTATGTCATTCGTTGGACGGGCTATTAGGTATAGTTTTTTTCCTGGCACCTCTGTTGACTGAAACTCTGCAACTAACACCGCGGCTGCCCAAATGGTCCAAGAAGCTCCTGCATCACGTTTCCGCTCGGCATCTCCGATTGCTGCAGCTTGTGATACATAATGAACTCTGGGCGTATAACGAATGTAGTTTCCCCATGCACAACGTTCTTCTGAGAGAAACCACACCTGACCGATGGAAATATTCGTTAAGGCTGTCTTCTTCCGCTTTTCGATAGTGCTGAAATAATTACCTGACATAAGATTTCCTCGCTTTTTAAAGCTTTTCCTTCTCGTTTTTTAAAGCTGGCTTCCGTGGCTCTCGCTGCTGGGGACAAAATCTATGCTTATCAGGGACCGACCTCATCAGAGTAGTCGTATAAGAAGGATCTTCTTCATTCTCAACAAGATACCACTTTCTGTTGAGACCTAAGAGATACTGATCTACAACTTTTTTACTAGTAAAACACTAGTAAAAATATATTCCATTTTCTCTTAAAGAAAAGGATAAAGAAACTTTATGAGACATGAGCCTTACGCAAAAGTGAATAATTTAAGATGAAGAGACTGCGGACTAGTCGTTTCCAAGGCTTAAGTAAATAGAAAAGTTACGGCCACGTAATCCAAAGTTTAGGAAGGTTTTTCTTCCTTCTCTTGGCTATAAATCTACAAGAAAATCCAATAGAAGTTAAACCGTCAATTAGCCACTTGAGAGAATCTAAGTCACCATCAATCCAAAATGCGCCGCCTCTAGACGTATTATCCACATACGGAATTGAATATCTCTTCAATATCGCAATAAGCAGGAAAAGAGACGGCGGATAAGATAGCTGCTGAATAAACTTTGTGCGACTATCAACAAGTTGTATTTTTTCTGTTGAATTTACGGAACTGTGTCCCCTCAGTTCTTCGGCTCTTTGCTCCCTAAAGAATTGGATGCACTCCTCATCTCTGAAGATGATTCTCTCATATTCAATATGTATTCTACTCAAACACCACGGAGCTAGCTTCTTTAAACTCGAATAGCTTGAAAAAATCTCTAGAGCCCCTTCTTCGTATCTATATTCATCAAAATCTATCCCTGCCTTTTCCAGTTCATCTTTTATATGTTCGAATCTCTCTTCTTGGGGGTGCATTATTAAAGATTGTCCTCTTAACGCAACTTCCTATTAGTCTAATGTCAGGATCCTCACACAGGAATAGGCTTGACTTCTCGTGACCCTCAACGCCCATTAAAAATTAACTCATCGAACTTGATACAACAAATCCCACGTTCAATACCGTATAGTGAATTTTTACTAGTAAAAACAATGAAGTATTAACTTTTCCTTGCTTGGTACGCGACGGCATAAAATGACCACAACAGGTGTAAAGACAGTCACCAAACGTGATTAAAGAAAAATGAACTCGATGACTACCCAGAAAGGGAATAGCGAAGAGCGGAATTATTGGCAATCTTGTTTTGTTATTGGAAAACTGCGCAGTATCTTCTTTTCCATATCTTCAAGGACACACTGGAAGCGGTAGCCTTTTGTGAGCAGTGCTTCAAAGTGAGGAGCTTCGCAGAAATACGTTATTAAATCTTTTTGTTTTTTATTGAGCCTTTTGGAGGATATTTGCCTTTTATTAAGCTGTTGGTATTTTAAGTAATTGATAATTTGTTTATCGTCGTAATCAGAGAAATACGAACGGTACCAACTCAATCCTCCATCAAAATTAACCGGGAGGTTAAACGTACTAATTATTTTACTTTGAGCGGCTTCTTTTGCCGAAACCTGTATTCTTGCAGGATCGGGTAATGGTCTTGTTTGTTGCGGAGGTTCCTCTTGAAGCCTAAGACCGATAAAAATGAAAACCGCTAAAACACAAAAGAAAAGAGCTATCCAAACACTGGAAGATTTCTCTTTTTTAACATCTGCATTGACTTTATCTTCTACGCCCTTCGGTTTAATCAGTTCTTTTTGAAGTGCGGAAATTTGGGCTCGGAGCGACTTTATTGTCGTTTCAAGCTTCTCGTTAGCATTTTCCAACGAGGAAATATATCGAGCATGCTCCCGTGCCTGGAGTTTTAGGGTATCAAGCTCTTTTTGAAGGGAGCTTTTTAAAGAGTCGATGCCTTGAGTGCGAGCTGTTGCTCTTAAAACAAAGTCGCACATTTCTTCTCCGAAGGTTTCTCTATCCTCCTCTGTAATTCCCGGCTTGTCTGCCGAGAGACTTTGCTCGTACAAAGTAACCGAGTTTTTTAATCGGTCGATGTCATCTATACACTCTTCTCTCATTTTTCTAAGAGAACCTCGGAGGGCGTCGCAGTTATTCCTCTGCTCCTCGACTTTTTCTAGAGATTTATCGGCCTTTTCTTCGATGTAATTTATGCTATTTCTAAGGTTGACAGAGTTCTCGGTAAGGTCTACGTTTAATTGATCAATTTTTTCGAAAGTTTCTCTTCTCAGGATTACTTCCTTTGTGTGAGCCGAACTTATACCGATTTCAAACCTTGATAGTTTTTCTTCAGTGGAAGTCTTAAAACTCTCAAAGTCTTTGGTTGCTTCTTCTTGGCTTTTTTTAATGGGGGAAAGCGCATCCCCCAGTTCCACTAGTTTTTTATTGAGTTCGGTTTGAGAGTCAAGAATCCTTTTATCGAAAGTCTCTTTGGCTGTTTTTATTTTGTTTGAAAGCTCGATTTCTCGTTGGTTAAGAGAATAGAGTTTTTTAGCTAGCAGTAGTGCAAAGTTTTCGCCGCCCCAGAGCTCTTTCTTACTTCCTAAAAAAGCTATGAGTTCATCGCTGCTAACATTATTATCAGTTGCTACTTGTTTTAGCAGCTCATTAACGCTTCCGGTTAGACTTAGTTCACCGGGGCTGGCTGTTTCACGAGTGCCGAGTCCGTTTTTTTCTAAATAGTCATCAGAGTCGCGAGTAGTGGCAGTGTCCTCTCCCGGATAAGGTCTGGGTCCAAGCGATTGCATTTATTTTCCTTGTGTTTAAACGTCTTGGGATGTTTTATTCTTGTAGTAATTACTATATTAACAAATCGTTATATGGGACTTTCCCATGGGTGATCCCCTAAACAGAGCTATTCTTGCAACCACCGCTCCCTTCTATTCTCTGTACATGTAATCCTAAAAAACTGCGAAGAGGCGTGTAGACATTTGCAATCTGGTAATTTTTACTAGTAAAGCACTAGTAAAAATCTCTAATATGAGTTTTTCCCCGTTACTAAAAAACAAAAAATCAATCGAAAAAAAAAACGTCAGATGATGAGCTAAGTTCTTAGCAATCGGATCGTTTCGGCGAATGTCGTTTTGTTTTACTTGTCTTATTTGTATTAATTGTAGACATCCCAAAGTCCTTGGTGATCAAGGCTTCTACGCAACTTAATATGAGAAATTCCCCGTTAAATATGAGTTTTTCCCCGTAAAGTATGAGAAATTCCCCGTGTAAGTATGAGTTTTTCCCCGTGAATTATGAGTCTGTATAATGAGCTCATAATTAATAACTAAGGCGTACGACCATGGGAGAGCTAATTGTAAAGTACGGGAATGAGGTTAATAGAGCTGCACGACGCCTCACGACCAGCGAATTGCGTATTCTTTTTGTCGCCATCGCTAAGAACTTCCAGGTAAAGGACCGGTGCCTTGAGTGCCGGGTCTCTGCTCAAGAACTTATCTCCTTAGGTTCAGATCCTTCAACCGCGTACGCAGACTTGAGGCAAGCGGTCGAGACTCTGTTTGATCGCTACATTGTCTTTACTGAAAAAGATGCTTCTGATAACGCGCTCATCGAACGAAAAATCCGCTGGGTACAAGATATCGGGTATGTAAAAGGAAGCGGAGAGGTTGTTGTCACGCTTTCTCAAAAGCTCCTACCCTTCCTGCACGACTTCCGGAAAGGTTTTACGTTGCTGAAACTGCAGGAGATACGAGGCCTAACGGCATACGCCGCAATTCTTTATACAATGCTGTGCCAGTACAGAGATACGCGCTGGATGAAAATTGATGTCCAAGAACTGAGAAGCATCCTTGAAATTGGGGACCGTCTCAAGCTCTACGGAGACTTCAAGAGGTTCGCCATTAAGTCATCAATCAAACAGATCAACAACAGCCAAAATACCGTGTTCAACGTGCGTTTCGAGGAGATTAAGGCCGGACGCAAAGTTGTTGCGATCAAATTCATTCTCGAAGATAAGCCTCGCCTAATCGCGTTAAAAGCGCTGGAAAAGGCTGACCCACATCCGGTCATCAAAATTACGGACAAACAGGCCAGGTACTTCGCTTCAGAAGCGATTGCCCGGGACTGCGATATGGTCATGCAGGTCCTTCGAAATGAAAATATTTTGCCGGTAAGTGTCTTCCGCACTTTCTACACCAATCAAATTGCAATCGACTGGCTGGCTCCGCAGTTGAAAAAGCCGGAAGTGCTTGCGAACAAAAACGTACAGAAGATGCTTCGCAGCTTTGGTTTTTCTTTCTGATTTTCGGGGACGAATTTTAAATATGAGTTTTTCCCCGTCTAAATTTCGATTTTCTTAGAGCAGAGACGGATTTTCATACGTGCGAATGAATATGACTTTTACTAGTAAAACACTAGTAAAAATCTCAACGGAGAAAGTCAGGGAAGCAAAAAACTACCTCCTTCCTTAGAGCCTTTTATTGCAACGCAAAACTACGCCAACAGATACCTCGAAACTCCCCTTCTCTCGATAAGACTTAACAGAGAAGAGTCTATTCATTTGATCTGCTTTCGGTTTGTCCGCCGAGGATGTCCTAAAACATTTTCTGAGCGGCTGTCGCCGAAAGCACAAATGATTCTGGCGTGCATCCCGCTCTGACGAAAAGCCGCAGCGAATACGGGCTCAATCGCAGATCTCGACAAGTCGAAATCTTTCGCAGGATTGTAGTCACGGGCAAGTCCGGCACGCCTTAAGAGCGTTTCCACACTCGGCCACTTCTCACGAAGAAGCCGCGGATCATGCCTATTTTCGATAACGCACATTGCTAAAAAGGCACTGTACGCATCTCGCTGAACAACGGTATTACTGATCCGGGTCCAGCGCTGCTTGAGCGTTTTCTTTATGTAGGACCCGTCAACATGATTGAACTGTGAAAGTCGGCAGCGATAGGCGTTTAATTCAATGAAATCTGCATTGTCGGCACTTTCAGCCTTACGGCGCAAACACTGAATTAAATCTCCTGTCCCATGCTTTCTTACACTCTTACCGAAATTTTCCTGAAAACTTTGATAGCTGTTTTTTTCGCATTTAATCGTTCCGCCCATTTGAATAATTATGTTGGCGATGCGCCTGTGATCTGTCTTTCTGGCGGCAGTCTCAATCCTAAAAATCTCATTGCGTTGATTTACGAGCTTTTTGAAACGATTAGAGCAGTTCCAAACAGCACCTTTCTTGATTGCTCCCGACGCTTCAAAGTTATCCGGATTCGTAGCTTTCAGCGACCTGTGCATCAGCTGGGCAAGACGTCTTTTTTCGATCGAATGATCGTTCAAACTTGCGGGAGATGACGGGATCAAGAAAACACCGTCCTCAGATACACCAGGGCGAACGTACATAATTTTTAACAAAACATCCTTAACTCATTAAAAAGTCGACAAAAACTATTGACTTTTTTTGAAATATGACATATAATATATATGTCTATAATTTAATAGGTGG
>ENA-ORRT01000388-ORRT01000388.1-human-gut-metagenome-genome-assembly--contig:-NODE-388-length-32930-cov-4.21947_pt1 | contig 32930 bp, 27 predicted proteins | sample MGYA00242181_ERZ509146 | MGnify/ENA primary metagenome ERZ509146 (study PRJEB26280, sample SAMEA2338624) | human gut metagenome | biome: human gut; feature: human-associated habitat; material: faeces...
TGAAGTCCTTGGCGCCGGCGCTGACGGTGACCAGAGACATGGTCATCACCAGAGCGAGCACCAGTGAAAGAAATTTCTTCATTTGGATTTCTCCTCCTTATAAAAAATTTGCAGGGACTTTTGGAGTCCGCCCTCCGGGCCGGTGTATATGCGCCGGGGCTGTCTCCTCCCGTAGCTCCGGCCCGGAACGGACCACAGAAGTTCCTTTCTGCGCCATCACTTTACCCCAGGAGAATGCTGCTGTCTACGATTTGCCGGGTTTTGTTAACGAACCGAAATAATTTGCATATTCCATCAGATATTTGTTATAACACATTTGTAACCAAACAAAAAATTTCGTTTTTTAACCGTTTTAATGCGCTCCTTATTGGGTTGAATCGATTTGATATAGGCTGCCAGACGCCACTGTGAACGATTGAGAGTCTTTGAGATAATATCGCTGGGCAATGCGCACTAATTTTCCGGACTCGACTTCCCGTTTCAATAAAATGCCACACTGCTTCGTACCGATGTGGAGGATGTCGGCCAAGTCCTGTCTGCAGGCAAAGCCCTCTGTTTTTAGATAATTGTAGATAGTCTCGCTCTGTTGCTCCGGCGGAACAACAGAACCAGGCAGGTAATATTTGCACCCTACCCGAATGAGAAGTCGTTTATTTACCATTCTGTGCAGCCGCTGGTAGGCGGAATATTTAGAGAGACCAAACAGTTCCATTACTTCTTTGCGCGTAACAGGGCCATCCTGTTTGATCTTTCCAAGGACAGCCTGGCTCCATCTGCTCTCACCTCGGGCAAGCCACAGGTCTCGTAACGTCCAAGTTTCCATACCGCCGCGGATCAGTGCCGTTCTGACAATGCGGGATAGGCGATAGATGTCCAAGGGCCTTTTAGCTTCAGCAGAAAGCAAGACATGGGGATCCCCCGCCCGGATTTTATATCTCTTTTTCAAGAGCTGAGAGACTGCGGTGGTCATGGGAATGTCGCCTTCCGGCAGCCAGAGCACATTTCGATCAAAATCCACTTGGTCCCAGGTCAGAAACACAATAGTGGTGGCTGAAAGGCCCATGCTCCAGGTGAGCCACAGAGCCAAGCCTGCAGGAGTATCCTTTTCTGCCTGCAGGATCTTCCAAAGTCTGAATTCATCGATTTCATCGGATTTATCAATGTGTTTGGGTCCGGCTTTTCCATCCGGCAGATGCTGCGCAAAGTGCAGCTGCAGTGACCGGATCTCCGTACCAGTAATTCGAGCCACATAGGCCCAATCATATCGCTCCAACTGCCGAATTACATAGTCATGACGCAGATCGATCAGCCGCACCTCCGTCTGCCCTCCCTCATCCAAAGCCTTACGGACTATGCGTGAAATTGCCTGGGGCTGCATTTGCTTGTGATAACGGTCAGACCAGACTACATAGTTGTTTGCAGGATCTCCAATGACAAATGTCCATCGTTTATGTACGGTGCGCAGATAGTCGGCCAGCGTTTCACCAATGGGAACGGTCCGGTCTGGTAGATGAATCTGGAAGCTTTCAAAATCGACCTGATCCCAGGTCAGGTTTGTGATTTCGTCGCGCAGCAGCCCTACCTGCCACGCAAGGCGCAGGACCACACCAGCAACATCGACGGTGTGGATGTTCAAAAGCCGTTCCATCGTTGCCTCATCTGGCCGATTTACAAGATATTCCTGCATATGCCCCTCCTGTGCCCTGATTTCTCCATCTGGCGCAAAATAAAACCAATATGGGCGATCATTCATCGGAGGCCGGCTTATTCGTCACAGAATCAACATTCCATCCCGTGCCCAACTGACTCAGATCGAGAAACCCGGTGGAAAAGCGCAAAAAAAGAGCCCGTGCGGGGAGCACGGGCATGAAAAATGGCACAAGGATTCAAGCCGGATAAAATTTGACGTTTTTCCGGCTCTGTTCTGCTGCCCAAAGGGGCGAATCCCTCTTGCAGGCAGGTGTCCTTTGTGGTAAAATTTATTTACAAATATGTAGAACAGGTTATTTTTTTGCGATCATCTTGTCGGAATGTTGATTCTGAGATTATGACACAAGCCCCAGCCGGTCCAGTGCTCTCTGGTGCTCCGAGCCGGAGGTCACCAGGTAGATGCGGGTAGTCTCAATGCTGCTGTGCCCCAGCAGGTCCGCCAACTTGACGATGTCCCGACAGACCCGGTAAAAGACTGTGGCGAACAGGTGTCGCAGGTTATGGGGAAACACCTTGCTTGGCTCCACACAAGCGTGCTTGCACAGCCCTTTCAGTTCTGCCCAGATCTGACGGCGGCTCAGCTCTCTTCCGCTTCTGGTGCGAAAGATCGCGCCAGAGGCGATCTTTTGTTTCTGCGCGTATTTCAGTAGCTTGCGGCGGAGCTTTCCCGGCAGCAGGATGGTGCGGATCTTGCCCTTGAGGGATATCTCCGCCTTGCCCTGACGAATGGCTTCCACTGTGACATATTTTACTTCGCTGACCCGGATACCCGTGGCTCCGATGGTCTCCACCAGCAGCCCCAGTCGGTCCCGCCCAAGCTGATAGGCCGTGTTCAAAAGCCGCTGGTAATCGTCTTTAGTCAGTTCCCGGTCAGCGTCCCGGAATAGCCGACGCTGAACCCTCAGGAATTTTACCCGGCAGTCGTTGAGGCCAAGGAATCCCAGCAGACTGTTTAAAGCGGAGAGCATGGCGTTGATAGAGGTGGGCGCGTAGTGTTGCTCTACCAGATGGTTTTTCCACTCCGCGGTCAGCTCCTTGCTGATCTTCTGCCCGTTCGCCCAAGCAGCGAACGCCCGAATGTCCCGGAGATACTTTTCCAGGGTGGCTTCGCTCTTCTCCTCCAGCTTGAGGTGCTGGGCATATCCCTGAATCTGATACCCTGTGAGTCCTTGTTCTGACATAACAATGAATCCCCCTCGACTTTGCATATCGATATTGTACAGGAAAGGCGGAAACAACGAAGCCCACAGCGGCTATTACCGCTGTGGGCTTCATTCCCATTGCGCCGTAAAGATAGGATTGCCACCGGTGCCTGGGAGATATGCGAGTTTTCAGCTTTTCTTTTCATAATTATCTGGTGCTCCATTGTGTCAGCGCGACTTTGCCTGCGGGAAACGGCGGGGTTCCGCCACGCACTGATCCAGCACCTCCCCGCAGCGCCGACAGATTAGGTATTTCAGCCGGTTTCCCAACACTCTATGGTATTTGAGGGCCTCTCCATGCTGCCAGCCCAGCCCCATGTCATCGCTGCAGCAGTAGCGGCACTGACGGATGGGCAGTTGGTTTGTGGTCATGTGTATCCTCCCTTATCCGCAACACACCATACCACAGAAACAATATAGCCACAGGAAACGCGTTTTGTTATCAAAACATTCACAATTTTAGGAACTGCGCAAATTGGCTCAAAAATAGGCCAATATTCCCGAGGTGACCCCCGCGGGTGCACCTCCGAACTCCTTGATTTCAGCAGGCTTGCAGAATTTCTTCTTCCATTCCGGCCGCCTGTGATGCCCGCCTCTGAAAGCCCGCAATCCGTTGCCCCGCCCTGCTTTGCGGGTCGGTGTGATCGGCTGGAAGGGTGCTTGCGACCCCCTGCCTTTATCCTGCACTAAAATCGACCGCTCGATTCTCCCACACTTTTGGGTCCGAGAGGACCAGACACTCGGGGCACACTGCTTGCACACCGCGTCCTCCATCTTGCGCGGGGCGTGTACCCTACCGGCACCGCCATCGCCGCACACAGCAGCACACAGGTTCTGCAGCGGCGCGGTCATGCGCTCTGCTCCTTATCAGGTGGCACGAACTTCACACCGGACTTCTCCGCCTGCCGCTACGCTTGCTATTGAGCAGCTGCCTGCTTCAGCGCAGACATCTGTCGACTGTGGAACTTGGTTAATTGCGTTTCGGAGGCCGTTCTGGTAAACTGAACAGAATATCAGGCTGTGTTTTCCGAAACGCAGCGGCCGCCTGACTGTTGCAGCAGTTTGACGGCTTTCCTTTTCAGCGGCCAAGTTCCTTGACTTCTTTTCTTCTGAATTGATTTTCGCTTCGTGACCGCTGATCCACAAGAAGAATTGCAAAAGCCGATGGGCCAGTCGTGATGACTGACCCATCGCTTTTGCATTGATTATGGCATCGCAGCCTATGCCCGTTCACAGCAAATTGGATTACATGGCTGTTCCCTCACTTCAAGAGACTCGTCCACTTCTCCCCGTCGGAGGAGCCTCTGTACGCATGAGCATTGGTGGCCTCCATGATCTGGTCATAGGCCCAGCAGCTTGCAGGCACGTCAGAGAACTTGTGCAGTTCGTCGGCGTGAGTGTCCACAAAGTCCGTATCCGCTGTCCGGCCCAGCATCCGGTTCACAATGGTAGTCACCTCAGCACGTGTGATGGTGTTGTTGGGCCGGAAGGAGCCGTCTGTGTAACCGCCGATCCAGCCGTACTTGATCGCGCCTACCACCTGGTCATAGAACCAGTCGTCCGCCTTGACATCAGTGAAGATATTGGCCCCGCTGGTATCCAGCTTGCCAAAGCGCATGGCGATGACCGTGAACTCCGCACGGGTAATCTGGCGCTCAGGCGCGAACTGGTTATTACCGATGCCGTTTACGATGCCCAGGGAGGCCAGCGTATTGACAGCAGCAGCATACCATGCGTCAGCCGGGACGTCGCTGAACTGCACCGTAATGGGTACATCTTTCTCCAGCAGAAGCCTGTAAAACATCTGAGCAACCTGAGCACGGGTCATATTGTCGTCCGGTCCAAAGTTTCCGTCCGCATAGCCGGACAGGTAGGCTATATGGTCATGGGTGTTCAGCCAGCGGGAAACGCCGGTGTCGTCGGGAGTGAGGCCCGTCTTGCCCCACTGGGCGTAGAGATGGGCGCTGGAGCCGCTGACCCGGTAAGTGTCCCCGGGGGCGTAGTCCCTGCCGCTGCCGTCCTCTTCGGTGTTCCAGCAGAGGAATTCATAGCCGGCCCGGACGGGAAGCAGTTTCATGTCCCCGTAGTCCCGCACCTTCATGGTGCTGCTGCTCTGGGTCTGGTAGAAACGCTTGTCGGCGCCGAAATTGGAGTGGTAGTACAGGGTGTAGTCATCATCTTCATTATCGTCGGTGCCCGCAGCGGTCTCTGTGAAGGTAACGTGGATGGTGTGGTTTTCCCTTACCTCTTCAAAGGTATAAGAGTCCCGGACCCGGACGCTGTCTCCGTCCACCTGGATGTGGTTGATCTCATAGTCGCGGTCAGGGTCAAACTCAAAGCGCTGGCCTCCGCCGTCCGAAACGAACACATTCCCTTTCGGGTCGATGGAGCCGCCGCTTCCAGAGGTGGCTTTGATGGTCCAGTAGGAGGGTTCATCAGGCATGCCGTCTTGGTCCTCATCTGTGCCGAAGTAGGCCACCACTGCGCTGTCCTCCTGAATATCCTCCAGGGTCCAAATGTCGGTAAAGGTGTTCTCCAGGTCGTTATTGGCGTAGACCACGTCGCTATTGACGGTGATGTAGTCCAGGGCGTAGCCGTCCTCGGCGTCTATGGTGAACTCCACATTCTCTCCGGCGTTTACAGTCTTGCTGGTCGGGTCGATGGAGCCGCCCTCACCTTCTACGCGGGCAGTGACGGTGTACTGGGTCTCGGTGACATCCGGCTCGCCGTTGCCGTCCTCGTCATAGCTCCAGGCAGCCCAGACCTCCTTGTCCTCATCCATGGCAACAGAGGTCACGGTGTTGGGGGCGGTGTCGTTACCACTGTAAATTTTTGCACTGTCGTCCTCGGTCATCCAGCCGATGAAGAGGACGGGGACAGATGTACCGTCTAAATCGACTGAATCATGGGTAGGCGCTTTATCCGTCAACTGATATGTTCCAGAGAGATCCTTGACCTCAAGGGTGTCGCTGCCATCGTCAAACGCGCCGCCGTTGGCGTGGTAGGTCAGGGTATAGGCGGCCTCCGGTTCGTTGGTGTCAGGCACACCGTTGCCGTCCTTGTCCTCGCCAAAGGTGACAAAAATCGTGTGATCCTCCGTCACATTGGAGAAGGTGTAGGAGGTCCATTTTTCGGCCACACCGGTGGGGAGGGAGCCGCCGTTATTGGTGAGGACCTGTTCGCCCGCTTTGCCCGCGTCAATGGTGATGGTGTCCACGGCGCAACTGCTGTCGGCGTTGATGGTGAAGGTGGCGCTTCCTCCATCGGACACATAGGCTTCTTCAGGATTGATGGAGCCGTTGGATCCAGCGGTGGCAGTGATGTGGTGGTCATCTTCGGTGACATCAGCCATGCCGTCGTTATCCTCGTCCAGGCCCCACACTGCGTAGACCGTCATGTTGCCGCTGATGGTCAGGCGCGTGCAGGTTTGGGGCAGAGTATCACCGCGCATATAGACCGCTTCGCTGTTGTCTGTCTCGGTCCAGCCGATGAACAGTACATCATGGCCGCCATCCTGGGCGTGGGTGGGCTTGAAATCATCGGTGGTCTTCAGTCTGTGGCTGTCGCTGTCGTTCAGGCCGCGCTCCATCTTTTCGGTCGTGTCCTCACTGCCGAAATATCCGCCGTTGGCGTCATAGGCCAGGGTGCGCTCGTACTTGTCCGGGATACCGTTACTGTCCTCATCATCCGCAAAGGTGACGGTGATGGCGTAGTTGGACTGGACATCCTCCAGGATAAGGGTGTCGCTGGCATAGCCGGGAATGCTTTGCTCCCCGTCGTTGTGATAGGTGCTGGTTTCCACTGTGGAATCGTCGATACTCTTCTTCACAATGGTGACGGTATCCAGGGCGTAGTTTTCCTCGGGAGTGATGGTAAATGCGGCGTCCATCCCGGCGATAACATGGAGGGACGAGGGCATGATAGAACCGTTGCCTCCATCAACAGAAGCGGTGATGATATAGGCCTCATCCCGCACATCCGGTTTGCCATCGCCGTCGGTGTCATAGCCCCATACGGCGTAGACGGCCTTATCCCCCGAAGAGACATCCACCGTGGTAACGAGGATGTTGGAATCATAGTTGTCATCCAAGCCGTAAATGGTGTCGCTAACGGTCAGAGACCAGCCCACAAAGGCCACCTTTATACTGTTATCATCCGCATGGGTAGGCTTGAACGCGGCGGTGGTATTCAGCTTGTAGTTGGGCTGCGCCGGGACCCTCTCGGTTTTGGTTGTTCCGGTGGAAGGATCACTACCGAACGTGCCACCGTTGGCGTTATAGGTCACGGTGCGCTTGGTCTCGTTGACATCCGCTGTCCCATCATTGTCGGTGTCGTAGCCCCAGGCAGCATGCAGGGTGGTATTTTGGGAGATCGTGTATTGGCTGCCAGCACTGTAAACCATGCTTGGGTCGAGCGTGTCCTCCACACCGTAGATTTTGTCTACGGCTGTCTCGGTCCAACCTATAAAAACGGCTTTTTTGCCCGCTTCATTCAGCGTTATGGTGGGGATCATAGAGGAAAGCGTGATCTCGCCGCCGGTAACAGTCGCGTTGCCGGGGATATTAGCGGCCTGCCCCCAACGCTCCGCGTTTGCATGATAAGAGAGTGTATAACTGCTCGCTGCAGGATCATAGGCATAAGTGATGGTCAGGGAGGCTTGGGGGACAGTCTGCCCCTGAACATACCGGATCAGGCCGTGAGATTGATCGGCAAATTCGCTGTCGCCGTTGGTGTAGGAGGGGGTGTACCCTGCGGGAGAGGCCTCCGTGATCTGATAGGCCGTGCCCACAGGCAGGCCGGAGATGGTAGCTGTCTGCCCGGCCTTCAGCTTGAAGGTTCCGCCGTTCCGGATACTATTACCACTGTTGGAATCGATCGTGATGGAATAATCTCCTTCCAGCGGATCCACAGTGCCTACGTCGCTGGAACTGGCGTTGTACAGGCCGAGGGTATAGGTAAATTCCTGATCTGGGTCCGCGTTGGTTATGTCCTCTGTTACCTTGACCGTCAGCGTCCCGGTGGGGGTCGCTTCGGTGCGCAGGCCGTTGTTGCCCAGGTAGACGGTGACCGTGGTATCGTCCACAGTATAGACCGGATGGCGGTAGTGGGCGGCGGTGCTAGTTACATTGTCGGTCTTGGCGGCGGTGCCGTCGGACACACGGCTCAGCTTGGCGGAGCCTGCTTTAATGTATAGGCCGCCGGCGTCTCCATCTGTGTGACCGATGAGCGCCTGGGGGTTAAGCACCAGATGGTAATCGGTGAGCAGGTCGGCCTCAAGTTCGCCCTCGTCCCCTGTGTTTTTCGCTTGATAATACCGGTGTTCATAGAAGAAGGCGGCGCCGCGGCCTGTATGCGCACTCGTGGCGCGCACGATGTTGTAGACTGTGCCATCGATTGACACGCCGCCGCTTGTTGTGATCTCCTCTGGGGATATGACGGAGAGCTGATCCAAATGATCTTTTGCCTGAGCATCCGTCAAAAGATGCTGGTTGCCGCCTGAAACATTGTCCACCAGCACATACAAGGGGGTATCCTCGGTGTAGTGGTAGAAGGCGTTGGAATCGGCGGGGGTAAAGACGGCGGTGGCGGTGCCGTACTGAGTGTCACCGGTGCCGGCGGCATCCCAGGCGTTGCTGTAGAAGCTGGTGGTGCCGTCTTTGGAGTAGGCGATCAGGTAGTCGTTGTCGTTCTGATCGAATGTGACAGCATCATCCCGGTCCACCGAGTAGAACAGGCGGATGGGGTAGGCCTCACGGGTCTGCTGGATGGTGTGGGTGGTCTCACCCAGAGCGTCGGTGGTGCTCTTGGCGGTGACGGTGCGCAGGGGGATCAGGCTGGCCGGGACCTTCCAGGTGAGGATCTGGGTGTCCCCGTCTGTTGTGACGGTCAGCTGCAGATCGGCCAAGTCGGCCTCTCCGTAGATCTCGTTGCCCTCCACGGTGCCGGTAAAGGTGTAGGTAGCACCGTTGTCGTTTGTTGTGGCCTTGAACGCCTGGCCGGCATAGAGCACGGTGGGGGTGCCCACCACCTTCATATAGGTACCCAGTTCATCGGTAAAGGTGATGAAGCCGTTCTTACCACCGGTGCCCTCCGCGCCCTCAGGGGTCTCAGTGGGAGAGGTGGGGGCCTGAGTGGCAATGTCGTTTGCGATCTCATCAAAGATTTTCTTCCAGGCGTCTGCGTTGTCTACGTCCGTTACCTCGTAGTACGCGTCATTGTAGGCGAGGCTGGTGACGGAGGCCGGGAAGCCTGAGAAGGTGACATAGTCAGCGCGGCTCAACCCTTCGCCATATCTCATAATTTCAACGCTGTTGTTCTGCTTGTAGGTGCTGAAATAAGCGTTAAAATCGTTGGCGTGCGGATTGGAGGATAGCTGCTCCTTCGGGTTCAGACAGAGCCGGGCCAGGTCGGGGGCGTCTGCGGTGGCCGGATCTACGCCGATGGTGATAAATGCCCCCTTGTGGGTATAGTGATCGGCGACCAGGTCCTTTACATAGGCGGCAGTCATCATCATGGCGAAAGACTGGGCGTGGCGGGATTCATCACTACCCGCACCATCTCCAAATACATATTTTTCGATATTATTACTGGTATCCGTCGGGGGAGCGGTCACCCGGGTATCGCCGTCCTTCGGTTCGCCCTCAGAGAGCAGGATGATCTGGGGTGCCCGGTCGACCTGGGTCCCGCCCACCCTCACGGTGGTGTCGGCATTGAGCAGCTCCTGTGCGCCCAGATAAATACCGGACTGGGTGTATTTGTCGGTGCCGGAATTCCGCCGATCGATATCAAATGTACTCTCAACGGAATTTGCATTGCTGTTGATCCCGTAAGCGGTTACTCTGCCGCCGGTTCCTGAATTTGGAGCATAATCAAAATAGGCAGTTTGCGTCCCATTCTGATAGTGATCCAGAGGCAGCAGCACAGAGGCGTGGTCGGAATATCCGATCACCGCGACCCGGTTGTTAGGATTTGCGGCCATCAGGGTGCGGATGGCGGACTCTGTCGCGGTCAGCATGGCTTGCGCTTTCGTATCCGGGTCTCCCATTTTCGGAGACATATCCAGAATCAGTACGGTGTCGATGGGGACAGCGGAGGTATCCACGATGGTGGCCGCCGAGCCCAGGCCGGACAGGGCCACCAGAAAGTCGGCGTCAGCATCTTTCTTCACTGTGTTGGCATCCAGTCCATCTACGGGGGTGCCGGGCAATGTAATATCCTCCGTGGACACAGACTTGTCCGTCCAAATGCGTCCGATGTCCTTGGTGGTCAGGTATGCGTTTTCGCCTACGCCGAACAGGTCCTCCCAGTCGGTGTAGGTGGTCTTGTCCGCAGCGACCGGGGCGGGGTCTGGGCCTGTGGCCAGCGCCGCAGTAGGTAGTAGCCCCGTGAGCAGACAGAGCATCATCAGAATTGCTAAGATCCGTTTTTTCACTTCTCATTCCTCCTATTGTGTTTTTGTTCCGGGCCGGGAGTTGGCTGACCGGCCCTGTTTTTTATTCCATCTCCGCCAGCATCCGCCGGTAGCACTCCTGCCGCTCTGGACGGACTTTCCCGGCGCAGACGGGGCAGCCACATTTCTGCGGCCCCGCTCTGGAATAAACGATGGCTTTCCAGATATGCCCGCTGGGACACTCCCACCACGCCGTTTTATGGCTCCCCGCCGTCACCTGCTCCGGGGTGAGGGCGCCGTTGAGAGCGGGGTGCCACTGGGCGGCCACCTCTGGGGCCAGCGTCTTTAGATCGTTGAAGCCGGGCAGGGCCTGATGCCCTGTGCAGTAAGGGCGCCCACTGCCGTGCTGAGTACGGGCAGCCACGGACGCCTGCCACGCATGGCCCAGTGCATCCCGCCACCACACCCGGCGGTTGCTGTACGGGGAGATAGCGTCCGGTGTCAGGCTCCCGTTCTTCTCCATATCCCACTGGGCGGCGATAGCAGGGAACTGACTTTCCAAATCGTTTTCTCCGGCGATTACCAGCTTCCCCGCGCAGACAGGGCAGCCCGCCCCGCCGGAGGTCCGGGAGCTGATCTTTGCCTGCCATACGTGCCCTTTGGTACACAGCCACCAGACCTTGCGGGAGTTTCCGGCTACCACGTTCCGGGGCGTCAGATCACTGTTTTTCGTAGGATGCCACTGCTTCGCCAGCTCCGGGTGGGTGGTGGCAAGATCGTTGTTCCCTTGCAGCAGGACCCGGTCAGCACAGATGGGACAGCCGCAACCGCCCAGCGTGCGGGATTTAACGATGGCCTGCCACTGGTGGCCCTGTTCGCAGACCCACCATGCCTTGAAGTGGCTCCCCACGGTGACGCGCTCCGGTATTATGGGCAGGTTTTTGGTAGGGTGCCATTGTTCCAGCAGGTCCGGCCGCTGGGAGGCCAGATCGTTTTCCCCCGGCCACGCCTGCTTTCCGGCGCAGTAGGGACAGCCGCTGCCCTTGGTACGGGTATAGACCGCCGCCTGCCATTCATGCCCCTTGGGGCACAGCCACCAGATTTTCTGTCTGCTACCGTAGGATACCTGCCTTGGCGTCAACGGCCCGTTTTTGACCGGGTGCCATTGGGTCAGCAGGGCCAGTTCGTTTCGCTCCGCGCAGTAGTCATAGAGAGATATTCGCAAGGCCCATCCCCCCTTCATCACAGAATTCGTATTCCATTTTCTGTTTGCTTATCCACAGTAGACAGATAGGTTCCAAGCGGGAAAAAACGGCTTCCTATTGCCCGAAGGGCAGGTAGAAAGCCGCAGTAAAGCAGGCCACAAAAGCATTCCTTTTTGTGGCTTATATTTTCATGCCAAAATACGGTCGGTTTGCTTGTGCTTTTGGAAATGTTATGGTAAAATGGTTATATAGTATGTAGTTTTATGATTTGAGCGCCCGTATTACTATGTCAGAATACGAATTCTGTGATTATGAAACCAGTCCCAGCCGGTCCAACTGCCGCTGGTGCTCCGCCCCGGAGGTCAGGAGGTAGATGCGGGTAGTCTCGATGCTGCTGTGTCCCAGCACATCCGCCAACTTCACGATGTCCCGGCTGGCCCGGTAAAAGGCTGTGGCGAACAGATGTCGCAGGTTGTGGGGAAAGACCTTGGACGGCTCCACCCCTACATATTTGCACACCCCCTTCATCTCCGCCCAGATCTGCCGGCGGCTGAGGGGCGTCCCGTTTCTGGTGAGAAAGATCTCGCCGGAGGCGATCTTCTGCTGTTTGGCGTACTTCAGCAGCTTGCGACACAGCTTATTAGGGAGAAGGATGGTGCGGATCTTGCCTTTCAGGGCGATCTCCGTCCGCCCCGCTTTGGCGGCTTCCACCGTGATATACCGCACCTCGGATACGCGGATGCCGGTGGCACAGATGGTCTCCATCAGCAGGGCCAGACGCTCCTTGCCCTGAGATTTTGCTGCGGCGGTGAGGGCGTCGTAGTCGCTTCGTGTCAGGTCCCGGCTGTCATCCCGGAACATTCTCCGCTGGAGCTTGAGAAATTTCACCCGGCAGTCCGCAAATCCCAGAAAGTCCAGCAGGCCGTTCAGGGCGGAGAGCATGGCGTTGACGCTGGCGGGGGCGTAGCCCTGCTCCACCAGATAGGCTTTCCACGCCGCTGTTTGCTCCTTGGTGATCTCCCGCCCGCCCAGCCAGCGGGCGAAGCCACGAATGTCCCGGAGATATTTTTCAATGGTCGCCGCGCTTTTTTCCTCCAAGCGGAGGTTGTTTGCATACGCCTGGATATGTTCTGATATTGGCCTATACTTGTTCATAGCAGCCCCTCCTCAATGCTTCTATATGGCTATTTTACAGGTGCAGCAAAGCCCACAGCGGCAGATCCCGCTGTGGGCTTTTACGATCCTGTTCCCCTTGCCGTATGGATAGGTTGCCCATCGGCAGAGGGAAATAATGCACGGGTTAATGATTTGACTTTGAATCGATTTTTACAGCATCTTTGATCCCCTTCTGCTCGTTGTGACCGGCAAGCAAACCATACCGGAAGATGGTCGGAAAGTCGAGAGGAAAATTTGATCTAATACGTAGAAAATCGGATGAACGTGGAGCGGGTTCCCGATTTGCTCTTTCAAAGAAATAAGGTTTGATTAGGAACCCCTATCCTTGTTTATGGCATAGCACACCTTGCAGTGGTTCTGTGATGGAAATATCCTTTACAATCCCTGCAAGCCATAAAATAGTGACGAGGCCGTTGGATTCACCAACAGCCCCGCTTGTTGACAACATAACCAGCCACAGACGGCGCTGGAGCACTTGGAAATCACGCAGTCAAAGATGGCTTGAAAGGAGATGGAATCGAGAGGATAAGGCTAAAAACAAGCGGAAATTACACAAAAAAGTTTTCTCAGTTCTTTAATTTAGCATGCCAAAATTTGATTGCAATATCCCCTGTTTGGGAAGGCCCCTCTATTGTTTAATTGCCCTGCAAATTTTGATCTGGGATCTGGTTTTCGTTGCAAAAGAGTTGTTATTCTCTAACCGGATGGATGACGAGAGAAGCCGGAAAGGGAACCCCCGGCCTCCATTCATAGGAAGCCGGGGGTTGCGAAGTCGATATTTACTGGGTGCGGGTAAAATCAGGACAAAAAAATACTTCAAAAGCAGAAAAAGAGGATTGACAAAAGCTATGGTGCAGAGTATAGACATCTCTATCGTTCTGCGCGGCAGGTGCATTGCTCGAAAGGATGACAGCATCAATAAAGCATCAGAAATGTAAAGGACGAACTATTGCGAGTTGGCTAGTGTCTGGGACAGTAAGGAAGCTTTAAGCGTGCAGACTTCCACAGCCACTCCAAAACCACGTGCCGCGGGTTCGAATCCTTCTGCTTTTGATGTTGTACGCCACTTCTGCCGCACAGTTCAGGGGGAAACCTTGCTGTCAAAAAAGCCCCGGATTAGCTGTGCCCGGAGTTCCTGCTTTGCCAGTTCCCGCTCGTAGTGCCGTGCAAACTCTGAAGTCTTGGCATCCAGTGTCACATCTCCGTTAAACCGGGCCTCCACGGACAGCTTGATGCCGTAGGCCACCATTGCCCACCCGATGCCGCGATACCTGGGGACAGCGGTGCAGGTCGGACTGCTCTCGTCTGCCCCTCCATATAGATGATATGGACTGCCAAGACGTCCTCCTAGACCTCATAAGCGCCCAGGGCCACTAGTTCGCCCTCCCCAGTCTTGTGCGCATACACCGTAAGCTAGCTTGTCACGATATACTCGCTTGTCCAATCGGTCTGTCATTGGGACTTCACCGTGGTCTCCAGGTCCTGTCTGGCAACCCTGGACATCATGACCGGTACCTTCACAAGATCCCCATTCCAAACATGAAGCGCAAACCGTGCCATACCATCACTGTCCTTGTACATCTCTTGTGTTGAGTAATACCATACGGAATCTGAAAATAAAAGGTCTTTCCACAATTTATTTCATCATCCAGCGCCGCCACGAGTTCAAGAAGTTCGGCCGCGACTGAACCCGCCTCGTCATTCTCCTCGCATGTGCACATTCTTACCCCTTTCCGGTCCAGCTTTTTGCCTGCACGGCCCTTCTAAATGGTCCCCCACAGGATATCTCTGGAATATCCAAATCCCGTGCACAGCCGCCAGTAACAATGCGTTTGTTGGCTGGGGCCTGGGGTGCCGTCTGGCTGAGTGGTCGCGAGTCAGAGGCCGGCGGTACCCTCTGCCCCATATCCGTGCGATCGTCCCGGCTTGCGTGAGTTCGTGAAATCTGTTAAACCGTCTTTTACCTCTGGCGAGTTTGCTGGCACGGCCGCCTGCCGCCGTGCTCGCCGAATTGTCGGCGGTGCTGTATCCCGTCTACCGCCTCACCCGCCGCGGCGGCTGCCGCACGCTGGGGAGCCGGCGGGAACGTCCTGATTCGATTATGTGCCGGGAGGGCCGTCCGCTTCTTGGAAAGTGGACGGTCCTCCCGGTTTATGATCCTTCTGTTTTTTGCCTATTTCCAGGCGCTTCTTAAAAAATCCATGCTGAGGAACGGACAATGGTCACAAGACCGCCCGACATGCTACCTCTAAGCCCTGGCTGTATTCCAGCGCCCGTTTAGCACAGCGGACACCGTCATCCAACGCCAAACACTCCATGGTCACCCATCCGTCATATCCCGTTTTCAGCAGTGCTTTTGTGCAGGAAAGGAAATCGATGTTTCCGCCGCCGGGATAAAAGCGATTGCCATCCGAGTAATGGACATAGCGGATCAGGTCCTTGTTCCGCAAAATCGCCTCATACATATCTCCGTCGTGGATGCGCATATGGTGGGTGTCGATCATCAGCCAAAACCGGCTGGAGTCCATCTTCCGCACAAAGGCCGCGCCCTCGTCCAGACTGTTGATATAATTGATGACGTAGAGATTGATGGGTTCAAACACCACATCCACGCCCCGGTGCTCTGCCTCCACCTGGACCTTCTGCAAGTTTTTGATTAGACGCGCCTCCAACTCATCATAGCGGGAAAAGTCATCAATAACGCCCCGCATGGAGCCAAAGAGCACCATGCCGCCCACTTCTGCCGCCAGATGCACGTACTCGATCAGCCGGTCCACCGCTTTTCTCTGAATGTCGGGATCATCGGAGATCATGCTCAATCCATTTCCAAAATACTCCATGCCGGTGGTAATGGCAGGGATTTCCAAGTGATATGTCTTCATCAGTTCCAGAAGTGCTTTCACATTCCGGGTGGCCGGGTCCTTGATCTGCAGCTCCACGCCGTCATAGCCGCAGTCCGCCGCCGCCCGGAAGCACTTGCCGAAGGTGCCATGGAGCATGACGGGCGTATTCACGCCCACGGGTTCATCTGTAATGCTGATGGCATATTTCAACCTGTCCACTGCAAGTCCTCCTCACTCTTGTCCCAAATAGCTCTTCTGGATCTCACCATTGCTACGCAGTTCCTCTGCGGAGCCCTCCAGCACGATGCTGCCGGTCTCCATGACATAGCCCCGGTGGGCGATCTGGAGGGCGGCGTTGGAGTTCTGTTCCACCAGCAAGATGGTCATACCATCCTGGTTGATCTTTTGGATCGTCTGGAAGATATCGCTGATCACCCGCGGGGCTAGACCCAGAGAGGGCTCGTCCATCATCAGAAGCTGCGGATGCTGCATCAGCGCCCGTCCCACGGCCAGCATCTGCTGCTCGCCGCCGGACAGCGTGCCCGCCAGTTGCCTTTCCCGCTCTTTCAGCCGTGGGAACAGGCTGTATACGTATTCCAGATCCCGCTGGCTCTCTTTTGCGGCGGGCCGCAAGAACGCTCCCATCATCAGATTCTCCGCCACGCTCAGCTGTGCAAACACGTGACGCCCCTCCAGGCACTGGGCAATCCCCTGCTTGGAGATCTGATGGCTCTTCATCTTCTCGATGTTCTGCCCCATGAAGCGGATCTCACCGGAACCGCCCTTGCCCAGCAGTCCAGAGATGGAGCGGAGGGTCGTAGTTTTTCCAGCGCCGTTGCCGCCGATGAGGGAGACGATCTCCCCCTTGTCCACGTGCAGGGAAATGCCCTTAATGGCGTGGATCTGTCCGTAATAAAAGTGGTAGTCCACCAGTTCCAGCATTTTTTCAGGCATTAATTCCACCTCCCAGATAAGCCGCGATGACTTCGGGGTTATTTTGTATTGCCTCCGGTTCATCCAAGGCGATCATCTTGCCGAAGTTCAGCACCGCAATCCGGTCCGTGACCCGCATCACCAGCTTCATATCATGCTCCACCAGCAGGATGGTGATCCCCGCGTCCCGGATCTTCCGGATCATTTCCGTCAGTTCCACCTTCTCGGTGGAATTCATACCGGCGGCCGGCTCGTCCAGCAGTAGAAGCTGCGGTTCACTGGCCATCGCCCGGGCGATCTCCAGGCGCCTCTGCTCTCCGTAGGAGAGATTCTTGGCCAGCAGGTCCGCTTTTTTCTCCAAGCCCATGAACGTCAGCAGCTCCATACATTTTTCATGGATGGCCGCCTCCTCTTTCTTCTGGGCGGGCGTGCGGAAGATTGCCGCCGTCAGGCCGCTTTTGGATTTGATATGGCGGCCGCTTTTGACATTTTCCAGAACCGTCAGGTTGCTGAACAGATTGATATTCTGATAGGTCCGAGCGATCCCCGCCTGGGCGATCTGATACGGCTCCATCTTTCCTAGCTCCCTGCCGTTGAAAGTGATCGAGCCAGAACTCAGCTTATGTACGCCGCTGACTAGATTGAATAGCGTCGTTTTTCCCGCGCCGTTAGGGCCGATGACGCCAAAGATCTGCCCCTTTTCCACCGTGAAGCCCACGTGGTCCACAGCCGTCAGTCCGCCGAAGCGGATGGTCGCCTCATGCAGCGTCAGCATGGTTCCCCCCCTTTCTTCGGTGTAGCAGTTCCCGGATAATGTCGATGATGCCGGAGATGCCCCGGGGCAGGAACAATAGTACCACCAGAATGAAGGCACCGTACACCAGCATCCGGTAGCTGCCCAGCACCTGCAGGCTTTCGTTGAGGACGGAGATCACCGCCGCACCGATCAGGGGCCCGGCGAAATTGCCCATCCCGCCGAAGAGCAGCATGGTCATGAACATGACTGACTGGGAGGTATTGAAGGTCTCCGGGCTGATAAAGCCCACGAAATGCGCGTACATGGCGCCGGCAAACCCCGTAAACACAGCGCTAATGGCAAAAGCCATTACCTTGTACTTCTGAACATTGATGCCGATGCCACCCGCCGCCACCGGATTCTCCCGGATAGCCAGGAACGCACGCCCCACCCGGGAGTTTATGATCCGCTGCTTGATGACCAGGAACAGCGCCACCATCAAGATCATGAAGATAAGAAACCGGAAGTTGTTGTCCAGTTCAAAGCCGAAAATGCTGATATCCGGGATCCGGCTGACACCAGCCATGGCGTTAGTAAACTCCGCCCGGGACAGCACGATGTAGACTAACTGACCCACAGAGATGGTCAGCAGTGCCAGAAAGTGGTGAATCAGCTTAGAAGCCGGCAACGCCACAACGATGCCCAGGATCAAAGAGACCACACAGGCCGCCGGGATGGTCAGCCAGACAGAGAGCCCCAGCTTGGTGGTCATCAGCGCCGTCGTGTAAGCCCCTGCGGCATAGAACGCCGCGTGCCCCAGAGAGATCTGTCCAGAGTAACCGAATAGGACATCCAGGCCGGACACGGAGATCATATACATACACACGAAATTCAGTAGGGTCAGTATGTACTGCTGGTTTCTCAGGGCCATCAGCGCCGCGGCTAGCAGGACCAGGCAGACCACGGCCGTCAGGATTTTTTTCTTTTGGGTTTGCTGCATAGAAGTGCATCCTCCTCTTCTCAAAAGTCGCCCCGCCGGATCAGTCAGAGTCATAGACCTTTGCCTTGAAGAGTCCCCTCGGCAGGAAGATCATGACAATGATCAGCAGGAAGAAGGAGACAAAGTCCTTGTAGGTCGTTGTGAGATAGCCTGCCACAAAGGTCTCGATGAATCCTAGCAGCAGCGAGCCCACGATGGCGCCGTACATATTGCCGTAGCCGCCGATGACCGCGCCAGCAAAGCCCTTGTTGCCGATGATGTCGCCCATAGTGGTGCTGACGCCGTAGACCGGCCCCATCAGCGCCCCGATGCCGCCGGCCAGCGCCGCGGCAATGGCCCAGGTGAGTCCCGTCGTCCTGCTGACGTTGATGCCTAGTGAGCTGGCGGCCAGGGGATCCATGGCGGCCGCCCGCATGGAGATGCCGAAGCGGGACTTAGTCATAAACAAGTGTAGCAGGATCATGGCTGCAAAGCCCACCACCATCACCAGAATGGACTCCGGCTGCACATGGGCGCCGAAGATCTCCACAGTGGTGGTAGAGAAGATGGACGGCATCTGCTGGGTCTGGCTGCCCCAGATCGCCTGAGCCAGATTGGGCAGGATAATGGAGACGCCGATGGTGGAGAGCACGATGTAAATGGACGTAGCACCCTTGTTCAACAGGAGCCGGATCAGGAATTTCTCCAGAGCCAGCCCCAGGAGGAACATGATCACCACGGTCAGCAAAAATGCCACTATGAAGGGCATCCCCATATTCTTATAAAATTGTAGGCCCAGAAACGCCCCCAACATCAGGAGTTGTCCCTGTGTAAAGGTCATCAGGCCGGATGCGGAATAAATCAGGCTGTAGCCCAGAGCCAGCATTCCATAGACGCTGCCGATCATCAGAGAGCCGATAATCAAGTTCACAATCATGTATCGTGAGTCCTCCTTTTTCCGTGATTGCGGAAAAGAGCGCCCGCCGCGTACACGCTTCCCATACGGCGGCGAGCGCACCCTGTTCACCTCTTATTGATTGTTAAGATCTGCTAGGAATGTCTCAAAGGGCACGTTTTTGCCGTCCACAATGGCGTACAGGTTACAGCCCTCCAAGCCGTCGCCGCTGCCGTCGGAGTAATCAAACTTTCCGCCAATGCCGGTATAGTCCACATTCAGCAGAGCTTCCCGCAGATCAGGTCCCTCCATGGACTCAGCCGTCTCAAAAACCTTAGCCAGCAGCATCATGGAGTCATAGCCGCGGTAGGCGGTATCGGAGACAGGCATCTCGCCGTACTCCTCCACGAACGCCTCCAGGAAGGCCTTCTCCTCCTCGGTGGCTGCGTCCTCGATGGCATCGGGGATCACATAGCCGCAGGCAAACAGCACGCCATTGGCGGCATCGCTGGCCACTTCCCGCACATCGGTGGCGGCAAAGGTCTCGGAGCCGTAGATGTAGCCCTCATAACCCAGCTGCCGGAGCTGCTTGCACTCAATACCGTAATCCTCTGTGGCGCCGTACAGCAGGATGCCGTCCAGGTCCGCGTTTAAAAGGCGTGTGATCTGACCGGTAAAGTCGGTATCGCCGGCCATATAGTCGGTCTCCAGAACGATTTCAATATCTGTATCCGCCAGTTGCTCTTTGACTTCTGCCCATCCGGTGGTGGCGTACTCTGTAGAGCTGACCATGGTTCCAAGGCGGGTGACGCCCATCCTGGTCATCAGCTCCACAATGCCCGTGTTGAAAGAGGCGGCGTTCTGGGTGCCGCGGAAGACATACTCATAGCCAGCGTTGGTCCAAGTGGGACTGGTGCCGCAGCCAATCTCCAAGACTTGGGCCTGCTCCACGATATCCGCCGTGGCCAGAATGTTGGCGCTGCTCATAGAGCCTATGATGGCGTCCACATTGTCGGTCTGGGTCAGGCGGGTAACCACCTTTACTGCGGTTTCAGCGTTGAATTGGTCATCATAAGCAATGACGCTGAACTGCTTGCCGTTGACGCCGCCGGCCTCGTTCAGCTGCTTGACCGCCAGGTCCACGCCCATCTGCTCCTGGGTGCCCACCAAAGCGGAGGTACCCGTCAGCGGGGTGTACAGGCCGATCTTGATCACGTCGCTCTCCTCGGCCGCGCTGCTGTCACCACCCGTGTCTGCGGTGCCGCTGTCACCGGAAGAGCCGCTGCATCCCACCAGGGAGAATACCAGTATCAGTGCCAGAAGCATAGATAGCATTTTTTTCATGTGAGTTCCTCCTTTTTCATCATCTTCTTTTCCTTGTATCGTTCCGGCAATATTATTTTACTAATATTGCACAACTGTTTATACGTCTATCTTTCTTTTTTTCGTCATTTTTTTCGTTTTTTTCTTCACAATTTGTTGTTTGATTTTGTTAAATTTTTAGCTTTTTATGAAAATCGTAGCTTTTCGCTCTGGATTTTCTCTTTCTCTATTTACCGTAAAACGTTGCTTTTTTATAATAGACGTCAGAGCCATTTTGCTTCGAAAGGAGAGTTGAAAATGAATGTGCGGAAAAAATTCCCAGCAATTTTTCAATATCTACCGCGGTTCACCTCCAGCCTGGCGTCGCAACTGACTGTTATCATTCTCCTGATCTCCTTCCCTACGCTGGTCTTTACACTCTTCACGCTGCGGCAGCAAAGCGCCATGACCCGGGAAGAGCTGGTCGACGGCAGCTTTGACTCCACGGTCCAGATTGCCAATCAGATCAATTCCGAGCTGAAAAGCTATGCCGCCATCTCCAACCTTTTCTATCTGGATGATTCGCTGAACGCCGCGCTTCTGGATTATCGGGACGGCCGGATCACCGCCACCCAGGTCCGACCCCTAATCTATGACATCTCAAACCACTACAACACCGGTATGTCCGGCCGTTCCTTCTCCGTACTTGTAGTGGCTGAGGACGGCACCTCCTTCGGCAATGCGCTGTTCGGCTCCCAAAATTTTCATTTGAACCTTTCCCAGCGAGACTGGTACAGCACGCTGTTCGCCACGACACAGACCCGTCAGCTGTGGGTAAAGGACTCCTATTTGGATTCGCTGTTCTCCACCAACGGATATCCCAACATCTATCTGGTCCGCAAGCTCCATGACCGGCAGGACTGGTCCGATGCAGGGACATTGATCCTCATGATCTCCGAGCTAGAGATCGAACGGATCTATAGCAACTATGTCAGTAATCAGCAGAGCTTGTTTATTCTAGGACGGGATATGCAGATCGTCTCCAGCATCGACAATCTGCAGGTCCGCTCCTTCCCGGAGGATGTTCAGCCTCAGCTGCTGTCCTACTCCGGGTCGTTCTGCCCAGCTGGGCTGGAGCAGGTAGGACTCATCACCTACTATACCATCGGCTCCCCCCAGTGGAAGCTGGTGTACTGCCATGACACCGCCAGCATTCTCCATCCCTTTGAAAGCAGACATTTCCAATACTTGGTGCTGATGGCGGTGTGTCTGGTGGTCAGCGTGATCCTGACGACGCTGGTGGTCCGGCATTATATCTCTCCCATCAAAACTCTTCGGGAGCAGATGGATGAGGTGCAGAAGGGAAATTTGGACTCCCATCTGCCTATCACGGCCAACAATGAGATCGGACAGTTGACTGCTCACTTTAATCTGATGCAGGACAGCATCAATCTTTTGATGCAGCGGCTGGTGGAGGAGAGTGAAGCCAAGCGGAGCGCAGAGATCAAGGCCCTGCAGAGCCAAATTAACCCCCATTTTCTCTACAATACCCTGGCCTCTCTGCGCTTCATGATCTTCTCCGGAGACAAGGAACGGGCAGATAACATCGTGGTCTCCCTAATCCACCTGATGAAAAATGCCCTCTCCAACTCCCAGCGTTTCGTCACCATCGACATGGAGCTGCGGTTGCTGGATGACTATATTCGGATCCAGCAGTACACCTTTGCACATCCCTTTGCCGTGGAGATCGACGTGACGGCAGAAGTCCGCAGATGCTACACCATCAAACTGCTCCTCCAGCCCATTGTGGAAAATGCGATTTTTCATGGACTAAAGCCAAAGGCCGCAAACTGCCTGCTTCAAATCACGGGCCGGTGCGGCGAGGATTGTGTGGACCTGTACATCCGTGACAACGGCGTTGGGTTTGACCCGGGGCAGACCGCACCCAAAACCTCGCCCATCTCCACCGGCATCGGACTTTCCAATGTCAACGAACGCATCCAGCTCTATTTCGGCAAACACTATGGGGCCTATATCACCAGTGTTCCGGGCACCGGCACGGAGGTCCATATCCATCTCCCGAAATTGAAAGAGGAGGAAGATTGCAAGCCCTATGAAGATTCTGATCGTTGAGGACGACACCATGCTGCGGAACTGGCTGTCCATGCTGCTCTCCAGCCTCTCGGACTACCAGCTTCAGATCTATGAGGCCAGCGACGGCCTGGAGGCCCTGGAGGTATGCCAGAAGATGCCTGTGGAACTGGTCATCACAGACATCAAGATGCCCCGGATGGACGGTCTACATCTGATCCAGAAGCTGAAGGAATCGGATCCGGAGATCCGGACTGCCGTGCTCAGCTCCTATGATGATTTCTCCTTTGTCAAGGTGGCCCTGCAGTATGGTGCACTAGACTATATCCTAAAGGCGGAGATGACCGTCAAGGACCTGTCCCAGCTGCTGGACAAGGTGCAAAACGACTTTCAGGTAGAGCACAGCCTGGCCAAGGGAATCTTTCCGGATTTCCGCACCATCTCCGGGGCACAGAAGGCCGTCACGGATTTTCTGGCTGGGCAGCTCTCTCAGAACGCATTGCTGGAAATGCTGAACCTTCCTGCCGATGCGCCGACCACGGCGCTCCTCTTTCTGCACCTACAGGACAAATCTGATGGGGATGTTCCTATTTTTGAAGCCGCAGATATCTGCACCAAGACCCTCTTTTCTGAGAATCTGCATGGTATGGCCATCCCTTACCGAGCGGAGAACTGTCTGCTGTTCTACGGTTGCTCTGACTCTGTCACGGAGTTTCAGCAGATGGAGGCCATCAAGCTCATCAGCCTTATTGAAAATAATTTTCAAAAGTATTTGGACCTTCCCATCCGATTTCACTTCTATCAGTTCTGCCGCCAGGAGGAAGACCTGCGGAAGTGTCTGGATGAGGTTGGAAAGGCTGGCCACCGCTATCAATATTACGGAGCCAATGTGGAATGCGCGGATTCCATGCCCAGCTTCACCCTGTGGAAGGGCAAAATTCAGCGTTTCTTGGAGGCCAATCATCCTCAGGAGGCGGCCTCTGACCTGAAGAACTTTCTCAGCGAGGCACACTGGCTCCACCTGTCCCCGGACATCCTGCGGGCGCATCTGCTGGTCCTGATGAATCTGTTCACCTCGTTTCACGGGCAGAGTCAGGAACAAGGGATCGGGAGCCAACCGGAAGGCCTGCACCCCCTTCTGGTAGATGTCACCCATGCCGAAACCAAAGAGAGCTTGGAGCGAGGCATCAACACCTTTTTGAAGACGTTTTTGCTGACGCTGAACCAGCGGAAGCTGGACTTGTCCCCCGCTATCCGTAGCGCCCTGGCCTATGTGGATGAGCACTATGCTGAAAAAATCTCCCTGGACGGCGTGGTTGAGCATATTTTCATAAATCGCTCTTACTTCTGCCAGCTCTTTAAAAAGGAAGTAGGGCTGACCTTTGGTAACTATGTGGAACATATCCGCATCGAAAATGCCAAGCGTCTGCTGGCCTCCACCAACCTCCCCATCCTGAATGTGGCGGAACAAACCGGATTCAACAATCAGGCCTACTTTACCAAGGTCTTCAAAAAGGCCACCGACATCAGTCCGCTCCAGTACCGGAGGATTCACTTCCAGAAATCTGATAAAAAAGAACTGTGAGAAAAGAGAACCCCCACAAGAGCAAGCATCCCGTCGGGCAATCCGCCGGCTACATTTCCGGGCAAAAGTTTAGTCCCACTTTACGGCCGGAGGCCGAAAGGCAGAGAGAAGGAAACCGTCCCTGTCCGCTGTCGGAATCCAATGCTATGTCAGAGAACAAAACGGCCAGGAATCGGCCCAGGAATTACGCCGCAATGAAACAATAGAAAGACTTCCCTAAGCGACAGAGGCGGTGCTCCCGTATCAGGAGCTTATACATCGAACCAAAGAAAGGCTCATCCCAACAGCGGAGATCAAGAGGGTAATACTTACCAGATGCATCCCCCCACAGAAAAACACCGCCTGTTTTCCCCTGTGAACCGCTGTGCCCCCCCCCGGCAGGGGAGAGTCGCATCCGTCGTCCCCCTGACTACTTTTGGAACGCGGAAAATGCCCTGTCAAAGGGATAGCCATAAAGGGGACAAAGCATTCCTCACCACCAGATGGAGAGGAAGGACTCCATCTGATGGTGGGGAATTATGATAACAAAACGAAACATATCAAATTGAAGGGCCTCAGTACCCATGGCTTAATAGAAGAGTCCTTTCCGGCGCAGTAGCTTTACAAATTTGTACATAGCATCTCCATCAATAGCAACGTTGAATCGGAAGTTTTTTCTCCACTTTTGAGAATTGCCGCCTGTACTGGTGCGGTGTCCGTATTGGGATGGTGATGGTAAACGGTATCGCCATCTTCGCCGCAGACCTCAAATTCGTATACCCCCATCTGACTATATGTGAAAGCTAAACCAGTCTCCTGGCGCAATGCTGTTCACAATTACGCAGTCCAGGTCGATGACCACATCGCAAAAGCCATCCACTGTAATGACTGGGAGTTGAAAATAATCTATGCGATGTATTCCATCCGCTGACTTGCGATGATGACCTCTGTAATGGGCAAGCTAGGGATCAAATATACGGTGCTGCAACTCCAGGAGCATTTGAAAAGATTTCATTTCCAATGGATGATAGATTTTTCTGAACCACTGGGCCAAAGCATCAGTGCCTTTTGCGTCGACGATCAAGACCTCTCCTTGTATAACTGAGTATAACTGATGCCATTATACGACAGATAAGTCTGGCGTGTAATGGCGGTGTAAGCGTCAACTGATTTACCGGAACAGCCAATTTTTAGAGATGCTTTGTGGGGGACGAAAAGGAACGCAGGATAAACGCCGGGGTCGCTGGTGACACCTCCGGCCGGTCACAACTGCCCGCAATGCAAGTAGTTACAGCGGTTCCAAGTGTGTCAAAAGTGGGGTCAAAAACAGTCGACGGGGATCACGTTTGCGGTCATTATCCCCAAAATGCTCCTCCCACAAGAAGAAAATAGGGGGCACGCCCCGGACGGGATCAGTTTATGGGCAGAAAAGAGAAATTTGCCTTCTACCTCTCCCCGGAGAAGAAGGCCATCATGGAGCAGAGATGCCAGGAAGACCGGAGCCGAAGCATCACCGCTTTCATCGAGCGGGTGGAACAGGGTGATCTCCGCGTACAGTATCTGATGGGCCAGCTCTATCGGGGTGGTCCACTGCTGATTCTAGATAGCCGGAAGGCAAAGCACTGGCTTACCCTGGCAGCAAAGCTGGGATTATCGGAGGCCCAGTACGCTCTGGGAAAACTGCTTTTCTCTGACGATCTCGAAGTCCGCGATCCGGATGAAGGAATCCACTGGTTGAAGCAGGCAACGGAGAATAGGAGCCGCTTGGCCGCTTACCGGCTAGGCAAGGAATATCTCAGTGGAGGAGTGCGGTGGATTAGTTCACACAATCGGCAGAGACGGGCAATCAGCATGCTCAGTATATGCTGGGCATGCTGTATCTGACGGGGCTGAGAGTGCCCCGTGACCAGGCCCAGGCGATGATGTGGTTCAGTCGCTCCGTTGCCCAGTGCAACCAGTACGTACAGTTCTCCATCGAACACCAGAACACCCTCCGCCTGGTACCCGTGATGCTGACAGTCACCCGCCTGCCATACCACACGAGCCGGTTCTTTAAGGCTCACTCTCTGCCTCGATCCAGCACCGACCTGCACATCGACCGGAAGCGACGGCAGAAGCTTCAGGCGAAGCGCATCGCCTTAGACCACAAGGCGGACGATCATGAGGAAGAGCAGAACCAGGGCGGTATGGTCATCGGTAGAATGTGATCCCCCCTTCAGGAGTTGCGGCGCATAAAACAATAGGAGCCCTTCCCAAATAGAAGCATTGTACTAATAGTCTTAATTCAAGGTGGCTATTCATCTGCGGTTGTGGTATTGTATGTCGCTGAGAAAGGGCGGCCGTAATATGCAGTGAAAATTATTGGCAAGCGGAAATATCTTCAAACGATCAGACGGCCGCTGGAACGGCGTGGTCTGGTACTCGGACGAGCAGGGAGCGAAAAAGCGAAAGTCCTTTTGCGGCACCATGAAGCAGGAGGTCAAGGAGAAGATCACCGAATACCTCGCTGACTTCGACCGCCAGCTAACAGCCTCAGATGAGTCCAGGGCAAGACTGGAGGAGAGCATGGGGCGGTGGCTCCGGGTATTCAAATTCCCCTCCGTGGAGCGTGGCACCTACGACCGGCTGGAGTGCACCGCCACCCACCAGATCTACCCGGTCCTCGGCAGTAAGGTGGTAGGAGACATCACCTCTGCAGATATCAAGGCCCTGCTGAACCACTGGATGAATGAGGGCTACGCCTACACCACGGTCAAGAAGGTCTACAACATCCTCACCGACTACTTCCGCTACCTGACCCAGCAGGAATACATTCCGAAGAATCCAATAGCCGCAGCTCCCATGATTAAGAAGTCAGACTTCATGGCCAGCCAGGGCAGAGAGGAGCTGCCAACCTTCGAAACTGTGACCATCTTCACCCCAGAGGAGATCGCAAAGTTCAAGGCGGAGGCTGTCAGGGCCTGGGAAAACGGGGCGCTCATCTATCAGCAGGCGGCCGCCTATACGCTGATGCTGAACACCGGACTCCGGACCGGAGAGGCGCTGGGCCTGCTGAACAGCGACATTGATCTGGAGAACCGCGTCCTCCACCTCCAGAGGGGCGTGAAGGAGATCTCCCGGCGGGAGGGGAGCAAATCCACCAGCGGCAGAGAGGTAAAGGTCGGCAAACTGAAAACGGCCTCCAGCAAGCGGGATGTGCCCCTCAATCAGGCAGTGGTGGATGCTATTCTGGATCTGAGAGCGGAGCGGTACTTCGGAGAGGACAGCCCTCTCATCTCGGATGAACACGGAGGTTATACCCGGCCAGTCAATTTCCGGAAGCGGTACTACCGCATCCTCGAGGCGGCTGGACTGAAGCAGCGGGGACTCCATACCCTCCGCCACACCTTCGCTACCAATCTGGTCAACGGAGTCAAACAGCCGGATGGAACCATCCGCTCCCTCTCTCCCCGGCAGGTGGCCGACCTCCTCGGCCACTCCACCTCGGAGATCACAGAACTCTACTACGTGAAAAAGGACACGGCCCGGCTGGCCGGGATTACCGCCGGGTTCGAGCTCTGAGGCACATTACCAAACCACAAAAATCGCTCCCCTGGTCAGTTCGAAGCCGGCCAGGGGAGCAAAAATTTTGATGCTGAAATGATGCTGCAGCAGACGGAAACAAGGAAAACGGATGGCGCCGAATGCTACGTTTGGAGCATCATTTGGGCATCACCCGCGGTCCGTTAAAAACCATTCTTTCGAAAAAATAACAAAAACCCCTGATTTCTCAGGGTTTTCTGGAAAAATCAATGGCAGGGGCAGAAGGATTCGAACCCTCGGCACGCGGTTTTGGAGTGGCTGTGGGGAACGACTTCCTATACAATGTTCCCTTACTGTCCCAAACACTTACCACTCCATAGCGGTTCGCTCTTCACAATTTTGATGCTTTATTGATGCTGTCATCCTTTGGAGCAATGTACTTGCCGCACAGGACAGTATATATTCTACTGTTGCGCCGTAGCTTTTGTCAATTCTCTTTTTCAATTTTAGAGATATTTTTTAATATCTCGTTTTTCTTATGTCTGGAGGATATAAGACGTTACAACCAGCATAACCACCTCTGCTGTGGGTCTGGGACTCGCACTTTTCCGGAGCATTATCTGTCGTTTTCAAAACCACCCAGCGGCGCCAACTACTACATCGATGAGGAGTACGATCCGGGCTGGCGGGCCTGTGTGGTCTACCGGAAGAACACCTATTTTTCTGATGCCTGCAGACAGTGCGTTAAGGCGCTGACTAAGATATTTAGTGATTTTGTGCCCTCGATAGATCTGGAGGCCTCGACAAAGAAAATGGGAAACTGATAGTGAGCTTCGCCGGGGGGTTCAGACCGGGTGTGCCAGAGAGCTGGATAATTTGCAAGTGGGGAAAGATGTGCCCGATTCTGAAAAAGCTTCTATGACATAGGCACTATGCCTGGTGCATAGCCCGATTTGACTGTGCAGGAAAATGCCTGTCATATATCTGTGAACAGGTCCAGTAAAACCGGACAATAGACAGAAGGCCCCCTAATGTAGGAAAATAGAACTACATTAGGGGGTCTTAGTATGTCGGGGAAAAAAGATGAAAAAGTATTCGTTGGGGATACGGGAAGAAGTGGTGTCACGAATTCGTGCAGGAGAAAGCCAGCGTGCTTTGTGCCAGGAGTATGGGATCAGTCGGCGGGCCATTCAGTGCTGGCAAAAGGAAGCTGCCCTTCCAAAGACACGAGGACGTAAATCTGCAAAAACGTTGGCGGAGTATAAGTATGAGAACAAACAGTTAAAAATGGAAAATGAACTGCTGTGGGATTTTCTGCGCTCCACAGGAAGGAAGTGAGGCCAAGGGTAAAATACACAGTGATCTGCCGGCACAAGAACGAATATCCGGTATCCGTTATGTGTCGCTTCTTTCAGGTATCCCGCAGCGGATACTATGATTTCGTCCATCGCCTGGGCAGGCCGGAGAAAGATGCAGCCCTTGCAGAAATCATTGCAGAACAGCGAGAGCACAGCTTTCGTACATATGGCTACCGCAGGATGTGGCTGGTGCTGAAAAAGCGAGGCACCCACCGTAATCCCAAGACCATCCTGCGTATCATGGAGAAATACGGATTGCTTGCAGAGATTCGGCGGCGCAGAAAATGGGGCAATCTGGGGCAGCAGGCACATCAATACGAAAACTTGCTGGACCGCCGCTTTCATGCGGATAGGCCCAACAGCAAATGGGTAACGGACATCTCCTACATCCACACCAGGCAGGGCATGCTGTACCTATCCATGATCCGGGACCTCTATGATAACAGCATTGCGGCTTAGAAAACAGGAACGGCACAGACGGTGAATCTGGTGCTGGACACCATTCGTCTGGCCATGAAACGAGAAGAAAAGAAGGTCGCCGCAGAGTTGCAGCTCCACAGCGACCAGGGTGCTCAATACGCCTCTCAAGCATATTTTGAGCTAACTCAAACATACGGCATTACACCGTCCATGTCAAGATGTGGCAACCCTTATGACCATGCGATGGCGGAGAATTTCTTTTCCATCCTCAAGACTGACTGTATTTACCGCCATAAACCAGCCTCATTTCGCGAGGCCAATGAGATGATTGATCGCTACATCGATTTTTACAACCATGAGCGCATTCAGATAAAAACTGGAGTGGCGCCGCTCACACTGCGCCACTCCGCTTAAAACTTCATATTTCACTACATTGAGGCCTTTTTGTGCTGTCCGCACAAGATTGGGCAGTTCATCTGCCCTTATAGGCCTCTTTACCAGCAAAATAAGAATTTACTATGAAAATGATGCAAAGCGGTCTTCTTCTACAGAAGAGGACCGCTTTGCCCATGCCGTGCCGTTTGGAAATAAAAAAGGAAAACGGTGTGCAAAAATGCAATGGCCGGTCGGCAAAAAGAGTATTGGATTTTAAAAACTTTCTATAGTACCCTCAGAGCAGAAAAAGTGGAGGTGAAGAATGATGGAGAATCAGGAGTCCCTTTCGCAAAGGATTGCGAAGTTTGCCCTGTCACTTCAGCTGGCGGACGTGCCGGAGGAAGTTGTGGAATATGGAACGCTACTGCTTACGGATACGTTCGGCGTGGCTATGAGCTGCCAGAACATGGAGCACGCCGCCGCAGTCAAGCGGGCGGTGGAGGCTATGGGAAGTGCGCCGCAGGCCACTTTGTGGGGAACCAATGAGAAGGCGTCCCTGCCTGACGCGGCGCTGTACAATGCATCCCTCATCCACGGGGCGGATTATGATGATACCCATGTGGCCGGAATCGTGCACCCCAGCGCGGCGGTGGTCTCCACGGCCGTAACGGTGGGGGAATATACCCATTCCACAGGTGAGGAGATCCTAGCAGCCATTGTTGCCGGGTGGGAGGTCATCACCCGTCTTGGAATCGCGGCAAAGGGCCGCTTCCACGACCGGGGATTCCATGGTACCGGTGTGGTTGCCGCATACGTTGCTGCCTGTGTGGCGGCAAAGCTGATGGGAGACAGTGAGACGGTGCTGACCAACGCGTTGGGTATCTGCGGCAGCCAGGCGGCGGGTTTGCAGGAGTTCCTGCAAGACGGCACATGGACCAAGAAGATTCATCCTGGCTGGGGTGCCCACAGTGCTGTGTACGCTCTGGCTATGGCCCGGGCAGGCTTTACTGGTCCGGCCCAGGTCTTTGAAGGAGAATTCGGTATGTGGATGACCCACTGCGGCGGGACGGATGGCCTGGAAGAGGCATTTTCCGACCTGGGACAGGTCTGGCACACCAAGGAGATCACCGTCAAGCTGTATCCCGTGTGCCACATGACCCACTCTTTCATCGACTGTATGCGGGCCCTGATGGACGAGAACGGATTCACCGCCAAGGATATCGAATCGGCAGAGTGCCGGATCGAAAGCCGCTGCTATCCCATCGTCTGTACGCCCCGGGAGGTTAAGACCCGTCCCGAGACGGACTATGTCATGCGCTTCAGCCTGCCTTATGTGGTGGCCATAGCGGCGGAAAAGGGCCGGGTGAGCCCGGGAGAGATCGACCTGCGGTATGCCCAGGACCCGGAGGTCCAGGACCTGATGGACCGGATCAGTTGTGTGGAGGACGATACCAAGCGCAACCCAGGATATTTCCCCGGTTACCTCACAGTCAAGCTCAAGGATGGCAGGACCCTGGTCAAGGACCAGCGCTGGGAGATAGGCACGGAGCAGAATCCTTTGAATGTTCAGGCGGTGCGCCGAAAGTTCACGGACAATCTCTCTGCCCTTTACAGTGACCAGCAGATCCAGACCCTTTTGGATCAGGTGAAGCAGTTGCGGGTCCTTCCCGGTGCGGAAGGGCTGATCGCCGCGTTGCATCGGTAAACAGTGATCTTATTTATTTTTAGATAGGGTGGTATGGAATATGGAACAAACACTGGTTGAAAAAATCATCAGCAAAAACATGGGCTACGATGTAAAGGCCGGGGAGACCGTGGTGGTCAACGTGGCTTTTGCCGCGCTGCATGACGGCTCCGGTCCGCTGCTGGTCCGCCTGATGCAGGAGCGTCATTATGACAAGGACCCTGTCTTTGACCCTAGCAAGGTCCTCTTTGCCAATGAGTTCGGACCGGAGTCCACCAAGGAGGTGGCCAACGAACACGCCCTTTGCCGCCGCTATGCCCTGGAGCATGGCTGCCACTGGGAAGAAGGCGGTACGGGCCATGTGCACGCCCATGTCTATGAGAACTTCCTCAAGTGCGGCACGGTGTGCATCGTGGGCGATTCCCACACCACGGTCCACGGTGCCTACGGCTGCTTTGCCACCGGCTGCGGCTCCACCGACATGGTGGCGGTGACCCGGTTCGGCAAGACCTGGATCAAGGTGCCTGAGACCTTCCGCATCAATGTCACCGGGCAGCTGCCCAAGGGTGTCTATGCCAAGGACATCATGCTGAACCTGGCAGGCATTATCAAGTCCGACCAGGCGATTTACAAGTCCCTGGAATTCCGGGGAGACACCATTTCCTCCCTCTCTATGGAAGGCCGCCTGACCATCACTAGCATGGGCGTGGACGTAGGCGCCAAGAACGCCATCATGGAAACTGATGAGCACACCCGGGAGTACCTGAAGAAGTTCGGCCGGGAAGAGGACTATGTGGAGATCAAGGGCGACGAGGATGCCAACTACGAGCGGGTCATCGACATTGACGCCACCAAGCTGCAGCCCATGGTCTCCAAGCCCCACTATGTGGAGAATGTGGATCTGGCCAAAAACTGCCGCGATCAGCATGTGGATATGATCTACATCGGCAGCTGCACTAACGGACGGGTGGAGGACCTCCATGTGGCGGCGGACATCCTCCGGGGCAAGAAGGTGGCCAAGGGAACCCGTCTGCTAGTGATCCCCAACTCCTCCTACGTGTTCAAAGAGTGCCTGCGGGACGGCACCCTGCTGACCCTGGCGGAGGCCGGCGCCATGATCGAGGCCCCCAACTGCGGCCCCTGCATGGGCGTCCACCAGGGCATCCCCGCGGACAATGAGGTGGTGGTGGCCACTCAGAACCGCAACTTCAAGGGCCGCATGGGCAACCCCACCGCCAGCATTTACCTGTCCAGCCCCGCCACGGCGGCGGCCACGGCACTGACGGGATACATCACGGACCCCCGGGAAGTCATGGACTGAAAATTGGAAGGAGATGCAGGTATGATCAGAGATTCTATTCAAGGAAGAGCCTGGAAGTTTGGCTCCAATGTCAGCACGGATTCCATTGCCCCCGGCCGGCTGATTTCCCTTCGGGCAAATCCACCCGAGTATGCCAAGCACGTGCTGGAGGACAACCGCCCCGACTTTGTCCAGGGCGTGAAGAAGGATGACTTCATTGTGGCGGACCGCAATTTCGGCTGCGG
>ENA-ORRT01000403-ORRT01000403.1-human-gut-metagenome-genome-assembly--contig:-NODE-403-length-31045-cov-3.57344_pt1 | contig 31045 bp, 26 predicted proteins | sample MGYA00242181_ERZ509146 | MGnify/ENA primary metagenome ERZ509146 (study PRJEB26280, sample SAMEA2338624) | human gut metagenome | biome: human gut; feature: human-associated habitat; material: faeces...
AAATATGCAGAAGAAAGTCGTCTGACTTCTTCTGCACTTAATCTACTATCTTGCCTTGTCTAGAGCCGGGAGAAAAATTCCTTGACATTTCCAGAAATTCCGATATAATAATATGGCTTGCAGTCTGCAGGCATATCCTTGCTCCCATCCCGAATGGGGGCCATTTGTCCAGAAGGAGGTGCAAATATGGCAAAGGTTTCTGCCAATTATGAGGTCGTGTATATCATCGACCCTGCACAGGGTGAGGAGAACACCGCCGCGCTGGTGGCCAAGTTCAAGACCCTGGCTGAGCAGAATGGTTCCGCTGTGGAAGTGGAAGAGTGGGGCAGCCGCAAGCTGGCTTATCCCATCAACTACAAGACCGAGGGTTATTACGTCCTGATGACCTTCACCAGCGAGCCTTCTTTCCCGAAGGAGCTGGACCGTGTTCTGCGGATCACGGACGGCATCATGCGTTCCCTGATCGTCTGCAAGGGCGAGTAAGGGGGCATTGATATGCTCAACAAGATCATCATCATGGGTCGTCTGACCCGGGACCCCGAGCTGCGCCGCACCGGAAGCGGCACCGCCGTCACGTCCTTCTCCCTGGCTGTGGACCGGGACTTTAAGTCCCAGAGCGGCGAAAAGGAGACCGATTTTATCGACGTGGTGGCTTGGCGCAGCACCGCGGAGTTTGTCAGCAAATACTTCACCAAGGGCCGCATGGCCGTGGTGGAGGGCCGGCTGCAGATCCGCGATTGGACGGACAAGGACGGCGGCAAGCGCAGAAGCGCCGAGATCGTCGCCGACAATGTCTACTTCGGGGATTCCAAACGGGACGGTGCCGGCGATTTCGGCGGCGCACCCGCTTCTTACAGCGCCCCCATGGGCGGCCGCAACGCCGCACCGATGGGCGGACAATCCGATTTCGCCGAGATCGGCGAAGAGGACGGCGAACTGCCGTTCTGACTTTTGATAAAGGAGGAACCATTTCATGGCTTTTGATCGTGAAGCGAGACCCGCTCGCCCCAACCGCGGCAAGCGCCGCAAGGTCTGCCAGTTCTGCGCGGACAAATGCGAGTATATCGATTACAAAGACGCCGCCAAGCTGCGCCGCTTTGTCTCTGAGCGTTCCAAGATCCTGCCCCGCCGGACCACCGGCACCTGCGCCATGCATCAGCGTCAGCTGACCGAGGCCATCAAGCGCGCCCGGCAGATCGCCCTGCTGCCCTACGTCACCGACTGAGGCAGACCGTGACTGAACAAAGGCTCCCCCATCCGCTGGATGGGGGAGCCTTTTTACTGCAGTCCCAGTTTTTTTACGCTATATAAACTTTCTGGTTGTTTTTCCTCTTTTGGCGTGGTACGATTAAACTCGCACCTGTGTGTGGATGGAGGAACGTTTTCATGGTATTGATGCTGCTTGAACAGATCGTACAGCTTTTTCTGTGTATCGTCCTGGGCTGGCTCCTGGTCCGCCTGCATCTGCTGAAGCCGGAGGACAGCCGGGTTCTGTCCAAAGTCTGTCTGTATCTGGTCACTCCCTGCGTCATCATCAACGCCTTCCAGCTCCAGCGTACGCCGGAGCTGCTTCAGGGTCTGGCCCTCTCCCTCGGGGCCGCCATTGGCATCCACGCTCTGTTTTTCATTGCCACGGCCTTACTGCACCGCCCCCTGCGTCTGACGCCGGTGGAACAGGCCTCCCTGATTTACACCAATTCCGGTAACCTCATCATCCCCCTGGTGACTGCGGTCCTGGGGCCGGAGTGGGTCATCTATTGCAGCATGTTTCAGTTGGTGCAGCAGTTTCCCATGTGGAGTCACTGCCGGATTATTCTGAGTGGTGACCGGAATGTCTCGCTGAAAAAAATTCTCCTGAATGTCAACATCATTTCCGTGTTTGTGGGTGTGCTGCTGTTTCTGCTGAACCTGCCCCTGCCTACGGTAATCGCCGGTACCATGAAGTCCATTGCCTCCACCATCGGCCCCCTCAGCATGTTTGTCGCCGGCATGCTCATGGGAGAGCAGAACCTGCTGGCGGTCCTGCGCATCCGCAGCATCTGGAAGGTGGCCTTCCTGCGGCTGATCGCCCTGCCGCTGGTGGTCCTGTGTATTTTCAAATACTCTGGCCTTGCGGCCCTGGTGCCGGACGGCCAGTCCATCCTGATGATCAGCCTGCTGGCAGCAAGTGCCCCTGCGGCGGCTAACGTCACTCAGATCGCTCAAGTTTACGGTCATGAAGGAGACTACGCCGGCGCCATTAATGTAATCACCACGCTTCTCTGTATCGGGACCATGCCGCTGATGGTTCTTCTGTACCAAATGTAAGCGGAACCGTAGCTTTTCCGGAAAACGCACAAAGCGGGCCACCCTTTTGGGTGGCCCGCTTTCTTGCTTTAGCGGTTATTCCTCCACGTCTTTCAGACGGTCCACATAGGGGCTGGCGGTGCTGCTGACCTCCGCGGCCTCCTTCTTGAACTTCTCAACATTCAGGGTGCTCTCCCGCACGGGGGTGATGGTGCCGGCGCCGGCCACGCAGCCGCCGGGGCAGCCCATGCCCTCCAGCAGATAGCCGTTGCGCTTTCCGGCCTTGGCCATCATCAGCATCTTCTTGCACTCCCGCAGGCCGTCGCCGTACTCGATCTGTACCTCCCGGGTGGGGTCGATGTGCTTGATGGCCTCTACCACGGCCGCGGCCACGCCGCCGCCCACCGCGAAGCCGCGGCCCATGGAGGTGCCCTCGTTCAGGCCGTCCTCCGGGTCCGCCTCCAGGGTGGTGAAGTCGATGTTCTTGGCATCGAACATGCCCTGCAGCTCCTCAAAGGTCAGCACGTAGTCCACATCCGACCGGACAGATTTCCGGTTGGCCTCCAGCTTCTTGGCTGCGCAGGGCCCAATGAAGCAGATCCGGGCATCCGGATGGTCCTTCTTCACCATGCGGGCGGTGATCACCATGGGGGTGAGGGCCATGGAGATGCAGTCCTTGAACTCCGGGAACAGCTTCTTGGCCATGACGGACCAGGCGGGGCAGCAGCTGGTGCCCATGAAGGGCAGCTTCTCCGGCACCTCCGCCAGGAAATCCTTGGCCTCCTCCACGGTGCACAGGTCCGCGCCGATGGCCACCTCCACCACATCGTCAAAGCCCAGGATCCGCATGGCGGCCTTCAGCTTGGCAGGCGTGGCGGCCTTGCCGAACTGGCCCACAAAGGCGGGGGCCACGCAGGCGATGACCTTGGATCCGCGGTTCATGGCGTTGATGACCTGGAAGATCTGGCTCTTGTCCGCGATGGCGGCAAAGGGGCAGTTCACCAGGCACATGCCGCAGGAGACGCACTTGTCGTAGTTGATCTTGGCCCGGCCCAGCTCGTCGGATTCGATGGCGTCCATGCCGCAGGCTGCGGCGCAGGGGCGCTCAATCTTGCTGATGGCGTGGTAGGGGCACTGGTTGAAGCACCGGCCGCATTTGATGCACTTGTCCTGGTCAATGTGGCAATGCTTGTCCTTGTCCAGATAAATGGCATCCTTGGGGCACACATTCATGCAGGGATGGGACAGGCAGCCCTGGCAGCTGTCCGTAATCCGGATCTGCTTGGGGGGGCAGGCATTGCAGGCAAAGGAGATGATATTGACCAGGGGCTCCTCAAAATATTTGTCGTCGGCCGCGGCCGCCTCCTGGATACCGGCGCTGACGGGCGTCTGCTCGCCAGCGGGCTGCAGGCTCATGCCAAGGGCCAGCCGCACCCGCTCCTGGACAATGGCCCGCTCCAGAAACACGTCGTGGCGGTGGCGGGCCACCTCTCCGGGAACGATGGTGTAGGGGATCATGTCCACCCGCTTCAAATCCCCGCCCTCATAGGCCAGGCGGGCCACTTCGGTGAAGACATTGCGGCGGATCTCATCCACCGCGCTGTGTACGCCTCTCATTCTTTTTTCCTCCATTGTTCACCGGGCAGTCGCATTCTGAACCCGGCTACTTAGAATTGCGGAATCATTATATCGGAAACACCGGCTGTTTGCAAGAACAAGTCGGCGGAAAGTCCTGGACCGGCCGGATCTTTCCATCTTTTTCGCCCTTTTCGCGCAAGACAGCGTGCGGCGGAGGACGCCTGGTCATGGACGCCCTCCGCCGCACGCAGAGAGAAAGGAAATGAAAAATGAAAAAAGAGAGGGGGGATCAGTTATCCTTTTTGGAGGATGTCTGTATCATACCCCCAAAATCTAAAAACAACCTTTAAAAAGTTTGAACAGTTTATGAAGTTCTGTTCATTCTTTCAGATAGTTTTCAGTTTCTTTTTTTATACTGTGAAAGCTGACTGGGGCGGGCCCTGCCCGTCTCCATTCCTGAAGGAGGTTATTTGTGTGATCGAGGTCAAAAACCTTGTGAAGCGTTATGGCGACCACTATGCGGTGAACCATCTGAGCTTCACGGTGGAGGACGGCCAGATCTTCGGCTTCTTGGGGCCGAACGGCGCCGGAAAATCCACCACAATGAATATCATGACCGGCTATCTGGCGGCCACGGAGGGACAGGTCCTGGTGGAGGGCCACGATATTCTGGAGGAGCCGGAGGCCGCCCGTGCCTGCATCGGCTATCTCCCCGAGATCCCGCCGCTGTATCCTGATATGACGGTGGAGGAGTACCTGCGCTTCTGCGCGGAGCTGAAGAAGATCCCCAAGGAGCAGCGGACGGACCAGCTGACGAAGGTCCTGGCCCTGACCCATCTGGAGGATATGAGCGCCCGGCTGATCCGGAACCTGTCCAAGGGCTACCGCCAGCGGGTCGGCCTGGCCCAGGCCATCCTGGGCTTCCCCAAGATCATCATTCTGGACGAGCCCACCGTGGGCCTGGATCCCAAGCAGGTGGTGGAGATCCGGGATCTCATTCGGCATCTGGCAAAGGACCACACCGTGATCCTCAGCTCCCATATCCTCTCTGAGATCCGGGCGGTATGCGACCGGGTCCTCATCATCCGCAAGGGCCGGTTTGTGGTGTGCGACACCCCGGAGGACCTGGAGGAGAAGCTCTCCGCCGGAGGCTCCCTGGAACTGACGGCAAAGGCCGCGCCGGAGGCGGCGGAGGCCGTGCTGGACCGGGTGGCGGGCATCACCGGCCGGACCCTGCTGGGGCGGACGGAGGACACAGCCCGATTTGCCATCCACATGGAGAGGGACATCCGGGAGGCGCTGTTCTTCGCCTTTGCAGAGGCGGGGCTGCCCCTGCTGGAGCTGCGGCCCCGGACGGCCTCTCTGGAGGAGGTCTTCCTGGATCTGACGGACGATAACGATACGGTGGCCGCCCGGGCGGCGGCGCTGTTCCAGACCTCTGTGGAAACTGCGGAAAAGGAGGCGGTCGGCGATGAAAGCGATTTATAAGCGGGAGGTCAGCTCCTATTTCAACTCCATGATCGGCTGGATCTTCGTGGCGGTCCTGACGGTCTTCATCGGCATCTATTTCTTTGCCTACAACCTGTTTCAGGGATACCCCTATTTCTCCCTCTCTCTGGGCTCCTCTCTCTTCATTTTCATGGTGGTGGTCCCCATTCTCACCATGCGCTCCATGGCGGATGAGCGCCACACCAAGACGGACCAGCTGCTGCTGACGGCGCCGGTATCCGTCACCGCCGTGGTGCTGGGGAAGTACTTCGCCATGCTGACGGTGTTCGCCGTGCCGGTGGCCATTGCCTGCCTGTGCCCCCTCATCATCGCGCTGAACGGCACGGCCTTCCTGTTGGCGGACTACGGCGCCATTCTGGCCTTCTTCCTGCTGGGCGCGGTGGAGATCGCCGTGGGCATGCTGATCTCCTCTCTGACGGAGAGCCAGATCATCGCCGCAGTGGGCACCTTCGGCCTGCTGCTCCTGCTGTATCTGTGGGACGGCCTGGTGGGCTTTCTGCCCTCCACCGCCGTCGGGTCTCTGCTGGGCTTCTTCGTGGTGCTGATCCTGGTGTGCTTCCTCATCAACGCCCTGTCCAACAACTGGAAGGTCACAGCCGGCGTGCTGGTGGCCGGCGCCGCGGTGCTGATCGCCTTCTACCTGCGGGACTCCTCCGTCTTCGCCAACCTGCTGCCGGATGTGCTGGGCAAGTTCTCCCTGCTCTCCGCCTTCGACAGCTTTTCCACGGACCACGTCTTCGACGTGCCCGGGATCCTGCTGTACCTGTCCATCAGCGCGCTGCTGGTCTTTCTGACCGTCCAGGTCATCCAGAAGCGCCGGTGGAACTGAGAGGAGGCGTGTGAATATGGAACATCGTGATTGGAAAAACAGCCTGCAGGAGACCGCGGGGCGCCACGCCTCCCGCAGGGGCGCCTTCTCCGCCGGACTGACGGCCCTGGCCGTGGCGGCAGTGCTGGTGTTCAACCTGCTGGCGGCACAGCTGCCGGAGCAGTGGGCCCAGATCGACCTGACGGGCAGCGGGATCTACAACATCAGCGAGACCTCTCATGACTACCTGGCGGGGCTGGAGGATGACGTGGTGATCCACGTGCTCACCGACAAGGACACACTGGATACCCGGATCGTCCGCTTTCTGGACATCTACGCAGATCTCAGCGACCACCTGACCCTGGAATACACCGACCCCACGGTCTATCCCTCCGCCCTGTCCCAGTACGGTGTGGGGGCGGATACCATCGTGGTCACCTGCGAGGCCACCGGCCGGCAGGAGTCCTTTGACATCAGCGACATAATCGGGTATGATATGATGTCGTATTACTATTACGGCACCTATACGGAGACGGACTTCGACGGGGAGAGCCTGCTGACCTCCGCCATCGACAGCGTGCTCACCGGCGTGACCCGGATGGTGTACGAGACCACAGGCCACAACGAGACCGCCGTCCCCATCAGCGTGAAGGAGCGGTTCACGCGGCTCCACATGTCCGTGGAGCGGGTGAACCTGCTCACCGACGGCGGCATCCCTGAGGACTGCTCCCTGCTGATCCTCAACGAGCCGGACCAGGATCTGGCGGACGATGAGCTGGATATGATCCTGAACTATCTGGCGGAGGGCGGCCAGGTGATCTACAACATGGCCGGTGAGCTGGTGGACCTGCCCAACTTCAACGCCCTGTGCGCCGCCTATGGAATGCAGGTGGCGGACGGCATGATCGCGGACACCTCCCAGGGCTATCAGAACAACCCCTATCTGTTCTTCGCGCAGGCGGACACCTCTGTGGATGCGGCCAGCAGCCTCACAAGTGATTCCATGGTCCTGTTCTATGCCTCCCGGGGCTTCACCCTGGCGGATCCCACCCGGGACACCATCACCGTCCAGCCCTTCCTAACCACCACGGAGAACGGCTATGCCGTGCTGGACGCGGACAACATGACCCAGGGGACCTATGTGGTGGGTGCCGTGGCCACGGAGGAGATCAGCGAGGACACCACCGCCCGGCTGACGGTCTACGGCGCGGACACGCTAATCAACACCGATGTGACCAACAGCTTTACCAATGTTGACAACGTGGATCTCTTCATCCACTCCGCCACTGTGGGCTTTGACGATGTATCCGCCATCTCTGTGGAGCCGGTGAGCCTGTTGACGCCCACCAATACCATCACGACCGGCGGCATCTGGGGCCTGCTGTTTATCCTGGTGATCCCCGCGGCGCTGCTGATCTACGGCTTTGTCCGCTGGATGCACCGCCGGAAACTGTGACGAAGGAGCATACAAGCATGAATCGAACACAGAAGAAGACGCTGGTTCTCCTGCTGGGGATCCTGGTGGGCCTGGGCATCCTGCTGGCGGTGGTCTCCGCCGTCAAGCGGTCCAGCGCCCAGCGGGAAGCTGAGGAGGCCGCCGCCCAGGACGCCGCCAGCGTCATCACGGAGACGGAGGCCGCCTATTCGTCCCTCACCTATGACAACGGCAGCGCCACGCTGTCCTTCCATCTGGACGAGGCGGGCAAGTGGGTCTGGTCCGACGACCCGGAGTTTCCCCTGGACGACTCCACCATCCAGTCGATCCTGACCCTTCTCACCAACCTCAAACCCCAGCAGACCATTACAGAGGGCGATACGCTGGAGGCCTATGGCCTGGACCAACCCTTCGCCACCCTGACCGCAGCCAAGCCGGACGGCGGGACGCTAACCATCTCCCTGGGCAACACCACTACGGACGGCAACAGCTACTATATGCTGATGAACGAACAGGAGAGTCCGGTGTATATCATCTCCAACTCCCTGTACACCGAGATGTCCAAGACCATCTATGACATGTGCGACCTGCCGGAGCTGCCCCAGCTGACGGAGGAAAACCTCCAGTCCGTCACCGTTGAGGGCGCCGCCAGCACCCTGTTGCGGCCCATCGACAAGGAGACCTCCACCGACGAGGAGACCGGGGAGGAGACGGTCACCGTCACCTGGGCTGCCAGCGGCGAGGACGTCACCGGCAACGCGGACACCGCCTCTCTGCTGGCGGAGCTGGGGGCGCTGACCTTCACCAAATGCGTGGACTACAAGCCCACAGACGAGGCCGCTGCCCTGTGCGGCTTTGATGCACCCCAGGCCACGGTTACCATTCTCTACCTGAACGACACCGGTACCGAGGGGACGCTGACCCTGACCTTCGGCAGCGAGAACCTGGACCAGACCGGCTACTACGTCCGCATGGAGGGGGATTCCACCATCTACCAGATGGACACCGCTTCGGTGGACACCATTCTCTCTGTGGCGGAGAATGGCCTGACTGCGGCGGACGCCACGGGCGAATAAACTCGATCTCGTTTCCCATCCGTCTCATCTGACCAGGGGGGAGCCCCCGGGCTCCCCCCTGTGTGGCGCTGCCGGCAGAAACGGCGCGCGATCCTGCAAACGGAGGTGATTTCATGCGCGTACTGGTGGTGGAGGATGAGGTCCGCCTGGCCGCCACCCTCCAGGACCTGTTGGAGCTGAACGGGTACACGGTGGACGTCTGCCACGACGGCGAGGCGGGGCTGGACAACGCCCTGACCTCCATTTATGACGTGATCCTGCTGGACGTGATGCTGCCCAAGCTGGACGGCTTTACCGTGCTGCGCCGCCTGCGGGCGGAGGGCAGCACCACGCCGGTGCTGATGCTCACCGCCCGGTCCGAGCTGACGGACCGGGTGAACGGGCTGGACTCCGGTGCGGACTACTATCTCACCAAGCCCTTTGAGCCCAAGGAGCTGCTGGCCTGCATCCGGGCCCTGACCCGCCGCCAGCCGGAGCTGCGGCAGACTGATGCCCTGAAATACGGAGACCTGCGGCTGGAGAAGACCTCCTTCACCCTCTCCTGCGGCGAGCGCTCCGTGCGGCTCAGCCGGAAGGAGTTCGACATGATGGAGATGCTGATGCTGAACCAGAAGCTGGTCATCACCAAGGAGAAGCTGCTGCTGAAGGTCTGGGGCTATGAGTCCGACGCAGAGGACAACAATGTGGAGGTCTACATCTCCTTCCTGCGGAAGAAGCTGGACCATCTCCACTCCCAGGTGAAGATCCGCACGATCCGCATGGTGGGCTACTGCCTGGAAGCGCCTGAGGAGGCGTAGTTTTCCACAAAGTCCACATTTTTCCACTTTTCCACAGAGTTTTCGACAGGAAGGGGGCGATCCTCCCATGATCCGAAAATTGCAGATCAAATTCGTGGCCATGTGCATGATTCTGGTGACCGCGGTACTGGGCGTGGTATTCACGGCTGTGTTTTTCTCCGCCAAGCAGAACATCGAGGTCATCAGCCATCAGGTGCTCCAGCGGGTCATGGAGGACGACACTCCCAGCGGCCGGCCGGATCTGGGGCTCAACCGGGGCGGGGAAGACGTTCTGCTGCCCTATTTCACGGTGAATCTCTGGGACCGCAGCGGAATCTACGAGGCCTTTGTCACAGGCGGGACCTATTCCAATCTGCAGGACACACAGGAGCTGCAGACCATTCTTACCGACTGTCTCCAGCAGAACCGGCCGGAGGGCACTATCCACAGCTACGGCCTGCGGTATCTGCGCCGGGACTATGGACTATACGAGCGCATCGCCTTTGTGGACATGTCCATGGAGCAGGCCACATTGCAGGAGATCATGGGCTCCTATCTGCAAATCGGTCTGGCGGCGCTGCTGCTGCTTCTGGGCGTCTCCATCCTGCTGGCCCGGTGGGCCACCCGCCCGGTGGCAAAGGCCTGGCAGCAGCAGCGGCAGTTCCTTTCCGACGCCTCTCACGAGCTGAAGACGCCGCTGACCGTGATCCTCTCCAATGCGGAACTGCTGGAGGCGGCGCCGCTGGAGGACCGCCCGGCCCGGTGGGCGGACAACATCCGCTCCGAGGCCGGACAGATGAAGTCCCTGGTGGAGGAGATGCTGACCCTGGCCCGGGCGGACAATGCGGTTCCCACGGCGGTGATGGGGGAGGTCTCGCTCTCCGACCTGGCCACGGACTGCGTACTGGCCTTTGAGCCGGTGGCCTTTGAGGCGGGAAAGCCCCTGGAGAGCGACATCACCCCCGACGTGACCGTCACCGGCGACGCCGACAAACTGCGCCAGCTGATCGGCGTCCTGCTGGACAACGCCATCAAGTATGGGCAGGCGGGGGGTACCATCAGCCTGACCCTGCGGCGCACAGACCGGCAGGCCCGTCTGCTGGTATCCAACCCCGGCGATCCCATCCCACCGGACCAGCTGGGCCGCCTGTTCGAGCGATTCTACCGGGCGGACGCCTCCCGGGGGGAGCAGTCTGGCTTCGGCCTGGGGCTGCCCATCGCCGCCTCCATTGCGACGGAGCACAAGGGAACTCTGAAGGCCGAGAGCGACCAGGCCTCCACCCGGTTCCTCTTCTCCATGCCGCTGAAAAAGTGAGCCATTGAAAAGAAGGGCTTTCCTTCCCGGGAGGGCCCTTTTTTTGTGCCGCTTGAAACCGTAAGAAATCTGTAAGAAATTTCTCCGGGTGTTTGTAAGAATTCCCCGGTATGCTACAATCAGCTCAAGGAGGGATCGAGATGAACGCGTGCATTCTGGTGGTGGACGACGATCCGGAGATCGTGGGGGCCATCGCCATCACCCTGGAGCGGGAGGGCTACCGGGTCCTGCGGGCCTATGACGGCATGGAGGCTCTGGATCTGGCCCTGGACCCGGCGGTGCGGCTGATCCTCATCGACGTGATGATGCCCAAGCTGGACGGGCTGTCCGCTCTGCTGCGGATCCGGGAAAAGCGGAACCTGCCGGTGATCGTCCTCTCCGCCAAAAGTGAGGACACGGACAAGATCCTGGGCCTCTCCATGGGGGCGGACGACTATGTGACCAAGCCCTTCAACCCCCAGGAGCTGGCGGCCAGAGTCCGGAGCCAGCTGCGGCGGTACACCCTGCTGGGGGACGTCCACGCGGAGGAGCGGCAGGGCCTCATCGTCAACGGGCGCCTCACCTACGACCCGGACCGCCGGGAACTGCGGGCGGATGGGGAAGCGGTGAAGCTCACCGCCACGGAGACAAAGATCGTGGACCTGCTGATGCGTAACCCCGGCCGCATCTTCCCGGCGGAGGAGATCTACCGCCGGGTGTGGGACGGGGAGGCGGCCTACGCCTGCGAAAACACGGTGATGGTCCACATCCGGCGCATTCGGGAAAAGATCGAGCTCAATCCCAAGGAGCCAGATTACATCAAGGTGGTGTGGGGCATTGGATACAAAATGGAACAGCACGGGACCTGACGAAGGTCTGGAACAACTTGTGACCGGGGAGATCCGGGAGGCTCTGAAGGGGGTGGAGGACGCCCCGGGCGTGGCGAAGGTCCGCGTCTCCGGAAAGACCTGCGGCAGGCTGCGGGCGGCGGCCGGACTGGCGGCCCTGGTACTGGGCATGAGCCTGGTGCTGGGGAGCCTGGGGCAGACGGCGGGCCGCCTGGCCAGCGGGGTCGACAGCGGCTCCTTCGGCAGCGGATGGTGGAGTACAGACTGGCAGGAGACCCCAGCCTTCCGGCAGGAGGTGGCCCAACGGCTGCGGGCCTTTCTGGCTATGGCCACTGGCAGCGACCTGGAGTGGTGGGATACTGCTTCCGGGGATACCTACGTCGTGTCCAGTGCTGGCATCACCTGGTACGAGTGGGGATCCACGGACACTGCCACAGAAGATATAGCAACCCCGAAAGAGGAGGCGCCAGACGCCTCCTATGCAGAGGACAAGAATCTCCTCTACCGGGTCCAGGGATCGGGGGAGGACTCCTATTACAGCAATGCTCCAGCGAATATGATCCTCTCCTCCAGCTGGGCCGTGCCGGAGGGCTACAACTTTCTGCTGACCTTCCAGAACGGTACAGTCACCATCACCAAGGATGGAGAGCCAGTGGACGTTTACGGCGATGGATTTTTTACAGAGGATTCCCTGTGGGACGTCCCCGGCTATGAGAATTTCACGGCCGGGGAGGACGCGGCGGATGTGACCGTCTACATGGCCGTCCGGGAGGAGCCGGTGCCTTATCTCCAGCTGAACAGCGGCGGGGCGTCCCGCCCCGCTAATGATCTCTACAGCCTGTATCAGCGCATCCAGGGGATGCAGAAGTTCTACCTGCTGCGGGCAGTGCTGTGTGTGCTCGGCATTGCGTATCTGGTGAGTACCCGTCTCCTGCGGGCGGAACGGCGGAAGGCGGAGAAAAAGCTGGCCGCTCTCACTCGCCGCGTGCCCGGGGAGATCTGGTGGCTGGCGGCTGCCCTGGCAGTCCTCTCCATGGTGTTCTCCACAGGATTCGGCGGCTACTCTCCCTTTGAATTCTGGTATTACGGCTGGGGGGGTCCGACCGTCACGGACGCCCTGCGGCTGGCGGCGCTGCTGGCGCTGGTGTGGGCGCTGTGGCTGCGGCACATCACCCGGAAAAACACGGAAAGGGAGCAGCGGCGGAGTCTGTTGAGGGGGCTGAAAAACGCATTCTTGGCAAGAGACTTGAAGCTGCCGGTGCAGAAGCGGCTCCGGCGGCGGTCTCTGGTGCGGAACCTTGCACTGTGGGCCATCATGCTTACAGCTGTTCTCTGCTGTGTCCCTGTGTATGAAATGCTTTGGAACTCTTCTCTGACTGTGATCTGCGTTTTTGTTCCCGCCTTTGCGCTGATAGGGGTCCTGGAAATCTTCTGGATCCGGCGGGACTGGACCCTGGTCCGGGATATCGGCCTGCTGGCGGACCAAGTGACGGCCATCCGGGACGGGGATCTGGAAACGCCCCTGGACCTGCCGGCGGACGCAGACCTGCATCAGACCGCGGAGCAGCTGAACGACATCCAGGCGGGCCTGCACCGGGCCCTGGCAGAGCAGACCCGCAGCGAACGGATGAAGGTAGAGCTGATCTCCAACGTGTCCCACGACCTGAAAACGCCCCTGACCTCTGTGCTCTCCTATGCGGAACTGCTGCGGCAGGAGCCCCTGGAGGGGGCCGCAGCGGACTACGCCCGGATCATCGACGAGAAGGCCCGACGGCTGGCAGTGATGGTCCAGGATGTGTTCGAGGTCAGCAAGGCCGCCTCCGGCCAGCTGCCGGTCCACTTGGAGCGGCTGGATTTTGCCAAGCTCCTGCGGCAGACCCTGGCGGACCTGGAGGGGCCCATCTCCCAAAGCGGGCTGACCTTCCGGATGGAGCTGCCGGAGATACCGGTGATGATCACGGCTGACGGCCGGCGGCTGTACCGGGTGTTCCAGAACCTCATCGACAACGCCCTGAAATATGCCCTGGCGGGAAGCCGGGTCTACCTCTCCTTAAAGACCGAGGCGGGCAGGGCGGAGGCCAGCCTGCGCAACACCTCCCGGGAGGAGCTGCCCACAGGCGTGGACCTGACGGCCCGGTTCGTCCGGGGCGACGCCAGCCGTACCGATGGCGGCAGCGGCTTGGGCCTTTCCATCGCCAGCTCCTTTACCGAGGCCTGCGGCGGAGATTTCCACGTGGAGACGCTGGCGGACTTGTTCACCGCTGTGGTGTCCTTCCCCCTGGCGGAGGAGCCCTGAGCCTTCAAAGCAAAAAGCCCCGTCCGTTCGGACGGGGCTTTTGCCGTCGGACCGGGGCCGGATGGCCTGCTCTCCGCAGGACCGCCTCTGTCACTTGCCCAGATCAATGAGATAGTCCGCCATCTGCTGGGCGAACAGGCGGCCCGCCAGGGCGGCCTCCTCCGGAGAGTTGCCGGCGGCCCCCACCTCTACCAGCAAGGAGCCGGTGGTGGCGTGCTGGTTATAGCGGGAATTCCGCAGTAGGATCGGCCGCATCAGGGTGGGATAGCTTTGCAAGATATTGTCCTGAAGGGCCACCGCCAGTTTCAGATTCTCCATCCAGTGCTCATGAGCCAGGCCGCTGCCGTCGCTGCCCATCACCAGAGTCATCTGGGCGGAGGTGCCCACCCCGTCGATCTCCGAGATCACCTTGTACTGATTGCCCTCCGCGTCGCCGATGGCGTCCCGGTGGACATCCAGGATGAAGCGGATGGAGGGGTATTCCGCCAGATAGGTCTCAATGGCCGCCAGGGCGTTGTTATAGGCGTCGTTGTACGACGAGTAGTCGTACAGTGTCCGGTCATGGAGGACGGAGATCCCGGCGGCGGTGAACACCTCCGCCATCTCGTCTCCCACCCCCACCACGTTGTAGCGGGAGTCCGTAGTGCGGTAGTTGCCGGACCAGACGATGTCCGTGCCCGGGGGTGGGGTGTAGGCCTCGCTGCCGTGGGTGTGGAGGATCAGGAGCTGAGGCTCCCCATCGGCGAGCCGGGCGTCAAAGGGCTCCGACAGCTCCGTGACGGTGAGGGCGTGGTCCGTGCTGTTGGAGATGTAGGACCGGCCGCAGACCGTATAGCCGCTGGGGTCCGTAGGCACCAGTGTTCTGGCCGGAACGCCGTTGTCCGTCTCTCCCGTGGTCTCCAGCGGCGTCTCCTCCACCGGCTCCGTGACAGTCTCCTCCCGGCCGTCCGCACCGGATTCCTCCGTCCGCTCGGTGGACCACAGCTCCGCCACAGCCGCCCGGGCGGACAACAGCAGGGGAGACTCTCCCAACGTCATCACCGCGGCGGGGGAGAGGTCATCGTCCGCCCACAGGTCCCCCAGCTCCCATTTCAGCGCCGCCAGCGGAGACGCCGCCCGCAGGGCCGCCCAGGCCGCAGACGCGCTGTCGCTTCCGGCGGTGACCACAACCGCCCAAAGGGTCCCGGCCGCCAGCCCGGCTGCGCCCAGCCGCCGGAGCCCTCTTCTGAACGGGCCTGGAAAAACCGGCCTCTTCATATCGCCTCACCTCTGGGACAACCTTATGCGGCGGCGGGCGGAGATATGACAGCCCGGTTTTCCACAGTATTTGGAAAAAAAGGGAGAGGGGTTCGCCCTCTCCCGCATCTCTCTTATTTCTGCTCAGCGCCCGCCTTCTGGTCCATCAGCGCCTTGTCTACGCAGAAGAAGGTGAATTCCCCCGTGGCCAGCAGCCTGCCGCCCTCTCCAGTGATGTCTACAGCGGTGAGCACCGTGGACTTTCCACGGTGCCGGACCCAAGCAGAGGCCCGCACCGTCCCTGTGGCCTGGTTGCGCAGGAAGTGGAGCGCGCTGGTCTGTGTGACGTAATACCGCCCGTCGCTGTGGGCCGCCGCGCCGGTGGCGTTGTCCGCCAGGGTGTAGATGGCGCCGCCATGAATCAGCCCATAGGGGTTGCAGCTCTCCGGGCGGATGTCCAGCTTGAAGACCGCCCGGTCTTTTTCCACGCGTTCCAGCTCGATATAATTATGGAGCATGAAGGCATTCTTCCTCATTCGTGTCTCCGCGCTCTCCCGGATATGTTCTAGAGATTCTTCCATCGTGTGCTTCCTTTCCGTTTTCAAACAATTTTTCTTCTATTTTAATGGGAGGGGGGAGAATCTGTCAAGAACTGCGAAAGTTCATGCTGCCTGTCCGTGTTTATCTGTATACGCATAGAAAGACCAGAGCGCCGGCTGTATAGCCGTCGCCCTGGTCCGCTTTCCACATACTGTTAAAAATGCACTGACTCCAGTGTCTCCAGTTCTGCCTGCCACAGTGCCGCGGAAGCATCGCTCGGCATCCGCCGCGTCGTCGCAAAGTCCGCTCCCCTCCGCTTCTGCCCACGGCAAAAGCTCCGGACGCTCCCTTGCTCCTTCTTTCCCCAAAAAATCTTTGATTTTTTTGGGCCCCCCATGTTCGGCGACTGGCTCCTCTCTTCCGTTTACTCCAGTGTCTCCAGTTCTGCCTGCCACAGTGCCGCGGAAGCATCGCTCGGCATCCGCCAGTCGCCGCGGGGGGAGAGTGCCGCAGAACCTACCTTGGGGCCGTCCGGCAGACAGCTGCGCTTGAACTGCTGAGAGAAGAAGCGGCGGTAGAAGGTCTTCAGCCACTTCAGGATCACATCCGGGGTGTAGGTCTTCCCCAGGGCATACAGCGCCAGACGGTAGATCTTCCGGGGCGGGAAGCCCCAGCGGAGCATGTAGTACAGGAAGAAGTCGTGTAGCTCATAGGGCCCCACCAGATCCTCGGTCCGCTGGCTGATCTCCCCTTGGACAGCGGGCAGCAGCTCCGGGGAGACAGGGGTGTCCAGAATATCCTCCAGCACGTCATGGAGGGCCTCGTCCTTCTCCGCGTTGTCCCGGGCCAGATAGGCCACCAGATGCCGCACCAGGGTCTTGGGGATGGAGCAGTTGACGGCGTAGTTGCTCATGTGGTCGCCATTGTAGGTGCACCAGCCCAGGGCCAACTCACTGAGATCTCCCGTGCCGATCACCAGGCCGCCGGTCTGGTTTGCAATGTCCATCAGGACCTGGGTCCGCTCCCGGGCCTGGCCGTTTTCAAAGGTGACGTCATGGTTCTCCATGCTCTGTCCGATGTCGGTGAAATGTCGCCGCACCGCCTGGGAGATGTCGATGATCTTCAGCGTGGCACCCATCCGCTCCGCCAGCAGCTCCGCATTGGACTTCGTCCGGGCAGTGGTGCCGAAGCAGGGCATGGTGACGGCCACGATGTCGCTGGCGGGCCGGTTCAGCATCCCCATGGCCAGGGCCGTGACCAGCAGGGCCAGGGTGGAGTCCAGCCCGCCGGAGAGGCCCACCACCGCCGTCTTGGCGCCGGTGTGCTCCAGCCGCTTCTTCAGACCCAGGGAGGCGATCCGCAGGATCTCCTCACACCGCTCCGCCCGGCCCGCGGCATCCTCCGGCACGAAAGGAGATGGGGAGACGTACCGGGTGAGCCGGGTCTCCTCCACCGGCAACGTGAAGCCGCACCGCCAGATCTCCGGCGGCTCCTTGCCGAAGGTGAAGGTGTTGGTCCGGCGGCGGTCATGGATCAGCCGATCCACATCGATCTCGCTGACGGTGAGTCCGGTGGCGAACCGCCGCTCCGCCAGCAGGGTACCGTTTTCCGCGATCATATTGTGGCCGGTGAACACCACATCGGTGGTGGACTCTCCCTCTCCGGCATCCGCGTACACATAACCGCACATCAGCCGGGCGGACTGGCCTGTCACCAGGGAGCGGCGGTAGTCCGCCTTGCCCACCAGCTCATTGGATGCGGAGAGGTTCAGAATCACGGTGGCGCCCTTCCGGGCCAGCTCCACGGAGGGCGGCGCCGGGGCCCACAGATCCTCGCAGATCTCCACGCCGATCACCAAGTTGGGCATGGTGTCGCAGGCAAAGGTCTGGTTCGTACAGAGACTCACATGCTGCCCGCACAGCTCAATCCCGTGCTCCACGCCGCTGCCGGATGCAAACCACCGCTGCTCATAAAACTCCCCATAATTGGGCAGATAGACCTTGGGAATCAGCCCCAAAATCTCTCCTTTTTGTATAATAGCCGCACAGTTATACAATTTGTTGTCCCATTTGTCCCACACGGGCAGGCCAAGGGCCGTCACGATCTCCAGATTTCTTGTAGCCTCCAGGATGGTCTGAAGGCCCTCCTCGGCGCCCCGGAGCAGCGTGTCCTGCAGGAACAGATCTCCGCAGGTGTAGCCGGTGAGGCACAGTTCCGGAAGAGCCAGCACCTTCACCCCCTGCTTGTCCGCCTCCCGCATCAGGATAAAAATCTGTTCCGCGTTATAGCGGCAGTCCGCCACCCGGATTTTGGGGGTGCCTGCGGCCACGGAGATAAAACCGTCTCTCATGTTGAAAAGCCTCCTTGAAGGAAAAACCTGTATGTTGGATATTCTACACCCGACGGCCCGGATTTACAAGAAAGGGCCTTGTTTTTTTGGCGGCATTCTGATATTCTGAATGCAATCAAACCTCCCGCGCCCTCTTGCCGGATGGGAATGCCGATGGGCCTGGAGACTGCTCCGCAGGTATTGCGAGGAGCGGTCCCCGGGCTTTTCTTCTCTGCATCCGGGTGGAACAGCGGCACCATCTTTCAAAGGAGGAACGCCATTATGCCGTTTCAGCTGCGCCCCTATTTTCCGCCGGTCTTTTCCACACCCGCACTGGAAAACGCACCGGACGCCGTCTTTCGCCCGGCGCCCCGGGACGGCGTGGCGCCGGAGAATTTCCACGCCATGAGCATCTTTCCGGAATACTTCAAAATCGCAGGGCAGTGGCATCTGGCCCGGGAGAGCCGGATGGACTGCGTGGCCGTGTGGGATCGGGGCCGCATCGACGTCCGGGAATTCCGCCGCCTGCGGCAGGGAGAGCTGGTGGCCGTCGGCCGCACAGAACAGGGAGAGGAGGGGATCCTCGTCCACCCGGACGGCTTCCGGGAGCGCCGGGTTGCCAGAGATGTGTTTGCCTTCCGGCAGGGCCGCTCCCGGGAGACCGCCTTTTCCCGGGACTATGACGAGCTCTATGAACTGCTGCGCCACGAACGGGACCACGGCAAGGTAGTCTGGGTGATGGGGCCCGCCTTCGCCTTTGACCACGACGCACGCAACGCCTTCTCCCGGCTCATCGCAGGCGGCTTTGTCCATGCCGTGCTGGCGGGCAACGCGCTGGCCACCCATGATCTGGAGGCAGCCTACCTCAACACTGCCCTGGGGCAGAACATCTACACGCAGGAAAGTCAGCCCAACGGGCACTACAACCATCTGGACACCATCAACCGGGTGCGGCTCTACGGATCGATTCCCGCCTTTCTGAAAGCGGAGCAGATCGAAAACGGCATTCTGCACACCTGCGAACGGCACGGCGTCCCGTACATACTGGCGGGCTCCATCCGGGCCTCTGCCGCCGGTGCTGGCAGACGTCTATGCCGCTCAGGACGCCATGCGGGCAGAGATCCGCTCCGCCACCACGGTGATCTGCATGGCCACTGCCCTCCACACCATCGCCGCCGGAAACATGACCCCCTCCTACCGGGTGCTGGCAGATGGAACCGTGCGGCAGGTGTATTTCTACTGCGTGGATATCTCAGAATTTGCCGTGAACAAACTCAGTGACCGGGGAAGCCTCTCCGCCCGGGGCATCGTCACCAATGTGCAGGACTTCATCGTCCATCTCAGCAAGGAGCTGATCCAGCCGTAAACACACAAAGGACCGCCATGTGGCGGTCCTTTGTGCTGTGTGTGTTTTTAGGAGGGAGAAAACGCATCGGGTTTGGGAGGACCCTTTGCTTGATTATAAAGATATCCGAAAATTTTTTCTAAATTATGTTTTTCTTATGAACAGATTGTGAATGTTTTTTTCTGTTTTCGTAAACAGCGGAAAAATTTAGAAAAACTTGTCTTTTTTTGGAAGATAGGTCTGTTTCTCTCACTTTTTCTCCCCATGAGAAGGAAGCGGGGGCTATCAGGATCTCCGGCCGCCACCAGCTCATCACAGTGGTTGCTGTATGCGCTCTCCGCATGGTCCCTCGCCCGGCAGAGCCGGTGGGGGACCTATTTTTTTGATTTGCCCGGCGAGAGGAAATTCCGACTCCGCCGTGGCTTTGCCGTCGTCGAACCGCTTGTACGGCGCCTGCCCCGTTCTGCGGGGTACAGGAGACATACTACTTGTATTTCTGACTCTCCGCCACCGCCAGCTCATCACAGCGGTTGTTGTACGCATTCTCCGCGTGGCCCTTGACCCAATGGTAACGGATGGAATGAACCTCTGTCAGGGACAGCAGCCTGTCCCAGAGATCCGGATTCAGGGCGGGCTTCTTGTCAGCTTTTTTCCAGCCCCTAGCCTTCCAGCCTTTGGCCCAGCCCTTCTCCAGCCCATCGATCACATATTTGGAATCGGACCAGAGGTCCACGATGCAGGGCTCCTTCAGCAGGGACAGTGCTTGGATCACGGCGGTGAGCTCCATGCGGTTGTTGGTGGTGGCGGCCTCTCCGCCGGAGAGCTCCCGGCTGTGGGGGCCGTACATCAAAATCGCGCCCCAGCCGCCGGGGCCCGGATTGCCGGAGCAGGCGCCGTCGGTGTAGATGGTGACTGTTTTCATCATGAAATCCTTTTGGAAGATGGTTTTGAATGGGGGAGCCGTCTCCTCGGGAACAGCTCCCCCTGTGTTCTGATAAACATTCCGGCAGAAGCGTTTTCGCCCCGGCTCCGGACGGCCTTATTCCTCGGCCTCGGCGCTGCCCTCCTCATGGTCTGTGAGCGCCAGGGAGATCACGTGATCCCCCTCCTCCTTGAACCGCATGACGATGACGCCCTGAGTGGCCCGGCCCGCGGTGCGGATGCTGTCCACCGGGGTGCGGATCAGGATGCCTGCCTGGGTCACCAGCAACAGGTCCTCCGTGCCGTCCACCACCTTGATGCCCACCACGGGGCCGGTCTTGTCCGTCACCATGTAGTTCTTGATGCCGAGGCCGCCCCGGTTGGTGATCCGATAGTCCTCCACCGGCGTCTGCTTGCCGTAGCCGTTTTCCGTGATGGCCAGCACCGCATGATTGGCCTTGGCACGGGCGGCGCCCACCACGTAGTCGCCCTGGCGCAGGCGGATACCCCGCACACCCACGGCGTCCCGGCCCATGGGCCGCACATCGTTCTCGTCAAAGCAGACTGCCATACCGTCATGGGTGGCGATGAGGATCTTCTGGCTGCCGTCAGTCTCCCGGACAGCGATCAGCTGGTCACCCTCCTCCATCCGCAGGGCACGGATGCCGTTGTTCCGCAGATTCTTCAGAGTATTGGCCGGCAGGCGCTTCACCGTGCCGTTCCGGGTAACCATGAAGAGGAAGCGGCCGTCGTCCTCAATGGACCGGGTATGGATCATGGCTTGGATCCGCTCGCCCTGCTCCACCTGAAGGATGTTGACGATGTTGGTCCCCTTGGCAGCCTTGCCGGACTCGGGGATTTGATATCCCTTCTTCCGGTAGACCTTGCCGGTGTCGGTGAAGAAGAGGATATAGTCGTGGGTGGAGGCAGTAAACACATCCACCACGTAGTCCTCCTCCCGGGTGGTGATGCCCTTCTTGCCCATGCCGCCCTTGGACTGGGCGGTGTACTCGCTGGCAGGTGTCCGCTTGATGTAGCCCGCCTGGGTCAGGGTGAAGACACACTGCTCCTCCTCGATCAGGTCCTCGATGTCGATCTCATCCTCCACATCCTGGATCTCCGTGACCCGGTCATCGCCGAATTTGTCGGAGATGGCCTGGAGCTCCTCCTTCAGCACCTTGCGCAGCAGCTCGTCGGAGGAGAGCAGCTGGTTGAAGTAGGCGATCTTTTCCTCCAGCTCCTTGTACTCCGCCTCCAGCTTCTCCCGGTCCAGGCCCTGAAGGGCTTTCAGCCGCATATCCAGAATGGCCTGGGCCTGGATATCGTCCAGACCGAAGCGGGACATCAGGTTCTCCTTGGCGTTGTCGTAGCTGCTGCGGATGATTTTGATAACCTCGTCGATGTTGTCCTGAGCCACCAGCAGACCCTCCAGCAGGTGGGCCCGCTCCTGGGCCTTGCGCAGGTCGTACTTGGTGCGGCGGATAATGACCTCCTCCTGGAAGGCCAGATACTCGTCAATGATGTGGCGCAGGGAGAGGATCTTGGGCTGAGACTGGTTATTCACCAGGGCCAGCATGTTGATGGCAAAGCTGGTCTGCAGCTGGGTCTGGGCGAACAGGCGGTTCAGCACCACCTGGGGGTTGGCGTCCCGCTTCAGCTCGATGACGATGCGCATTCCGTCCCGGTCGGACTCGTCCCGGATGTCGGAGATGCCGTCCAGACGCTTGTCTTCCACCTGGTCGGCCATGCTCTTGATGAGCATACGCTTGTTGACCTGGTAGGGGATCTCGGTGATGACAATGCGCGTGCGGTCCTTGCCGAACTCCTCAAACTCATGCCGGGCCCGGATCACCACCCGGCCCCGGCCGGTGGCATAGGCCTGCCGGATGCCGCTGCGACCCATGATGATGCCCCGGGTGGGGAAGTCCGGCCCCTTGACGTACTGCATCAGATCACTGAGCTGAGCCTCCGGATTGTCCAGCACGCAGATGCAGGCGCCGATCACCTCCCGCAGGTTGTGGGGCGGGATATTGGTGGCCATGCCCACCGCGATGCCGCTGGAGCCGTTCACCAGCAGATTGGGAAACCGGGAGGGCAGGACACGGGGCTCCTTGCGGGTCTCGTCGAAGTTGGGGTCCCAGTCCACAGTGTCCTTTTCAATGTCCCGCAGCATCTCGTCGGAGAGCCGGGACATCCGGGCCTCCGTGTACCGGTAGGCCGCCGGGGGATCGCCATCCACGGACCCGAAGTTGCCGTGGCCGTCCACCAGGGGATAGCGCATGGAGAAATCCTGAGCCAGGCGGACCAGAGCGTCATAGACGCTGGCGTCGCCGTGGGGATGGTACCGGCCCAGCACGTCGCCCACGCAGGTGGCGGACTTTTTGAAGGGTTTGTCCACCGTGAGGCCATCCTCATACATGGCGTAGAGGATCCGGCGATGGACGGGCTTGAGGCCATCCCGCACGTCAGGGAGAGCCCGGCCCACGATGACGCTCATGGCGTACTCAATGTAGGATTTCTCCATCTCGGGGACCAGCGGTGACTCCACGATCTTCTGTTCGGGGTACCGGATCTCCTCAGGATCGTATTGGGGCTTTTTGCTCATGTATCGTATCTCCTTTTTGTAGGGGCCGGCGCCCTCGCCGGCCCGCAAAGGCATATCTGATCGGACGGGCGGCCGAGGGCAGCCGCCCTACGGATCAATAGTCAAGATTGACCGCGTATTGGGCGTTGCGCTCGATAAATTCCTTCCGGGGCTCCACCTTCTCGCCCATCAGGATGGTAAAGGTCTCGTCCGCGGCCACGGCGTCATCCAGCGTGATGCGCCGGAGCGTCCGGGTGGTGGGGTCCATGGTGGTCTCCCACAGCTCATGGGGGTTCATCTCACCCAGGCCCTTGAACCGGGAGATGTCGATCTTGGCGTTGGGGTTGTCGCCCCGCATCTCGGCGGCGATCTTCTCCCGCTGGATATCATCAAAGGCCACTCGGGTGGTCTTGCCACGGGTCAGCTTATACAGGGGCGGAACGGCGGAGTAGACATAGCCCTCCTCGATCAGGGGCCGCATGAAGCGGAAGAAGAAGGTCAGCAGCAGAGTACGGATATGGGCGCCGTCCACATCGGCATCGGCCATGATGATGACCTTGTGATACCGGAGCCTGTTCAGATCGAACTCATCCCCGATGCCCGCGCCCAGGGCTGTGATGACGGGCTGGAGCTTGTCGTTGCCGTAGACCTTGTCTGCCCGGGCCTTCTCCACGTTCAGCATCTTGCCCCACAGGGGGAGAATGGCCTGGAACCGGGAATCCCGCCCCTGGGTGGCGGAGCCGCCTGCGGAGTCTCCCTCGACGATATAGAGCTCCGTCAGCTCCGGATTGTTCTCATTGCAGTCCCGCAGCTTATCCGGCATGGCGGCGCCGCCGAGAGCCGTCTTGCGGCGGATGGATTCCCGGGCCTTTTTGGCGGCCTCTCTCGCCCGATTGGCAGTGAGAGCCTTATCCAGGATCATCCGGCCCACCTGGGGGTTCTCCTCCAGGAAGATCTCCAGCTTTTCGGAGACGATGTTATTCACCAGGGTCCGGATCTCACTGTTGCCCAACTTCGACTTGGTCTGGCCCTCAAACTGGGCCTCTGTCAGCTTGACGGAAATGACGCAGGTGAGGCCCTCCCGACAGTCCTCGCCGGAGACCTTCTCGTCGTCCTTCAGCAGCTTGATCCTCCGGCCGTAAGCGTTCAGCACATTGGTGAGAGCCCGCTTGAAGCCCTCCTCGTGCATGCCGCCCTCCGGCGTGTGGACGTTGTTGGCGAAGGAGAGGATCGTCTCGTTGTAGCCGTCGTTATACTGCATGGCCACTTCCGCCACGGAGTCCTCTCGGGCTCCGGACATGTAAATCACGTCGTTGTGAAGCACATCCTTGCTCTTGTTCAGCCAGGTAACAAACTCCCGGATGCCGCCCTCGAAGCACATGTTGTCCTCCTGCTCCCGTCCGGGGCGGGCGTCCACAGTGCGGATGCACAGGCCAGCGTTCAGGAACGCCTCCTCCCGCATCCGGGTGTGAAGGGTATCGTAATTGTACTCCGTATCCTCGAACATCTCCGGGTCCGGCTTGAAGGTGACAGTGGTGCCGGTGTGGTCTGTATCTCCCACAATGGTCATGGGCTGGGTCACATTGCCCCTGGAGAACTTCATCTCATAGATATGTCCGTCCCGGTGGACCTGGACCGTCAGCCATTCGGAAAGGGCGTTCACCACACTGGCGCCCACGCCGTGGAGACCGCCGGAGACCTTGTAGCCCCCACCGCCGAACTTGCCGCCGGCGTGGAGGACGGTGTACACTACCTCCAGGGCGGGCTTGCCGGTCTGGGCCTGGATGTCCACGGGGATGCCACGGCCATTGTCCACTACGGTGACGGTGTCCCCCTCGTTGATTCGCACCAGGATGTCGGTGCAGTAGCCGGCCAGTGCCTCGTCGATGGCGTTGTCCACGATCTCATAGACCAGATGGTGCAGGCCGGAGGTGGACGTGGAGCCGATATACATGCCGGGCCGCTTCCGGACGGCTTCCAGGCCTTCCAGCACCTGAATTTCCGATGCGTCGTACTCGTTGGCCGTGTCCACCGCAGTGGAGTTCAACAGTTCATTTTCTGCCATGCAGGTTCTCCTTTCAGGATATTCATATCCGTTCCAAGGCAAGAAGAGCCGGGCCGGAGCCGCCTCCGGCCCGTTTCTCCTTGCCCTGAACCATGTAAGTTGGAATCAAATGCGTAATTTCTTTAAAATGGGATATATCAGCAGAGCCAGGAGGGCGGCGAACAGCGCCACCCAGGCAAAATACAGCAGCAGAAGGAACACGCTGTACACCAGAAGCAGAGGGCTAGACCAGCCGTCTCCGGCGCCTGCTGTAATTTTGCAGCAGGACCAGCTGCACCGTGAACACTGCCGCCAGAAAGAGCACCAGAGTTCCTGTCTCCAGGGATGTGAACAAGGATAAAAAGTGGGGAAGGTTTACCAGTGTCGTATATGCCGCCATGGGATCCCCCCCTGGCTCATTCCAGGTTTCCGCTCTCCGCCCGCTTCTGGAGGGTGGTGGAATTCAGCTGGCTGAGGTACACGATCTGCCGGTGATAGGGGTGATCGCACACCACGAAGGACTTGGGGATCTCGCCGGACACGTCCAGCACCACGCCCTCTTTCTCCGCGGCCGCCAGATACTCCCGGGTCCGCTTGCCGTAACTGCATTTGTCCAGATCAAAGATGCCGATGACCCGGCGGTCGGGAAGAATTTCGTTTTGGCCGATATGCAGGTACATCGTTCATGCCCCCTCTGGAACCTGGAGTAAATCGTAAAACCACAGGCGCTGCCGGACTATCTTTTGGAACGTTCCTTCATAATTTTCATAAATGACCACGGACAATTCTTCCTCTGGATCGCTGCTATAAACGGCGACTGTCCTTCGAAAGTCCCCGGTACTCAGCTTTTCTATAATGATCCTGATGCCCTCTTCCCGGTCGAAAATATCATAGTACAAAGTGCCGATTTCGCCGAACTGCACGATGGTGCCGACCTCAGAAAACTGATACTGCCCTTCCTCCAGAAATTCTGACAAAATCTTCTGGACATCCGCGTGTTCCGCCGGAACCAAGCCGTTAATTGTGACTTTATCCCCTTCGCCGATGGCTGCCTGAACAGAAGAACTCGCTTCCAGAGCGAAGAGAATCTTCCGGTCCGTATCCATAATGGCCAGCTCCGGGATCTCGGACAGCGCATTCTCCCCGCTGATGACTTCCTCCACCATGGTGTAATTGGCCGCCCGCATCTCGTGCAAGATCACTACGCTGAAGCCGACAGCCAGCGCCGCGCCGGAGCACAGCGCCATTCCCCGGCATATCCACTTTTTCCAGCGGAGATCCCCTGTGGTCCGCAACTGGGAAAGGCTCCATCCGAAGAGGAGCGCACATCCATAAGCTGCCCAGAACCCCAGCAGGAAGGACAGCGAAAGGGAGGACTGTGCCAGCAGACAGAGAGCCAGTCCCAATGCGCCCGCCAGCACCGGAAGAGACAGCAGCCAGCAGTTTTTCCGGCAGAGCAGCCCCACCAGCAGCTCCCACAGAAATCCAATGAGCGGGACGCCAAAGACAATGAGGGGCAGCGCATGATACCAAATCCAGTCCATTCTGCCTTTCCCTGCTTTCACTCTGTTTTCTGCTGTCAAAAAGAGAAAATCCACTTCCCGCAGACAGCTGATATACTGCAGGGCTCCTGCGCTCACGCTTGGTCGCGGTGTTCTTCACCCGATGGCGCCCTGTTTCACATGGAACACCTTCCCACCCAGAAGGACCGGCAGCCGATCATCTTCGCAGCAGGTAATGAACACCTGCCCCCCCGCGATGCGGTTGAGAACGAACTCCTGCCGGCGGGGATCCAGCTCACTGAGAACGTCATCCAGCAGCAGCACCGGGTATTCGCCGGTGGCGTTCTGGTAGATTTCCCGCTCCGCCAGCTTCAGCGCCAGAGCCGCGGTGCGGGTCTGACCCTGGGAAGAGTAGGATTTGGCCTCCCGGCCGTCGATGGTGATGACCAGATCGTCCTTGTGGGGGCCGGAGAGGCACATCCGGGAGGCCCGCTCCGCCCCCTGGTGGGATTCCATGTGGGCCCGGAGCTGCTCCGTGAGAACCTCCACCTCCGCCGCCGGGTCCGTGACGGAGGAAACAGTCTGATAGGTGATCTCCAGGCGCTCCCTTCCGCCGGAGCACTCCCGATGGTGGCGGGCGGCATAGCGGTTCAGCGCCTCCGCGAACTGCCGGCGGTAGTGGACCAGCACAGCGCCGAAACGAACCATCCGCTCGTTGAAGTCCGGCAGCAGCTCCAGGAGATCCGGCCGCTCCTCACTGTCCCGCAGAATGCGGGTCTTGTGGTCATAGAGCCGGTGGTACTCCGCCAGAGCGGCCGCGTATCTCGGCCGCAACTGGCAGAGTGCGGTGTCCATGAAGCGCCGCCGGGCGGCGGCCCCCTCCCGGATCAGATACAGGTCATCCGGGCAGAAGAATACGGTGTGGTACACCTGACTCAGGGCGGCGCTGTTTTTGGCAGGCACCTGATTCACCCACATCTTCCGCCGCCGGTCCCGGTACAGCTCCACCCGGGTGCGGAACTCCCGGTCTCGGGCGGAGATCCCGGCTTCCAGCACAGCGGCGGGCGCATCGAAGGCAATCATCTCCCGGTCCGTCCTGGCCCGGGGGGATTTCCCGCAGGAGAGGTAGACGATGGCCTCCAGCAGATTGGTCTTGCCCTGGGCGTTCTCCCCAAAGATCACATTGCAGTCCGGGTCAAAGGATACCCGCTGGCCGGAGTAGTTGCGGAAATGCTGCAGCTCCAGCTCAAGAATCCGCATAGGCCACCGTGTAATGGGCGCCCTGGAAGGCCACATCGTCTCCGGGGCGAATCTTTTTGCCCCGCATGGTGCAGATCTCGCCGTTGACGGTGACCTCACCGCCCTGGATCCGCTCCTTTGCCTCGCCGCCGGAGGACACCAGATTGGCGAATTTCAGCAGGTCCTGGAGCTTGATGAACTCCGTGTGAATCGTGATCGTCTCCATCTGCTCACTCCGCGCTCTTCAGCCGCACCGGCAGGACCATATAGAGGAAGTTTTCCTCCCCCTCCGTGGGGACGATGATGGCGGGGGAGACGCCGGTATTCAGCTCGATCTTCACCGTGTCCGCCGGCGCGTACCGGAGAGCCTCCATCAGATAGCGGTTGTTGAACCCGATCTCCAGCCCGCCGCCGTCACCGGACAAGCGGCAGATATCCTTGGCCTCGCCGTTTCCGGTCTTGGCGGAGAGCAGCACCTTGTCGTGGTCAAACAGGCACCGGACCGGACTCTTCTGCTTTTCGGAGATCACCACACTGACGCGGTCAATGCTCTCGATCAGGGCCTTGGTGTCCGCGATGACGGAGATGGGATTCTTCCGTGGGATGGCATTCTTATAATCCAGGAACTCTCCCTCCAACCGGCGGCAGATCAACTCCGTGTCTCCTACCTCAAATAGAATATGACTTTTGCCCAGGGTCACGGCAGCCAGATCCTCCACGTCGGAACAGATATTTTTCACCTCGCCCAGGGCGCTGCCCGGCGCCACAAAGGAAAAGGCGCCGCCGTCGATCTTTTCCAGCGGCTCCCGCCGGATGGCCAGACGGAATCCGTCCACCGCCACCATAGTCAGGCCCTGGTCCGTGATCTCGAACAGGGCACCGGTATGGATGGGGCGGCTCTCATTGGTGGAGACAGCGAAGGCCGTCTCCTCGATCATGGCACGCAGCAGCTTCTGTTGGATGGAGACGGAAAAATCATCCTCCACCATGGGCAGCTCCGGGTAATCCGCCGCGGAGAGGCCCAGGATATCAAAGTCCGCATCGCCGCAGGAAAGATGGACCAGCTGTTTGTCATCCGCGGTGAAAACCACCACATCGTCGGGCATCCGGCGGATGATGTCGCCGAAGAGGCGGGCGTTTAAAACGATCTCGCCGGGTTCCGTTACATCGGCGGAGACCTTCGTACGGATGCCGGTCTGCAGGTTGTAGCCGGAAATGGTCAGCCGGCTGTCCGCGTGGAGCAGCAGCCCTTCCAGCGCGGGAATGGAGCTCTTCTGGGCCACGGCGCGGCTGGTGACGGCGATGGCGCTTTGCAGAAGGGCCTTTTCACAGGAGAATTTCATGCATGCACTTCCTCTCTAGTCAGGGTTTGAAGATATGGGTCGGAATCGCTCTTTAAAAAAAGAAAGAAATGTATTTTTTAGAAAAAGCAGCCGTAGGGAAAAAAGCTGTGGAAAAGGCGGGGAAAGGCTTGCGCTGTCGGATTTTGAGGCTCCACAGGGGATGTGGAAGGATCCGGGGATTTTTCCACGGACTTTTTTGAAAGACCATTTTCCACAGGGAAGTTTTTCTTTTCCACGGAAGATGTGGAGAAATCTGGTCACCGCTTGGAGTTGATATTCGTCTTGATCTCCTTCACCATTTCGGCAAACGCAGCGTCCTTCTTCATCTTCTTTTCGATTTGCTGGATGGAGTAGAGGACGGTGGAGTGGTCCCGGTTGTCAAAGACCTTGCCGATCTCATCCAGACTGAGGTTCGTCATGGAGCGGATCAGGTACATGGCAATCTGCCGGGCGGAGACCGCGTCCCGCACCCGCTGCTGGCCCCGGATCACGGACTCGTCCAGACTGTAATATTTGGAGATATACTCAAGGATGGCCTCCGGCGTGGGGACATACTCGTTGCTGCGGCGCAGCATGTCCTGGATGGCCCGGGTGACGGTTTCTTCGTCGGTGTCGTTGCCCAGCAGATCCTTGTAGGCCAGGATCTTGTTGATGGTGCCCTCCAGCTGGCGGACGTTGGCGGTGACGTTTTCGGCGATGTAGGCGGAGATTTTGTCCGGCAGCTCCATGCCCAGCAGGGCGGCCTTGTTTTTCACGATGGCAAGACGCGTCTCAAAATCCGGCGGCGCTACGTCCACCAGCAGTCCCCACTCAAATCGGGTGCGGAGGCGGTCCTCCAGCTGGGTCATCTCAGAGGGTGGACGGTCAGAGGTCAGGACGATCTGCCGGCCGGACTCGTACAGGGTGTTGAAGGTATGGAAGAACTCCTCCTGCGTCTGCTTTTTGCCGGCGATGAACTGCACGTCGTCCACCAGCAGCAGGTCCGCCTGGCGGTACTTCTCCCGCATCTCCGCAGTCTTACCCTCCCGGATAGCATCCACCAGCTCGTTGGTCAGGTCGTCGCCCTTCACGTAAGCGATCTTGGACCGGGGATCGTTCCGGCGGATGACGTTGGCGATGGCATAGATCAGATGGGTCTTGCCCAGGCCGGAGTCCCCGTAGATCAGCAGGGGGTTGTAGTTCTGAGCAGGATGCTCCGCCACGGAGACGGAGGCGGCATAAGCCAGCTTGTTGGAAGGGCCCACCACGAAGGTCTCGAATGTGAACTCCGCGGAAGTGAACCGCTCGCTCTGGCGGTGCGGGCGGTTATCCTTGAGCTCTGCGTAATCCAGGTCGTCCAGAATCTTCACTTCAAAATCCGTGGAGAAAATGTCGTGAAGGGAGGCCTTGATGTTTTTCATGAACAGGGACTCGATATAGCCTTTTTTAAAGTCGTTGGAACAGTGGAGGATAAACGTATTGCCCTGGATGTCCACAGCCTCCAATTCGTCGAACCAGGTGGCGATGGTGGTCTCCGAGAGCTCGCCCTTCAGCTGGGATAGTACATTGTCCCACACGTCGGCGACGGAATTCAAAAGGAAACACCTCTCTCTAGTAAAAAATAGACATGGCAGTACGCTTTATTATACCAAAGACAGCCGGAAATTACAACACTTATTCTAATAATAAGAACCAAGGAGATCCGCCTGCACAGGCAACAAGATATAGCGGCTTTGGACAGCATGGGACACCAGATTTTGAAATTTTCGAGAATCGCAACTGAAAAAAGAAAAAAATACGGAAATTTCGCAAAACTTTTAAGTTTTAGTTGACATATTTTCAAACAGTCTGTATAATATCGGTTGCGCCGCGATCATGCGGTCTTGATCTGTTTACTGCGCCGCCCTTTAGGCGGTGTCGAGTAAGTGCCGCCCTCAAAAGGGCCGCAATTCTGACAGGAGGTGTCTCAACATGGCAACGAAACGTACCTATCAGCCCAAGAAGCTGCACGGCCAGAAGGTCCACGGTTTCCGCAAGAGAATGGCAACCGCCAACGGCCGCAAGGTCCTGGCCCGTC
>ENA-ORRT01000415-ORRT01000415.1-human-gut-metagenome-genome-assembly--contig:-NODE-415-length-30401-cov-3.48744_pt1 | contig 30401 bp, 31 predicted proteins | sample MGYA00242181_ERZ509146 | MGnify/ENA primary metagenome ERZ509146 (study PRJEB26280, sample SAMEA2338624) | human gut metagenome | biome: human gut; feature: human-associated habitat; material: faeces...
CAGCCGCCTGGCTGGCAAGCCCAGTGCCTGCGCCTGTTCCGTCCCCAGCAGAAGGACGTCCATCTCCCCGTGGAGGGAAAGGGCCCCAACCATGCCCAGGAGGATCGGCCACACCGCCGGCATGATCTGGGACATGGACACTCCGGAAAAGCCGCCGATACGGAAGTCCGAATAGCCGTTCAGCGCCTCTGGCACCAACGTGACCACCAGATCTACCCCCGCGCCGAAGATACTGGAAATCGCCACCCCCGCCAGCACCAGGGTGATCTTGGAGGCGCCGGTCCTCTGAGAGATGTACAACACCAGCAGCACGCCGCCGAATGCGCCCAGCATGGCGGCCCAGGGGGTGGCCGCAGATGCACTGGGCGCCACCGCGCAGCACACCGCCACCGCAAGGCCCGCCCCAGCGTTGACGCCGATGGTGCTAGGCGCCGCCAAGGAGTTGGCCAGTACGCCTTGAATAATAGTCCCGGCCACTGCCAGGGAGGCGCCCGCCAGCAGGCAGGCACAGGTGCGGGGCAGGCGGACATAGAGGAAAATGCGCACGGCCGCAGAATCTCTGCCGCCCTCCAGCAGCTCTGCCAGGATTTTCCCCGGATTCACCATCTCAGCCCCCAAGCACAGGCTCAGCAGCGCCAGAAGCAGCATCATCACCGTCAGAATCGCCATAGCGCCGGCCCGGTTACTGCTCCGGATAGAGGATGTCCGCCAGTTTCTCATACGCCTCTCCCCACCGTGCATTCGGCTTTACATTGTACAATCTCTGATCCATCACGTGATATCTGCCCTCCCGCACCGCGGTCAGGCCCTCCCAGGCAGGGTTGGAGAGCAGCGTGGCCTCCAGCAGCGCCTGCGCGTCCGCGGGATCGCTGCCCTGCACCACCACAAAGATGTAGTCCGGGTCCTCCGCCACTATGGTCTCCAGGCTGAGGTTCTCCAAAAGGCCCGTCTCGCTGTCGGCGATGTTCACGCAGCCAAGGTCCGCCAGCATCTCTCCCAAAACCGTGTTCTGACTGTTCTTCACCTTGCAGCTGGAGCCGGTGGCCCGGATATAGAGCACCCGAGGCCCCGGGTCCTGCGCCCGGCCGCGGGCCACCTCTACCTGTGCTTCCACCCGGGCGCCGTAGAGCTGGTAATTGTCCGGGCAGCCGGTAAGCCGGGTGCAGATGTCCAGCATCCGCAGATAGTCCCCGAAAGAGCTGATGTCGAAGTAAGCCACCGGGATCCCCAGCTCTTCCAGGAGGTCCATCAGCTCCACGTCGGCGGCTGTCTTGGCACTCCCCAGGACAAAATCCGGATCAGCCGCCAGCAGTGCCTCCACATTCGGGGTCTTGACCTCACCCAAGTTCGTCACGGACTCGTCCAGCTCCAGTTCAAACTGGGTCCAGCTGTCCTCGGCGGCTGCGACCAGCGTCTCCTGTCCCCCTGCCAGGCACCACACGTCCGCAAAGCTCCCGATCAGTGCCGCCGCCCGCTGGGGCGCCGCCGGCACAGTCACCTGCCGGCCCAGGTCATCTGTAAATGTCACTCCGCCCTCTTCGGGAGCGGGATGGGGATCCTCCTCCGCCCCGCAGGAGATCAGGAGGGTCAGCATCAGAAGCACCATCAGCACCCCCGCCGCCCGGTTGATCCCTCTTTTTCTCTGTCTGCTCACGTTCTCTCTTCTTTCTTCGCTCTGGTATCGTTTTCCGCCCCGCAGTTCTGCGCTGCCATGCGCTGCAGTTCCGGGAAGCGGCGGAGCACCGCATCGTAATTCTCCCGCCTGTGGGGGAAGGTGCAGTCCGCGCAGCTCTTCACGCCCCGGTCGGTATAAGTCCAGCTTCCGCCGCAGCCAGGCCCCAGGCAGTAGAGCGGGCAATAGCAGAACAGGCAGTTGAACTCCTCTGCCGATATCCCCTCATGACAGGGGAACATCTCACATTCCCGGTTTTGAAAAAATGCATATCGACGGGTTTTCTTCTCTCCCACTGTGCCCTTTCCTTTCCGCGCCCGAACGCCTAAAAAAGCCACGGCAGCCAAGGCTGCCCGATATTCCCACAACAAATACGCGCTTTACTTCCCGCAAATACGCCGCTTCCCGCGAGATAGGTCTCCTGACTTGCGGCAGGGATCCCCATGTCTCCCCGATTTTCAACCCACCTTCTCAGATTGCTCCAATGGCGAACTCACGTTCAGCGCCCAAAAGGCGTTTAGGCGAAATCTTCCGCTTACAGTGCCGGCACGTTTCGGATTCTCACCGAATTTCCTCATCCCCGTCTCTGCCGGAGCAGAGACGGAGACATCCCGCGTTATTCGATTGTTCTCCAGCCCTTCTTCCTCAACAACTGGCATGATAGCACCTTCCCAGGGCGTCCGCCGCCAGCATGGCCTGATACACCATCTCTGGCGTGACGGTAAAGGGCATGTTGTGGATCGTCGCGCCGGGGACGCAGGCCTTTTCCGCCGCCTTCCTCAACAGGTCGTGCTCCAACGTTACATAGCCCATATCCGAAAAACACACCGGAAGGCCCACGTCGCAGCAGAACTTCAGCACACTCTCCAACTCCTCCTTGGGCACATCCTCCATCACCAGCTGCACCAGGGTGCAGAATGCCACTTTGTTCCCGTGGTACAGGTCATGAAGCTGGGGGATAAATGTGAAGCCCTTCTGGATGGCGTGGGCCGCGGCCAAGCCGCCGCTCTCAAATCCCACGCTGGAGAGATAGGTGTTCACCTCCACGATGGTCTCCACCGCCTCAGTGCAGGCACCGGCCTCCACCGCGATCTTGGCCCGCAGGCCGTCCCGCTGCAGATACTGCCAGCACATGGCCGCAAGCCCCGTGGCGGCCCGGGTTGGCTTGCCGGCCGTCTGATTATCGCTGCCGGAGGCCCGGCAGGCGCGCGCTTCAAAATAGGTTGCCATAGCGTCACCCATTCCCGCCACCAGTAGCGCCACCGGCGCCTTGGCGACAACGGCCGTATCCACCACCACCATATCGGGGCAGCGGTTCAGGAACAGGTAATGGTCAAACTCCCCGTTGTCCAGGTAGACAACACTCAAGGAGCTGCAGGGCGAATCCGTAGATGCCACGGTGGGCACGATCACTGCCGGCAAGGCCGCATAGTGGGCCACCGCTTTGGCCGTGTCCAGAATCTTGCCGCCGCCGATGCCCACGACTACGGTACTCTTCTGCTCGCGGGCCACAGCTGTCAGCCGATCAATCTGCGTCTGACTGCATTCGCCCTGGAATATTTCGTAGTGCAACTCATAGTCCTTGCCCTGGAAGCAGGCATCCAGTGTCGGGCAGATGCGCTTTGTGCCGGACTGGCTGATCAAGATTAGCAGCCGTCTGCCCATCCCCTGCAAATATTCATCAATCTCACCAAGGATACCCGCGCCCTGCACGTATTTCCCAGGGCTCTTCAGAATTTTCCGCATCTCACAATGTCCCTTCAATCTGTGTCTTCTTTTTTAACGGTAAAAATCTCAGTCTATGCAATTAACCACACAATGGTATCTGCGCATTGTCAACATTCTTTGGTGTGCAGAGTGCTGCTGTGGCAAACCTACTGTCCAGGAAGGAAACAAGATTCACTCAAAGGCAGCGGAATATCTACTTGCAATGCATACAGGTGTTAATAATAGCAAAATTTATGCCATTATTCACATTATTTAATAAATTCAGGATTTTGTAGGAATATTTGTCGAATATTTGAATTTTTTCTCGTATTTCCACAATTTATTTTGATAACCGTCGCTTTTGCAAAGCTGTTTTTCACATATAGTTCCCTATTCTATCTGCCACACGTGTATGCAAAAAAATCTGGCCGTTGCATATTTGCGCACAATTTTAGTTGATATTTTCTTTCATTCTTGGCTTTTCAGTCCGCCGCATTTTCTCAATTGCCCATGAAGGATGCCGAGGTGTCCGATGCATTTTCGCCATCCGGGAAGAAGCCGCCGAAGGGCAAGTCAACGAGTAATCCCAACAGACAAATCCCTCACAGCATTACCACGATTACACCGGCATCTGTCGGCAATTGCTCCAGCTGCGGCAGTGTCCCCTGCGGGCCACGCTGTCATAGCAATCCGGCCTAACGGTACATATAGAGGTTTCCGTCTGTTAAGGCCGCCTCTCCCTACTGTCAGGCCGTTCCCATGTTTTTTCAGGATATGCTCTGCGCTTTTATGACTCTGGCCGCAACTTTTTCTGCCGCCCAGTCCAAACATGCCTTGACGCCGGTTCTTCCCGATAGGGATGCTCCCCGGCCCCCGTCTCCGAGGTGGATCAGCGGGCTCTTCCCTCCAATGCTGTGATCTTCCTGCAGTAGGGAGGTATCGCGCCTGTCAACTCTGCTGACTTCCGGCAGTCTCCAATTTGGCGCACTGCTGCTGGAGCAGCTTCTCATATCTTCAGAGGAATTACGAATCGTACTTCAGATCGCTGGAACTATGAACGAAGAGGTCTCGGAAGGAGAAATCTCTGTTCAAGGTATTCAGCAGTTGTTACTGGCGGAATACAATCTTAAACTCATAGGCAATAGCGGCCAGCGCTCTCTATCGATAGCAGAAGACATAGGGACAACGGCATTGAATTGATCCTATAATAGCGCGAAATGCTACGACTTATAAGTGATAAAAATAATAGTAATATCTCCAGCTATTAGTAAGTGTCGGAAAGACAACAATTAAGAGAGTCCCTAAAAAAGTCCGCGCATTTCATAAATGTAAGCGAGTTCGGGATGGGAGCCTCAATTCTCTCCACTGCTTAGCCGAGTAATCAGGTCAGCCGGTGTGGACATTAAATAGGCCCCACTCTCTTAGGCATCTCAAAGCCCCCTCTCAGTTGGGATATCTGTTTGACCGCAAATTCCTTGGAGCTGGTCCATTTTGCTATTTCGCGGTGCAGGATGTGCTGATCTCTTGCGATAACAAATGCGGGGGACTTTTGCTTCTCCTGCACTATAGCCTACTTTTTGGCGCAGGCCCTCTGGCTTTTCCCTCTGCTGCGTGGCATCGTGCGGTTATCAATGCCTGGATTGACATGAACTTTGATGCCGTAGTAGTTATCCACAGGGTAGACGCCAGTAGTCACGTAGGTGTAGTATTCAGATGGAATCAGTCCCGCCAGTGCATATTGGTAGTGCTGATGGTTATAGGCCGCTGATCATCCGCCTTACAGTTTCAGCGTCTGGACACAGTGCTACTAGGTCAAGTAATTTACATTTTATCCGCCCGAAAAACGATTCTATGGGAGCGTTGTCCTGGGAATTACCTCTGTCGGAAACAGATTGGAGGAAGCCTTCATCTGGCAACAGTCTCTGAAAGGTTGTGGAGAGGTACTGAGAACCTTGATCGCTATGGATTACACATTCAGCCCCCCTCAGTTCGGGTCTGTAGTTTCCCATCATAGCATCATAAGCGGCCCTGACAAGCGAGACTGTCATACGAGAGGGCACGCAATGCCCCAGGCTCTCTTTTGTTTAAGCATCCTTAAAAGCGCAAAGATAGATCGGTGCGCGCACAGGGCTATAATACAAGTAAGTGATATCTGTCAAAATATGTTTTCAAGAGAATATGTCAAAAATAGAAAATCCCATGTAGTTGTTATCCTCTGACTATAACCGTACCTTCTATTGGGCCTTCTGGCTGGGCCTTAATGGCCCGGCCCCCAATCCAGCAAACGAGCGCAATCCCCTCTTGGTGGGGATTGCGCTCGTTTTTCACAGCAGCCGATAAAGGTTGGAGGTACATCCACCGTTTTTTCGATACCTCGGCTGCTTCTCGACACGCCCCTGGCGGACAAGATCGCCAAGAGCGCGTTTCACGGTGGACCGGGAGAGGCCAAGATCTGATGCAATGGTACCGATGGCATACCAGCTCTCCCCTTCCCTGTTGGCCCGGTCACGGAGATACATGCAGACCATTTTGGCGCGGGGAGACAGTTCATGGTCCATATAGACCGCATCAAAATAGCTCATGTCATTCCCTCCCGCCTGGTGTTATAGCCGCTCCGCCTGCTGGCTAGGATGCTGCGGATCAGGTCCTCCTTATTTGCATAGTGGATCTTCCGGTTTGCCCTCTCCGGCATTTCATAGGGTTCGTCAAATGTGATCCCCCAATCCAGAAAGAGGCGAAGCCGTGTCTGCATGGGATGGGTACCCGTTTTCATCACGATGAAATGCCCTTTCGGAATGGACTTCAGTTCATCCGGCGACATCAGCGGGCGCTCCATCATCTGCAGCGACTGGCTGGGGTCGTTTTTCCCTCTGGAGACGCTGCCGGAAAGGACGGTGCGGTTTCCAAGCGCACGGGACACCGATTCCGCCGTCTGGCTCTGGGGTGTAAAACCGCCGGCGACTGTGAGCTGGCAGTTGTCCAGCAGGATCTCGCTGCCCTCCTTTTTATAGTTTTGCTCCAGCTGCGCAACGCTCTGGATGATAGGTACCATTGTCAGCTTCCGGGACCGGCCGGCGGAAAAGAGGGCCATGACATCAAACGGCGGCATGGTGCCGAATTCATCACAGAAGAACACGACGCGATTTTTCAGCTTTCCTTCATTCCTGTCCGCAATGGCAAACAGTTCGTTGGAAAGGTTCTGGATCATAAGGGTGGCCATGAAATTCTTCGTGCGGTCTTCCTCCGGCAGGATCAGAAAGATTGCACACCGCTCCGATGCAAAGGTCTCCGCATCAATGGAGTTGTCAAAGCAAAGCACTTGCTCCATCTCGGTATCCAGAAACGCATTGAGCAGGGACAGGATCGTGGACATGACGGATGCCATGGTCTGGTCCGAAGCGTTGAGGGCAGAGCCCGCCAGCCATCTGGCCTTGTGTGTTGACGGGAGCAGATCCAGCAAAGCCTGAAATCCATTTTTTCCTTTGTCGGCAGGACTCGGAGCCAGAAGATCCTGCGTCAGCTTGAACACTGAGATGATATGCCGTACATCGGCCTCGCCCTTATGGGGTGGGAGAAATTCCGACAGGAGCATCGTCAACGCAGCCAGCGCGCCCTCTGCAGCATCGTAAAAATAAGCATTCTCACCGAACTGCCCAGACTCGCCGCCCTGGTTGATGATGGTCTCTGCCAGAATCTTGGAATATTTCTCCGCCTTGGCCTTGTATCCCAGGTTGTCCGGCGCCTTCCGGGCCCTGTCCGAGTATCGGTTGATCAGCGTCAGAAGATTGTCTCCATCCGATCTCGTAGGGTTCCGCAGGTCAATGATGGAGATCTTGTAGCCGTAATACTTTTTTGCGATGGTTGCATAATTCCGGGCCAGGTCCCCCTTGCTATCCAGCGCCAGGAAGCTCATGCCCGTGGCGCAGGTGTATTCCAAATTGGGATATAAGAAGTAGGCTGTCTTGCCAGCGCCGCTGGCGCCGATCATCAGGCAATGGATATCGTCGCCGTCCACAATCGCCCTCATGCGCCTGTGCTTCTGGAGCGGGAGCCGCTCAGTGTGAATGGTGATTTTTTCCTTTCTGATCTTGAACTCGATGGGAGTCGGGTTCCTCCCCACGCTGCCTGCGATGATGCCCTGTACCTTTGGCAGGTCTTTTCCTCTGCGCCAAGCCTGTGGGTCATAGCGCACCAAGTGATAGGTACGATGGATTTCCTGCTTGGTCGCCCATCGTGCGGTCCCGTGCTGTCCATCGCCCACGGTGCGGCTTTTGATGTTTAAGGTGTAGTGCTGGGAGATCATAGACAGCTCAGCGATCACAATCACCATAACAGCAGCAAAGCCAATCAGGGTCCATGCGCTTTCGTTCACCTGTTCATCGCCTCCATCGTCATTCCAGGAACGCGTTCCTGCCTCATAGCACAGAGGTCGTCGTTCCAGTCCTTATGCGCAGAAGTCTCCCGTTGGATGGTGAGAGAATACTTTTCCGTGAGCTGCTCCTCCATTCGCCGGCTGGCTTTATAGCCAGCCTCGTCATTGTCCAGGCACAGCACTACCTCCTCCGGCCGCGCTATCCGATCCAGGCATGTGATCACCGGAATGGCGGATGTACCACAGCAGGCCACATAGCTATGATCCTGCCAACGGTCTGGGTGCAGTGAGATGTACGACAATAAATCAATGGGCGCCTCAAACACATAGAGACGCCCATCCTTACCATCGTAATGAAAGCTGTATCTGGGATCACACCCTTCCACGTTCAGACGAAAGGGATCACCCCAGCTATTCGTACTGCGCATGTGGGCGTGCTTTGCGGCACCGTCCTCATCTCTGCCCACGAATACGACATTGTGATGATCCGCATCCTCATAGATCAGCTTGGCTCTCACAAATTCGATCAACACATCCCGGTCAATATGACGTTGCCGAATCAGATATGCGAAGGCCCGCCTCATATTGGAATTCGACGGTGGGCGCGCAAACGGCTTAGGCGGCATATCTTTCTTTTTCGCTGCCGGAAGCATCTGTCCCTGATGTCCTCCCAGCAGTTCCTGTACGGCTTCCGGGAAAGACATCTGGTAGTGGATGCGGAGAAAATCAACCGAATGCCCGCCGGTCTGCGTCTCATGGTCGAACCACTCGTTGCCGCGGATCGTGATACTCCGATCTGACGCCAGGCGTTTTTCCCGTCCGGATGGGAGCAGTTTTTCTCCCCGTCGGAGCAGGTATGCCTCCAGGTCCACATCATTGGCCTGCCGTTTTTGTTCTTCTGTGAAATAGACAAAGGTCACCATACAATCGTCACCTCCTAAGAAAAAGCATCAGCTCTCTGCAAGAAAGCTGATGCCTTAATTATTGTATTTCGTTTTAGGATTGCTTGTTCAGTGCTCCACGTACAACGGATTTGATTCCTGTCAGTGCAACAATATCTTCCTTCAGCCAAAGATCCGTTTCTGGGCAATACCAATACTGGTCTTTTCTTTTTTTGAAAATACGATAAGGTGCATCCAGAGAGTTATCATAGATATGACACACATCACAGACGGGCACCAACTCTTTTACCAGATCCAGTGCCCGATCATACCGAGCAATAATCTTGTCAACCGGCACGTCATGTCCGCCGGCGGATACTCTGGTTGCCACACGAGCAACATTGATCTGGGGATCTGCAGTCAGTACATAGTAGCATCGAATGAAAAAGTCTTCCGCTGCCGTCCGCTTCAGGAGATTCAAGTTGCGGTCCGTTGACAAAACCGTTTCGAAGCAAAAGCTCTTGTGGGTGTTTACACATTCTTCCCGGCGGCTTTCCGCAATTCTTGCCGCCTCCATGTTGTCGCAGCCCAGTACCCGTTGGATCTCATCAGCATTGATGTAGACCATATCAACCGGGCGAAGCAAATCTGTAATTGTGCTCTTCCCTGATCCGTTTGGACCGGCGAACACGACCACCTCCGGCTTTTTAGCGTTTCCGCTCACTGTATCGCGCCCTCCTGGTTTCACCAACTTCTTCACGGGTGCCATCGCTGTGCAGCAGATACACTTTACCTGTTTTCGGATCGTACTTTGCAATCGGCTGCTTGAGAATCTTCTTTCTTCTCAGATCCGCCGCAACAGCTAGTCTGGCGTTTTTCACTACAACACCATCAGATGGGATCTTATATTCCATACTGTACACGCCTCCTCCATATACATTACATGGCTCTTCTCCATTCCACCACACCTTATGAAAATAGTATACTCAATTTCCTTTGTTATGTCCAGATGGAATACTTTCTACGAACTGTTCATCCACATGTTTCAACAAAAGCGCATTTTCGTATCTTCGTGATCGTCCGGCATGTGTCCCATGGCGATCCGCAGTTCCTGCAGCTCCCGCCACCGCTTCCGGTCGATCTGGAGCCCCTGAAAGACCTGATCCTGTTTGCAGTTGTGCTCAAAGATCCGGCTCATGTGATGGAGCATCCTGGTGACCGCCATCGCCGCCGGCAGAATGGACACCCGTTCCGGCTCCTTTGCCAACTCCGCGGCGCGGCTATCACCCTGTGCGGCGGACCGGCCCAGCAGTTCCATGGCCAGAACCCTGTCCTGCGGGACGCCGGTCCCCAGCAGATGCAGTCTGCCCAGAGCGTACTGCGCCGCCGGATTTCCCTGCTTTGCCGCGCGCTCCAGCCAAAGTGCAGCCTCCTCCGGCTTTCCCTGCTTGAGCAGCAGAGAGGCCAAGGCATTCTGCGCAAACAGATTCTCCTTTTCGGCAGCCAGGCGGAACCAGCGTTCCGCCTCCGCATCGTCCGCCTCCACACCGAGGTCATTGGCATACAGCCTTGCGATCCGATACTCCGTCCGGCTGTTGGGCTTCGCCTGTTCTTTCTCCTGAAAGGCAGCCAGCGCCTTTGCGTACCAATCCCGCGCCATCTCTGGGGTGGGACCGCAGTCCGGTAGGAGGCCCTCACTGTAGATACGGCCCAGATCGCACATGGCCTGGGCGTTCCCAACCTTGGCCTCCAGCAGAAGAAGACGGTACGCGCGCTCGTAATCAGGCGCTGTGGTATCGCTGCCGCGGAGGTACTTCCTGGCCGTCCAATACCGCCGCGCCTTACTGAACAGAGGAGGCGCCCCCTCGTTCTGAACTTCCGACGGGCCATCAGCAGCTGTGGCGTCCGGCTGGATCTCACCGGCGATCTCATCGGACTCTGACTGGACCAGCTCCTGCGACATCCGCAGCGTCTCCCGGATGACCATGTTGCGCACGCTCTTGAATTCCTTCTGCGCGGACAGTGGAAGACGCGGCGGGAGGTCCTTGGAATAGGTGCTGAGGACCTTTTCCCGCAGTTGCTGCCAGAGCTCATAGGCTTTGGAGACGCGCGGGTCCTGGGCTAGCTCCTCGACGATCTGATCCACCGTGAGCTTCACATCGGGCGGAAGATAGCCATAGACCTTTTTTCCTTTGACATCACGGAGCTGCTCGTCCAGCTTCAGCGTCAGCTTTTCCATCCGGCTGTTCCGGATGGTGCCGCTGGCCATCTGTCGGATGGATTCGACCATGGCGTTGGCCGCTTCCTTTCCAAGCTGATCCCGCCACATCGTCTGCTCCTCATAGACGCAGATGAGCTCCTGACGGTAGATCTGCCGGGCGAATACCGACTTGAGCTGCCGGATGCCCTGCTTGGTGAGATACCCCTCTTTGGGATCAGAGGAGAAGACCACCATGTGGATGTGGACGCTCTTTTCCTTTTGATGAAACGCAGCGTACCAGCGGAGGTGGTCCGGATGGATCTTGAAGCCGCGGGCAATGTCACAGATGTTCGCGTTGACCAGCGCCTGCCAGTTTTGTGCGTTGTCATATCCCAACCGCTCCGCATCCTCCCGGCGCAGTGCGATCACCGGCGTCCACACGTTGCCGGGATGCTCCGCCACCTCCCGGACCGCCGCCGCGAGGTTACGCATTTTGCCATGTGCGTCCCACAGGCCGTGCTCACCAGACAGCTGGACACCGGGGCGGTGCGCGATATAGTCCAGAAAGTTTTCCCGCTGATCCATGGACTCCACGAAGCTCTCCCGTGCCTGACGGATGAACTCATTGGCCCGCTCCTGTGTCGGCTGGTCCCGGTAGTCGTCATACTCCAACAGTTCCGCCGCCTCCGGGAAGGTGCGGATGAGCCGCCGGATGTACGCCTGCTGTTTTTTCGTGGCAGGGAGTTCTCCGCGCTGATCTGTCAGCAGCTCCACTCCTTCCCGTGTTGCAACATAGTGCATCCGGTTAGCCAGACGTGCCGCGTCCCTGCCGCCCTTGAGATAGGGCGAGATCAATACGATCCGTGCCATGTATCATCATCTTCCAACCGCCGCTGCTGATCCAGAGCATCGTCGAAGCTGATCTGGCCGTTGGTACGCATGACCTCGTCCACAGAATAACCGCGCAGCTCGCGGCGGTTGATGGGAGCCGTATGAAAGTGCGCGGCGATGGTGTGTCCCATCATATTGAGTTCGACGCACCACTTGAAGATCAGACTGCGGAGACGGTTTGCGTTGTCGGCCACGATCCCGCGAAGCGTGTCCACCAGAGCGCGCGACAGGAACTCGGAGGTGTCTTCCGATGCCAGATACCCCATGTAGAACCGGAGCGCCTTTTCAATAAACTCGCTTCGTGTTTTGCAGTTATCCTCCTGAAGCCAACCATCCATACGGCGAATGACCCCGGGAGAAAGCCAAATCGCAGTCCGCGTCTTGTTCTCATGGGACTCCTCCGGCAAAACAGTCCTGTTTTCCTGCGACACAGCGGAATCCCTTGCAGCGTCGGACTTTTTGCTCATTCCGACCACCTCACTTTTTCAAAATCGCATATTCCGACCACCCAGGCTGGAAACCGGAAAAGCCCCGCACTGCGGGGCTTTGTGGGCGGGAGGTGGGCGCTTGCGACCACCTCCCTTTATCTAGTACTTTTTTCGGCTGGCTCTCAGGGGGCCAATCGCCCCCGAAAACCGCCCCAAACAGGGCCTCGAGGCCCGGCAGGTCCCCTCGCCCCACCCCAGGGCTCTCGCGTCCACACAGGGCCTGACAGGGGCCGACAGGGGCTTCTCGTGCAGGATCAATCACAGCCCCTTCATCTTCAGCTCCGATTCCTTGGGCTTCGGAGCCGACTGAACCTGTCGCATCTCCTCCTGCCACTGTTTACGGACATCTGCCAGCGGCATCTCCATCTCCTGCTGACAATACGCATCCATCTTCCGCAGCAGCCAGCCGCATTCATCCTCGTTGAGCGGATAGGTGCAATCGCTGTTGGAGCCGTCGCCGCGGCACAGCGTCACCAGCAGCGCGGGACACACATTGCCGGTCCGCAGATCGTATTCCGCATAGACATTCAGGTAATCGTCGTTCTCCACGCTCGTAACATCCGTCCCGAACACAGCGTCCGGATCAAACATCACCGGCATGTAGAAATTCAGGACGTGACCGTACTCACTGATCTCCCCTTCGAATGAGATCTCGAAGGGCTTAAGCCGCCTGCTGCCGCACAACACCTGCGGCTCCTCCGGCTTGGCCTGCTCCATTTCGCACCGGAGCTCCTTGCCGTCCAGCCGGTCCAGGAAGATCCGCCAGCGGTCGTTGTCCGCCAGACCTTGTTTGCGGAACGCGAAATAGGCGGCGCTGCACACATCCTTGGCCGTGAAGGTCTGCCACCCATTATCGATGTGGACGGCGGAGAAGGTCCCCTGATCCAGATCGATATCGAACGCGCCGGTCACCCGGCCCGAATTCATGAGCCGCTCATCCACATATGCATCGAACTCGGCGGCCGTCAGAGGCACACGCTCCCGGAACCAATACGCAAAGCTCTTGCCCTGGTCAGGCCGGTCCTGCATGGACCGGACATAGTTTCGAAGGAGCCTGCCGGCGTCCAGGAACTCGATATTGTGGTTGGTGAGAAATCGGAACTCCTCGCCATGCTCTTTGATGTGAAAGATGGCGAAGCGACGGGACGCCTCCTGCTCGGTAAGCTGCGCCGCCTGCTCCTCTCCGATCCTGTGGGCCACCCGTGCCCGAACATCAGATGAGACCATCTCCTCGTAGGCTCTGTTCACCTGCTGCTACAGATACTCCCTGACGGTCATGCCCCGCTGCTTGAGAGCGTCGCTCAACGCCGCCTCCTCATACGCATGCAGCCAAAGATCCAGTTCCACAGACCCGCTCATCGCTTCATTCCTCCTTCCATGCCGCCCATCCGCGGGCCGGTCATCTTCTGCCGCTCCAGCCAGAGCGGGTTGTAGTCCACGGTCACTTCCCGCTGGTCGGTATTGAAGGTGATCTTTGCTGCCACCGCCGGACACTGTGCAATGGCACTTTCCATCGCTCTTAACAGACTCGGCCTGTGCCGGTCCAGAATTCTCTTTGCCTCCGGCGCATCGGCATCCACCTGCAAATCCGCCGTGAGGTACTTCAGTGCATAGGCCGTGGTGATGTCGTGCTGTCCGGCATACTCCACCGCGCGGTGGAGAGCATCGCCCGGAGAGAAGGAGCCGAAGTATGCGGTGCAGAATTTCTCCTCCCGGCCATGCTCCACAACAGAGCAGACCGCCAGCGGGCTGAGTCCTCCATTGTCAACCACGCGTGCATCAAAAAAGCCCATGAGCAATCCCTCACAGGCCATCTGCTGTACCTGATCCACCGGGACGCCGCCCTGCACGCAGATCGCGGCGGCCGCCATTTCATCAGGCAAGATCATATTTTGATCGTCGATCATTTTCGGGATACTTGCCAGGGTATCCTGATCGAAATTCCGCGCAACGAACCGCAGGCTCGCCAGATACTCCTCATAGAAGACGATCTCGTTCTCTTCCGTAAAGTCAATCAGCCTTTTTGCCAGCCGCGGGTCAGGCGAAGGGAGAACCTCGTCAAGCTCCCGCTGAAATTCATACTGATTCATAGGTCCCTCCATCATGTATCACAGTCTAAGGATTTCGAAGCGGAATGCATCCTGCACGTCCTTCTCCGTGAGGGCCTCCGGCTGCGCAAACTGCTGCTGGAAGTGGGCGAGGTCCTCCTGACTCAAAGAACAGAGGTTACCATTCAGATCGTGGTTTGCCACAAAAAAAGTTCCCGTGATCACGTCCTGTCCAACCCTTCGATTCGGCTCTAATTTCCGCAGTTTGCCACTCGCGTTGCAAACCAGGCAGGCCCCCTGATAATCAGCCACCTCAATACGTCCGCCCACCAACTCCCGCATCGCTTTCAGGGTGTTGGGAATGGTGATCTGCTCAGGCGCCTTGCCCGGCTCCACCTTCAATACGGTGATCTCATTTTCATTCATGCTGCTGTTCTGCTCCTGGCTCTGCGGGAGCTTCCTCCTTCTTTGTTTCTTTTTGAGGCCGGGGACGCCTGGGCCTGGCAGCGGGTGGATTTTTCCGCTCCAGGTACTCCCGTACTGCCTCCGGCACCTTCTCCTCATAGAGCTGCTGGAGCGACTCCGCCATCTTCTTTTTTGCGGTGGTCCGCTCTTTTTCCAGGCAGTACTCCAAAGCCTCCAGCTTGTCCGCCTCGAAAGGCAGCTCGATAACGACTTTTTCCATATCTATACGTCAACTCCAATCTTCAGTCATAGCTGATGTAGGGGATCTCCAGCCACGCGGTCCAGCTGCGCTGATCCAGCTGGGTCTTCACGACACCGTACTTGGTGCCCATGGCCTCGATGACCTGCCCGTTGCCGATGTAGACGCCGATGTGTCCGCTGTGCCAGACAGCGAGACCCGGAACCTCCGGGATGGTGTCGATGCTGCCCTTCACCGTCGCATTGCGGTACATGGCGTCCGCGCCGATGTCCGGCATCCCGTTGGTCCCATACCGGATGGTGAGCGCATCCGCGTCCAGCCATCCATAGCTCTTGATCAGGCCCACGCAGTCCACGGTCCTTCCGCCCAGCCAGTTGGCCCGTATGAAGTCCTCATAGTTGCCAACGCCTTCCGGATACTGCCGGAGCTTGGACTCGAAGAGCGACTCCGTCAGCGTCTGGCCGAAGGTGCCCCAGACGTAGCCCCAGCCGGATTCCCACGCATGGGTCACATAGGCTACCAGATCCTCGGCATTCTTGGTGTTCGGGTCCGTGAACCGAGAGACATCCAACTCTGTCATCCCGGCGCCGCCATACTCGATCTCGCCGGTGTAGTCTCCGTCTGCGCCGTAGGCGATCCGGTCATAGACCGCTCTGGCGTTGACCTCCAGATCCTCCGTCACCGGATACCCGACGGCTGCGAGATTTTCATAAGCGGTGTGCAGGTCCAGGGCAATCGCCACGGTAAATGTTTCCTCTGTGTATATCGTCTCCCCGGTGTCCGGGTCCGTGCCATTGGCCACCGTGCGGGTCCTTGTCTCATACCGCACAAAGCAGTCCACAAATGCGCGGGCTTCACCGCCGGACAGGTGTGGATTCTCGCCGCCGAAACACAGAGAGAAAAAAGTGGCTTTGACCATGGCGCCGTCCAACGTGCCAGACTCCATCTGGCTGTTGACCTCCGCCACCGCGTTGTCCAGAGCTGCCAGGCAGTCCTGCATGGCATACACCTGGGCGGAATACTCCGCACTCATGGTCGTGGGCACGGGGCCTCCGTTGAACACCAGATCCACAGCGGCGTTGTTATGCTGCGTGGTGCCGGAGAGCAGGGACAACAGGAATGCCACCACCAGGACCAGCGGGACAAAGACCGCAGCGGCCGCGTATCCGATCCGCTTCCTGGCCTGCTCGTCGCTCAGGAGCAGAGCTGCTTTGGCGGCGAGGAGGGCGGGTCCTGCCATTGGGGATCACCTCATCGTATAATGAATTTACGGTTTAGGTGTGGTGGGAAACCACACAAAACCCACTTGTTGTTCCACAAGCCATGTGGGATAATAAGGCCAGCAGACAGAGGGCGCAGATCACCTCCTTGAAGTACGGCTTCCGCTGAAAGAATTGCGCCTCTGTCTTTGCGGGTTGACGCGAATGAGCTGGATAGTGAGTATGCGCTGCATATCGAACCAGGTTGTGTCCCGCAAAGAAGCGTGAGGAAACTCTGTCTGAAATCTTGAAACGGGAGGTTTCGCCATGTTCTACTGCGGGATCGATATTGCAAAGTATAAGCATGAAGCAACGGTCATTGACGAGACCGGCACAGCCCTGTTAGACAGCATCTCCTTTGCCAACAGCAAGGAAGGCTGTGAAAAGTTGCTGAGTCTGTTTTCTCGCCTGGACATTTCCAGAGAAGACTTGCTCGTTGGCATGGAGGCAACCGGTCATTACTGGCTGAGTGTGTATGGGTACTTGCTGGAGCAGGATTTCGAGGTCAAGGTCATCAATCCCATCCAGTCCGAGGCGTTTCGGAAGATGTACATCCGGCAGACAAAGACTGACCGGAAAGACAGTTTCATGATTGCCCAGATCATGCGTTTTGGGCAATTCTCCGCCACAAATCTGTCAGAGGAGACCATTGTGGCGCTGCGGCAGCTAAGCCGGTACCGGCTGGCCCTGGTAGACGCCTGCGGGGACTGTAAGCGGCGGGTCATCGCCCTGTTGGACCAAGTGTTCCCGGAGTATGCCGCACTGTTCTCGGACACCTTTGGCGTGACCTCTAAAGAAGTCCTCTCCCAATATCCCACGCCGGAGGACCTGCTCAGTGTCTCCACCCGCAAACTCTCCAATCTTTTGGAGAAAACCAGTCGTGGCCGGCTGGGAAGAGAAAAGGCGGAGCAGATGAAAGCCGCCGCTGCCAATTCTTTCGGTGTCAGCTTTGCCAAGGATACTTTTTCCTTTCAGATCCGGCAGCTCATTGAACAGTTGGAGTTTCTGGAAGGACAGATTGCAGAACTGGAAGAACAACTCGCTTCCCTGCTGAAGCAGACTGGCAGCTATATTACCACTATCCCCGGTATTGGAGACACCCTGGGCGCCATCATTCTGGGTGAGATTGGCGACATCCACCGCTTCGACGCTCCCAACAAGCTGGTTGCCTTTGCAGGGTTGGATGTACGAGTCTCCCAGTCCGGTGAATTCACCGGCACCCGGCAAAAAATCTCAAAACGTGGTTCACCGTATCTCCGGCGGGCCATCTGGCTGGCCGCCTCCAGGGCGGCCTTTTGCGACCCTATCCTCTCGGAGCACTACCAGTCTCTCCGTGCCAGAGGCAAGCACCATCTCACCGCCATCGGCGCTGTCTCCCGAAAGCTCTGCAACATTATTTTTGCCATCATCAGCGAGAATCGGCCCTATGAGACTGTTCCTCCAAAAGGAATTCGACACGGTTCGGCAGATTTCACAACCTGAAATGCATTTCGTCGCCGCATGACGCAAATTGGTATATTCTTCCTCTCGCAAAGGAGGAATGCCTGTGTCATTCAGACTGCGATTCTCCGGCGATCTGCGCCGGGCTCGTGATGCAAAGGGCTGGACCCAGCCCTTTGTCACGGACATTGTTTCGATCACTCTGCGGGAATATCAAAATATCGAGAGTGGGAAACAAATTCCCAAGACAGAGACCTTCTTAAAATTGGTCTATCTGTTTGATCTGGATATTGAAAACTATCGGGAGGAGTTTGAGATTCATGTTCCGCTATCTCCCGTTCGAAAATGAGAGCCATTCTCCCTGCATTGGCTCATACCACACATTTGGCCTGCGTATTCTTCTGTCCCAAAATGGGATTGAAAAGGAAGTCATGCTTTTACCGGATATTTCCACAGACTTCTCGTTTGTGCTGCGCCTTGCAGACATCTTTACCAGAAAGCAGCTTGATCCAATTCATCTTCTGGATGTGTTGGAAGATTCTCTTTAAGTGATCTTCTACGCCGTCTCCAGGCTCACGCTTCCGTGAGCCTTTTCGTGTTGCCTATTTCATCCCTACTTTTTTCCTCTTTCTTTTTTATTTTTCCCTTGACTCTTTATAGCTGGTCTTCCATTCCACAGGAGCAGGGCCGTTCCTCCGGTTCGAAGGCATCCGGCAGCGCCAGCTGGAGTTGATCGAATTCGATGAAATCCCGCCAGGCAAAATCCCGGCCCAGGCCCTTCACTGTGCCGAGGTTTGGCCTGGCATTGTTCTCCATTGCCAGGGCTCGCTCCAGCAGGTCCGGGTACTGATGGTAGAGGGCCCGGATCTCCCGCTTCTTCATGGAGGGGCAGAAAAAACAGGAGGACTTCCCCGGTAAGGGAAGCCCTGCGTCCCGGATGGTCCGCACACAGTATTCTCTGTGCCAGCCCCACTCCATCAAGGGATATTGCTTTTGATACTTCTTATCGGCCAGGTCATGTTCTCTGGCACCCTCCAGCCGGCGGACCTCTCCCGCGTCATAGCCGATCATTTTCACCATACGCTCGCCGCGGCTCCATGATTCCTGACAAGGAGGGTAGTGATTGCAGAACCGGTCCTGGGGCGCGATCTTGTACTTCTGCGAGCACTTTTTGTACCCATAAGCAATGGAGGGCAGCGTTCCTGAGCGGAGGCACTCCTGCTCCAGCGTCTGCCGCCGGCCAAGGAAATCCCGATACCATACACGGGTGATGGGCGGCATACCGTGGGACTGGAGCCATCGATCCATGACTCTGAGATACCAATAGGTATGAGGCTGCTCCCCGCCGGGGTCCGAAAAGAGGATCAGGTCCACAGGGATCTTCCGCTGCCACAGACCGACCAGCATCGCCGTGCTGTCCGTCCCGCCGCCATAACCTACCACGATCATGCCGGCACCGCCTGTTCCTTCGCCCTCCGCGGCGGGTCCCGTCCGGTGTCCGTCCTCTTGAACAGCTTCGCCTTGTACTCCGGTGCCACCACCTTCAGGGTGTGGCGGTCCGAACCGCAGCGATACAGGCACTCGCCCCGCTTGACCTCCCGGATGATCCCATATTCAAAGGGCTGCAGCTGGAGATTCCGCATATAGAACTGCTGATCCACCACACCCGCATTGAAATAAAACTGATGGGTGGGGATGGCGAACAGCGGACGGGTCATCTCCCGGATCCCAGGCTGGTCGAAGTCCTCCAGATTTTGCGTGGCAAGGATCAGGTGGGACTTCTGCTTTCTCACCCGTTTCAGCGAGTTGCGGATATAGGTGATGGCAGTGGGGTTGTTGAGCCAAAGGTACAGCTCGTCGATGGTTGCCACGGAATTGCCCGCGGACAGGAGCTGGCCGGACATATAGGAGAGGATGGTGAACAGTAACGTGTCCCGCAGGTTCTGGGCCACATCGTCCAGGGCCTTCACGCCAAACACCAGGAAACGGGCAGACTGGATATTGGTATGGCCGTTGAAAAAACGGGCGTCCGCCCCCTTGCACATGGAGTACAGCCCCAGCAACAGATCCCGGAGGATCTCCGGGGTGTAGAGCTGATAGGGTCCGTAGCTTTCGTAATTCTGATACGCATCCTCAATGAGTTCATACAGATCGGAGAGAACGGGATAGTCCGCAGGCCGCAGCTGGGAGAAGTCCGTGTCATCCGAGATCCCCCACTTCTGATAGAGCCGTCCTATCATGATTTCCAGCGTGTCGATATGGGCCGTGTCGAAGCCCTTGTAGACCCGGAAGATGTCACGAAGGAACGAGGTGTGCTGGGCCAGAAGCGTTCCCCGAAATGCCGGCGGCGCCTCCGGGTCCTCCTCTCCCGTCCCGTCGTCCCAGCGGCGAGGCTCCAGCAGGTTGATCCGGTACTGGCCGCTCAGAAGGTCCAGGTAGGTCCCACCCAGGTTCGTGCAGAGATCATCCATCTCATGCTCGGAGTCCAGGCAGATCACCGTTTTCCCCGCCTCCAGCACATTGCAGAGCAGGAGCTGGAGCAGGTAGGTCTTGCCCTGGCCGGAGTTACCCAGGATCGTGGAGCTGCCGCTGGTCTTGTCGTCATCCTTCTGATCCAGATCCACGAACACATTGGAGCCATTTCTCTCATGCCCGATGTAGAATCCATGCGGGTCCGATTTTCCGGAATAACTGACAGGATAGAGGTTGGCAATGCTGGCGGCGGGAAGGACCCGCTCCGCAAAGCCCCCAAGGACATTCCTGCCGGCGGGATTGGCGGACTGGAACCCCTTGAGCTGACAGAGGATCAGGGGATCAGCCAGCAACCTGCTCCGGCTGAGCATGGATGAGACGGTGCTTTTCAGGGCAAGGAGGTCCTCCATGCTCTTTGTGATCAGTTCAATGAACACGGAGCAATACATGAGTGCCTCCCGGTCATTGCGCTGCTTGAGCAGCATCCCGCGCACATCCTCCAGAGCAGCCTCCGCCACTACACTCTGCTTCATTTTCGTGGCGCCCAGTTCCATTCGGTTTTTATTGCTGCTGGCCTGGATGATGGCGTCCTCCTCGCCGTCCGCCAGTTTTCGGGCCGTCAGGCGGATATTGACGCCGCTCATCTCGCTGAGGCGATACAGAAGGGCCAGGTCCTCCGTGGTTGGCGGGTAACCTTTCACCGCGAAGGCGCAGCGATAGGTATTGCCGAAAATGTAATAATCGGTATTGAACTTGACTGCTGCCGGGGCGATCATGTCCAGAAAGTCCTTTTGCCGCGGCGCCGGACTTTTCGCAGCGGCCTTTCTTTTTTTCTTCTGTTTTTTCTTAGCCACTTCTTTTCACCGCCATTTCTCCATCCACATCCTCCACCGTTGTCACCGCCGCATCATTCAGGTAATACACCGACAGCAGCCGCTTGATATCCGCCCGCTCTGCCAATCGGACCGGGATATTCTCATTGGAAATGCTCTTTTCCATCTGGTGCAGGACCACCGGATCATCGCTTTCTTTGCTCGTCACACGCAGGGCGATCACAAACTCCCGCTTGGAAGCGGATGAGGTCTGGATTTCATGCAGCTGCTCCAGATCCACCTGCAGCAGCCGGCGGATCGCCGGTTCCGTTTCCTCCTCCAGCCGCGCCTGATAGAACAGCTTGTTGTTCTGGAAAGACGCACGGGAGTCCAGCGCCATAAGCGTCACCTCGTCCCGGTTGCTGAGGAGGCTTGAAAGGTTCCCCACCCGCTGCCGGATGGCTTCTTCCGAGAGGACGGAGAGATTGTCCGGCCTGATCAGGAAAAAGACATAGTCGCCATTGGACGTGGAGACCCCGTGTTCGGTGATCCTTGTGATCCCCATGAGCTGCCGGGTGGATTGCTGTTGACGACGGGATTCCCTTCCGGCCAGCCACGCTAAAATACTTTTCACTTTTCACACCTCCATTCATAGAATTGTTGCTGTAAAAACAGAAAGCATGCCGCTTTCCGCAGAAAGTCCAAAATGCTGGCATCCTCCACCTGAATCGACAGGAAGGCATAGAGGAACGTCACCACCAGCGGCGCCATCCCGAGGCTCTGGGCCAGCGCCAGAGCAGAGAGGATCAGGCAGATGCCGATGATGGAGATGTCTCTCAGCTGCCAGAGCCACAGCTTGGGCTTGCCCTTCAGGTTTTCAGGGTAAATACACATGAAATCGCTCTCCTCAAACGATCAGCGCCGCCGGAAGAAATTCGGCGGCGCTGATTCCTGTTTTTACTCATTCTTCGGAAGTTTCGGGTTGTGTGTCCTCTGCGAGGGCCCGCCGGATACAGTCCAGGAAGAAGGCATTTTGCTTGATGTTGTGCTTTTTCAGGTATGCCTTGAGCTGCTCGAACAGGTCCGCCGGCACCTGAAAGGCCACCGTTTTCTTATCGTCCACCATGTTTTTTCCTCCTTGTTCGGTTTCATAGAATTGTGTGATCAACCAGGTCATATACTGACCAAGGTTTTTGCCGGATGCCTCCTGCTGCGCGCGGACCTTCGCGTGGAGGTCCACGGGGATCATTGCACAGAGGTTTTTCATTTCTTCCGCCATCACCTGACCTCATCTCCTCAGTTTGCAAGCAAACAATACCCGAATAAAGCAAAATAAGCTATGACAATAACGAACAATGATTATGTTATATTGTAAGCACATTAACGGTCCACCGCTTTCCACATGTTACCCCCGCTTGCCTCGTATAAGACGCCAGCCTCAAAACATTTTATGACTCCATATCGCATTGACAATGCATATACTTTGTAGTACAATCCTTTTGAAGGAGGCGGGTACTATGCCGGGTGATTACAATTTGAGTATGCGGGTGGACTCCACCTTGAAAGCGCAGGCTGAAGAAGTCCTGTCCAATGTAGGTCTGACCATGACAGGAGCATTCACAATGTTTCTGAAGCAGATCGTGCGTGAAAAGTCGGTCCCTCTGTCCCTGTCTTTGGACTCCAGCAATGCTGTGTATGCAGATCTTCTGGAGGCACAAATTGACCGGCTCAATGGCTATCAGGGGCGCAGTGGTCGGGATGTACTGGCCGAAATGGATCGGGTCATTTCCGAGGTAGAAAATGGCCGGTAAATATGAAGTCATCCTCTCGCAACATGCCGACGAGATGCTGATTCGACATGCACGGTTCCTTGCTCAGGTCAGTCCCAAGGCGGCCCGGAAGATGGTCCGCGAATTTGAAAAGATTTTGGATACCCTGGAGACGTCTCCCCTCCAGTTCCCTATTGAAGAGGATTACAATTTACCCAAAGGGATCTACCGAAAGGCATTGTTTTGTAAATGGTATAAGGCATTGTTCATGGTGCAGGATCAGCGCGTATATTTGGATGTTGTGTTAGACTGCAGGCAGGAAAACTCAGACTTATAACTGATGAATCATTTGGAGCACAGCACGCCATGCGGCAATGAACCGCATAGCGTGCTGTTTTTTCCATGAAACGTCTGAAAAATCCTTCCGCACACATGGAAACCAGAGAGAATCCACCGATCCCGTCAAACAGGCTCCCCATGGTGATGACTCTATTCTGCATCAGTGCGCTACCGCCTGTGCAACCATTCTGGTGGCAGTGACGGCAGTCTGGGCCGTATAGACCGCGGACATGATGTTGGCGTGGGTGGTGGTGTCCAGGTCAAACGTGCCCGCGATACGGGGCACCTCGCCGGCTGATAGCATCAGGCCCAGGCCCAGCAAAGCATTGTCTTTAAACACCATCAGTCCTGCTACCAGGATGGTGGATTGTAGGAACGCCGTCAGGCAAAGCCCTATGACCTGCTTGATCCACTGCACAAATCCATCCGTGTAGCCTCGCGGAATGGAGAACATATAGAGGCTTCCCACTGCAATCTGGATCAGCAGAATGCCTCCCCGCTTGAGATTTGCAAAGAACACCTTTACTACTGCGTATGTCATCAGAATGATACAGAACAGGATCATGAAGGAGCTTGTCAGCACGCCCAATCCAAAATATGAGTGGTTCAGCATTTCAGAGAGGGTATCGATCTCACTGAGCTCCTCCACGATCTCCTGCCCCACTTCTCCGATGCTGGTGCCATAGCCCGTGATCCCGGCAGAAAATGTACCTTGCAGAGAGACGGAGAGTGCATAAAGACGAACTGGGGCAACCCTGAAAAGGAACACCGCCAGAAACCCTTTGATAATACTCAGCGCAGTCTGCTGGAGATTCCCCCGCCCGCCGCTGACATACATAATGCCAAACTGAAAGCATGAGACAACGACACTCACCCCGAACAGGGCCCAGGCAAGGCGGGAGAAAAACAGGACAATGGCCTGGACCCATGCCAGATCAAACAGCTCCACACCCATATTTCCCATCTGGGAAAAGAAGTTCCCGAGGAAGCCGACAATCTGACCATAAAACCAGTCCACAAGGTTATCCATGACAGTGGCAGCTACAAAATCCCAAATAAACAACTTCTGGTGTCACCTCACTCTCTGATAGGGCGCACCATCCATACGACGCAGGGGCCGCAGGATCGTGTGGCCCCCTAATCAATTTCACATTCCAACGATTCCCCAAATGTAGTTAGGCGCCGTCAAGCAGAAAATCAAGCACGCAAGGAGAATCGCGGGCCCTGCCCACTCAAATTGATGCCCTTTTCGATAGTCAAAATACGCGCTTCCCAGCTTGACAAAGAACGCGATTGCGAGGATCATGTCCAGGGCGGGAAACACCACATTGTCGACGACAGTTTTGATTTGGTCGGATGCCGCATCCCATGTCTCCTCAATCGCCCCTGCAACATCTCCCTCCGCCGCGAAGGCAGTGGAACCGCAAACGGCAATCAGAAGGGCCAATGTCGCGGCAAGAAAAAGCAGTTTTTTGGTTTTCATACGCACCTCCAAATAGGAGAGCGCCGCCCGTATGGGCGGCGCTCTGTGTCATGAAGTTTTTAATATCCAGTCCGAGGCAGAGGCTGGGAGGCTTTGTAAATCGTGGTCACCCATCGGGAGGTGGCCATGATCCATTGTCCATTATGGACGCCGCCGACGTCTGCCTGGTTGACCACCTGACTGCCGCCGGTCAGCCACTTGCTGGCGATACAGTATACCACCGGCGCCTCCACCTGCCGGAAATTCGAGGGCACGATTCCAAAGGACACCATGAACTCCGTCACCCGCTCACCGGAACCGAGGCCCAGCACTGCGGGGGAGGCATCCAACACATAGATCCGCTGGGTGCTGAGATTATCCGCCAGTACCCGCCAGTTGTCGCCGCTGTAGTTGGTCTTGTAAACGATCTTGTAGTTGCCGGGTACATTGTAGGTTCCAGTCACGATTTTGTTCAGCGCCGCAAATGTAGGCAAGGTGATAGCGATAGGTAATCCGCCGCTTTTACTGTTCCTGTAAGGAAGCAGCAGTCAGAGCGGATTTTCCCCCGCTTCGCACCGTGCATGCGACTTTCATCGCACACGGCGCTCCATCAATGCAGATTAATTGTTGCATGTATGTGAAGTTATCAGTTTATCCCGTAAACCTTTGATTTTCTGCTGTGTTTTGCTATCAAATTCACTTATATCTTGGTTGGGATTATTAACAGCATCAGAGCATTTCTTGTGCAGCGAAACCAGATTGTTGACACGATTGACTTGGTTCAGTGGGAGACAGGGATTGATGCGGTGTGTGCATAGCGTACTGGAAATCAGCCATCCTCCGCATACCCTGCATTTCAGTCTGTCACGATTGAGCGCATAGGCTCTGTTCATCGTAAACTCAAAATTATTGAGATCGCCCCATTTGCCGTAGCAGACAGCCCTGCTGGTGTTTTCTGAATACATTTCATCCAGCCGAGCGTTCATTCGCTTTTTCTTCGTGCGCTTGAAGTATAGCTGTCGGCCTTCTTCCGAGTAGGGCGTTTCAGACTGGTTTTTCGGTAAGACGTTTTCCCACTTGCAAAATGCAAGAGCGGTGAAGCCAACGTAAATATCGCGGTACTTTATAGAGGGAATCTTTTGCTTGCGCTGTTGGTGGATATGTGGAAGATTTTGCGTTTGATTTGCCGGTATCCATTCTCCCCGGTATTGCTTTAGTCTGCTTTTAGCAATCAACTGCAATCTACGGGAGTACTTGTGCATGGCGAGATTTACCCACGTACAGCATTGGTAGTACTGAATGATTCCTCTCACTTGGCTGTTGATGCGGTTTATTTCACCAATAAATTGCTCCCGGCTGTAATTCCGGGGAATTTTCTTGATGCTCTCCGCGATACTGTCAACCTTTCGCTGTAGTCTGTCTCTATCTGGAATCGTCTTTGTGATATAGCCCTTTTTGCTGTTCCCCGGTATCATTTTGAACTCATAGCCAAGGAATTTGATGTGTTTTCTTCGAACATCTGTTATCAGCGTTTTCTCTGTGGATAGTGTCAGCTTTAGCCTGTTTTGCAGAAATATTTGCAGTTTAGCTTTCCATTGTTCGGCATGGGCGCGGGTATCTGTGATGATGACAAAATCGTCTGCGTACCGTACAAGACATCCCGGAATTAACGATGTTTTATACAGGGCGCCTCGCCTGTTTCCCGGACTGGCGTATATATGTCTGGTTTTCTTGTTTTCCCACTGCTTGGTAATCCATTCCTCCATAATGTCCAAGTAGGCATTTGCCAACAGTGGACTGATGATGCCGCCCTGTGGGGTTCCATACTCATTTATGGTACATTCATCCATAATCCCAGCTTTCAGCATGGCCTTGACGATTTGCAGAACGCGCCTATCCTTGATGCCTATATGGTATAGACGTCTCAGAAGGACACTGTGATCGATGTTGTCAAAGCATTTACTGATGTCGCCCTCGACAATCCAATAGTGGCCTGTGGTATGCGATAGTCTTTTGATGCGCTCCAATGCCATAGCGGTGTCCCGCATGGGGCGAAATCCATAGGAGTGGGCAAAGAATTGTGCTTCTAAAATGGGTTCCAGCACAATCCTCATACGTTCCTGTACGATTCTGTCCCGTATGGTAGGGATTCCCAATGGACGCTTTTCGGCCTTCCCTGGTTTGTCGATGTACTTCCGGCGTATTTGCTGCGGTTCATAATGCTGAAACGCACTCTGAATATCCCGAATCACCCACGAATAGGAACGTTGCAGATAATCTTTTCACATGGTTTTGGAATCCACGCCGGGAGTCTCACTGCCATGGTTGCTTTTGATGTTGTGGATTGCTGTTGTGATGGTTGCTTCTGCTGACATGATTTCAAGGAGCCCTTTGAATGCTGGGCGGCCACCCGCGTTGTGGACCTCCTTGCTGTGCTGATACAGCTTGTCCTGGATTTCGCGTAATTGGGTTTCGGTTTGTGGGTTGTCGAATTGTTGTGCCATACGCACCGCCTCCTCTCTGGAATTGGTGTTTCTGGTGTTAGTCAGGTATGCCTACGGCTTCCTCGACTTCCTGTTCACATACAATCTGCACTGACTATGCCCCTTCGCTCCGTCCGCCTTATTATTGCGGACATCATCGCTACTACGGGCTGCTGTCCCACGGATTAGCAGGTCATTTCCTACCTGCGCGGCGAAGGTGTCACTTCACTTACTTCAACAGATTGAAGTGCCGTCCGTGGTTCCTTTGTTCCCTATGCTTTAGCTTTACATGTCGGTTTTAGTCCGTCCCTCTGGCCCGACTGCCATCCTTGGCTTGTGTGATATTCTGCCAAGGACATTCGGCCTCAATGGCTTTCTGCCGCTTTCCGCGCGCGAAAACTTCAGCGGCGACAGTTCCCCTCATGGGTCTGGTGGCTGTATAATCACCCTCTACTTTACGAGCCGTACTCTCAGGACTATGTCGGTTGCAACAAGACATACTAGACATGACCGATTTATAGCCTCCCGCGGCGCATGGCTGTCTCAAACCATGCCTCCGCTCTTTACCGAGCTTCGTACATTCCACATGACACTGTGGATGCACGTCGGAGTCTCAGAGTTTTGGTCACCCGTCACACCGGGTCAGGCAGGTTCTGCCCCTGCCGAATCAAGCATAGAGTTCAGATTTCTTGTGAAATCTGCCTTGTTTTATTGCGTATTTCTACGCAGATTGTCAAGGAACAAAGCGCGCTCCCGCCAGTAGAAGGACTCTAATGCGGTGGTGGAATTGTTGGCGATGTCGGTGAAGTCGTATCGCAGGGTCTGGCCGGGCATGACCTCCACGTAGCCGGTCTTCTTGATGGAGACGTTGGTGTAGAGGCTCTTGTTGGTCATGACGGCTTTCACGATCTGCCCTGCGTACTCGATCTCCACCTCGATGGGCGTCTTGTCCAAGCCGTAAAAATCTGCCGCTTTGGATTCAATGACCTGGTAGCGGGCGAGAGGCAGAGGTTTGGAAACGGCGACGCCGTTCTTGTCTGTTCGGATGGTGTCCACCAGCTTGCCGGTCCGGGCGTTGTAGATCTCGAACTCTGTGTTTGGGATAGGTGTCCCAGCGGGCCATCCGTTGGTGGAGTTGTAATCTTCAGAGGTCTTCGTGATCTGAATTTGCCCGGTGACAGGGGTGTTCTCCCAAGTGATCTCCGTGGTCTCCCCGGATCTCACATAGACGGTCTTTTTCTCTGTATCTACGATATAGCCCTCATTTTCCAGCTCTCGCAGATAGTAGCGGCCACTCGCCAGGTCCCCAATATAGACATATCCTCTATCGTCAGAGGTGTACTGGCCGATGGGGGTGTTGGTGTCATCGTAGAGCAGGAAGGTGACGCCGTAGATCCCCTCCCCGGTGGTGCTGTCCACCTTGTGGAGCAGGATTCCGGAGATAGCCTCGTTTTCGATGACCTCCTGCGTGACCTCGCCATCCTTGACGGAAAAATAGTGCCGGGTGGAATCCAGTTTGAATCCGGAGGGGCTTTCCTGTTCAAGGGCATAATAATTGCCCTCGGCGAGCGGGGCGAATACAGTGCCGGTGTCCCCAGTGGTGACGGTGTCCACCTGGGCGTCATCCGATGCCTTACGGATTTCAAAAACAGCGTCAGAGAGGCGTTCCGTCTTGTCCGCGGCGTTGACCTTGACAATCTCCACGCCGCCCTCTCTGGCGTTCCAGAAGGTCAGGGTCTGGACTTCACCTTCTTTGATGAGAATGCTCTGGGGGCTGCCGTCCAGAACGAATCCGTCCACCGTCCGGGTCTCTCGGGCAGTGATGGTGGTGCCGGGAGTGAGGCCGGTGATGACCGCACGGCCGTCCTCCCCGGTGGTGTAGACGCCGTTGTTGGGACCAACGACGGCGCCAGAGCTGTCCGTGACCAGGAACTCCACCCCGGCCAGGGGTTCGTTCTCGGTCCCCGCGACGAATTTCTGGAGGACAAGCGTGGTCTCCGGCTTGTTGTAAAAATAAAGCGTTTGGGTGTCGTTGGGGTGGACCACCACCGTCTGGGTCCGGGTGGCCTCGTCGATGGTATAGCCTGGGATCGAGGACATTTCCGTTACGACCAGTGAGCCAACCACCCCGGAAATGGTGATCTTGCCCTCCCGATCCGTATAGTAAAGTCCGTTGGATGAGAGCTGCCCGTTTTCGTCCGGGACATAGGACCCATTCGCATAGGTAATCTTGAACTCCACACCCTCCAGGGGCTCATGGGTGCCGGAGCTGCTCCGCTTGATGATGACCAGATTACCGGCAGGGGCGTTGCGGAATTCCAGGCCCACCGTCTCGCCGCTGCGGATCAGGGCGTACTGGGGGCTGTCGTCCAGCAGGTAGCCGGGCTTGGCCCGTACCTCCCGCGCAACCACTGTGGTTCCAGGAGTGAGGCCCTCCACCAAAATCTCGCCCGCGCTGTTGGTCACATACCGGCCATTGTTGGTGCCGATGAAGTTTCCGCTGCTGTCCGTCAACAGGAACTCTACATCGGAGAGCGGTTCCCGCTTCTCGTCATCGCTGACCTTGGTAATTAAAAGGCTGCCCAGCGGGGCGTTGCCGAACCGCAGGGTGACCACGTCCTGCTCCTTGCCGGAGATGTAGACGGTCTGGGGTTCCGAGTCGATGAGGTGGCCGTCCGGGCTTTCCAGTTCCTGACAGATATAGGTGCCTTCTTTTAGCCCCGTGACCGTGAAGGACCCATTTTTCGAGGTCACATATTCGCCAATGACCATCCCCTCTGTGCCGGAGGTTTCGCCGCTGAGGTAACGCAGCTCGAATCGTGCGCCCTCCAGCGGCAGCTTCGTGGCACTATCGTATTTGTAAACGACAAGCGCACTGAGAGGTGTGTTATCCACGACCAGCTCACGGCTGGCTCCGCCCTCCAAGTAGAACTCATAGACGCCATCATCCTGGATGGAGAATCCCGTCGGACTTTCTTCTTCAACGACCTTGTACCAGCCCCTATTGACATCGGTGAGAACGATGCGGCCCGAATCGTCCGTGTAGTACGTCCCCAGGTCATTGATTTCGCCAGTGGTGGTGTTGTCGCTGGCATAATAGATATGGAACTTGGCGTTCTCAAGAGGATCTTTTGTAATGCAATTCCGCTTCTGGATGGTCAGGGAGGGCTTGACCGCATTGAAGAAACGAACCGTCCGGGTGACGCCCGGTTCCAGGGAGATTGTTTGTGGGATTTCACTGATGATGACATTGGACGGCACATGGACTTCGGAAACTTCGTAGCTGCCGGGGTCCACCTCCAGGAAGGCCCGGCCATCAGTGTTGGTCTCGACAGTATCCAGGAAATCCCCGTCGATCTGTCGAACCTGGTAGGTAACTCCCTCGACGGGAGAGCCGTCGGCAATATTCCGCTTGACGATCTCCAATCCGGGCCGGGTGTAG
>ENA-ORRT01000418-ORRT01000418.1-human-gut-metagenome-genome-assembly--contig:-NODE-418-length-30023-cov-12.3284_pt1 | contig 30023 bp, 39 predicted proteins | sample MGYA00242181_ERZ509146 | MGnify/ENA primary metagenome ERZ509146 (study PRJEB26280, sample SAMEA2338624) | human gut metagenome | biome: human gut; feature: human-associated habitat; material: faeces...
AAAAAAACTTTTTAAACATTTTTCATTTTACCTATTGACATTTCTTAGCTGGACTTCGCATGCAACTAAAAAATAAGGTACAATACCAGTATGTCATAGATATCATGGAAATGCCGCAACAGGGGCAGCGAATTAATGTAAAGTTTTTTTGGCAAACAGATGATGGATTGGAGGAATTTTCGTTTGACTTGTCATAATTACTTACTTGTCATTATGGATGTGTGGATTCCAACCGAGAGGGCGGCCGAAGGTATGAAGGACACAGATAAACCCAGGGACAAAGTTTCTGGATTTGTTCAGGGAGAAAAAACATTCTTTGATGACATCAGAAACAGCCTCGAAAAGGCAGTTAAGCAGAGTGCGGTCTTCGAGGAAAAAGCGGCGGAGGGATTCGTCAATGGTGAAGACGAGATGGCGATGGGTACACTGTATTAATTTAAAAGACATAGCGGTAGACCTGTCATTGGAATACTTAGCGCCGCAGGAGGGGCAAAACTTGGAGTGGCAGCGAAAAGGAACGAACTTGAGGTTACCGCAATGGGGGAAGCCATACATGGCGCCACCATAAGAAGGATCCCCGCAGTTAATGACCTTATCAATGTTTTCCATGACGACAGGTCTGGGTTTTATATCGTATTCAATGATTTCGTAATAGTCTCTGAGCATCTTCTGAATCACATTCATGAGATTATTATGGAATAAAATGACGCAAAAAACAAGCCCTAATTCCCCTCATGAATGAGGGGCTAGGGGAGTTGAGGTGCCGAAGGCACTTTCTTATGTCCGGTATTTTCTTCATTCTCCTGATTATGTGCAGTTTGCGGGCATAAAGCCCGGCAGCAAAAGCAGAGTCATCGATATTAGGAATTTTGCAAGGGAAAATTAAGAGTTATCTTCCCGCACTTATTGTATACTTTTAGTATAAACTGGAACAGCACAGGGAAAGGCTGGTATATGGGATGATGAACGAACTCCGGGGAATGCGTCATGGGATGATATAGCCTTGGACGATAGTGACTATACTTGCAGTGACCGCACTGCTCTGCGGATGCAGCAGTGCAGTATCTCCCGCAGCAGTCATGGATACGGCAGAGAACTAAATAAAGAACAGCCTTTTACTGGTAAGTACCGACCAGGGAGAACTGGCATACAGCACACCGGAACGTCCGGTTACCCTGGACCATGATAATTCCTGCTTTACAGATTCATGGAATGCAACAGGAAAATGGTACGGGCCGGAAACCATTAGGTACATGTCACAAAAAACTGGATGGAGACAGAAGGCATTTCCCGGCTTTGCATTTCCCGCCTATCCGCGGATACGGTGAATGTACAATTAAAAAACCGAAATCACTTTTATATCATATGAAAACGGAGGTAAAACATGAAGCATATCCCTAACAAACCGGCAATATCCCTGCTCTGCATGGCGCTGTGCGGCGCACTGTCCGCCTGCGGACACAAGGAACCGTCCTGGACGCATTTCCCGGAACAAACTGAATCCCAAAATACGGAGGCAGAGCCGGAAATCAGGATTGACACGCAAACGGGCTCCCGGCCTGACCAGGCATCGGCGCAGCAGGAAAACAGCGCCAACCCTCCGGCTGATTCAGAGCAGTGGCCGGCAGGATACCGGCTGATTAAAGATCAGACTTTTGATGTGACACTGGAGCCATTGGGCAGCGTCACATTTTCCTCCTATAAACCGGACAGCTGTCAAAATCCTTTGGCAGATGTCCTGTTTGAGATAAAGAAGGCCGGAAAAACGGTATGCCTTCTGGACGGCGTGTACGAAGACAACATAAGGAGCAATGAGACCTTTAATAAGGTGGAGGCCGTGTCCTTTCCCGACTATAACAGCGATGGTTTCAATGATATCATCATAATATGCAGCTACTCACCGGCCTCCGGGCCGGAGACAGGCACCGGCTATCCTGAGGTGAGAATCTACAGCGGGAATACTGACGGCAGCTTTGCCCTGGAGAGTAGTCTGTCTGAGAACGCCAATTCGGCCCTTGCCGAAAAGACCATACAGTCTGTACTGGGATTTCTGGGCGCGGGAAAGGGCGGAACCCGTACATCCGTTTCCAGCTGGAAGCAGGCCTATATCGGCCTTCTCCAATCCCAGGACAGCGGTCGGTGGCAGGGATATAATTTAATTTACGTCAATGACGATGCCATTCCGGAATTGGTGGAAATCGGAAACGACGAGGCAACGGGCTGCAAGATAGTTAGTTTTGCAGACGGGGCTGCCGATGAAACGCAGCTGTCCAGACTTTCATTTTCTTATATTGAGCGCAGAAATCTTCTGTGCAACTCAGAGGGAAATATGGATTGCTATTACGATATCGTGTACAGCATGGAGTCCGGCCGCCTGATTCCCATTGCATCCGGGTATTATGGGGCAGAGGATAACTCCAATGTACAGTTTGATGATGAGGGCAATCCCATCTATCAATATAAATGGGAGGGTGTCATGATGACTCGGGAAGAATACAATCAGGCATTCCGGGCTGTCTATGACACTTCCTCTGAGAAGCCGGGATATGAATGGGGGAAATGGTTTTCCCTGGAAGAGGTGATTCAGGCCATTGGCGACATCCCATTCTGATGAATTGATGCTGTATTTATGCCCATGTCTTTGATATAATGGAATAAATCTGCTTATACTGACAGTGATTCACACCTAACGAGGAGGAGACAAGAACATGCTTTCAGTGGCTAAAAGAGACGGGGAAACCGTGGAATTCCAATTGGATAAAATAACGATGGCTATCAAGAAGGCCTTTAAAGCAACAGGTAAATCATACACGGCTGATATTATTGAGCTATTGTCGCTCCGGGTCACCTCTGATTTCCAGGAGAAGATAAAAGACAGCCGGATTAGCGTGGAGGATATTCAGGACAGCGTGGAAAAGGTTCTGGAGGAATCCGGATACACTGATGTGGCCAAGGCATACATACTGTACCGGAAACAGAGAGAGAAAATCAGGAATTTAGATAAGACCATCCTTGACTATAAGGATGTGGTGGATAACTACGTAAAGGTGGAGGACTGGCGCGTCAAGGAAAATTCCACCATCACATATTCTGTTGGCGGGCTGATTCTGAACAATTCCGGCGCGGTGACTGCCAATTACTGGCTTACGGAAGTGTATGACAGGGAGATTTCCGATGCCCATGTAAACGGGGACATCCATATCCACGATTTGTCCATGCTGACCAGCTACAGCTGCGGATGGTCCCTCAGGAAGCTTCTGCTGGACGGCCTGGGCGGCATTACCGGGAAAATTACCGCATCCCCGGCCAGGCACCTGGCCACCCTCTGCAACCAGATGGTAAACTTTCTGGGAATCATGCAGAATGAGTGGGCTGCCTCCCAGTCATTTTCGTCCTTTGACACCTACCTGGCTCCCTTTGTGAAGGCGGATAACCTGTCCTACGATAAGGTCAAGAAATGCATGGAGGCGTTTGTCTTTGGAGTCAACACCCCCAGCCGCTGGGGTACCCAGGCCCCATTTTCCCACATTTTCATGGACCTGAAGGTGCCAGGGGATATGGCTGATGAAAAGGCCATTGTGGGCGGCAGGAGAATGGAATTTACATACGGGGACTGCCAGGAGGAAATGGACATGGTAAACCGGGCGTTCCTGGAAACCATGCTGGAAGGCGATGCTAATGGCCTGGGATTCCAGTATCCCATTCCGGCTTATGGGATAGGACCGGATTATGACTGGTCGGATACGGAACAAAACCGGTTATTGTTTTCCCTGGCATCCCATTACGGCACCCCGTATTTCGTCAATTACATGGGAAACGGCATGAAACCGGAAGATGTAAGGACTTCTTATGAAGGAATCCGGCCGGACTTCCGTGTGCTGCGGAAAAAATCAGGCGGCTTTTTCGGATACGGAGAGCATACGGGTTCCGTGGGCGTGGTCACGATCAATCTTCCCAGGATTGCGTACCAGTCAAAGGGCGAAAAGGAGTTTTTTGCCCGGCTGGACCAGATGATGGACCTGGCTGCCCGTTCCCTGAGCATTAAGCGGAAGGTGATCTCCACCCTGTTAAAAAATGGACTTTATCCCTATACGGCCTGTTACCTCACTGATTTTGACAATCACTTTTCATCCATCGGCGTCATCGGCATGAATGAAGCTGGACTCAATGCACCGTGGCTGAAGGCCGGCCTGGAATCCGAAGAGACAGAGAAGTTCGCTGTCTCTGTCCTGAACCATATGCGTGAAAAGCTGATTGGATACCAGATGGAGTACGGTAATCTCTACGGCCTGGAAGCAACGCCGGCAGAATCAGCTACCTTCCGTTTCGCCAGACTGGACCGGGAGCATTTCTCCGGGATCCGGACAGCGGGTCATGATGGGGACAAGCCTTATTATACAAACAGCACCAAGCTGCCCGCAGATTATGACGGTACATTGCGGGATGCGCTCATAAACCAGGATTCCCTGCAGCCGCTTTATACCACAGGCACTGTATTCCATGTGTACATGGAGCAGGAGCTGGAGGACTGGAAACAGGCAAGGGACCTGCTCTGGGGCATGCTTACAGAGCATCATATTCCCTGTTTCACACTGTCTCCCGTTTACACCATCTGCCAGACCTGCGGCTATCTGCCCGGCAGGCAGGAGACTTGTCCGAAATGCAAAGGAGCTGCGGATGTTTACAGCAGGATTGCGGGCTATTACAGGCCGGTCCATGACTGGAACGACGGCAAGGCACAGGAGTTTAAAAACAGGATTATGTTCCATTTGCATGATGACAGGAGAGACAGAGAATAACCATGGATGTATATCCCGAAATTCTACGAAAGGCCGGATAAGGGGGATGTAACCTTCCGTTGTATCCAGAATCCCCAAACCCAGATGAATGTACCGGGTTTCCATGGTATGGAACACAAACGGCACCCGAGAGCAGGGCGTTGTGAGAATCTACGTGCCAAATCACATCATCCTATGGAAACGTAAACCTGACAGGACAATCTGTTTATGAATGACAGAAAATGACAGGAAGGTAATTGACGGATTATGATAAACAGAGAAGACATGCTGGAGCTTACAAGGCGGATGACCCTTTCCCGTACCTCCTTTACCAGGATTGCGGGATGTTATGTGGACAGGGACGGGGATTTTGACGGAAGTTTTAATATTAATTTTCTGAAATTATCAGCATCAGAACGGACAAAGAAACTGAAACTGGCTAAGGAAATCCCCTTTGCAGCCACAAATGTAAACCTGAAAAAATACGAATATACTCAAAGCGCACGGAAACCGGGAAGTATGTGGCAGCTGCTCATGGCCATGAACGAATGCGGCCTGAAAAATGATGCCCTGATGGATACCTTTTATGATGTTGTCATGGAGCATTACCGTGCGGACAGGGAGTATGCCATCCTTGTGTTCCATGACCGTTATGATATCCCGGCAAAAGGTTCTGACAGGGAACGCCAGTGGGAATCAGAAAAAGTATTTGAATATATGATTTGCGCCGTCTGCCCCCTGAGCGGAGAGTATGAGCCGGATAAACCCGTATGCGGATTTTTGTTCCCTGCCTTTACGGACAGGAGCGGGGATCTGAATCACATTGATGTGTTTCAGGCGGATGCAGACAGGCCTCACAATGAAATACTGAAGCTTTTGGGAATCAATTGACAGAGTTTGGACTTTCGGATGCAGAGAGCAGCATGGATTGGAAAATCCGGAATCAGACTACGTTTGTATGATATTGATTACGCCGGCATCTTCAAAAGGAAGCCGGACCTCTGACGTGTTTAAAAATTTTCATCAGATAATTGCAAATTACTCTTGACGCTACATTTGTCATGTGTTATAACACATATATAACAGATGGGGTTATGGAACAAAAAGAAGCTATGAAACCGTGGTTTTGATAATGTTTGTCCCATAAGAGAGAACCCGAACCAGCAGCGAAAAAATGTAATACAATCAAGAGATAATATAGTAGCGAAGGTATGCGGGGGAGCATTTGGGTGTTCTCCCGTTTTTCTCTTACCTAAATATCCAAAGGAAAGAAGGGGAGCATGAATGATGAAAAAAGATTATTATGATGTTTTAGGTGTCAGCAGGACAGCAGACGCCGCGGCAATCAAAAAAGCATACAGGAAACTGGCAAAAAAGTATCATCCGGACAGCAATGTGGGAAATGTCCAGGCAGAAGAGCGTTTCAAAGAACTAAATGAGGCCTATGATATACTGGGTGACGAAAAACAACGGGAATTATATGACCAGTATGGACATGCAGCATTTGATGAGACAGCCGGAGCTTATGGAAGCACAGAAAGCAATGGTTTTGGGAATGGCCCCCATTATGCCTACGGAGATATGAATAATGGCTATCGTGAATATCATTTTGAAGGCGGAAAGGATATGGACGATATTCTGAAACATATTTTCGGAGGTTCCGGTGCTTTTCATAGAGGAACCGCCAATGGATTCCGGGGTAACGGATTCAACAAAACCTATTCCAGACATGGATTCCCGGAAAAGGGGGCAGACATCCAGAGCAGCATAGAAGTCAGCTTCGATGAAGCGGCCTTTGGCTGCAAAAAAATAATCCGTCTGCAGGACGAAAACGGACAGGTGCAGTCAATGGAGGTAACTATTCCGGCAGGCATTGCAGACGGCAAAGTAATGCGATTAAAAGGAAAAGGTATGGACGGAACCAATGGCGGGGAGCCTGGAAACCTGCTCCTGAACATAACGGTTCATGACAAACCGGGATTCCGCAGAGACGGCCAGAATGTTTATACAACCGTTACAATTCCGTTTGCAACAGCAGTGCTTGGCGGCGAAGTCAAGATTTCCACGATTTATGGTGATGTTATATGCAAGATAAAGGCAGGTACACAGTCCGGAAGCCAGATCCGTCTGAAGGGTAAGGGCATTGTGGCCTCAGGAAATCCAGCTGTACATGGCGACCAGTATGTAACAGTAGAGGTGCAGGTTCCAAAGAACCTGACGCCAGAGGCAAAGCAGAAATTAAAAGAATTTGAACAGCTCTGCAATGAAGCCGGCAAAAGTACCCATGGCGGATATGCCGCTTAAAGATATATGTTTTTAAGGCTTAAAGTTTAAAAAGGAAGGAAAGTTTAAAAAGGAAGGCAGCATTCATGCGCGGAGTATGAAACCCCAGGTATGGATGCTGCTATAAACTGTAAAATGAAGATTGCGTTATAACTATTCGCGAAAGTCTAGTTTAACGAATAGTTAAGGCTGATTTAAGTATATAAGGATACATCTTTTAACACATTTGTTAGGGGGTGTATTTTTTTTATGGTTAAGAAACTTTTAAGTGCCCTGTTGGCGCTTTTTATCCTTTCGTCATTCCCCCTGACTGTTTTGGCCGGGGACCTTCCTACATCTACCAATACGATTAACTGGTCAACGGTTGAAGTTTTTGCTTATGGTTCTGGAACCTATAAGAAATCCCTTGGTAAGGTTCAGGAGGCTGGCGGGCAAGGTGCTTTTGGTAAGGAATTTACACCTTCTGACGGTATGGGTATTCAAGGTTTTGTTTTGGTTCTCCCCCGCTCCTCTTTTCCGACAACTGGCAAGTGGAAGGCTCAGGTTTCCATCCAGACAAGTAGCACTTCATTATTGCTTGATAGGATGTATGCCCGTGGCCGTGTTAAAAGACCTAACGCTTCGGATTTATCCGGCCAGCTTCCGAAGATTGCTTCGGACACCATCCCTCCTGACTTCTACACGGTTACATACAACGTAAATAGCCAGTCCCTTACCTCGGTTGAGTTCTTTTTCCCTTATGCGTTTCCTCTTTATGGTACGCAAAGGCTTAACTTTTCCTCGGTCATTTCCTTCCGCGATTATGAATCCGGTAACATTAACAATCCGGTTGCTCCTCTCCCGGATGCATCAGAACAAAATCAGGCGATTGCCAATTCAGTCCAGGATACGGCTAATAATACGGCGGTCTTGGTGCAGAAACAGGATACTATCATTGAGCAAATTGTGGATACCACTCAGACTATCAGTAACCAGCTCCATTCCTTTTGGGACCAGTTGGCGGGTGAGTTCACGAACATGTATAACAAAATGAATCAACATCACTCTGAGGATTTAGCCGCAAACCGGCGCAATACAGAGGATATCATTGATTCCCAGGAATCTAACACCACGAATATCATTAATAACAATAATGCAAATACGGATAAACTTGCAAATGGTTATGATAAATCCCGTCTGGATAATAGCAATGCTCAGTTGAATGATTCGATTCACAATATGCAGGAAAATGAAAAACAGCTAATGGAGGATGTAAGCAATAACATTAATTCGTTCCGTTATGATGATTATTTTACCCGTATTAGGGGGCCTTTATCGGATATATCCTATTTCCTGAATCATATTTACAATAACATGAAGGGCTTGAATATCCCTATTGGCTTTTCCCTTACTCTCACGATTGCCATGCTCTGCATTGGCTATTATCGGTTCAAAGGGGGTACATAGATGTTTCAATTTTTTGATGCGGTTGCCGGGTTTGTTGAAACTGTGGTTGGCTTCATTGTTAACATGATTGCAACGCTTATCCTTGTGATTGTTAACATTGTCCGTTCTGTCGGCTGGCTGGTGATGTGCCTTTCCTATCTCCCGCCCTGGATGGTTGGTTTTGTGGTTGTCCCTATCAGCCTTGCAGTTGTGTTCCAGATTCTTAATAAGGGGTCGTGATTATTATGATGCGTGATTTAATTGATTTTTGTATCTTTATTGTTTCAAAGATTGCTGTCCTTTTGTTTGGCAGTGATTTAGGAGGATATTCATATGGTGATTTTTTGGTCGCTGTCCTTGTTGTTTCTGTGTTTGTTACTACGCTTGTTATTTCCTTCCGTGGTGCGGGAGGCAGTCCATCTTCTGTGGTTCGTCCGCCTAGGGCATCTAAACGTAGTGGTGGTTCTAAGTAGCTTTATCCTGCTCTCCTGCCCTCTCCTGGCCTACGCGGATACAGCTACACCTTCCAACGCTTCCAGGCCGCGCAGGGAAACAGAATTGGTAAGATATGAGGATGCTATACCTGTTGCATCATCTTCCAACGCTTCTTATACGGATTTGGATTTATTGGTTGATGATAGGACCTTAATGGATATTGATGATTTTGAGGATTTAAAACGTGATGATTTACTCCGATACATTTTATGCGAACTTGTTGCTATTCGTGATTCTTTTGGCGGTCCCGGTCTTGCTTCCTCCTCGGATGCTGCGCTTTCTTCCCTGGAGGATGCGCAGGATGTTTCTGACCTGGAGGAAGGCCCTACAGATATTATTCCTATGGACGCCCCTGTCCGTTCGGCGCGTTCGGTTTCTGCTTCTGACGATTATGTTAATGTACTTCGTTATGATGTTTCTATCTCGGGCCAGGAATATACCCTTCTCTTTCCTCCTGAGTATGCGGATTCCCTTTATGTAGACAGCCGGGGCCGTCTGTTCAATGTTTCGGCTAATGCCATTCAAGGCCGTCTGGTGGATGGGAATTTTAATCCATATGCGCAGACAGGTAAGCTTGTGTATCTTACTCCTTGTCTTGGCAATAACTTTTACTCTATCAGGGAGTATGGCTCCCCCAACTATGTCAGGGAATATTATTGGAGTGCGGGCCGTCTCCAATACCGTGATACATACGTCAATATTCAGGTGAATCAATATCATCATATATTCAAGGTTTCTGACACGCTTACATATATCGTTGTCGTTCTGATAGGAGGTTGTTTGATATGTTTATGGAGAAAATCCTCGCGTTGATGGGGGATGTCCCTGTCCAGTTCTATCCGGTTTGTTATGCCTTTGGCTTCATTGCTTTTTTATGGATTGTGGATAAGTTCTTCCATATCTTTGTATCGCTGATAGACAGGCGGTGATTATATGAACCTTAGTATTGTTATGAAGGTTGTTGAATGGATGTTTCATGAGTTATCACTTCTGTTTGATATCCTTTGGAGACATTCCTACTGGGTGGGGATGTTTGTGATTGGTCTGCCCCTTCTTAAGAAGGTTGTAGATATATTTAGGCGACTTTTATAAATTAATAAGGAGGTGTTTGTTTATGTTGAAGATTAAGAATGCGGTTAAGAAGTATCGCTGTGTCCCTGTCGCCACTGGTGTTGCGTCTGTTGCTATGGCTTTCCCGGCTTTTGCTGAGGGGGCTACTCCGGCTACGGGCCTTGACAGCCTGTTAGCCACGTTTTCCGTGGTTACGGCCTGGCTCTGGAAGGAATGTGGGCTTCTGCTCACCTGGATTTTAAGCCAGCCTATCCTTTTGGCCGCCATGTGTCTGTTCTTCGCTGGCGCCGTGGTTGCGTTCTTCATGCGCATTTACCATCAGGTATGATTCAGAAGGGGACCCCGGTCCCCTTCCCCCATTGAGGTGATTTTATGATTGATTTATTCAACCTTTTTATAGATGTGATTCTGTTCCCCATGTCCCCGGATGCCTTTACCCTTGATACGAATATTATGTGGCAGTTCATGCTTTTAATCCTGTTACCCGTTGGCCTTATCCGTATCACGAAACAGCTTGTTAAGGGGGTGTTTTAATGTATGCGCTTTCTGTTCTACTCTTTGGCTTTGGCCTGTTTTGGATTGTCTTTTTTGCTTATCATTTCTTTAAGTATCGCAATCCATATAAGCTCTTTATGGTCTTTGGCAAGAAAGGTAGTGGCAAGACTACGCTCATGTGTAAAATGGCACTTAAATACCGTAAGAAGGGGTGGCACGTCTATAGCAACGTGCATATACCTGGAACTTATCACTTCGATACCGTTGATATTGGTGTTGCCCATTTTCCTGAAAATTCTATCCTGCTTATAGATGAGGTGGGCCTTGTATGGGATAACCGTAATTTCAAGTCCTTCCCGGAACACGTAAAGGTTTATTTCAAATATCAGCGGCAGTATAAACATATCGTGTATCTGTTCTCCCAGTCCTTTGATGTTGACAAGAAGATACGTGACCTTACTGACCATCTGTACATCATCCACAACTTCCTGAACTGCTTTTCCATTGCCAGGCGTATCACAAAGACAGTTGCCGTTGTCCATGCGGATAAGTCGGCCAGCGGTGAATCAAAGATAGTGGATGATTACAACATTGATTCCCTGCTCCTGGCCCCCTTCGGTTCCGTGCGTTTTACCTACATCCCGAAGTATGTAAAGTATTTCAATTCCTACAATCCTCCCCAGCTCCCGGAGAAGGAGTTTGAATACATGCCGTTCCCGGAACTGGTGAAACAGGGGAAGCTGGGAGCGCTCCGCCGGGCGATGGCCGGCGGACGCGTACAGCTTCATGAGGTCGTGAGGAAATGGAACCGTAAGAAACGGTGACCGACTTCGGACCCCTGTCTAATTAGGTCCGAAGTCCTATCAATTTCTGACTTTTTCACACAATTTACACAATTCATGTTAGGAGGTTTTGCCCATGCTTTATTATTTCAACCCATTGATTGAGGATGGTATCTTTTATTCCTGTGATTCCCTCCGTTACTCCTTTGAGTTCCCGGATACAGATACGGTTGAATCCTTCCTTTCCTTCCTCTCCCATCTTCCAGGCTCTACTTATTATCAATCCTTAAAGGATTTTGATTACCGATACCTTTTTGTGTTTGGTATCAAAGGATTATCATTTTCCATTGGCCTTTGTATGAATGGTGTAAAGAAAGAGACGGTCTTACAGGGTTTCCTGGACTTTAACCCAAACAAGATACTTGGTGAGATTGCTTATGATGATGGGTTCATGCGTATAAGTGTATCTCCTTTTGACCAGGAGGAAGTGGAATACAGAGGCCTGCAAAGCCAGATAGGACAGCTCCTAAGAACGGTCCTAAACGAACTGTTCCCCATGGTAGAAACAATAAAGATAAAAAGATGGGATTTAGCAGTGGACGTGCCATATGGCCGTGACTGTGTACAGCTTATCAAGGATAACAGGAAATACAGCCAATTTTACAAATCAGCGCAGGACTTTACAGAATATTTAGGATGTATGTCCGCTCCCGGCCGGGTAAAGGTCTACAACAAACAGATAGAGGCTGGCCTTGATTATCCCCTCACCCGGATAGAGGTTACGCTGGATAGCCTGGACTACATAGATTGTTGTCGGTGCTGGCCCAATGTTTATACTCGTAGTGTATTGGATTTGGGTGATAACAAGGTCTTGATACAGCTTATGTGTAAGGAACCTGTTGACAGCATGGATTTCTATCTCCGTCAGTTATCACCTAACACGAAACGTAAGTATAAGGCCCTGCTCCTGGACCGTCCCTTTGAGATTGAGGGTCCCATATTTAACAAGTTGCGCAATCAGTTATTAAGATATCAGGAGGGAAATTTTTATGAATAAGCCAGTTGGAAAAATCAAAGTCAATGTTTATCTGACCACGAAACAGTATGACCGCCTTTGCAGGTACATGGAGTTCTGTGAATGCTACTCCACCCCGGCTGAAATGGCAACAAGGCTTGTCCAGGTGGGCCTGGCCGAAGCAATCAAGCGTGGGGCGATTGAGGAGGATTAATATGACGTCTGAGGATAAAATTTATTTCTGTTCGGTTTTCTTTGTTGTTTTGCCGCTTTTATACTTTGCTATCCATAACTATTTTGTCCGCAAGCGTTCGCGTGGCAGGAAGTATACCGACTTGGACATGATTGTATGTTATGTTTACATGATTGCATTTATTCTGTTTTCCTTTTACTTTAAGTACATTGCTAATCTTTGAATTTTCTAAACAGGAACATGGTTAATGCTATAGCTCCACAACACCAAAAAGCTTTATTTGTAGTTAGTCCAATGATTCCATTGATTATATTTTCCATGTTTACTCCTTTCGCATATCCCCGGCATAGAGCCGGGGATTTTGCTGTTATAGTGCTTTTGGTAATATGCCTTTTGCTTCTAGGACTTCTACTAATGTTTCTATGTCTTGTCTGGTTTCTTTGGTTCCCTTCTTTGTCTGGTATTCTAGGTTGGTTAGTCTTATGTCTATTTCTTCTAATTTGTTTTTTATAGCCTTGTTTTGTACTTTTAGAGTTTCTATGCTATCATGGATTGGTTTAAGTTCTTCTTGTAGCATTCCTCTGATAGCCTCTATCATTTCATTTTCATTCATTTGGGGTATCCTCCTTAAAATTCTTTAAAATCGTTTCTCGTCCATTCTGGTGCGTTTGTGGCCCTATTTCATGTTGATATCTCCATGTATATTCCCGGCTACAATACCCTTGTTGTTATTTACGTTGATTCCGGGTGTTCCTTGCATGTCCCTGTCTATGAGGTCGTTTACATATGCGTTAAGGCTTTTATACCCCTTGTTTTTATAATGTTCTTCTATGATTGATTTTTTGCCTTTGGGTACTTGGATGTTTAGTCGGTCATATTTTTCTTTTGCAAATTCATTTGCGTATTTTGATTGATTAAACCCCATACTTCCTCCTATTGTGCATGATTTACAATATTTTGATATTACTATTGTGCACGATGCCAATTGTCCTATTGTGCATGATGTGTTATATTATTAGTGTAAGGATAAGTAACAATTAAGCGCTTAGTTAGTATCTATTTTATCACAAATTTAGTTAGTTCACAAGAATGATTTAGTTAGTGCATAAGGAGGATTTAATATGATGGATAAAAAGCGTATTCGCCAGACACTTAATGATTTTGTAGAACGGTATCTTCTTGGTGATGTTGATGGTGATTTCCGTTTTGACTATATTTGGGTTCGTGCACAATTGAGTTTTGCATTTAACATTGATGCAATTACTATTCAAGAGTTTGATGCTTTGACTTCCGTTGTCCTTCACGCTTATAAAACTGAAAGGAGGGGTCCAGAATGCGCAGACTTTCCAAGGCTCTCATAGAGCAGGAACAAAATGAAACCAGTGTGGCGATATGCCGGGCCATGGCCTTGCATGACCAGTGCCGTGTGGATGTTCTTCAATATCATTTCGCCCGCCTGGAACATATTTTGGCTTACCTGGACGAAAAGACGGATTCCATCCCGTCCATATCCAGTGAGGTCCAGACAACATAGCTTGTTCTCCGGGGTATCCTTTTTCGGCTCTGCCCTGGATTACATATAACAATCAATTAGTTAGTTGAGAAAGAGAGGTTTTGATTATGGTATATGAGATTTTAGGCATTGAGAGATTCGAGGGTATCTCTAAAAAGACAGGTAAACCTTATGACTTCACTCGTTTCTATGCGGTTCCATCCAGGCAGCCTGATAAAGTCCGCGGTCGCCGTGTAGAGCAGGTTGACGTCTGGAATGGCGAATATGCCCCGGATATTTCTGGTATTCATCCAGAGGATTTTGTGGATATCTCCTATGGCCGCGGTGGTTTTGTCGAGGAATGCCGTCTGGTCGATTCTCCAAACTAGCGGAAGCGAAGTCCCCGGCCCCCGGTGTAGCCTAGGGGCCGGGAATACCCCCTTCCCCTTGACTACAGAAAGTGCCAGGTCCCTGGCGGTAGCGATTCATCATGCCATGGATGTGCCTACGGGGTCGCGAACATAAGAAATCAATAGAAAGTAGTGGTTGGATGAACATAGAACTTACGGAACGGGAACTGCGCTATCTTAACCGGGTGGTTAATGTCCGTCTGGATGAATTGATAGAACGCTGTGCCCGGATTCGCCGGATACGTTCTCTTGAGGATATTATTACCAGTGAGCGTTTTAGCATTGCTGAATCAGAAATTAAGGTCATGAAAGGGGTCCATGATAAGATTGCTGACGCCCTCTCTGACTGTAACATGTAACAAGCTGTATCCTTGCATACTTAATAAAATAAGCTAACTATTCGCGATAAGTCTAGTTTAACGAATAGTTAACAGGGTTAGTCTTTGTAATCCCTGCGTATTCTATGTTTTCTTATGATTTCCCCATTTACTAACAATTGAATAAATATTATTAATATTATTAATATTATTCTTTTGCTGAAGCTGAACATAATTTGACTAAGTATTGATTAATCCCAACCTCGTCTGTAATTTTATATATTAAAGGTGTATATTATTTTAATCAGCCGCCCCTTTATTTACATAATATTTTTACGTAAACCGAATCACATCAAATATGGAAATGACAGTATCCTTTTTACGCCATTCATACCCTCTCCTGCTTTTGACAAGGCGTTTTCACATTCAGCCCGTTTAAGTAATCCATTCCCCAGGTGTACATCACATCCAGAACCGGAATAATGCTTTTTCCATTTTCTGTCAATCCGTTCTTGATTTTTAGGCCCTGGGAGGAACCATCCTGATTCAGCGCTTCTGTCACCCATACCCGTCCTGTTTTTCCGGGCATGATTCCTTTCCAATTGCAGGCCATGTGTTTACAGTCCTCTTCCTCCAGTTCCACGAAAAAGTATTGGTTCAGAAATTCATTGATTTTAGTCCCTTACCAGGGCATAATAGTATCATGAATTCAATTCAGAAGGAAACAAAGGAAAGGATGTGAAATGATCATGCAGAATATATATTTTGCTGGAGGATGCTTCTGGGGAGTGGAAGAATATTTTTCCCGTATACCGGGTGTCTGCGATACTGAGTGCGGCTATGCCAACGGAACCAGGAGCAATCCAACTTACGAGGAGGTCTGCTCAGACACCACCGGGTTTGCTGAAACAGTCCGTATTATGTACAATCCGGACATTGTTGCACTGCGCATACTGGTCAGACAGTTTTTCAAAATCATCGACCCTGTCAGCGTAAACCGGCAGGGAAACGACCGAGGAAGTCAGTACCGGACCGGCATCTACTATACCAGTGATGAGGATCGCGGCCCCATCCAGACTGTCATGTATGAAATTCAGAAGGATTACAGCCAGCCGCTGGCCGTGGAATTTGAACCTCTGAGGAATTTTTATCCGGCAGAGGATTACCACCAGGACTATCTGCAAAATCACCCCCATGGCTACTGCCATATTGATTTCAGCAGCCTTAAGGACCTCATTGTGCGTCCGGACGGGAGAACGGGCATAAAGCAGGATCAGACAGAGCTTCAAAAACGGCTGACCAGGGAACAATATGACGTGACACAGAATGCCTCCACCGAAAGGCCCTTTACAGGACAATATTGGAATCACCATGAACCAGGCATCTATGTGGATATCGTTACAGGAGAACCGCTTTTTACCTCTGCTGACAAATTTGATTCCGGCTGCGGATGGCCCAGCTTTACAAAGCCGGTTATGTCCTGCGCAGTAACGGAACACCCTGACAGCAGCCACGGCATGCACCGCGTGGAAGTGCGCAGCAGCGAGGGAGATTCCCATTTAGGCCATGTGTTTGAAGACGGTCCTGCCGGGACCGGCGGAATGCGCTACTGCATCAACAGCGCTGCCCTCCGCTTCATCCCCCGCAGCAGGATGGATGAGGAAGGATACGGGGCTTATCTGGAGCTGTTAAAATAGACTGACTGGATTTTCTTGTATTCCGTAAAGTCATTATCAATAAGTAAAAAACAATCAATTGACAATCATTTGCAATTGACGCTAAAATATATCTTATAGCGCGTCTGACGCGACAAGACTATTTTATGAAATGAGGCATCCACTTACATGAGTCAATTATCATACCATGAACAGGTAGACCGGGAAAACATTCTGCGGCTGCGCAATCTGATAAAAGACCTGCCGCCATTCTGCGGTGACTTTTTCCGCGGAATCGAGCCCAGGACATCTTCCAGGACCAGGATTGCCTATGCCTATGACCTGCATGTGTTCTTTGATTTCCTCCATAAGGAAAATCCGGCTATTGCCAAGATTACTGTCAAGGATATCACATTGGATCAGCTGGACCAGCTGTCTGTCACGGATTTTGAGGAATATATGGAATACCTGAAATACCGTTTCAATGACAGGAACCAGGAGGTCATGAACAAGGAACGGGGAATCATGCGCAAAATATCCTCCCTGAAAAGTTTTTATAATTACTATTACAGGAATGAACGAATTAAAAACAATCCTGCCGCCCTGGTACAATTGCCCAAACTCCATGAAAAGGAAATCATCCGGCTGGACGTGGATGAGGTGGCCCTACTTCTGGACGAGGTGGAACAAGGTGACAAGCTGACTGATAAGCAGAAAAGTTACCATACGAAAACAAAGACGCGGGACCTGGCCCTCCTTACCCTCCTTCTGGGAACCGGAATCCGTGTGTCCGAATGTGTGGGGCTCAATATCTCCGACGTTGATTTTAAGAACGGCGGCATCCGCATCTACCGCAAGGGCGGCAAGGAGGTGACCGTATACTTCGGAACAGAGGTGGAGGACGCCCTCTTAGACTACCTGGAGGAACGCGACCGTATCATCCCGGAACAGGGACACGAGGACGCCCTTTTTCTCTCCCTGCAGCGCAGGCGGATGGCCGTGCGCAGCGTGGAAAATCTGGTTAAAAAGTATGCCCGCACCGTGGCTCCATTAAAACCCATTACCCCACACAAGCTGCGCAGCACCTATGGCACCAACCTGTACCGCGAGACAGGCGATATCTATCTGGTAGCCGATGTGCTGGGCCACTCCGACGTCAATACCACTAAGCGCCACTATGCCGCACTGGAGGACGAGAGAAGGCGCAGCGCCAGGAATAAGGTCAGACTTCGGGAGAAATAGACCATACATTCAGGGCTGTTTCCGCATATATATAATGATCCAGTCCTCCTCCTTCAAACACAGTCCGATTCGGCTCCGGTCCGGCTGCCGGTGCAGCCCCTAGCCCCGGCAGTACACATCTGTCATGTATACGCCCAAATCCAAATGACAGTAATCCTCCCTCCACCCGGCAGGCATTCAGGCTGACAGCTCCCTCAAACTGGGCGTTCGCAATAGCGTCAAAGCTGCATTCCGCAATAGCGTCAAAGCTGCATTCCTCCGGCCGTCCCTCATAAAACGCGTATGGCAGTAGGGACAGCCCTCCAGCAATTCACTCACCTGGCTTACTGCACGGATATGCGCTTTAGCTGACTCTTTTTCTTAAGCTGCCCCACCAGGTCGGACATATCGTAGTCCGCAGGCGTCTTTAACTGGGCGGTCAGCACATAGGCGGACGCCTCCTCTGTAAGCTGGATATTTACCATCTTGCAGTTCTGGCCCCGTAATGTCCGGTTGATGAACTGGAAGATGTCCTCATCCAGGCTTTCGCAGTATTCAATCTCCACCTCTTTGTCCTCCCCGTTCCTTCTGGAAAAATAACCTTTCCTGCCCAGGAACAGTTCCGAGAGCATAACGATGGCTGTGGATACAGCCCCCAGAATATACATTCCCGCTCCCATGGACATACCCACGCCCACAGTCGCCCATATTCCTGCCGAGGTAGTGATTCCGTTCACACTGTTGTTCCGGAAAATAATGATGCCTGAACCAATAAAGCCAATTGCCGTAACCACACCCGCCGCCACACGGGAAGGGTCCAGTTTTACATACTCGTTCAGCACATCCCCGAACCCATACTTTGAGATAATCATCATCATGGCAGAGGCCACTGCAATAATTACATGGGTCCTGGTGCCTGCCGTCTTCTTTTTACTTTGTCTCTCGCATCCAATCAGACCTCCGCAAAGAGCAGCGGCCACCAGCCGTAATACGTAGATGAGCTGTTCCGTGACAAATTGATTCATTTAATTCCTCCGTCCCGGAGCACAGTCCTGTTTCAGGCTCCTGTGCCAATCCTTTTAGAAAATTTTAGTTACTTAAATTATATCATGGTTCCAGCCGGAATGTAACCGCCCAATCATCCCCCACCACCCTTTTATTGGTCCGCCTGGTATGCATTCCGGGCGATTTCCGCTTTTTCGGCATCCGTCAGATCATCCTCCAATATGGAAAAATCAGGTCCGGGATACCCCTTTGCAGCGCATACACAGCCGGTTTAAACCAGTGCAGGCATACAGCGTCCTCCACCAGCCACTTGTAAAACGCATCCCTCCAATTTCTGATACCATTCCATCATTATACCATAGCGCAAAAAAAGGCAAACCGAAAGGTCTGCCAAAAGACATGGTATGCTTCTTATGCTTCCGCGGCTGCCAGGGCCTTTCCCAGCTTCCTGCACTGATTCAATGCATCTTCATCCGGACTCTCCTGGGCAATAACGCCTTCGCCACCCACCACATCAGCTCCCGCATGAGCCATACGTGCCTGCCAGTCGCGCATCCACTCTCCATCACCCCATCCGTAGGAACCAAAGAGACCTATATGCTTACCGGAAGCAAATGCCTCCACCTCTGTCACAAACGGCTCCATCTCGCTCTCTTCCAGAACCTCTGCTCCCATAGCCGGGCATCCCAGGGCAAAAACGCCTGCATCCTTAAGTGCATCTGCCGATATATGGGAGACCTCTGTTACCAGAGCATCCTTTCCTGCCTCCCTGATGCCTTCCGCCACCGCGTTGGCCATAGCCTCCGTGTTGCCTGTCTGCGACCAGAAAACTACCATAATCTGATTCATGTCGTATGTCCTCCTTATATTGTCATTGATTTATATTGCTTCAGATTGTGTATCCTTAAGATTGCATCAATCTTCATACCGCAGGAAATCATATGGATTATGTGCTCACGAGCGTGGCTGTATGCCTGAAATATACGCTTGCACTCAGGAAGATCCGAATAAACCTTCCAGTATCCTATATAGAGGAAATTCTTTCCGTTATTTTCGATAAATCCTGTCACATCCTTTGCAGGATAGCCCAGCAGCAAACCTATTTCATGCGGAAATCCGGCACGGTCTTCCATGTGCTCCTCATATTTGATGGATACAAGACTCAAAATCTTCTCCAAATCCCATCCCCTGTAACCAAACCGTTCCATAAGACCCTTCACCTCCGGCCGGGCCAGATACGCTTCCAGCCCCTGCCTGATATAAAGAAGAAATGTGGTTTTCTCAGATGATTCATATAAAATACAGCAGGACACGGCCGTGTCCTTAAACAATTCCAGAACCGCCGCCCTTTTGGAACGCCCCACTGTCAGCAAATTTGATATCTTCATACCTGTAAGTAAGGGCGCGCACTGCAATGCCACCTGGGTATCCAACTCTTCCGGATTCAGCTTCAACATTAGATGTAAGGTTTCTTTGCTCACGTATTACCTCCGGCTGTCTCAGAATTATTATTTTCAAAATATTCTTCCGAAATATTTTTCGTTAGTCAAAACTAACTTGTATATAATATTATCAGACCGAACACGAAATTACAAGAGCTGAAACAGAGAAAATTTCCCGTTTGTATTGAGTTTTTTTCGTTCCTGCAATATTGAGTTTTTTCTCCGTCCAAATTTATTGCGAGTTTTTTTCTCATTTAAATTTTGGATGCATTTTTTTAAATTCTGTTATATAATAATCGGATACCCGGACAGGAATCCTCTGTTCGCAAAATCATATCTCCGAGGTGACGTATGGAATTACTGCAATTACGATATTTTTTGACAGCCGCTGAATACCAGCACATGACAAAGGCGGCCGAACATCTTCAGATAGCCCAGCCAGCCCTCTCTCAGGCCATCCACCGGCTGGAAGCAGAGCTGGGTGTACCGCTCTTTGAGAGAAAAAGCAGAAGTGTGGAACTAAATGAAGCCGGACGTCTTCTTCAAAAGCGGCTGATTCCCATTGTAAGCGCCCTGGACCGGATTCCCGGTGAACTGAGAGCCGACCAATACATGTCCAGCCACACTATCCACTTAAAGCTTCTGGCTGCCTCCACTCTGATTACCAACCGGATTATTGCCTACAGGGCCCTGCGGCCGGATGTGAACTTCCAGCTGTACCAGGCCGAGAACCATGCCGACTATGATTTATGCGTGTCTGCGGTGCGGTCCGACTTAAAAAATACCGATTATGAGGATTACATGGTTATGCTGGAGGAAGACCTGTATCTGGCCGTTCCCACCCATTCTCCTTATGGTGATAAGGATTCCATTAACCTGGCTGATACAAGAAACGCGGGATACATATGCCTGGCCGGTTCCAGGCCCATCCGCCAGATATGCAACAGTTACTTTTCAGAGGCGGATTTTGTCCCCAACGTGATATTTGAAAGTGATACCACAGAGTCTGTCAGGAACCTGATCGCGGCCGGGCTCGGCATCGGATTCTGGCCCCAGTACTCCTGGGGACCGTTGGGCGGCGAATGGGGGCCCATGTCTCCACACTCCCCGGTAAAGCTGCTTCCCATCAAGGATCAGGTATGCCGCCGTCAGATTATCCTCATGTGTTCTCCTCTTGGCAAGGACAATCCCATTGTCATGGACTTCTGTAATTTTCTCATACAAAACTCAAAATGGCTGTAGGATGTTTCCATCCCGCAGCCAAACTTTTATAATTCTCTTCTATCATAGCTTCCTTCACTTGGTTTCCATCACTTACTTGGTTTCCATCACTTCAATTCCTTCAGATGGCTTCCCTTCAGCCTGGTAAGCGCCCTTGCCATGGACGCCTGGGACATCTTGAATTCCCTCAGGCTCTGTTTCTGGCGCAGCTGCTCTTGTGCGCGCTCCAGCGCCTCCCTGGCCCTGACCTCGTCAATATCCTCAGGCCGTTCCGCTGTATCCACAATCATGGTCACACGATTATTGGCCACCTGCAGGATTCCACGGCCCACAATGGCCTGATGCCATTCTGTTTCCTCCGGCACCTTAAAGCGGAGGTTCCCCTCCTGGACAGCCAGAATCATGGCCTCATGGTGAGGCATAATGCCCATCTCACCGTCTGGTGCCGGCACCACCAGATAAGAGCAATGCCCATTATAAAACACGTGGTCGCTGGCTACAATTTTCAGCCAAAATGCAGACATATCCCGTCTCCTTTCCGCGGCAGACAGTCCTGGTTAAGCCTCATGATGCTCCAGGGTCTTGGCCTTCTCCACAACCTCGTCAATGGTACCTACATTGAAAAATGCCGCCTCAGGATACCCATCCATCTCGCCGTCAATGATGGCCTTGAATCCGCGGATGGTCTCTTTTACAGGCACATATTTTCCAGGCACACCGGTAAAGTTTTCCGCCACATGGAACGGCTGGGATAAGAACCTCTGAATTTTTCTGGCCCGGTTTACAGTCAGCTTATCCTCCTCAGACAGTTCCTCCATTCCCAGAATGGCAATGATATCCTGCAGCTCCTTATACTTCTGAAGCATCTGCTGTACCTTGTTAGCCACCTCATAGTGCTCCTTACCCACCACATCCTCTTCCAGGATGCGGGAGGTGGATTCCAGAGGGTCTACAGCCGGATAAATGCCCTGCTCCACAATCTTTCTGGACAATACCGTGGTGGCATCCAGATGTGCAAATGTGGTGGCGGGCGCCGGGTCCGTCAAGTCATCAGCAGGCACGTACACAGCCTGGACCGATGTTACGGAACCATTCTTGGTGGAAGCAATTCTCTCCTGTAATTCGCCTACCTCAGTGGCCAGTGTGGGCTGATATCCCACCGCCGAAGGCATACGTCCCAGCAGGGCGGATACCTCGGAACCGGCCTGGACAAAACGGAATATGTTATCGATGAACAGGAGCACGTTCTGATGCTCCACATCCCTGAAATACTCGGCCATGGTCAGTCCTGTCTCGGCCACACGCATACGGGCCCCCGGAGGTTCATTCATCTGTCCGAATACCAGTGCTGTCTTTTCCAGCACTCCGGACTCCCTCATCTCGGTCCACAGGTCATTTCCCTCACGGGAACGCTCTCCCACACCTGTGAAAATAGAATATCCGCCGTGTTCCGTTGCTATATTGGTTATCAGCTCCTGTATCAGCACGGTTTTACCCACGCCCGCACCGCCAAAGAGACCTATTTTTCCTCCCTTGGCATAGGGAGCCAGCAAATCAATTACTTTAATACCGGTTTCCAGCATCTCCACAACGGGGCTCTGATCCTCAAAAGAAGGCGGGTCCCTGTGGATTACCCATTTATCCTCGCCTTCCAGGCTTTCTCCTGCGTCAATGGTCTCGCCCAATACGTTGAAGAGACGTCCCAGGGTCTTCTCGCCTACAGGCACCTGAATACCGGCGCCTGTGGGCTCCACTTCCATATCCCTGCACAGGCCGTCGCTGGATGCCAGCATAATGCAGCGCACCACATTACCGCCGACATGCTGGGCCACTTCCATAACGCACTTCTTACCCTGATTATCCACCACCAGGGCATCCTTGATATGGGGAAGTCCGTCATCCTCAAAAGCCACGTCAACTACAGGTCCCATGACCTGTATGATTTTTCCCTTGCTCATGGCTGCCTCCTTTTATATTTACGAATTTACGAATGTTTCTTTTTCTGTGCCTTGGCACCGCTGATTACTTCTGTAATTTCCTGGGTAATGGCCGCCTGCCTTACACGGTTATACTCTATGGATAAGTCGTTCAGGATTGCGTTGGCATTATCGCTGGCAGACTGCATCGCCATCATCCTGGCGTTCTGCTCACTGCAGAAGGACTCCACCAGGGCGCCGAATATGAATCCGGTCACATAGTTGGGGACCACGTGGTCCATGACAGCGCTGGGAGATGGCACCATCTGTATCTCCTCCTGGATGATATTCGCAGGGATGACGATATTGCTGAAATCCTCCCGCTTAAGGGGAAGGAGCGCTGTCATCTCCGCCTCCATCTGCATGCTGTTAAGCATCTGCGTGTATATAATCCAGACTTCATCCAGACGTCCTTCCTCGTAATCCTCCAATATAGTGGAGGAAATCAGACGGGCGCGGTGCATGGTGGGGTTTTGTACCGTGTAATGGAACTGCTCCTCCACCTGGATGTGTCTGGCCTCAAAATAATGGCGTCCCAGTTCCCCCACCACATAAAGCCGGTGGTTTTTACTCTGTTCCATCCACTCCTGGGCCATCTTCAGCACGTTATGGTTGTAAGCGCCCGCCAGTCCCTTGTCGCCGGTTATGACAATCAGACCCTTTACCCTGTCCTCTTCCTTGATTTCCTTCCTGGGATTGAAGTAAAAATGCTCTACATCCGGCATATGACGCAGGATACGGCGTATCAAATCCTGAAGGCTATAGAAGTAAGGTTCTGTTTCCTCCAACAGTTTCTTGCTCTTCTTAAGCTTGGTGGAGGAAATCAGGTACATGGCATTGGTAATCTTCCGGGTATCCTGGACGCTTTTCATACGGCTGAGGATTTCTCTTGCATTTGCCATATTAACTCCTTCTTCCTGGTCAGACGGATGCCTTGTATTGGTTTGTCTTATACTTGTTTGCCGCATCCACGATGCGTTTTATCAGGTCATCGTTCAGTACCTTGGTTTCATCGATTTCTTTCCCAATCTCCGGATGCTTTTCATCAAACCAGGCCAGCATGTTCATCTGGAATTCCTTAATATCCGAAACCTCAACGGAAAGCATGACCTTGTGGGTCGCCGCGCAGAGGGTAATGACCTGTTCATGCAGGCTGAGGGGTCTTCCCAGAGGCTGCTTAAGCAGCTCCATAAGCCGTTTGCCGTAAGCCAGCTGTTCCTTGGTGGCCTCATCCAGGTCAGAGCTGAACTGGGTGAACACCTCCATCTCCCGGTACTGCGCCAGATCGATACGGATGCTTCCTGATGCCTTCTTCATGGCCTTTGTCTGGGCAGCGCCGCCTACACGTGACACGGAAAGTCCCACGTTCACAGCCGGTCTCATGCCGGAAAAGAACAGGTCGCTTTCCAGGAAAATCTGTCCGTCTGTAATAGAGATAACATTGGTGGGAATATATGCCGACACATCCCCGGCCTGTGTCTCAATGATGGGAAGGGCTGTAATGGAGCCGCCTCCCTTTTCATCACAAAGTCTGCTGGAGCGTTCCAGAAGACGCGAATGAAGATAGAATACGTCGCCCGGATAAGCCTCGCGGCCCGGAGAACGCTCTAACAGCAGGGACAGGGCCCTGTAAGCCACCGCGTGCTTGGACAGGTCATCGTAGACAATCAGAACGTCCTTTCCCTGATGCATGAAATATTCAGCCATGGCAGTCCCGGCATAGGGAGCTATGTACTGAAGAGGCGCTGCCTCACTGGCCGTGGACGACATGACGATGGTGTAGTCCATGGCATCGTTCTTCTTAAGGGTGGAAACCAGCTTTGCCACGGTGGATGCCTTCTGGCCAATGGCGACATAGATGCAGACCACATCCTTGCCCTTCTGGTTCAGTATAGTATCCATGGCAATGGAGGTCTTACCTGTCTGACGGTCTCCTATGATTAATTCCCTCTGGCCGCGGCCTATGGGGAACATGGAATCAATGGCAAGGATACCTGTTTCCATGGGAACTCCCACGGACTTTCTGTCCACAATGCCGGGAGCTTCCTCCTCCACCGGGAGGTAATCTTCTTCCTCTACAGGGCCCAGTCCGTCAATGGGCTCTCCCAGAGCGTTGACCACTCTTCCTAAGAATCCGCCTCCCACAGGCACGCCTGCCCTTTTCCTGGTGCGGACTACCTTGGTGCCTTGTCCCACTCCTGTATCCTTTCCGAAAAGGATACAGCCGATTTCATTCTTGCGGATATCCTGGACCATTCCCTTAACACCATTTTCAAATATAATGATTTCCCCGTACATGGCATGTTCAATGCCGTATACAATTGCTATGCCGTCTCCTACCCAGATGACAGAACCAGTTTCCTGTTCCTGTCCGGCATGCATGTCAAAATTCTCTATCTCACTCTTAATAATGGAGATGATTTCCTGGGAACTGATTGTGCTCATATCAATACTCCTATCTTACCACAGCCCGGCGGAGCCTTACCAGCTGCCCCTTCAGGCTGTAGTCATATTCTGTATCCCCGGCCTTAAGGACAAAACCGCCCACCAGGTCCGGCTGGTTCACCAATCGGATGTTCACATCTTTTTTCTTATATTTCCTGCACAGAAACTGTTTCATTCCTGTAATCTGGGCCGCACCCGGCATGGTAACATAGTGAAGCTCGGCATCCATAACACCTGACGCCTTCCTGGCATAGGCGTCACGGGCCGCCGCAATCTCCTCTGTCTGTCCGATGCATCCCGCATCACAAGCCTTTTTTAAGAAACGTACCATCAGTGCGGAAAACTCCGGTTCCCTGAACACCTTCTCAATAACGGCATGCTTACTTTTCAGGGGAACCACCGGGCTATTAAGGACCTCCGGCAGTTCCGGATTCTCCTTAAGCAGCTTTACGGCTTCCCTGACCATATCTTCCGGTATGCCCAGTTCATATAGAACAATGGCATAAGTCCTGGCTGTCTCAGTCATTTCCTTCACCTGATTCTGCTAAAAAGCGGTTGTATAGGTTCCTGTCCCCATCCGGTGCGCTCTGCTCACTGATCAGCTTGGCAGCAGCTGTCATGGCCAAACCGGCCACGCCGGCCTTCAAGTCATTCATGGCCTTCTCGCGTTCCAGGGCAATGGTCCTGTCTGCCTCTTCCAGCTTCCTGGCAGCGTCCGCCCTGGCCTGGGCCAGAACCTTTTCATACTCTGCGGCAGCCCTGTTTCTGGCCTCCTCGATGATTTTTGAAGCTTCTTCGTCTGCATTGCCGATGGAAGCCTGATACTGCTCCTTCATCTGACGCGCTTCTGTTTCCCTGTTCTTTGCCTCGTCCAGGTCGTGCTCAATCATCTGCTTCCTCTCATCCAGTATCCTGCGCACCGGACCAATCAGGAAGCGCTTCATGAACAGATATAAAACCAGAAGGTTGATAACCGTAAAGGCTACATTCCAAATGTTCAAATTTAACATATTAAGTCGCCTTCCTGCTATAAATTATTTTAAGAACAGAATGATTAAAAGGCCGATAACAAAGCCGTAAATGGCGGTTGCCTCAGCAAGAGCGCATCCTAACAGAAGTGCCTTTGTAATCTTGCCGTCTGCCTCAGGCTGTCTTGCAATAGCATCCACTGCCTTGGAAGTGGCCAAGCCGATACCAATACCTGCTCCAATACCTGTAACAACTGCAACACCTGCTCCTAATGCGATTAATCCTGTCATAATAAGACTCTCCTTTTTCTCTCAATATTTTCTTTTTCCATAAGGCCGCAAACTTAATCCTCAATGGCTTCTTTTATATATAATGATGTGAGGAACACAAACACATATGCCTGTATCACTCCATCAAATATATCAAAATAGAAGCTGAATGGCAGCGGCACAATTAACGGCAGCAAATGCTTGATGAGTGCCATGACAACAATGGCGCCCAGCACGTTGCCGAACAACCGCATGCACAGGGACAATGGCCGTATAAACAGCTCCAGCACATTGATTGGCGCTATGATGGCAATAGGCTCTGCAAAGCTTTTTATCCATCCCTTGACACCCTTCTTACGGATGCCGGCCACTTCCACCAGTACGATACTCATAACAGCCAGGGAAACGGTCACATTCAAATCCTTGGTTGGTGACTTGAAGCCAAGAAGTCCAATCATATTGGCAATTCCTATGTATATCACCACTGTAATCAGATATGGTATATAATCCTTTCCCTCCTTTCCCAGAAGCCCTTCAAAGAAATCATAGATAAAGGACATGCCGCTTTCCAAGGCAGCCTGTTTCTTGCTTATGTTCCTCACCTTCAGGCCATGGACCAGTATCAGGGAGGCTACCATCATAATCGCCATGATGATCCATGTCACAGCCACGGATTCCATCACATCAATACCGCCAAACAGCGGTATGGTGAACACCACTTTGCAGTTAAGCTCTTCCATCAATGATTCCACTAAACCGTTCATACTCAACAACCCCCTTTCTCTTCTCGTTTGCTTTTGCCTATTATAGTCACCTTATTTAATAATTTCAAATACATATTATTTATAAATTGATAATATAAATGTTATAAGAAAGAAAATGTTACAAATCCAAGAAGATCTCATTCTGCAATTTGTATATTATATCACGGCGTATGATGCTCATTTTCATGGTCTCTTAACATCAAGAAAGAAATTTGTATTATTTTGTACAATAAAACGTTGAAAAATTATATAATTTGGAATTTTTAGAAAATTTCAGGTATAAATGTAACCGGAATATTAAGAAAATCCATGAAAAGATAAAAACCTTTGGAGCTGGCCGGATATCCCCAAAGGCTTTAAATGTATTTCATACTATCATATTATATGTACGGAAACTAATCCGGTTTACTCAAAATATACTACAGTCAGATACTGTCCTGTATGGATGGTGTCCCTCTTAAGGCCGTTCATCTGCCTGAGCTGATTCACATACTCTTCCATACTCATGGAACTGCCTTCCCTGTACTGACGGGCAATCCCCCAAAGACTGTCTCCTTCCTGAATACGGACGCTCTTATAATAAGGGGTGGTCCTGCTCCCCTCCTCCTTGGCCATGGAAGTAAACATGGTACGTCCCATTATAATGGAAACAAACAGTAAAACCGTAAAACATGTAGCTGCTAACCTTCTCTTTCTCATATGGTAACCTCCCTGGGGCGGTTCCTTCTTGCGCGCAATACAGAACGTCTGTTCTTTTGTATATTCATACTATACTACCAGAACAAATGTTTGTCAAGTGCTCCTGGCAAAAAAATCGAACAAAGGTTTGCATTTTTACCGAACATATGTTACTATAAATATAGAAAACGCAGGAGGTTGATTATGGCACAGGATAAAATTACTTCTAAGCAGCAGGAGATTTTAGAATACATCAAAGAGACTATTTTACAGAAGGGATATCCGCCGGCTGTGCGGGAGATATGCGAGGCAGTACATTTAAAGTCCACCTCTTCCGTTCACTCCCATCTGTCCGCCCTGGAGGAAAAGGGCTACATACGGCGTGACCCCACCAAACCCAGGACCATTGAGATTTTAGACGACACCTTTAATTTTAACCGCAGAGAGATGGTGAATATCCCTCTTGTCGGAACCGTAGCAGCCGGAGAACCTATTCTCGCAGAGGAGCGGATTGAGGACTATTTCCCATTCCCGGCAGAGATTCTTCCCAACGCGGAGACGTTCATGTTAAAGGTTAAGGGCGAAAGCATGATTGGCGCCGGAATCCTGCCCGGCGACAAGCTGATTGTGGAGCAGTGTCCCACCGCGGCCAACGGGGAGATTGTTGTGGCCCTGGTGGATGATTCAGCCACGGTTAAGCGTTTTTATAAGGAGAACGGACATTACCGCCTCCAGCCAGAGAACGATGCCATGGAGCCCATCATCACGGAGACCGTAGAGATTCTGGGCAAGGTCATAGGCCTGGTGCGTATGATGTAGCGGCGGGGATGATGAGTCTTTTGCATCATGATATACCACATACTACCGCAACTGCGCAAACAGGAACCGCTGGTGTATTGTTATCCTGACACCGCAGTTCCTGTTTTTAGGATTCATCTCTATGCCCTTCGGATATACTCTACAATCTGTTTTCTCAAAATAAAAGTCAATAAATCACTTATCCTATCACAGCCTACTTTTTCTTGAAAAACATTTAATAATTCAAAAATAACAGGAGCTACCTCACCTGATTTCTGCAAATCCTTAATAGTTTCCAAAATATTCTTTCGTTATTCTTTGCCATTTATTACCTGTTCTTACACGTTACAGCTCGTTTACATCCACAAATGTCTTTCCGTCTCTCCAGATTCGCTCCAAATCATAGAACAATCTGTCCTCTCTGCAGAAGATGTGTACAATCACATCCCTGTAATCCATCAGAATCCAGTTTGCATTCTGGTATCCCTCAATCTGCTTGCACTCACAGCCGGCCTTTTCCAGGATTTCTTCCACATTATCAGCCATGGCCTGCACCTGATTGGGGTTGCTGCCGTCAGCGATTATAAAATAATCTGCCAGAACTGATACAGACTGGATGTCAATGATTTTAATGTCCTCTCCTTTTTTATCGCTGAGAGCCTGATATGCCAGTTTCACCATTTCCTTTGAGTTCATCGCGTTCTCCTTTCACTTTTTTAAAATATTTAGGCGTTTGCGAAACGCCAGAACCCGCATAAATGCGGGATTATTTTTTCTACAAAATGAAACATCTCCTCAATGGTTTATGGTAAAATAGAGTTGCC
>ENA-ORRT01000435-ORRT01000435.1-human-gut-metagenome-genome-assembly--contig:-NODE-435-length-28888-cov-5.85898_pt1 | contig 28888 bp, 27 predicted proteins | sample MGYA00242181_ERZ509146 | MGnify/ENA primary metagenome ERZ509146 (study PRJEB26280, sample SAMEA2338624) | human gut metagenome | biome: human gut; feature: human-associated habitat; material: faeces...
CGAAAGTACTTGGCTGGAAGCGGCCCGGGAGGATAGATAGCTGCCGGTTGAAAAAGAAACATACCTTATGGTATGTTTCTTTTTTTATTTCACGCAGGAAATCTATTAAGTAAAGGGACATATGCTGTGTGCTTCGATGCCTTTTGGGATAAAGAAGTGTAATTAATAATAATATGTTTGTTATTGATTTATTCGAAAAATAAATATCTTATACGTAAGACTATCTTTGGAGTTTCATATTTGTTAAAATATTTATAGCAAGTATTTTTAGTTTATTATGATAGGTGAAGTATGTATGGGATTTTTTGATAATATCAATGAAAAATTTTTTAATCCTTTAAGCTGTAAAAACAGAAAACTGTATTTTGAATGTATTTTAAAATTAATTGAACATTCAAAAACGGTTCCCGTGTTATATGAAATTGAGGCCAAAAATATATTAGTTTTATATTTACAAAATTCTATTTATTCTATAGAAACTGAGGATATTAGTGATGTACCCATTAGCAATAAACTTTCTCCGCAGGAAAATGCTGCTATTATTTTAAAATATTTTCGTGATTGCGGGTGGTTAATGCCCCTTGAGATAGGCCGTTCTGGCGATAATATTGCATCTGTTTCCATACATTGCCGCAAGTTGATAGACTCAATAAATAAAATTTTTAATAAAGATTTAAACGGAGCTATTACAAATCACATTTTTTCTATGTATGAAATTTTAAAATCCGCTTTTGAAAAAGACAGCATACGAGCTGTAAGGCCTTATACTAATGTTTTTATCCCACTTGTTGAGAACGAAAGTGATTTAAAGGATGAACTTCTTACTTTAAGGGACGGCATTCGTAAAATTATGGAAGTTGTCTTAAAAATCGACGCAGCTAATGAATTCGGTCAATATTTAATTAAGGATGAATTTTTAAATAAATTTTTTAACGACTACTTTTTTATTAAGAAAAGCGGTATGATACCTGCGTACATAGCTAATATAACTAAAATGCTTGCTTAACTTAGAACTTCAGAATTATATCAGCGTATAATTGATGAATACACCAATCTTGTTGCTATTGACAGGGTTCAGGCAAAAATTAAAATTGACGAACAGTTTGATGCGCTCAATGATTTTATCAATACTGAATATGAAATTGAAATAAATTATATTGACCATAAAATCAATAGATATTATAATCTCTATTCCACTCGTATGATGATGGTATTAAGTAATAATATCAATTTAGAATATGAATTAAACAATTTATTATTGATGTTAAAATCTTTAGAGAATGAGGAAAGGGAAGAAGCTCTTTTAAAAATAGCAGAAGCATATCGTTTGGTAAGTATAAAATATATCGGCAGAAAATCTTTTGAAAGAAGGAAAAAGATAAATCCGCATAAACGGAAAAAAGGGCTTAATATGCAGGAGATTCCTAACGATGTAAAAAAATTATTGACAGATGAATTGCTTGTAGAAATGCCTGATAAGTATAGTTTGAAAAATGTTGAAAATTATTTTGCTGATATGTTTGCCGATAAAAATTATTTAAAAACGAGTGATTTTAAAGTTAACAGCAAGCAAGACGCGATAATGCTTGCCGCCGGTGTTATTTATGCAGGAAGTGAAGACTTTCCGTATAAAATTGAATTTGAAAAAGGTTTAATCGAAACAGAAGTAGCAAGTATAAGTAAAATGAAGTTTAAGAGGAAAGAATCATGAGTGAAATTAAGATAAATCTTTCTATTGGAGAAGAAAATATTGTTTTATTTAAAAGAGCTGTAAGAAAATTACTGGAATCTACTTTTATTTTACGTGATAAAGACGAAAAATTATATAATTTTGTTATGCGTGAGTTGAACCGCCAAAATATTTCCGAATATCTCAGGCTAATTGGCTTTGATATTATAACGGATAATAAAACTGGCGTATGCATGCTGGTTATTAGCGAAGAAGACACTGAAACTGTGGGGCTGAAACGCGCAAATATAGTTACTTTTACGGCGCAGCAGTATCATTTTCTTTTAGTATTGTGGAAGGTTTACCTTGAAAATCTTGGATATAATGAAGAAATTTATATTACTAAAGGCGATTTAATAGATAAAATGAAATCGTATGATGTGCAAATATTCCGGGCAGATTTAAATGCGGCACTTAAACTGTTTAAAAAGTATAATCTTATAAATTTTAGTGAATATGACGATGGAGAAAATATGAAAATTAAATTGTATCCTTCGCTGCAATTTGCCTGGGATATTCCGCAATTTAAAACTGTAGTTAGCGAATACTTAAAGGATGATAAAGACAGTAATGATTTTGCAGCTGATTTGCAGGAAGAAAATTTTGAGGAGGATGAAGAATGATTCTCTTAACGGCTGTCCGCCTGATAAACTGGTATGGTTTTACAAATATTACAGCTCCGGTAGGAAAATTTACTTTAATTGCCGGAAAAAACGGTAATGGCAAATCAGTTTTGCTCGATGCTATTAAATATGCTGCTTTTGGTGATACGGTATTTAACAAATCGTCTGAAACTAAAGGCGGACGTACAGTAATTTCTTATACACGAGGGCTTTTAGATGCTACTGCTAAAACTTATATGCGCCCTGCTGATAAATCTCCAAATGTTTATACGCATATAGTTTTAGAATTTTTTGATGATGTTAATGAAAAGCATTTTATTTTTGGTACTGTTATTGAAACAAGCGCTGCAAATAATTATTTAACATATAGATACGTTAAAGATAGAACTGATTTAAAGCAAATAGAACATACCTTTGAAGAAAATGATATTACATATCCATATAATGCTTCTGACTTGCAGAAAAAATATAATGTAACGTTAATGAACAGGGAAGATGGCCTGGCAAAATTTACCCAGATGCTTGGGCTTAGGTTTACAATTCCTAAATTACAGGATTATGTAAGAAAACTCCGCGGTATAATGTCGTATGACCCTAATTCTCAAATTGATAAATTTATTAGGCAAAGTGTTTTAGAGGATAAAAAAGTAGATTTTGGCAAACTTGCTGAAGCCAAAGCAAATATAGAAAAGCTTGCAAATAATTTTGAAACTATTGATAATGAAATAAAAGAATTAAACGCTATTATAAAAAAATATGATGATTGGGAAAAAGAATTTAACCGTTTAAAAACAGAAGAAATAAAAATTAATTATAAGCGCATCAATGATTTAACTGAAAACATTGAATTTGCCAAGAATAAAAATGCGCAGGCAGAATTTATTAAAGAAAAGCTGCAGTCAGAAATTTCCGATTTGGAAAAACAGAAAGAGGAAATTAGCGCGCGTCTTATAATGGCTAAAGATAAACTTTTAGAACTGGATTGCACCAAAAATATTGATTTAGAAAAACAGCAGCTATATGAATTAGAGAATTTAAAAGCAGAGCTTGCTTTAAAATGCAAAAGATTAGAAAGCTTTCAAACTAAAATCAGTGAGTTAATCAATTTGTTTGCACAAGTTGATATAGAAGTAAAAAATAAATCAGCGTTAGCGTCGCTCTGCAGTAACAGTTATGCTGTTGCTGATAAAATACAGGCAGTAACGTTATTTAAAAAGCAGGTTGATGATTACCATGAAACTATTATAAAAAATATTGCTGGGACAGAAAGGGACATTCAAAATATAGATAATGAAATTATCGCTCAGCAAAAAATTATTGAAGACAGCAAAAAACATTATAACAGTTATAAAGACATACCGGATTATATTGGGTTAAAAAATGAAATTAACAAAGAATTTCAAAAATTAAAAATTGAAGATGAGGCGCGTTTGGCGTGTGAATATGTTGCTGCATTAAATGACGAAGAATGGCGTAACGCGATTGAAGCTTTTTTAGGACCGCGCCGCTATACTGTTTTGGTAAATCCACAGTATTATGATGTTGCAGACGATATTTTTAATAAAACACGTTACCGCCATGCCCATTTATTTAACACTAAGTTATTAATGCGCAAAACAATAAAGGTTGAAGAAGATTCCCCGGTATTTAAATTGGAAATAAAGAACGAAGTTGCGCAGGAATATTTTAACTTTCAGCTTGGAAGAATGCATGCCGTTAAAATTAATGAAGTGCGTAATTTTGAAAACGCTATTTCCAAAGAGGGACGTGTATCCGTTGCAATGGATAGTTACTTTTTAAATTTTGCGCGCCTGAATTTTTATTATCTTGGGCAGGAAGTTTTTGAGTTAAACAGGAAACGTGCTGAAAAAGCGATAGAAAATTTAAAAATCAAGCGAGAGGCTTTGTGTGAAAAACAGAAAGGGCTTTTAGAAATAAAAAGCATATTATCGGTAAACAGGGAATATTTTACCGAATATGATTATGAGGCACACGAAAAATATAGGGATACTTTAAGTAAAATAAAAAAATCGCAGCAAAGGCTTAAAGAATTACTTGAAGCACAAAAAAATAATAAAGAATTTATTGCCCGTAGCATGCAGATAGAACACTTGGAAGCGGAGCAAAACAGCATAAGAACCTTGTGGAATAAGAAAATTACAGAAGAAAAAGAGCAGGAGTTTATTATAAAGGAAACAGAAGAAAATATTAACCTATATACATTAGAGTTAAAGAAAAAGAAAGAAGAATTTAATAATTATAAAATAGATTTTTATCTTTTGGTAAAAAATGTTGAAGAAGATTATCGGAAATTTTTACAAAGCGGGAAGCAGGAGCGCTTTACGGTTTCGGAAGCAACTATTGAACGTGACAGGCAGCGTGTTAATCAGTATGACAGAGAATTAGTCGCGATGCAGGCATCTTATAATACGCGTTACAGCGATAATTCGTTTGATGTCGGCACTGCCTGGATTAAGGATTATGTTAAACGCCGCGATAAGATAAAAATTGACGACTATGAAGAAATAAGCAAAAAATTGGCAGAGCAGACGCTGGTATATGAAAATATTTTTAAAAACGAGATTATACTTACGATTTTAAAAAATTGCCGGAACGCGCGCGACGAGCTGCATAAAATTAATGCCAAACTGAATAGATTGAATTTTTCTGCAAAGTATAAATTTGACGTGCAATATGTTAAAGATGGGTCAGACTACGAAAAAATACTTGAATATGCAGAATTTTTAAACAAACGTCAGGATAATGGCGCATACGATGACTGTCAATTAAGTTTTGGCATTATGGTTGATGTTGATGACCAGCGCGGCGAAGAATTAAAACGCGAAATACGCAAAATTATTGCTAAAATTATTGACAGCAAGAATTCTGATTTTATTAATGATTTTGCTGATTACCGTAATTATATGACTTATGAGTTGATAATTAATAATGATAATTTAACTAATGCCAAATTATCGCGGCAGATTGGTTTTAATTCCGGCGCTGAAGTGCAAATACCGTATATGTTAATTTTAATATCGGCATTGCTTATAATTTACGACCAATACGTTAGTTCGCTGCGTATAGTATTTATTGATGAGCCGTTTGTAAAAATGGATCCGGCCAATATTAAATTAATGCTGAGATTTATGAAAGAACTAAATTTACAGGTAGTATTTTGTTCACCGGACAAAACAGAATCAATTGGTGAGGAATGCGATGTAATTTTACCGGTGCTGCGTACTGGGCGAGATAGTATGCAAATTGGTATAGTAAAGTTTCATCAGGAGAATTAAATGAATGAATTAGAAAGAAGTCTGCTGGTTTTGTTGTACGAAAAATACAAAAACAGCAAAAAAGAAACTGGCAGTAATATTATTACAAGGCGGACTAAAATAAGCCCTAATGTTTTATATAAAGACTACAACGCTAATACTGCTGATATTGATAAAATAGAAGCGGTTGATAACGCTGTAATGGAATGCAGCAAATTAGGCTTTGTTACTGTTGAGAGAGCGCCTAATGGTAAAGAGATAAAAAATATCTATCTGATTGACGGGATGATAAACGAGTTAGAAAATTATCTTCAAAGTAAATGCGGTTACGAAACCAAAGATGTAAAGCGTAATTTTATAATAAATTTGCTTAATAAATATGATAATAAAACTCCTGCTGCCAGTGAAGAATGTAATAAACTGCGTAAAATGTTGGAAGCAAATAAATATCCTTCAAGATACCATCAGAAGGAAGAGTTATTAAAATCATTAGTGTTTATAGAAAATAATAAGCAGGATTTGTTTTTGCGTGAAGCGTCTTTACGCATTTTCGGAGATTCAAAATATTTTGAAGAAAATGTGCTGAAACTGGTGTGTAAATCTTTGCGGGATTATTTGAACCGTCCTCGTGCAGAAGATGAAGTTGATGAAGAAATTTTAGAAGAATATGGCATTATTACAGATAAACAAAAAATTTGTCTTAAAGGTAATATAGTTTTAAAAATTGATGGCAAATTATTTGATGTAAACGTATTAAAAGGCGGGCTGATGATTTTTAATGATGATGTTTGTCGTATTGAACAAATTGCTGTTAATACGGATAACTTTATGACCATAGAAAATTATACTTCCTGGTGCAGATTTGCTAAAAAGGATACGGTTTGTTTGTATTTGGGCGGTTATGCCAACCGCTATCAGCGCGATTTTCTGAAAAAGATTTATTTAGATAATCCAAATTTAAAATTTTTTCATTTTGGCGATATTGATGCCGGCGGTTTTTATATATTTAATGATTTATGCCGTAAAACAGGCATTGACTTTTCGGTATATAAAATGTCTGTTCAAGAATTGATGGATGCGCGTTATAGAACATCTTTGCGTAAATTGACCAATAATGATAAAACAAGGTTAATATCGTTGAAAGATGATTCTGTATTTAAAGAAGTGATAAAATACATGCTTGATAATGATGCGAAGTTGGAACAAGAAATTATTAGTTTTTATGAATCTGTTGATAATGGTTAGGAGTTATTACAGTTAAATTAACAACGAGGTTTACTATGATTAAAATACTTTTTATTTGTCTTGGCAATATTTGCCGTTCGCCGATGGCGGAGTTTTTATTTAAAGATATGGTTGCCAAACGAGGCTTGGCTGATAAATTCTATATTGCTTCTGCTGCTACAAGCAGTTATGAAATCGGTAATCCCGTGCATCCCGGCACGCGCAATAAACTTGCACAGTACGGCATTAGTGTTGCCGGTAAAACTGCCGTGCAGCTTACAAAAGCAGATTATAATAAATACGACTACCTTATAGGCATGGAATCCTCCAATATTCGCAATATTTTGCGCATTGTAGGCAGTGACAGCCGGCATAAAGTATATAAACTTTTACAGTTTGCAGGCAGTGAGCGCGATATTGCCGACCCATGGTATACCGGCAATTTTGATGTTACTTATAACGATATCCACGAAGGCTGCACTGCTTTGCTGGAATATTTGCTTAAAAATAAAACCGGCGTTTAAGCGCGATCTTGTGGAATCCGATTTGATTCAAAGAGGCAAGACCTTAAACACCGGTTCTGAAAATCATTATAACAGGAATGCAAATTAATTACAATCAGTCCTGCCTGCGCAGGGCTTTTTTATTGTGCTTTTGCCTGCTGATGATATAATGTTATTGTTGAAAGAAGGTGCTGCAATGAAAATTATTGATGCTCATATGCATTATTTTAATATTGAAGGTTTTAAAACTGTTGCCGCAAATGCGGGATATGAAAACACTGCGGCTTGCTGGCAGCAGATTTGTGAAGAAAATAATATTGTGTTCAGCGTGGCGATGGGAAATACGGAAGATGTGCCGAGCCGTTATGGCGGAATTTCGCCGCGCCTTATTGATTTAAATGCTCCGTTTGATGACGTAAAATATAATCAGCCCGATAATATTGGTTATTGCCTGGGCGTTAAAAGCGAGCAGATTACTTTGGAAAATACCGGGAAAACAGCGCTTGAATTTGAATATTATGCGCAAAAGCCGCAGTGTGTCGGCATAAAAATTTATCCCGGTTACAGGCCTGTTTATGTTTACGATAAACGCCACTGGCCGCTTTTTGAACTGGCGCGTGCCTATAATTTGCCGGTAGCCGTTCATACCGGCGATACTGCCTCCAGTGATGCGCGCCTTAAATATGCGCATCCGCTTACCGTTGATGAAGCTGCTGCCGATTTTCCGGATGTTAAATTTGTTATCTGCCATTGCGGCAACCCGTGGTTTGCAGATGCCACCGAAGTAGCTGCCAAAAATCCTAACGTGTATATAGATTTATCAGGTTTGCTGGAAGGCATACCCGGGCCGGATTTTTATAACAAGCAGAAGGCTTATTTTGATTATCTTTCAATGTGGCTTAATTATATGGGCCGCTGGGATAAGCTGATGTACGGCAGCGACTGGCCGCTTGTAAATATAGCCGATTATATTAATATTTTAAAACAGGTTGTGCCGCAGGAACATCATGAAGAATTTTTTTACGGCAACGCTTTAAATGTATACGGGCGTATAAAAAATTTGCTGCATGATTGTTAACGCTTTTTAAAACACAGGTTGACGGAAAAGGCCTGTAATAATATAATTATGAAGTGATAATATTTTTCAGAGGTTGCAATGCAGAGTTTAATTGAAATAAAAAATTTAAAACATAGTTATATTGATACCGACGGCAATGAAATTCATGCTTTAAACGGAGTAAGCCTCGATATTTATAAGGGCGAATTCATAGCCGTTATTGGCGCTAACGGCAGCGGTAAATCTACGCTGGCGCGCCATTTGAATGCCCTGCTTTTGCCGACGGAAGGCAAATGTGTTGTGGCAGGCATGGATACCGCAGACGATAAAAATTTATGGAATATACGCCAGCATGTCGGTATGGTTTTTCAAAATCCTGACAACCAGATTGTTGCGGCAATTGTTGAGGAGGATGTGGCCTTCGGGCCGGAAAATATCGGCGTGCCGCCGGCAGAAATCCGCACTAGGGTTGATAATGCGCTGGCAGCCGTTGGCATGACGGAATATGCAAAACATGCCCCGCATTTATTAAGCGGAGGGCAGAAGCAGCGCGTGGCCATTGCCGGTGTGCTGGCATTGGAGCCGGACTGCATTGTGCTGGACGAGCCTACTGCGATGCTTGATCCGCGCGGGCGCATTGAGATTGTAAACACGGTAAAAAAGCTGAATCGTGAAAAAAATATTACCGTTGTGTATATAACGCATTATATGGAAGAAGCCATGCAGGCAGATCGCATTATAGCCATGGAACACGGCGTAATAAAAATGCAGGGCAAGCCTGAAGAAATTTTTACGAAAGTAAAAGAGCTGCATGCTTTGGGGCTTGAAACACCGCTGGCGGCGCAGGCTGCTTTTGATTTGCGCCAGAAAGGAATTAAGCTGGCGGATGGTATTATCTCTAACGAAGAACTGACGGAGGAATTATGCCGATAAGTTTAGAACATGTTTCGTTTACATATATGAAGGGAACGCCTTTTGAAAAAACTGCTTTACATGATGTAAACCTGCAAATAGAAAAAGGTGAATTTGTTGCCGTTATCGGGCATACCGGCAGCGGCAAATCCACATTGGTGCAGCATTTAAGCGGGCTGCTGCACCCGCAGAAAGGCAGCGTTTGTGTTGACGGCGTAAATTTAAACGCCAAAAATGCAGCCGCCAAAAAAGCACGCAATTCTGTCGGTATGGTTTTTCAATATCCGGAGCATCAGATTTTTGCCGAAACGGTTTATGAAGATATTGCCTTTGGTCCGCGTAATAAAGGTTTAACGCCGGAGGAAACCGACAGAGCCGTTAAGGACGCCATGGCTTTTGCCGGGCTTGATTTTGAAACTTTTGCCCAGCGTTCGCCGTTCCGCCTTTCCGGCGGGCAGATGCGCCGCGTTGCCATTGCAGGTGTTGTTGCAATGGAGCCTGATTATTTAATTTTGGACGAACCTTCTGCCGGATTGGACCCGCGCGCCCGCGACGGAATTTTTAAGGAAATAATGGCGCTGTACCGTAAACGCGGCATAGCCGTTATTTTGGTAACGCATAATATGGAAGAAGCCGCGCGCTATGCAACACGCCTTTTGGTAGTGTCTGACGGGCGGATTATTTTGGACGGAGTTCCGCATGAAATTTTTACAAACCATAAGGAAGAACTGTTAAAAGTGTCTATGGATGTTCCTCCCGTTTATAAGCTGGCGGAATGTTTGCAGGAACATGGGCTGAACGTAAAAAGCACGCCGGAGCTTGCCGATTTGGAAAGGCAGATACTTAAAGTAAGGAGGAGCAGACATGCTGACTGATATTACTTTAGGGCAGTATTACCCTGGCAGTTCCGTTATACACGTGCTTGACCCACGTGCAAAAATACTGGCAACGCTGCTGTTTATTGCCGCTATTTTTTTTGCGGAAAGCATGCTTTCCTACGGAGTTTTGGCTTTGTTCGTTGCAGCGGTCATTCTTCTTTCGCGCCTGCCGGTATTAATGGTGCTGCGCAGCGTAAAGCCTTTGTGGATTATTATTTTGCTTACGCTGTTTATTCATGCTTTTACGGGTGAAGGCAGCAATGTTTTATATCATTACGGCTTTTTCCGTTTAACGGAAGAAGGCCTTATTATGGGTATAAAAATGTCGCTGCGCCTGGTATTTTTGCTGCTTATTTCGTCTATTTTAACTTTTACTACCTCGCCCATTGTGCTGACAGACGGTATTGAATCACTGCTGCGGCCTTTTAAATGCATTGGCGTGCCGGCGCATGAATTGGCAATGATGATGACGATTGCCCTGCGCTTTATACCAACTTTGATAGAAGAAACCGACAGAATAATTAAAGCGCAGACCGCGCGCGGAGCTGATTTTGACAGCGGCAGCCTGCTGCAAAGGGCAAGAAATATGCTGCCGATATTGATACCGCTTTTTATAAGCGCGTTCCGCAGGGCCGATGAACTAGCCATTGCCATGGAAGCCCGCTGTTACCGCGGCGGAGAAGGGCGCACACGCATGCACGAACTGGTGTATAAAACCGGCGATTTTATTGCCCTGGCAATAATTATGCTTTTAATTGCCGTTTTGGCAGTAATGCGCTGGGGGCTGGGCTTATGATGCGGACCTTCAAACTAACGGTTGCTTATGACGGCAGTGGTTATCATGGCTTTCAGCGCCAGCCGCGTGATATAACGGTGCAGCAGGTGCTGGAAGATGCCTTAAACCGCATTACAGGCGAAAATGTAGTGCTTGCAGGCTCCGGCAGGACAGACAGCGGCGTACACGCAAGAGGGCAGGTTGTTTCTTTTACAACCGGCTGCGGCATACCGGCTGCCAATTTAAAACGTGCCATGAACAGCATACTGCCCCCGGATATAACGGTAATTGCATCGCAGGAGGCTGAAGAAGGTTTTCACGCACGCTTCAGCGCCAAATGGAAACGCTATTGCTACCGCATTGTGCTCAACAGTGATTATGACCCGTTCATAAGAAATTATGCCTGGCAGATGCAGAACACCAAATTAAATATCGAAGCTATGAACATGGCAGCAGGTTTTCTTCTGGGCACGCATGATTTTTCTTTTTTCCGCTCAAGCGGCAGCGTGCAAAGTTCGCCTGTAAAAACAATATATAAAGCCGTGTGGCAGGAAAAAGCACCCGGTGATTTGCTTTTTGTTATTGAAGGCGACGGTTTTTTATACCGCATGGTGCGCAACATTGTGTGGAATCTTGCTGAAGCAGGGCTCGGCAGAAAAAGCTTGGAACAGTTTAAGGAAGAACTTGATAAAGCGGAACGCCATTTTAAAATAAGCCCGGCGCCGCCGCAGGGCCTTTATCTTGATTATGTGGGCTATACGGAATATTTGCCCTAAAAACTGCGAATTTTGCTTGACAAACAATAAGCAGATGTATAAAATATATATACGTGATTTTGTGACGTATCTTATTAGCCCCAAGATAAGTTAACAAGTCGCACTGAACAGGAAATAATTTAGGAGGGACATAAGGATGAAATCTTTTATGGCTAATCCGTCCAACATCGAACGCAAATGGTACGTTGTTGACGCAGCTGATAAAACTCTCGGCCGTCTTGCCGCAGAAGTAGCAAAAATCCTTCGTGGAAAACACAAACCGACTTTCACTCCGCATATGGATACCGGAGATCATGTAATTGTAATTAATGCAGATAAAGTAGTTCTGACCGGCAAAAAACTCGTTCAGAAAACTTATTTCCGTCACAGCGGTTATCTTGGCGGCGCAAGCTTCACTACCGCAGGCGAAATGCTTGCCAAAAACCCTGTAAGAATGGTTGAACTCGCTGTTAAAGGTATGATTCCGCACAACCGTCTTGGCAGCAGAATCTTTACCAAACTGCATGTATATGCAGGTGCTGAACATCCGCATGCAGCACAGAAACCTGAAGTTCTCGAAATTAACGTAAGATAATAACCGGAGGAGGAAACGTAAATGGCAGTAGTTACTTATAATGCGACCGGCCGTCGCAAATCTTCAGTTGCACGCGTTCGCCTGGTTCCGGGTGAAGGTATAATCATTATCAACCAGCGTGAGCTTGATGATTACTTTGGACTGAAAACTTTGGAATTAATCGTAACCCAGCCGCTTGAACTCACCGAAACCAAAGGCAAATACGATGTACTCGTAAATGTTATCGGCGGTGGCGTATCCGGCCAGGCAGGTGCAATCCGTCATGGTATTGCCCGCGCTCTCCTGAAAGTTGACGAAGAATTCCGTCCGGCTCTTAAAAAAGCAGGTTACCTTACTCGTGACCCGCGTGAAAAAGAACGCCGTAAATATGGCCTTAAAAAAGCCCGTAAAGCAAGCCAGTTCTCCAAACGCTAATATTTGGATATTGCTTCAAAATTCAATCCCCGAAAGCCTTATGGCTTTTGGGGATTTTTTGTATTTTACGGCGGCATTTCACATAACCTTTGCTTTTGTCAAGCAGGAGTGCTTTGAATTTGGTCGAAGTATTTATATTATAAATCTCAGGCAAGGCCTGTTTGGAGGTAAGATAATGCAGAATTATGCCGCACAGAATGAAATATTATATCATGTTGGATTATCGCGCGAAATGTTAAAGGGCGCAGAATATGCCCTTTTGCCCGGTGACCCCGGCCGTGTGGAAGCACTTGCCAAAGCGCTTGGCCCTGCGCAGTATTTAAATACGCACCGCGAATACACAAGCTGGCTGGCGGTGGTTGAAGGGCAGAATGTGCTTGTTTGTTCTACCGGCATGGGCGGGCCTTCCGTCGCTATCGGGCTGGAAGAACTGGCTCGCCTTGGCATTAAAAACTTTATCCGCGTAGGCACAACCGGTTGTATTCAGGAAAATATCAACCTTGGCGATGTTATTATTAATAACGCTGCCGTAAGGCTGGAAGGAACTTCCGCGCATTATGCGCCGCTTAATTTTCCGGCTGTGGCATCGTTAAAACTTACCAATGCCCTTAATGATGCGGCCGCAGCTTTAAATGTACCGCATCATGTCGGTATTTCCGTTTCTTCCGATACTTTCTGGCCCGGCCAGGAACGCTATGACAGTTTTACCGGCTATGTATGCAATGCCCTGCGCGGAACGCTTAAAGAATGGCAGGCGCTTGGTGCGCTTAATTATGAAATGGAAACGGCAGCGCTGTTTGTTGTGGCGCAGGCTTTCGGGCTTAATGCGGCTTCAATTTGCGGTGTTATTGCCAAACGCACGCAGAGTGAAAGCATTGCTCCGCCGGAAATATACGCGCTGGCCTCCGAACGGTTTGGCGCTGTTGCCAAAAAGGCACTGCAAACTTTGCTGAAGGGGGAATGAGCATGTCAAGAGCAATAATTCTTTTGTTGGATTCTTTCGGCATTGGGCACGCAGCAGATGCGGAAAGATTTGGCGATAAAGGCGCCGATACGCTTGGGCATATTTGCAGCTGGATGGCCGAAAACCGTAAAAATGAAGACGGCAGCCCCAAATTTTTATATCTGCCCAATATGGCAAAGCTTGGGCTTGAAAAAGCCGCCGAACTTAGCAGAGGGCAGCGCCTTGCCCATACTATTGCCAGTGAAAGCACAGAAATTACCGGCGCATATACTTACGCACAGGAAGTAAGCCGCGGGAAGGACACACTGAGCGGCCATTGGGAAATGATGGGTGTGCCCGTTGATTTTGAATGGGGTTATTTCCCCGATAAACCGAACTGCTTTCCTTCGGAATTGGTGGAAGCAATTATAAAAAAAGGCAGTTTGCCGGGAGTTTTAGGCGAAAAACATGCTTCCGGCACGGAAATTATTAAAGAACTGGGCGAAGAACATATGCGCACCGGCAAACCGATAATATATACCAGCGCCGACAGTGTTCTGCAAATTGCCGCGCATGAAACTGCTTTTGGGCTGGAGCGCTTATATGACTTGTGCAAAATTTGCTATGAACTTGTTAAACCGTACCGCATTGCCCGCATTATTGCGCGCCCGTTTGTAGGCAGCTGCGCTGCTGATTTTGTTCGTACCGGCAACAGGCATGATTATGCCGTGCCTGCACCGGAACCTACCTTGCTTGATAAACTTACGGCGGCAGGCGGAAATGTTTATGCTGTCGGCAAAATTGCCGATATTTTTGCCCACCGCGGCATAACAAAACATTATCCGGCGGCAGGGCTGGAAAATATTTTTAACGTCAGCAGCAGTGCCTTGGCGGATGCGCCGGATAACACGCTGGTTTTCAGTAATTTTGTCGATTTTGATTCTTCGTACGGACACAGGCGTAATGCTTTGGGGTATGGCGAAGCGCTGGAATATTTTGACAGCCGCCTGCCGGAAATACTGGCACAGCTGAAAAAAGATGATTTGCTGCTTATTACCGCGGACCATGGATGCGACCCGACATGGAAAGGCAGCGACCATACGCGCGAGCATATACCGGTACTGTTTTACGGCAGCGGCATAAAACCGCAGCAGTTAGAGCCCATGCCATCTTTTTCATGTATCGGGCAGACAATAGCCGCACATCTGGGGCTTGCGCCGCTTGCTCATGGCACGGCCGCAGCATTTAAATAAACCGGAGGGGTGAAAAATAATGAAAAAACTTAATTTGTTTTTTATGCTTGCTGTAATATGCTTAACTTTTACCGGCGCTGCGCCGAAAGCTTTTGCCGCCTTTGCAGAACAGCCCGCCACGCTTGTAGTATTTGACCGCAGCGGCAACGTAACGCAGGACGTATACCGCATTTGGCGCGAACCTGTAAGGTGGGCTTATCATTTCCCGGATTTTAAAATGGTAGACAACGCTCCGGCCAAAGCCGCCGCTGCCGAAAAAATTTTTACGCCGCAAGGAAAGGTAAAAATTGATGCCAATGTAATGAAAAGCATTGCCGAAGAAGCACAGATAGAAGCCCTTGTGCTTGTTATGGTTGATGACCTCGATTCTTATATGGTTAACAGGTTCTTCGGCTTCCGTAATGATTTTGACGATACTTACATTGAAACTATTGCCAATGCGGATATTTATGTATACAGGCACGACGGCAACAGGTTCTCCAAAAAAGAAATTTACGAGCGTGATGTAGAGCCAATGGGCAACCAGAAAGACCCGGTAGACATTATGAAATGGGCAATCTGCAAACAGGTGAACCTGATGGAAGGACGTCCGATTATAGAATAAACATACAAAATATTGCGTTTTAAAAAAGTTAAATATACAATATTTTGTAGAAAGGACTTTACAAATAATTATTATTGCTTTATAATTATGTCATGAAACAAGTTTGAGGAGTGAGTTTTATGACATACGAAATGGATGGTATTAAAGTTAATTGTGCGGAAGGTATTTCAAAAGAAGAAGCCGCTGTTTATTTAAAAGACCAGCTGCAGGTACGCCCGCATGAAACCCTGCTTTCTTTGGATTTAAGCCTTAAAGGCGATAATGTTGTTGTAAAACCGCATTATGATACCATCGTAAGAGTCCGCAGAATTACGGGCTATCTCAGTACACTGCCGCGCTTTAACGATGCCAAAAAGGCTGAAGTTGCCGACCGCGTATGCCATCTGCACTGATATAAATAAATTGCCTCCGTGCCGTACAGGTGTGGAGGCTTTTTTATTTTACCGCGTTATTGTATAATATTTGTAAAAAACAAAGGAGCAGCTTATGCGCAATTACACAAAAATATATATTACTCCCAAAGGCGAGCGCGCCGCAAGAAGCGGCCATCCCTGGGTATATGCAGATGAAATTACCAATATCGAAGGAACTTATGCCAATGGTGATTTGGTTGACGTTGTAACCAATAAAGGAAAATATCTTGGCACTGGTTTTATTAACGATAATTCCAAAATTAAAGTACGTATTATTTCCACCAATACCAACGACAAATTCGATACTGCTTTCTGGCAGCGCCGTTTGCAGTATGCTGTCGATTACCGCCGCACGGTAATGCCGGGCGATGATTTTAAATGCTGCCGCCTTATTTTTGGCGAAGCAGATATGTTTCCGGGCCTTACGGTAGACCGCTTTAACGATATTTTGGTAACGCAGACTCTGTCGCTGGGCATAGAACTTCGCAAAGAAGAAATTTTCCCCATGCTGATACAGATTCTGCGCAGCAGCGGTGAAAATATCCGCGGTATTTATGAGCGAAACGATGTAAAAATACGAGAACTGGAAGGCATGGCGGAAAACAAAGGCTGGTTTATGCCCGAATCAGTGGAAGATAAAAATACCGTAACGGAAATAGTTGAAAACGGCATCCGTTATAGTGTAGATGTTGAAAACGGACAGAAAACAGGCTTTTTCCTCGACCAGAAATATAACCGCCAGGCTGTGGCACGCATTGCCAAAGGCAAGCATGTGCTTGATTGCTTTACGCATACAGGCGCTTTTGCGCTTAATGCTGCTGCCGGAGGGGCGGCATCTGTAACGGCGGTGGATGTTTCTGCCGAAGCCGTGCGCATGACGGGCATTAATGCGGAAAAGAACGGTTTTAAAGACGTTGTTAAGCCGCTTGAAGCGAATGTTTTTGATTTATTAACCAAATTGGCAGAAGAAAAATCCCACGCTTATGATTTTATTATTTTAGACCCGCCTGCCTTTACAAAATCGGGCAGCACGGTTAAAAATGCTATCCGCGGCTATAAGGAAATAAATTTAAAAGCCATGAAACTTTTGCCGCGCGGAGGTTATCTGGCAACCTGCTCGTGCTCGCACTTTATGAAGGAAGAATATTTTGTGCAGATGTTAAAGGATGCCGCTAAAGACGCCAGCGTCAGCCTGCGGCAGATTGAAGCGCGCCAGCAAGCGCCGGACCACCCGGTTTTGTGGAACGTGCCGGAAACCTACTATTTAAAATTTTATATTTTTCAGGTTGTGTAAGAGGGGAGAACAATGGAAGAAAAACTGCGTAAATTAATGCTGGCGATGATTGCCTACAACAACGGCGACGCCAAACGTATTCAGCACTTTATTAAGGTACACGCTTTGGCAAAGCTCATCGGCGAAGAAGAAAAGCTGGACGCCAAAACGCTGTATATTTTGGAAGCCGCCGCGCTGACGCACGATATTGGCATCCGCAATAGCGAAAAGAAATACGGCACCTGCACCGGCAAACAGCAAGAGGTTGAAGGTCCGCCGGAAGCGGAAAAACTGCTGCAAAGCCTGGGCTTTGACGCCGCTGTTACGGAACGTGTGTGCTGGCTGATTGCGCACCACCATACTTATAACAATATTGACAGTGCCGATTACCAAATTTTGGTGGAAGCCGACTTTTTGGTAAACCTTTATGAAGACGGCGTAAGCCCGGAAGCCGTAAAAACGGCGTACAGCCACATTTTTAAAACGCAGGCAGGCAAAAACATCTGCCGTACAATGTACGGATTTGCAGAATAAAAGGACATACTGTTAAATTTTTTACGGTTTTATGCGTACGTAGTTTAATATTGTGGTTAAATTTATTTAAAAACTGTACAAATTTTCTGATATAGTGTATCATATTAGTAATTATAATTTTAGGAGGCTTCATCCAATGAGCAAAGCTGAAAAGTTTGACAAATTTCTGGAAGAAAATAAAATTACTTGCTTTTCCAAAGAAGAGGTAAAAAATGATTTGCATACGGTTGTATACCGTGCGCATATGGAAGTAAGCGGGCAAATGCTGCCGACAATGGTTGTTGCCGATGACAGCATTTATACCATGATTCAGGTTCGTGTTGCTGCTTCTGTAGTAAACGAAGGCAACAAACAGGCTGTGCTGGAACATATCAATGCCATGAACGGCAAATACAAAGTATTTAAATATTATGTTGCCGATAACGGCGATATCTGCCTGGACAGCTGCCTTACCGACACGGAAGAAAGCTTTGACCCGCGTCTTGTACATACCGTTATTGATGTAATTTTAAGGCATTTAACGGAAGAATATCCTAATTTAATGAGCCTTGTATGGGCTAAATAATTGTTTTAACAGGAGTTGGTTAATATATGGATCCTCTTGGGTCTGTGGTTGAGTGTATTATTGTTTTAGTCCTTATTTTATTGAACGGTTTATTGTCAATGCTGGAAATGGCGGTAGTGTCCTCGCGCAAAAGCCGCCTGGAACAGCTGGCGGAAGAAGGCAGCAAAAGTGCTGCTTATATCAGCAAACTGGCAGAGGAGCCGACTGTATTTTTATCTACCGTGCAGATAGGCATTACGCTTGTCGGCATTGGCACAGGCGTATACAGCGGCGCCATGCTGGCGGCACCGCTTGAAGTGCTGCTGCGTAAAATTCCTTTCATGGTGCCATACGCCGCATTTGTATCATATTCAACGGTTGTTGTGCTGGTAACATATTTAAGCCTTGTTTTGGGCGAATTGCTGCCGAAAAAACTGGCTTTGAACAATCCTGAAAAAATGGCAATGTTCTTTGCCCGTTTTATTAAAACCTTAATTACGGTTTTCCGCCCGCTTACCATCTTTTTAAGCGTATCAACAACAGTTCTGTTAAGGGTTATCGGCGTTAAGCCTAACGAAGAACCGCCCGTAACGGAAGAAGAAGTGCGCGTTTTAATTGAGCAGGGGCGCGAACACGGTGTTTTTGATGACCGTGAGCAAATGATGATTGAAAACGTGTTTGCTCTTGATGATTTGCGCGTCAGCGAAATTATGACGCCGCGCACTAAAATTGAATGGCTTGATTTAAACGACACGGCAGATGTACAATTTTCTGAAATGTCAGACAAGATGTATTCCTGCTTTGTTGTTGCAGAAAATGATTTGGAACATGTTGCCGGTGTTGTTTATACCAAGAAAGTTTTTGCGTCGTGGCTGCACGGCGGCGAACGCAACCTGCGCAAATTCATTCAGCAGCCGCTTTATGTTCCGGAGGCCATGCACACGCAGAGCCTTTTGGATATGTTTAAGGTAAAGCGCATTAAAGTTGCGCTGGTTATGGATGAATTCGGCGGGCTGGCCGGTATGGTAACGTTAAGGGACGTTATCGAGCATCTTGTCGGTGATTTGCCTTCTTACGATGAAGACGTTAAGCAGGAAATTGTAAAACGTGATGACGGAAGCTGGCTGGTAGACGGCATGCTGCCTGTTTCGGAATTTAAAGATTATTTTGAATTCGAAGAACTGCCGCTGGAAGAAAAGAACGGCTATAATACGGTTGCCGGGTTTGTGGTTACAAATATCGGGCATATTCCCCAGGCCGGCAATTACTTTGTTTGGGAAGGCTACCGTTTTGAAGTTATTGACATGGACGGCACCCGCGTTGATAAAGTGATGGTTACGCAGGTACCGCAGCAGGAACCGGAAGCTGATGATGAAGATTAAAACAAACATTAAATGACAATGGTGTCATGAAGTGGGGAGGAGTCTTAATTGGTACTTTTTATTGTAGTTGCAAGTGCAATAATTTTACTCGCTGCATATTTTACTTATGGCAAATTCCTTGCCAATACGGTTTTTAAACTGGATGACAAAAATCCCGTTCCTTCCGTGGAAATGGAAGACGGCGTTGACTATGTGCCTGCCAAGAAAGGCATGCTGCTGGGCCAGCATTTTTCGGCCATTGCCGCGGCAGGGCCTATTAACGGGCCTATTCTGGCCGCAGTTATTTACGGCTGGGCGCCTGCACTTTTGTGGGTAATTTTGGGCTGCATTTTTATCGGCGGCATTCACGATATGGGCAGCCTTGTTGCCTCCGTGCGCCATAAGGCAAAATCCATTACCGAAGTTGTGCGCCTTAATGTATCTCAGCGCGCATGGATTTTGTTCATGATTTTTGTATGGATTACGCTTGTTTATGTTATTGTGGCATTTACCGATATTACGGCATCGTCTTTTGTCGGCAACGTAACGCTGGAAAACGGCGAAGTTGTTTCCGGCGCCGGTATTGCAAGTTCCTCTGCAATGTATCTGGCTTTGCCGATTGTTATGGGCCTGTTAATGCGCTTTGGCGGCTTAAAAGAAGGTTTGGCAGTAGCGATTTTCCTGCCGCTGGTTGGCGTTGCCATTTGGGCAGGTCAGTCTCTGCCGCTTAGCCTGCCTGTTGCAGACCCGGCAACTGCCCAGAAAATCTGGGGCGTTTTAATTCTGGTTTACTGCCTTGTTGCTGCAATGATGCCGATGTGGCTTCTGCTGCAGCCTCGCGGCGCGCTTGGCGGTTATTTCCTTTACATTGCCCTTGTTGTAGCGGCAATCGGCATTATGTTTGGCGGTTACGAAATTAATTACCCCGCCTTTACCAATCTTAACCCCGACGGCAGCCTTGGCGAACATTTCTGGACGCCGATGTTCCCGATACTTTTCATCACCATTGCCTGCGGTGCCTGCTCCGGCTTCCATGCCCTCGTATCTTCCGGCACCAGCAGCAAGCAGCTTGCCAAAGAAACGGACGCAACTGCCATTGGCTACGGCGCAATGTTGCTTGAAGGCATGGTTGCAGTAGTTTCCATCGTCTGCGTTATGATTCTTGCCAAAGATTCCGAACTTATTACCAAAGCGCCTAACTTTATTTATGCTATGGGCATTGGCAGCTTTATGGAACTTATCGGTATTCCGGCTGCGTTCGGCATCAGCTTTGGCCTGATGGCATTTACTACCTTTGTTTACGACACGCTTGACGTTTGCACCCGCCTTGGCCGTTACGTTATTGAAGAACTTACCGGCTGGCGCGATATGAAAGGCAAAGTGCTGGGAACTGTGCTTACTTCCGCAGTGCCTATTTTCTTTATCTTCCAAACCATGACGGATGCCAAAGGCAACGTAATTCCGGCATGGAAAACCTTCTGGAATACTTTTGGTGCTTCCAACCAGCTGCTGGCTGCGCTGGCACTTATCGGCATCAGCATCTGGCTGTACAATACCCGCCGCAATTCCAAGGTATGGATGGCTGCGTGCATTCCGGCTGTGCTTATGTTCTTAATGTCCAACTGGGCGCTCCTGCTCAGCATTTATGAAGGCTGGGTACTTGGCCTTGGCCATCCTGCCGTACCGGTAGTATCCGTAATTTTGGTAATACTTTCCGTACTGGTAGCGGTTGAAACCATTTATTCCGTAAGCAAAAGCAAAGCCCAAATTCAAAAAGAGCAATAAGGCTTGACATAAGTTTTAAAACTAATTATAATAATTTCCAACAACATATTTTTCACCTGAAAAACTGTGAAGGGAATAAGATAAACCCCAACGCCTTCAGAGAACTGCCGGAAGGTGCAAGGCAGCGGCAAAGGTTTATGTATAGCTCATCCCGGAGTTGCCCGCCCGATATGTAGGGCCGGACGTTTGGCCGCGTTATAAAGCCGGGCCTTGTTGGAGGCTGCTGAGGGCCGCGTCTGCGGCTGAAATTAGGGTGGTACCGCGTGGAATTATTCCCCGCCCCTATGCTTTGTAGGGAGCGGGGATTTTTGTTTCTCCGCTCAAATAAAAACGAACGGAGGTTATTAAAATGCAGTATGCAAACAAAAAGTACATTCCATTTCAGCCTGTAAAAATGACAAACCGCGAATGGCCGGATAAAGTAATTACCAAAGCTCCGGTATGGTGCAGCGTAGATTTGCGCGACGGCAACCAGGCACTGGTTACGCCCATGCAGCTTGATGAAAAGCTTTTAATGTTTAAAACACTGGTCGATATTGGCTTTAAAGAAATCGAAGTTGGTTTTCCTTCTGCCTCAGACACGGAATATGAAATTCTGCGCACGTTAATAGAAGGCAACTATATTCCCGATGATGTAACCGTGCAGGTACTGGTTCAGGCCCGTGCCGAACTTATCAAAAAAACTTTTGAAGCCGTTAAAGGCGCTAAAAACGTTATTATACATTTTTATAATTCTACCTCAACTTTGCAGCGCAAGGTTGTGTTTAAAAAAGATATGGACGGCATTGTAGACATCGCCGTGGAAGGCGCACGCCTTATCCGCAAATTAACGGAGGAAGAAATTGCCAAAAGCGGCATGAACATCCGTTACGAATATTCTCCCGAAAGCTTTACAGGAACGGAAATAGATTTTTCCATCCGCATTTGCGAAGAAGTTATGCGTGAACTTGGCGCAACCAAAGAAAACCCGGTTATTTTAAACCTGCCTTCAACGGTAGAAATGTCCACACCAAACACTTATGCCGACCAGATTGAATACTTCTGCAAAAACCTGCATAACAGGGAAGCCGCTATCGTAAGCATTCATCCGCATAATGACCGCGGCACGGCGGTTGCTTCGGCAGAACTTGCCATCATGGCTGGCGCAGAACGTGTGGAAGGCACGCTGTTCGGCAACGGCGAGCGTACCGGCAACCTTGACCTTGTAACAGTTGCGCTCAATATGTTCACTCAGGGTGTAGACCCGCAGCTTGATTTCAGTAATATTCTGGAAATTAAAAATATTTACGAAAAATGCACCAAAATGCACGTGCATGAACGCCAGCCCTATGCCGGCGAACTTGCCTTTACTGCTTTTTCCGGCTCCCATCAGGATGCAATCCGCAAAGGTTACGATTATATGGAAAATTCCAAAACTCCGTATTGGGAAGTACCGTATCTGCCAATTAACCCGGCAGATGTTAACCGTGAATATGAACCCGTTATCCGCATTAACAGCCAGTCCGGCAAGGGCGGCGCAGCCTTTGTGCTGGAACATGCCTGCGGTTACCGTCTGCCGAAGGAAATGCACCCGGAATTTGGCGCAATCGTCAAGGCGGCATCGGATGCTTACGGCGACGAACTGAAAGAACAGCAGATTGTAGAGCTCTTTAATAAAGAATATACTGAGTTTAAAGGCAAATACACGCTGCTCCAGCACCGCTTTACGGAATTGCGCGATATGGACGGCACCACGGAAACCCGCTTTGAAGGCTATATTAACGAAAACGGTGCCATCAAGATGATTGTCGGCAGCGGCAACGGTCCGATTGACAGCTTCTTCCAGGCACTTTCGAGCATCGGCATTACCGGTTACGAATTTGTAAACTACCATGAACACGCTATTAGCCGCGGCAGTGATGCGCTTGGTATTTGCTATATTGAACTCAAAGTTCCCGGCAATGGCCATATCTTTGGCGTAGGTATCAACGCCAACATCAACGTAGCGGCAATTCAGGGTATACTCTGTGCTATTAACCGTGCGGAAGCACACCATAATAATGCATAAAATAAAAAAGGTGTCATGCAGTAATGCGTGACACCTTTTGGCTGTAGTTAAATAAAACCTAAATTAAGCAATATTGCTGCGTAAGTTTTTTAAGGCCTGCTTATGGTGCTTGGTAACCATGGCAGGCGAGCAGTTTAACAGCTCGGCAGCTTCCCTGCCGCTGTAACCATTTATGTAAAGCGCCTCAATAGTCTGCCTCTGTTTGGCGGTTAACTTATTAAGCGCCAGTTTTAATAAAATACTTAATTCCTCACGTTCAATAACATCGTCGCTGAATTCGGCGCCTTCTGCCTCACTGTCGGGCAGGGGCGCTTTTTTATTTTCATCCGCCCATACTTTTTTAACTTCATCGTACAGCGCAAAGTGAATACGGCATCTAACGTACCCTGCAAAATGTTCATAGTCAGCGCCGTTGTATGTTAATACAAGCTCAATAAACTTTAACCTTGCAAGGCTTAAACCTTCATCAAAGCCAAGGGCAGTGTAAAACATATCTCGGCGCATTTCACTGCGGAACAATGGTTCAAAAGCAAGGCAAAGCTGTTTCAACGCCTGCTTGTCACCGCTTTGGGCGGCAGTAATTAAATTTTTTGTTTTATTTGCCAATGTGGTAAAAGTTTTGTGGCGTACGGTTTTGGGAATAATATCCATTTCCGGCACGGCAGATTTTAAAACCCTGCCCGGTATTTGGCTGAAAGATGACAAATTTTTTCTTTGAATCACAAAAACCTCCAAATTTTAAACTTACCAGCTTTACCGTGGCCACGCAAAAGCGGCGTAAGCAAGATTATAACGGAACGCCGCACTGTTTGTAAAGACCTTGTTTTAAAAATTTTTATATGTTAAATTAAAAGTTTTGGCTTTACAAAAAAGTTACCAGTGTGCAAGACAACGTACAGTACGGATTATTTATTTAGTAAGCGTCTTGCGGGGGGGTAAAGGTATGGTATAATTTCAGTAAGCGAGTTGTTTATAAATAAATATTAAAAAATCTGAAAAATGATGAAAGGGATGTTAATTTATGAAAAGCAATAAGCTGTTGGCAAAAAGTATTACTCTTGGTTTAATTTTGGCAATGCCGTATGGCGTTGTAAATGCGGATGACATTACGACTAATGGTCCGTGGCGTGTAAATGTAGGAAAAACATTAACTGGATATGGAAATATTAAAATTAATGGCTGGAGTGAAATTTCCGGTAAACTGGGTGATCGTGAGGGAGAACAGTTAGGCGCGAATGTTTTTGAAACCGGAAATTTTCGTTTAAATTCTGGCGGTGAAATTTATGTTGATACTTTAACAACCAATTTGATAGGAAAAGACGGTAATGGTTATGATATAGTTAACAATATTTCTGGCAAAATTTATGCTACAAATATTAACTTTAATAATGAAAATATTTGGATTCAAAGCGGCGCCGAAATTAATGCAACGGAAGATTTTAATGTTACAATTCAACAGGGTACTTTGAGCAATGGCGGGATTATTAATGTTGGCGGAACATTTACATTAACTGGTAATAAGATATTAAATAATACCGGTGCGATAAAAGGAAATAATATTTCGCTTGGGACAGGTGAATTAAGAAATAATAGTGAAATTAATATAACAGGCATTTTAGGCGGTGGAAATATTACAAATAATGCTGATGGTAACATGGTAATAGGTAGCATCAATTCTACTGGCAACGTTGTAAATAGTGGCACAATACAAGGCGCTGATGGCGTTGAAAATGTTAGCGTTATTGTTACTGGTAATGGTGAATTAAACAATAGTGGAACAATTAATATTAATGGTGAACTCAAAACAGATAGTGGTAGAATTTATAATTCTAAAGGTTTAACTGCTGGAAGTATTACAACAAAGGGACAAGTACGCAATGATGCAAATGGGAAAATAAGCATTACTGATACCATTAATGCAAATTATTTATATAATAGTGGTAGTGTTGTTGGCAAAAAATTAATTACTCCTGGAGGATTAACTAACGGTAGTTTTTCTGCCGGCACTAATCCTGATGCTATGTTAAATTTTGATGATATTGATACTAGATATATTATTAATACTGGTAAAATTGAAGCACAAACTATAGAAAATGATTTGAATATCTCTAATATGGGTGAAATGACTGTTAGTGAAACAATGACGGTTGATGGGGTTTTAAAAAATGACGAAAAGGCTGTTATAACTGCACAAAATATTATTATTAAACAGGATAGTGATGCTTCTGGCATTGATACAACTAGTTTTAACAAAGGTAGTATGACTGTTAAAGGAAGTTTAGATTTGCAGGATGGTGCCAATTTTTCTTTTGAAAATGGCGCAGGTACAAGTGTAAATATTAATAATTTGCAAGGCGATGGCAATAATAATTTAAATATTGCGGCTGGTACAACTGGTATTCAAATTGGTACAGCTAATTTAACTAACGGCAATATTACCGTAAATGATTTAACAAAAAACCAAATTACTATCGGCACCAATAACAGTACCGGCTTGCAGGTTACTGGCACAAGTGACGCAACCAGCCAGTTTAACAGAAACGACCTTGCTGGCAGCTTGCAGGATTTAGCAGACACTGTTGAAATAAAAAATGGTGAGCAGTTAGACAGCGTACTTGCACAGGAAAGTGGTGTAATAGGTGAAACTACTGCGTTAGTAGATGAAAATGGTAATGTTATTGCCAACACTGTTATTGAAAAAGGACATATTGCAAACGAAGGCATTACCGAACTTGCCAACGTAGCCTTTATGGCATGGCGTGCAGAAAACGACGAAATGCACCAGCGTATGGGCGAACTGCGCAGCAGCAAAGGTGAAGCAGGTATTTGGGCACGCATGAAACGCGGCGAAAGCAAATATGGTGATATGAACATTAAAAACCAGTACAGCACTTACCAGTTAGGCTATGATGAAAAAGTAGGCGACAGCAACTGGTATATCGGCGGCGCCATCAGCCGTACCGAAGGCAAGAGCAGCTTTGCAACCGGCAGTGGTGAAAACCAGTCCACCGGCTTTACCGTATACGGTACTTACGTTGCTGACGACGGACAATATGTTGATTTAAGCGCTAAATACGCACGTTTGGATAACGAATTTGATGTATTTGGTCGCAGCGGCATTGAAAGCACCGGCGATTACAGAAACAACGGTTATGCTTTCAGCGCTGAATATGGCAAACGAATTGAAGCAGGCAATGATTTTTGGATTGAGCCGCAGGTACAGTTAACTTACGGGCATTTAAGCAGTGCAAATTATACCACCAGCCGCGGCGTAAGAGCAGCGCAGGACGCTATGGACAGCGTAGTAGGGCGTTTGGGCTTTGCGGCAGGTAAAGATATTGGCGCAGGCAATGTATATGTAAAAGCAAGCTACCTGTACGATTTTGACGGTGAAACAAGCGTAAGCATGACTGACGGCAAAAACAGTGCAGTTTATGAGCAGGACCTTGGCGGCGGCTGGTTTGAAGTAGGCATTGGCACCAACATCAACCTCAGCGAAACTTCGCACCTGTATTTTGATGTGGAAAAAACATACGGCGGCGATATTGAAACCCCGTGGCAGTGGAATGCCGGTGTAAGATTTGATTTTTAATGTAAGGTAATTAAGACAGCTTATATAGTTTAAGAAAGATTTGTACTGTAAGGCGGCATGCAAAAACTGCGGCGGCTTAATTTAAGGTAATTGCTTTAGAGAGTCCGGTGCTGTGCCCGGACGGAATCGTAGGAGCCGCAGCATTTTTGCAGAGCCGAACAGTGCAAACTTTCTTATTTTTTACTGTATTTTAATATTATGTTATACCTAAAAAGATGATAATTATGGCAAAAGTACCTTTTAACGAAGCAAAATTTAAACAAATAGCCGGTAACTGCACGGCAGAATACGTTAACTATATGCCGCGCGGCAAAAACGGCATGCGTTGCTGGGAGATTAAAGCACAGAAGCCGGACGGAGACTATATGATAGTAGTTTTGTGCGATTACGGTTATAAGGTCGATGGCAAAACAGTAGAGATAACCCCTTTTAAAAACCGTGATGGGCGCAACGAAGAAATTTACCGTTTGTACCATGAAGAAGGTTTATCACAATTGTTTTTGGCAAATTTGTTTAACATGAGCCAGCCTTCCGTATCGCTGATTGTTAAGCAGATGAAAGAAAAATAAAATTAAAGATTAAAAAGCGGTTTCAGCATGCAATCACTGAAACCGCTTTTTGTGTATTTTTTACTTCAAATACTTATCAAAGAAGTTTTCAATTTTGTCGAACGGAATAGCGTTTTTGCCGCCGCCGTCATACAGGTCGGTGTGAACTGCGCCGGGGATGATTAACAGTTCCTTGTTTTCGGTGTAGGGGTTACCGTTAATCATATTTTTGTAGGCGTCTTTGCTGAAGTAAACGGAATGTGCTTTTTCGCCATGAATAATCAGTACCGCGCTGCGGATTTCGTTGCTGTATGCCAAAATCGGCTGGGTTAAAAAGCTCATGGTGCCGGTAACGTTCCAGCCGCCGTTAGAGTTTAAAGAGTGTGGATGATAGCCGCGTTTTGTTTTGTAGTAATCGTAATAATCCTTTACAAAAAACGGCGCATCTGCCGGGAGCGGGTCTACTACGCCGCCGCCAAGTTTATAAGTGCCGGTTTTGTAATCTTCGGTGCGCTGCGCGTTCAGCGCCTGGAGTTTGGCGTAGCGCGCATCACTAGTGTTTTCGGCGTCGAAATAACCGTTTGCGTTCACGCGTGACATATCATACATGGTGCTGGTTACGGTAGCTTTAATGCGGGTATCAAGCGCGGCGGTGTTCAATGCCATGCCGCCCCAGCCGCAAATGCCGATAATGCCGATTTTATCGGAATCAACCATTTCATTTGCTGCAAGGTAATCTACTGCTGCCTGAAAGTCTTCGGTGTTGATATCCGGCGAAGCCATATAGCGGGGCTGTCCACCGCTTTCACCGGTAAAGGAAGGGTCGAAGGCGATGGTTAAAAAGCCGCGTTCGGCCATTTCCTGCGCATAAAAGCCGGAGGCCTGTTCCTTAACTGCGCCAAACGGGCCGCAAACGGCAATGGCAGGCAGTTTGCCCTGCACGTTTTTGGGTACATACATATCCGCCGCCAGCGTAATGCCGTAACGGTTGCGGAAGGTTATTTTACTGTGATTTACTTTATCGCTTTGCGGGAAGATTTTGTCCCATTCCTGAGTTAAATTAAGCTGTGCTGTCATGTTTGTATCAGTCCTTTCTGCGGTAATTGCCGTGCCTGCCGGTGCGGCGTAAGCTGCGGCTGCGCCTGTGCAAAGTAAAAGCGACAGGCCGAGTGCTGTAAAAAGCTTCATACTGGTCATCCTCGTATTATATAGTAGTAGTGTTTATAGACCCTCTCCAAGGTCTGTATGTTA
>ENA-ORRT01000438-ORRT01000438.1-human-gut-metagenome-genome-assembly--contig:-NODE-438-length-28742-cov-6.78492_pt1 | contig 28742 bp, 27 predicted proteins | sample MGYA00242181_ERZ509146 | MGnify/ENA primary metagenome ERZ509146 (study PRJEB26280, sample SAMEA2338624) | human gut metagenome | biome: human gut; feature: human-associated habitat; material: faeces...
TTTAGCCGATACATTGGCTTTTATAGCTGCTATTCTGACATTACGCTGGTATCTGAAGAAAACCCATGGCCTGCAGACGATAGCTTAATTGCAGGCTGAAACAAAGGGACGGGGGTAATGTTTCATATAAGTGTAAATATGTATATAACAGCCATCTTTTTTAGTAACATGGAAATCAGATAAAAATTATTTACTTGTTTAATAATTGTGTATCTTGCAAGCCCGGAGCAAATTTGCTTCGGGTTAAAAACTGACAGGATAGAAGGATCTTGCCGATAAGGTAAAAAGAAATGAGACTTTTTAAAAGTAAAGAAAAATTATCCGAGAGTGAGTCTGTGTATTTGGCTGATATAGAACAAAAAATCAAGGCTTACAAAGCGAAGGGATACCGGGTCCCTACCCGTAAAATGATTAAAACGGCGGCCCAGATAAAAGGGATTCGCCGCAGTGCCGCTATCAATACGGCGGTTTTGGATTTGGTGGCTGCCCATATCCATGAAGGTATGACGACGGAAGAAATCGATACATTAGTCTACAATTTTACGATCGCTCACGGAGCTATTCCTGCTCCCTTGAATTATGAGGGATTTCCGAAGAGTGTGTGTACCTCGGTGAACGACGAAGTATGCCACGGTATTCCTTCCAAAGACGTTGTATTGAGAAATGGGGATATTATCAATGTAGATGTTTCTACGATTCTGGATGGTTATTTTTCGGACGCTTCGCGGATGTTTATGATCGGTAAAGTAAGTCCTGAAATGCAGCGTTTGGTGCAGGTAGCCCGAGAATGCCTGGAAGCCGGTTTGCAAGCCGCCCGTCCCTGGGGCTTCCTGGGGGATATCGGAGCTGCCGTTCAAGAACATGCCGAAGGCAACGGGTATTCTGTCGTACGGGAATTCGGCGGGCATGGGGTGGGACTCAAATTTCATGAAGATCCTTTTGTCAGCCATGTCGGACGCCGCGGTACCGGTGTTTTGCTGGTACCGGGAATGGTATTTACTATCGAACCGATGATCAATATGGGATCCCGCAAAATTTTTATCGATGCCGATAACGACTGGACGGTATTGACAGACGACGGCATGCCTTCTGCACAATGGGAGTATACGGTGCTGATCACCGATACCGGGGCGGAGATCATCACCGGATAGATCAGAGATAACGGATTATTTCTTCCGGACGGTCTACAATATGACAGGCTCCGTTTTCTGTCAGTTCCTGACGGGGACGGAAGCCCCAGCTGACGCCGATGGAAGTGATGCCACTGCGCCGGGCTGTTTGCATATCTACCCCCGAATCTCCGATATACAATGTGTCCGCAGGAGTTATTCCGGTTAGGTGTAAGATCTCGTAGACAATTGCCGGATCGGGTTTTGCAGGTATGTGCCCGCGTTGTCCCAGTACAACCTTGAAAAGATCCGTGCCGAAATAATGCCGGATCAGCTCGACGGTCCCCTGATGATATTTATTGGAAGCAACAGCAAGCTGTATACCTTTGGCCGATAAGTGTGACAATAATTCCGGGATACCCGGATAAGGGCGGGTCAGGTCTGTCTTGTGTCGCTGATAATAGCCTACAAATTCTTCCCGTAACTGCAGGATAGTCGGTTCACAGCGTTCCGCTTCGGGTAAAGCCCGTTCGATCAATTTTGTAATACCGTTTCCGACAAAATAGCGGTAAGCCGGCAATTCATGTTCCGGATAGCCATGTTGCCGGAGAGCATAGTTGGCACTTACAGCAAGATCGTCGATGGTATTCAGTAGCGTCCCGTCTAAATCGAATATAACCAGTTTTTTATTCATCTTGTTTTCAATTCTTTATACATCATTTCATAAGTAGGTACAGGAAGGTGGAGGGCTTTACCGCTTTCAACCACATAACCGGTCAGCGTTTCTAATTCTGTCGGTTTGTGCTTCCTGAAATCCGTATGCATCGAAGTGGTGGCGTCATAAGGCATTTTCTCCTGGTCGGCAATGACTTGCCGGATCATATCTTGAGGTAGATGTATCCCCTGGGCCTGTGCTACTGCATAAAGTTCTTCGCCCAGCTTTTCATAACCGGAACGATGAAATTCGAGTACTTCTCCTATGCTTTGATCGTAGTATGAAGTGAGGGTGGCACTCAGAGAGATCAGAAAGAATTTTCTCCAGATCCGGTTGTGTATGTCTGCGGGATTTAAAGCTGAGATACCTGCCCGGCTCATCAATTGCAGCAATTCGGCCTGACGCAGACGGTCGCCTTCCGGATCACCGAACCAAAGCCGGTCCTGTTCTGTAAATTTACTGACTGTTCCCGGAGCCGAAAGCCGGGCTCCGATATACACACAACCGTACCAAACCTGGTGTCCCGGGACTAGCCGCCGGATTTCTTCCGTAATATTCGCTCCGTTTAATAAAGGAATAATAACGGTCGACGGCCCGATAAGGGGACGTACTTCTTCAAGATTTCCGGCTAAATCATAGCTTTTGGTGGTACAGAACAGATAGTCGACCGGGCCGATGTCCTTCGGAGAATGAGTCGCCAGGGTCGGATGGGCGATGATTTCCTCGTGCAGAGTCTGAATTTTCAGTCCTTTGCGTGAAATGATTTCCAGATTTTCCCCCCTCGAAATAAAGTAAATTTTAATGTTTTCTGATTGCCGGTAAAAATGAGCCAGTTTGCCCCCATAGTAACCCCCGACACCGCCGATCCCTGAAAATGCAATTTTAATCTCCATACTACTTTCTTTCCGATTCGACTCCAAAAGTATGTTTTTTGTCAGAAAGATCAAAAATGAGGGGGAATTAAATAATTGTAACGAATAAGTGACAGAATGATTCTATGATAAAGGATCCTGAGGGCGCTTTGTTTATGGCCCTATGTTGGCCGCCGGGGACTGTGTAAGTCCCGCGGACAAGGTGCCCGCAGGATCGAAGACTTTATAAGCTAAAACGTTATGCCGAAGCTGAACATACCGATGTGTTCGTAAACTGTGCTGAGCAGGCCTAATATCAGAATACCTGCCGTGCAGACAATCAGGCTGAGACGGGTATAGATATCGGAACGGACAGGGGCGATAGCCTCTTCGGTTTTGTTGATAAACATGGCTTTGACAACCAGCAGATAGTAATAGAGGGAAATGATCGTATTCAGCAGGGCGATGAATACCAATACATAAAATCCCTGTTCGGCTGCGGCGGCAAAGATGAAAAATTTACTGAAAAAACCGGCAAACGGAGGAATCCCTGCTAAAGAGAATAAAGCCAGCATCATGACGATACTTAACTTCGGATTCGTGGAATACAGACCGTTGTAGTCGTCGATCGTGATCTTGCCTGTCCGGTTTTCGATGATGGCGATCACCCCGAAAGCAGCCAGGTTGGAGATCATATACACCAGGATATAATATACCAGTGACGTCATCCCGATAGCGCTCCCGCTGATCACTCCCAGCATAATATATCCGGCTTGTGAAACCGAAGAATAAGCCAGAAAACGCTTCAAATTCTGCTGGCGGATGGCAAACAGGTTGGCTACGGTGATGGTGGCGATAATGATTACATACAGGATTGCCTGCCATTCTGTCACCAGATTACCGAATACTTTAAATAATAGAGTCATCAGTACGAAAGCTGCAGACCCTTTGGAAATTACCGAAAAATAAGAAGTCACCGTAGTCGGTGCACCTTCATAAACGTCGGGTGTCCATTGGTGGAAAGGCACCAGTGAAATCTTAAAAAACAATCCCACGATAAAAAATCCGAAGGCCATATATTGGAGCGGATTCCCTGAAATGCCTGCCGGTATGTCGGCAAAATAAAGTGTGCCGACCGTCCCGTAGATCAGGGAAATACCGTAAAGCGACAATCCTGAAGCGAAAGTAGCCGAGAGAATATATTTAGCCCCGGCCTCTGCCGACTGGTGTTTGTATTTGTCGAATGCAGACAACACGGCCATCGGTATAGAGGCTGTCTCCAGACCGATGAAGAATAACAGAAAATTGCCCGCAGAAATCATGAAATACATACCCAGCAAGGAGGAGAACAGAATCAGGTAAAATTCTCCCCGGCGGATCAGTACCGACTCGCTGTTTACCCAATTGTAAGCCTGGAGCAGGACAATAAGCGTACCTGTGTTCAGGATAGTTTTTACGATCGAACCGATGGGGGTGCACACATACATCCCTCCGAAAGCCTCTGCCGTCCCGGCAGGAAAAAGATTCAGCAGTGTATGGGCCAGAAACAATACACAGGCTACCGGATGAAAATATTTCAGGCTTTTCTGAGAGCCGAACAAGTCGTATACCAGCAGGATCAACATGACGGCGATCAGTGAAAGCTCTTCTTTTAGGAACAGAAAATTAGAATATCCCATATTTAATAATTTTACGATTTACGATATCTTAAAACGGCCACAATCCGTTTAAACTTTCCCGGATCATATCCGATATCCACAACGGAGCCAGCCCTATCCCTGCAATGGCGAGGATCAGGACGATGGCCGAAAAACGTTCGTACCATACAGCATCGGTCAGTTGCAGGTGGTGTTCGTCGACCACTTTGCCATAGAGTAGTTTACCGACAACCCGCAGGATATAGACGGCAGTGATCACAATCGAAGTGCAGGCCAGGATAGTCATCACCCGGTGGAATACATCGGCATGCTGGAAGGAACCGACAAAAATAGTCATCTCGGCTACAAAACCGCTTAGACCGGGAAGTCCTAATGAAGCCAAACCGGCGATCACATAGCAGGCCCCCAGGAAGGGGATAATCTTCATCAGGCCTCCCATTTCCCGGATATCCCGGGTATGGGTCCGTCCGTAAATCATACCGATCAATGCGAAGAACAATGCTGTCATCAGTCCATGGCTCAGCATCTGCATAATGGCTCCTGTCACGGCCGTTTGATTAAGCATCAGGATTGCGAATAATACCAGACCGCAATGGCTGACCGAGGAATACGCATTGATGTATTTCAGGTCGGTTTGGACGATAGCCGAATAAGCACCGTAAACCACACTGATACCCGTCAGGATAATGAATATCCACGAAAGTTCTTTAGCTGCTTCGGGCATAAGGCAAATGGCCACCCGGAAACAACCGTAGCCTCCCAGTTTCATCAGCACGCCGGCATGAAGCATCGACACCGCTGTGGGCGCTGAAGCATGACCGTCGGGACTCCAGGTGTGGAAAGGAAAGAGAGCTCCCAGTACACCAAAACCGATAAAGGTAAGCGGGAAGAACCACCGTTGCAATTCGTCCGGAATATGCTGACGCGCAATGTCAAGAATGTTCATGCTTGTCGCTCCCGAATTGAAATAGATACCCAATATCCCGACGAGCAGCAGGGCCGAACCACCCATCAGCATCAGGGTCAGCTTCATGGCTGCATATTCTTTTTTACCGGTGCCCCAAACTCCGATCAACAGGTACATCGGGATGAGGGCGATCTCATAAAACATAAACATGGTGAAGAGGTCGGTGGAGATGAAAAAACCGAAGACACCGATACTCAACAGACAAAACCACATAAAGTATTCCCGGGGCAAGAGTTCCATCTTCCACGAAGTGAATATGCCGGTGAATACGATAATGGAAGATAATAATAACATAGCGACCGAAATGCCGTCGACCCCCACCGAATAATGAATATGAAACGGGGCATACCACACGCTGCTGGCGGTGAAAAGCATTTCTGCCGTATTTCCGCTGTTCCTTTCTCCCAGAAACAATACCGTCAGTGCTACGGCAAGAAGCAGCAGGAGGGAAGCTCCTGTCGCACAAACTGCACGAATTTGTTTGATGTCCGATGCCAAAAGTAAACCTCCTAACATCAAAACCGGGATCAGAACGAATAAGGATAAGAAATTCATAATGTTCAATTTTATAATTTACGATCCTATATCAACACCACTAATAAAACAAGCAATAAAGTGCCCACCAGGAAAACAAAAGCATATTGCTGGATTTGTCCCGACTGTAATCCGCGGATAGCGTACGACACCCGTTGGGTAATATAGGCCATTCCGTTCATGGTACCGTCGATGATGTGGCGGTCGAACCAGGCGATCGGGCGGGATACACCGTTGAAAATGATTCGTTTGGTGATAAACAGGTAAAACTCGTCGATGTAAAAACGGTGATAGGCTGCTTTATAGAAATGGGCATACATATGTTGCAGCCGGTCGGGAATGTCGCACTTCGATTTGTAAAAGAAAGTGGCGATACCGATGGCGATTAAAGCGATTATAATGCTGGGAATGGCGACACTCCAATCCAGGTGGATGTGGTAAACCAATCCGTCGCTGCTCACAAAATGCCCGAACGGGATGAAACCTGCAAAAAGTGTGATCGCGGCAAGGATCATCAGGGGAATGGTCATCGAGCGGGGAGCTTCGTGGGGAGTATGTGCGTACTGTGACGGAGTGCCCCAGAAGATATTGTAGTAGAGCCGGAACATGTAAAAGGCTGTCAGACCGGCAATAAAACTCATCAGGATACCGAAATTCGGGTTGAAATCGAAAACGGCTGTCAGAATCTCGTCTTTACTGAAAAATCCGGAAAAAGGAGGAATTCCCGATATGGCCAGACAAGCGACGAGGAAGGTCAGATGCGTAAAAGGCATATATTTACGCAGACCACCCATGCGGCTCATTTCATTGCTGCCGATGGTATGGATGATGGCTCCTGCGCAAAGGAAGAGCAGGGCTTTGAACATGGCATGTGTGAAAAGGTGGAACATCGAAGCCATATAGCCGAGTCCCTGATGGCCTCCCATACCCGAGACTCCGAGCGCAACCATCATGAAACCGATCTGAGAGATGGTAGAAAAAGCCAGTACCCGTTTGATATCGGTTTGTACGCAGGCTACTACGGCTGCATACAACGAAGTAAAAGCCCCCACATAACCGATGCCGACCAACACATCCGGGGCTGCACTGACGTATACAGGGAACAGACGGGCCACGAGAAAAACGCCGGCAACCACCATCGTTGCTGCATGAATCAGAGCCGATACCGGGGTAGGACCTTCCATCGCGTCCGGTAACCAGATGTGTAATGGGAACATTGCCGATTTTCCGGCACCACCGATGAATATCAGAGCCAAGGCCCAGCTCATCACGGAAGCTCCCATGAAAGTGACACCTGCAGCTCCTGCAAAAACGGAAGCATCACCGGAAGTCAATAATTCGAAGCTGAATGTCTTGGTGAAATACGACAGCAACAGAATGCCCAGTAAAAAGCCCAGGTCGGCAAAACGGGTGACGATAAACGCTTTTTTCGAAGCTGCGATGGCTTCGGGTTTTGTATAGTAGAATCCGATCAGCAGGTAGGAAGAAACACCCACCAGCTCCCAGAAAATATACATCTGGAAAATATTGGGAGCTACTACCAGACCTAACATAGAAAAGGTGAACAAGGATAGAAAAGCGTAGTAACGCTGAAAACCGCGTTCGCCTTTCATATAGCCCATACTATAAATATGTACCATCAGCGATACTGTTGTGATGACCACCAGCATCATGACAGAAATCGGATCCAGCAATATACCCAGATCGATGTGGAGGGCTTCTGTGAAACGCAGCCATTCGAAATCGACAGGCATTATCCGGGCAAATACTCCGTCTACCCGGGGAGCTGAAAAATAAAGTCCTGCAGTGATATAGGCCAGGCCTGTTGTGACAGCCAGAGAGAGGCTGGCGATATAGCCGGCTGTGTTCGGACGGAGTTTCATCCCGAATAATCCGAGCACCAGGAAAGTGAGCATCGGAAGCAGGAGGATCGATATTGTATATTCCATAATCTGAAGTTTAGTCTTTCAATTTATTTAAATTCTTCACCTGAATATTCCGGATGTTCCGGTATATATTGATAATGATTGCTATGGCCACTGCTGTTTCACAGGCCGATATTCCGATAGCGAACAGGGTGAAGAAAAAACCTTCCAGTTGGTCCGGGAATAAAAAACGGTTGAAAGCCACAAAATTGATATCTACAGAATTCAGAATCAATTCAATAGAAATCAATACCGCTAACATATTCCTGCGGGTCATAAATCCGTAGATTCCGGCGAAAAACATGATCGTGCTGATCACCAGATAATATTCCATCGTTATTTCCATACTATTCAATTTTCATGTTTAACGTTTCCGGGCGATCAGGATACCCCCGATAATACAAGCCAACAACAAAACACTGATTACCTCGAAAGGTAACAGATACTGGTATTTCTCCGTCCCCATCAAAGCGGTTCCGATCACTTTCTGGTTGATCTCACCGGGTACGAAATGCGATACCGGGAACGAGTGGGTAAGTGTGATGAAGATACAGAGGGCTGCACCTCCTACCGCAGCCAGTATGCCGGCAAAAAATTTGCTGTTTTTGATCTTGTCGGCTTTCTTATTGTCGGAACTGGTCAGAAGAATCGAGAATACGTATAATACAATGATACCTCCGGCATATACAGTCAGCTGTACAGCTCCCAAAAAGGAATAGTTCAACTCGAAATATATACCTGCCGTAGCAAATAACACGAACAGCAGATAAGTCGCCGAACGCAATATCCGCTTCGTGGTGACGGTCAGTATGGAGCAGACGACGATCACTGCTGCCAAAAATAAAAAGACCGCTTGGGGGAGAGTTATATTCATAAGATTTCTTTTATAATATACTTAATTCAATCTTTTGCCGGTCAGGCTTCATTTTTGGTTTCCAACCTGGAACCTTCGTGGTTTAGTTGGAGTACCAGTTTCTCACGGGTAAAAACGGCGTGTTCGTAGGTCGGGATAAAAGTAATGGCCTGATGGGGACAGCTCCGCACACATAGCTGGCAATACAGACAGCTACCGTGGTCATACAGATACCGCACCAGTACCTTTTTCTTTTTTCCGTCTTCGGTAGTTACCATTTCCGATTCGACACGGATGGTATCGTTCGGACAATTCATTTCACAGATACCACAGGCGACGCAATGGTGTTCGTTGCGTTCGTTGTGGGGCATCGTCAGCTCACCCCGGAAACGGTCGAACATTTTCAGGGTAGCCCGGTTCTCCGGATATTTTTCAGTAGTCTTGGGGGTGAAAAATTCCCGGAGGGTAATGCTCATTCCTTTCAGTAATGAACCTAAACCATTGAAAAATGAACTGAAATATTCTTGTGTACTTCTCATAAATCTTGCTAAAAATGTAATTTGAATACCACCACAAAGACCATCAGGAACAGGTTACACAAATTAATGGGCAACAGGTATTTCCATTCCAGTGTCAGCAACTGGTCGATACGCAGGCGGGGGAATGTCCATTTAAACCACATGATGATAAATACCATAACGGCACTTTTTCCCAGAAACCAAAAGATCGAAGGGATGTAGTCCATCACGGTGTTGAAATTTTCCCAACCCGGTATATGTAAAGGCATCCAGCCGCCCCAGAATAAGGTAGTCGCTACGGCTGCCACAATAAACATATTGACGAATTCGGCCACGTAGAAGAAACCGAAGTGCATACCCGAATATTCGGTATGGTAACCTGCCGTCAGTTCCGATTCGGCTTCGGGTAAGTCGAAGGGACCGCGGTTGGTTTCTGCCGTACCTGCGATCAGATAGACGATAAAAGCGATTAAAGCCGGGAGATGGCCTTTAAAGATAAACCAGCCGTCTGCCTGGCTTTCGACAATCGTCGAGAGCTGCATGCTGCCGGTAAGCACTACCATCGTCAGGATCGATAACCCGATCGATAACTCGTAGCTGATCATCTGGGCTCCGCTTCGCATGGCCCCGATCAGGGAGAATTTGTTGTTACTGGCCCAACCTGCCAGCAAAATACCGACAATACCGATGGAGGATACTGCGATCAGGAAAAATATCCCGACATTGAAATCGATAATCTCCAGCCCTTTGGCAAAAGGTATACAGCTAAAAGCCAATAAAGAGGCTATGATGACAATGTAAGGAGCCAGGTTGAACAGAAAACGGTCTACATGATTGATCTCGATGATCTCCTTGATCAGCATCTTGATCATATCGGTGACAGTTTGTATCATTCCGAAAGGACCTACCCGGTTCGGACCCAGACGGCATTGGAAGAAAGCACAGACTTTCCGCTCTGCATAAATCAGGCCGAGTGCCATGACTGCATAAGCGACCAATAAACAGACACCGACCAGGACAAATTCAGTGGTGGTGACCAGCGAGGCGGGCAGATATTGGTGTAGGGTGGCGTCGACCCATTGTGTTACTACTCTAAAATCAAACATATCTTATTCTCATTTATCTTTCATCTATCATCTTTCTTTTCTTATCGGTCGATGTCCGGAACGACATAGTCCAGTGAGCCGCCGATAGCGATCAGGTCGGCAATTTTGTTGTTGCTGGCGAGCAGATCGACTACCGATACCAGCGGAAGACCCGGCGAACGGAATTTCACCCGGTACGGGAATTTATCTCCGTGGCTTTCGATATATACACCGAATTCTCCCCGGGCGGCTTCGACACTTTTGTAGTATTGGCCTTCCGGAAGTTTGATGATCGGTTTGGTCTTAACGGCGAAATCTCCCTCCGGAATATTGTCGACCAGCTGCTCCAGGATGTGAAGCGATTCGACGATTTCATCCATACGCACCATGTAGCGGTTGAATGTATCTCCATGGTTGTAAGTGATTTCTTTGAAATCGACTTTATCGTATACCCCGTAAGGATGAATTTTACGGATATCGCATTTCCAGCCTGAGGCACGTCCTGAAGGACCGGTTACTCCATAGGAAATAGCATCTTCCAGAGAAAGAATACCGATGTCTTTCATCCGCTGCCGGGCGATAATATTACCGGTGAAAACACCATGATATTCTTTTAGCATAGGAGGCAGGTATCGGATGAAATCTTTGATCCTTGTGATCAGATTCGGATGGATGTCGGCCATGACTCCTCCGATGCAGTTGTAATTCTGAATCAAGCGGCCCCCACAGGTTTCTTCGAACATGTCCAGGATCTTTTCCCGGTCGCGGAATCCATAGAAGAAAGCGGTCAGGGCTCCCAGGTCCATACAGAAGGTGGACCAGAACAGAAGATGGGAAGCGATACGGGTCAGTTCGTCCATAATCGTCCGGATATATTTGGCCCGTTCCGGGATTTCCAGCCCCATCGCCTCTTCGATACACATACACAAGGCGTGACGGTTCATATGGGCCGAAAGGTAATCCAGCCGGTCGGTCAGTGCCAGAGTCTGGGGATAGGTGAGGGTTTCACACATTTTTTCGATTCCCCGGTGGATATATCCACAGTTGACATCCACTTTTTTTACGATTTCTCCTTCCAGGGATACCCGGAAACGGAGCACTCCATGTGTGGCAGGGTGTTGGGGGCCGATGTTTACGACGTATTCGTCATCTTCGAAAATAACGTTTTCCCTTTCTTCGATCGTCCCTTCTTTTGTCAATTCCAGGGTAGGGGTTGCATCCGGGCTGCTTTCACTTTCCAGACGGATGGGGTTGATCTTTTCGTCCGCATCGTAATCTTTACGCAACGGATAACCGATCCAGTCGTTCCGCAGGAATAACCGGCGCATGTCGGGATGGTTGATAAACCGGATACCATAAAAATCGAATACTTCACGTTCGTTGAGGTTGGCTGTAGCCCAAATGTCCGAGACACTCGGCAATTCGGGATTCTCCCGGTTTTCGGTTTCAACCCGTAAGGCCAGGTCGTGACCGTATTTGCTGGATCTCAGATGGTACATGACGCCCAGGGTTTCGCCCCAGTCCATACCGGTCATACATACCAGAAAATCGAACGAAGTATCCTCGTCATTGCGCAAACGAAGGGCCAGATCATGAAAAGAGGTACGTGGAACGCTAACGAACCATATTCCATGTTTTTCTTCCAGGATAGCTTCCGGTACAATACTTAATATCTTCTCTTTCATAAATTGTTCGGATTACATTGGGGGGTAGCTTCGTCATTACTGTTCCTGGGGTCTTGCTGTTTGTTGGCTCCTCCGAGGAATTTCTCGACTTTGATTTTCCGTTGCAGCTGCATCATGCCGTAAAGCAGCGATTCAGGACGGGGAGGACAACCGGGAACATAGACATCTACCGGTAATATTTGATTTACACCTTTTACGACATGGTAGGATTTCTTGAACGGTCCGCCCGATATGGCACATCCCCCCATAGCGATGACATATTTGGGTTCGGCCATCTGATCGTACAACCGCCGTAATACCGGAGCCATTTTGTAAACGATAGTACCGGCAACGATGATTACATCCGCTTGCCGGGGACTGGCCCGGGTGACTTCAAACCCGAAACGGGCAAAATCATAACGTGCCGCACCCACTGCCATAAATTCAATACCACAGCAGCTGGTGGCAAAAGTAAGAGGCCATACCGAATTCGAACGCCCCCAGTTGATGAGATCGTCCAGGCATCCCACAATGATGTCGGTGCCGTTGGCCCTAAGTTGTTCGAGGTACTCATTATCTTTAAAGTCCTCATATTTCATTGATTTTATCTTGGGTTGTTTCATCGTTTTTCCGTTATTTTTTGTTCTGACTTTCCCCTTCTCTTCCTCTCCAGCTTTTTGCTTTTAGCCTTTTACTTTTACCTTTTTTTACTTCCATTCCAGTGCCCCTTTTCTCCAGGCATAGGCTAATCCGAGGATCAGGATAACCATGAAAAACAAAATGTTGATCAATCCGTCGATACCTGCGTCCTGTACGGTGACGGCCCAGGGAAATAGAAATACCGCTTCTACATCGAACATCAGGAACAGGATCGCAAACAAATAATAACCGGCTTTGAACTGCATCCACGAACGGCCACGGGTTGGAATACCGCATTCATAAGCTTCTCCCTTTTGCCGGTTATAAGAACGGGGAGATACGATGCGGGCGACGCCAAGGGCAATCCCCACTAAAGCAATAGCCGTAAGAATTACGACAATTAATAAGGTCAAATTCATAACAGAATATGTTTAAAAAATACCTAAAATACTGAACTATCGCCGTCCGTTTCCAGACGACACTTTTTTATTTGAACGAATCGGCGATTTAAATAATAACTTTTTGTAGTGTATAGATGTAGTAGTCGGTGTGATCCGGTCCGGTGAAAACTGCTTGCCGGGGAATGAATTTATTCAAGGGATCTTCTGCCGGTGATTGTATTTTATTATGCCTGGCCTGAGTAAATAACCTGATGAAAGCTTTTTTATCCGGCATTTTTTTTGTGTGTTCTTCCGTAAGGTCACCTGCATTGAAATGCAGGAAAGATACGAGCGAGGCCAGCATATTATCCGCTTGATTAATAATCGTAGTGCAGGACTGGACAGGAAGACATACCTTGGAGGCATCGTTGGCTTTACAGGTCTCTGACAAACAGTTACCTGTTACGAATAATAATATGATCCATTTAATAATTTGCACACTCATTTTTTTGAACGTGCGAATATACGATTTAATTTTTAGGTTTGGGATACAATTTATATTAAAAAAAACTGAATTAATTCGGCAATATTCCTTTACCTTTGCCGGTGATTACTGAGTGGGAGGCCTATCTTCAATCCTCTGTTTAACTAAATCGCTATGGATAAATTACTTTCTCCGATGCAGGATTTACAACAACAATCGGCCATGCTGCAAAAAGAATACGAATATGAAAAAGAGTTGTATCGTCAGCAGACCCGTGAGGCCGGTATTCCGAAGCGAATCCAGCAAGGAGTGTGTTGGTTTCCGGTGAAGCTGGGGGCCGATCGGTATAATTCACTCAACCAGCTGACAGTCGAAGTAACGCGTACAGAGACGGAAGAGACTGAACATAGCTTTGAATACGGATGTCCTGTTTGTTTTTTTAGGATTTCGGCTGATAGGCAGATCCGTTATTTCAACTTTTCTGCCGTGATCAGTTATGTACAGGATAATAAAATGGTAGTTGTACTTCCCGGACCGCAGGTATTGCCGGAATTAGTCGTTACGGGTGAGTTGGGGGTACAGTTGTACTTTGACGATACTTCGTATAAGACGATGTTCGCTGCCCTGCGTGAGGTGGCAGAGGCAAAGGGGAATCGTACGGCTCGTTTGCGGGAGGTATTGCTGGGTAAAGCACCTGCACTTCGGCGGGAGACCGGTCCGGTGCGTTTCCCCTGGCTGAATGCTTCGCAGGAGAAGGCAGTGAATCAGGTGTTGTGTGCAAAAGAGGTGGCTGTCGTACACGGACCTCCTGGAACCGGTAAGACGACGACATTGGTGGAGGCTGTTTATGAAACCCTTCACCGTGAAAATCAGGTGATGGTGTCTGCCCAGAGTAATACGGCGGTGGATTGGATTGCAGAAAAACTGGTCGATCGGGGTATCCCCGTGCTTCGTATCGGAAATCCTACCCGGGTAAACGATAAGATGCTCGCTTTTACTTACGAACGTCGTTTCGAGGCACATAGCGACTATCCGGAATTGTGGCAAATTAGAAAGACTATACGGGAGATGACCGGCCGTTTACGTAAAAGCGGGCGTGAAGACCGGGAGCGTTTGCATAATCAGCTGACTAAATTGCGGGTAAGGGCGACCGGCTTGGAGATACGTATCGATACGGAGTTGTTTACCGAAGCCAGGGTTATCGCCTGTACCTTGGTGGGTGCGGCTAGCCGGGTATTGGAGCGCAAACGCTTTTCTTCTTTGTTTATCGATGAGGCTGCCCAGGCGATCGAAGCGGCTTGTTGGATCGCGATCTCCCGGGCCGACCGGGTGATTCTGGCCGGCGATCATTGCCAGCTACCGCCGACGATCAAATGTATAGAGGCTGCCCGGGGAGGGCTCGGCCGTACTTTGCTGGAGAAGGTGGTGCTGCACAAACCGGAGACCGTGTCTTTGTTGAAAATCCAATACCGGATGCATGAAGATATTATGCGCTTCCCTTCCCGCTGGTTTTATCATGATGAGTTGGAAGCGGCACCGGAAGTGAAATACCGGGGTATCCTCGATTTCGATACGCCTGTCAGCTGGATCGATACTTCAGAACTGGATTTACAGGAAAAAGCAGTGGCAGAAGGAACCGGACGTCTGAATACCGGAGAAGCCGAATTGTTAGTCCGGGAACTGAAAAATTATATGGAACGGATCGGAATCCGGCGTATTTTGGAGGAGCATATCGATTTCGGGGTGATATCACCTTATCGGGCACAAGTCCACTATTTAAGGCATCTGTTGAAAAAAGAGCCGTTCTTTCGTCCTTGCCGTCGCCTGATCACCGTGCATACGGTTGATGGTTTTCAAGGGCAAGAGCGGGATGTGATTATGATCAGTCTGGTCAGGGCCAACGAAAAAGGGCAGATCGGTTTCTTGCGGGATCTGCGGCGTATGAATGTAGCCATTACCCGGGCCCGGATGAAATTACTGATTTTGGGCGAAGCGGTGACGTTGACCAGACATCCTTTTTACCGCGAGTTGTATGAATATATCGGTGGGCTCCGGTGAGATCAGAATAATTCTTGCCGGATATGTTCGATATCTGCTTCGTCGATGGTGTCGATGATGTTATCGAATATCATGTGAAAGCCGAAAATACCTTCAACCATTTCATCGATGGCATGTTGTTTGGGAACATGCTGAAAAACCATTCGGTACATGGCTGCTACGGCTCCTGTCCGGTCGCTGCCATGCCAGCAATGGAAGAGTAGGGGACCTTTCCGGTCGCGGATGATCTGCATGGCAGTGACCAGATCGTCCAGCCTGAGCAATGTGGCCCGGGTGGGGAGGTGATGCAGGATCAGCGAGGTGCCCTGTGCTTCTTTGGTGTCGGTGTGGTAGCAACGGAGATTCAGTATTTCCCGCATACCGAATTTTTCCAATTCCCGGAAGCAAGCTGCGGACGGCTGGTCCGAACGATATACTCCGTCTCCGATCCGGTAGAAGTTTTTCAACCGGCATTTATTACCCAGGGTGATTTTCTCTGTCTTCAGGTCCGGTAGGTGAATGGTGTATGGATACATGGTTGGTTTGGATTTCATTTGTTTTTTTATTGATCAGAATAAATCCGGTCACGATCAGGGCCAAAGCAATCGGATCGTGCCACGAAAATTTCTGTAGTCCCATCAGGATGGAAACAGCAGCACCGGTGACCGGCAGGACGTATTTATAAGCACTTTCTACGAAGGGGGTGATGTAGTTTAGGGCGTAAACACTCAAAAAATAGCCGATCACGGTGGCAACGAAAAGTATATAACAAATTTCGAGCCAGATGTGAAGGGGTGCCTGGGCGGAAAATAAAGGTGATCTGACCAGATCTGACAGCCCGAAAGGTAAGCTGATGATCATCGAAGATAAGCTCATCCATTTCATGACGGTGACCGAATCGAATTTTTGGGTATAAGGTTTGATCAGGATCAGAAAGAAGGAGTAAGAAACCGAAGAGCAGAAAACCAGGACATCGCCTCCGAACGAGTCTTTCACCAGGCTTCCGGTGTGGGGCATAATGGAGGCATAAAGGGCGCCTGCAATACCGAGTAGAATACCGAAGGCTTTGTATTTGGTAAATACGGTATGCAGAAAAATAACCGCCAGGGCAATGACGATGATCGGTTGGGTGGTGCGGATGACAAAAGCATCGATAGGCCCGGTCAGTGAAAGTCCATTGATATAAAACAATAAGTTACCTCCTAAGCCGAGTATACCGCCCAGTATCATCATCCCGATTTCTTTTTTTTGGGGGTGCGGACGATCGGAAGAAGTCGGGAAATAAAGGCCGATTAGCCAGAAAACCAGGGTGCTGGCAGAGCAACGGAGTAACACCAACCCGTTGGGACCGATCCATTCGGGAATGATGACTTTCATAAAATTGGTGTTGAAACTATAAATGAAAGTGGTGGCCAGAATCATCAGATGACCGATATAAGCTTTGGATTTGGGCATATGTTCTTTTTAAGTTACTCAGCGATTCGGTAACTTTTTAAACGTTGGAAACTTTACTTTGTTACAGAACGTTTAATAAGCAATATACGATTTTATAAATGATAAAAATAAAACATATGAAGACAGTGATTGATAGGGCGAATACACGGGGACATGCTGATTACGGCTGGCTGAATACCTGGCATACTTTTAGTTTTGCAGACTATTATAACCCACAGCGGATTCATTTCGGGGCTTTACGGGTGCTGAACGACGATACCGTTACCCCCGGAATGGGGTTCGATACCCATCCCCACAAAAATATGGAAGTGATCTCGATTCCTTTGAAAGGTTACCTGAGGCATGGAGATAGTCTGGAGCACAGTGAGGTGATTAGTCCCGGGGATATTCAGGTGATGAGTACAGGTAGCGGGATTTATCATAGTGAATTCAACGATAGTAAAACTGAAAATCTGGAGTTTTTACAGATTTGGATTATTCCTCGTGTAAATAATACTAAGCCGGTCTATAAAAGCTATGATATCCGCCAGGTAGACATGAAAAATCGTTTTGGCTATATAGTGGCTCCTGATGGCACTGCTCCTGGCGGTATTTTACAGGATGCCTGGTTTGCATTGGGAAAGTTAGAGAAAGGTAAAAAGATCGGGTATCATCTGCACCAGAAGAATACAGGCGTTTATTGTTTTGTCATCGAAGGTGAAATCTGTATCGAAGGTACTGATTTGTCGCGACGTGATGGTATGGGTATCACGGAGACAGACCATTTTCAGGTGGAGGCACGGAGTGAGGCTTATGTGTTGTTGATAGAAGTGGCTATGATTTAGCGTCCATCGAAGACTAAAGTTTGTAAAAATGATTTTCTTGTAAAGAAAAAACTTTATTTTTGAATGAAGAAAATGGAAAACAGGAAAATCATACACATCGATATGGATGCATTTTATGCTTCTGTCGAGCAGCGTGATCATCCCGAATACCGGGGAAAACCTTTGGCCGTAGGACGCCCGGAGGAGCGGGGTGTGGTGGCTGCTGCCAGTTATGAAGCCCGTAAGTTCGGTATTCGTTCGGCAATGTCTTCTATGCAAGCTCTTAAATTGTGTCCTGATTTAATTTTTGTACGGGGACGTATGGAACATTATAAAGCCGTGTCGGAAGAGATCCATCGGATCTTTCATGAATACACGGACCTGATAGAACCTTTAGCTTTGGACGAAGCTTTTTTGGATGTCACCGAAAATAAAAAGAATATTCCTTTAGCCGTAGACATTGCCCGGGCTATTAAAAAAGAGATTCGCGAGAAATTGGGGTTGGTGGCTTCGGCCGGAGTCTCTTATAATAAATTCCTGGCGAAGATTGCTTCGGATTATCGCAAACCGGACGGTCTTTTTGTTATCCATCCCCGTAAAGCAGCTGCTTTTATCGCTCGTTTGCCTATCGAAGTATTTTGGGGGATCGGTAAAGTGACTGCCCATAAAATGCATGCACTGGGGATACATAACGGAGCACAACTCCGCAATTGTTCGTTGGAATTTCTTAACCGGAATTTTGGGAAGGCCGGCCAGTTGTATTACGATTTCTCGCATGGGGTAGATCTTCGTCCTGTGGAGGTGGTCCGGATACGTAAATCGGTTGGGTGTGAGAATACTTTCGAAAAAGATCTGACAACCCATACTGCACTGATTATTGAGCTGTGGCATGTGGCCGATGAATTGATCCGGCGTTTAGGGAAAGCCGGATTCAAAGGACATACGTTGACGCTGAAAATCAAATTCCACGATTTTACACAGAAGACCCGTAGCATCAGTGTAGGACACGAATTGTATACGATGAAAGAAATTCTGCCTTTAGCCAAGCAGTTGTTAGCCGGTTTGCAGCTGACTCATTACCGTATCCGGTTGATGGGACTTACCGTATCTAATCCGGTTTCTTCTCCTGACGATCCGGAACAAGGGATTCCGACCCAGTTGGAAATTAATTTTTAGCCGGTAGCAGTAAGGTAACCGATTTACGCATTTTCAATACGGATGGGAGAATCGTCCGGCCGGTCTGGGACCGGAGTCTTGTGGATCTGCATCGGAAATGCGTTGGTCAGAAGGGGAAAAGGCCGCTTACACTTTGTAGCTATAAGTCAGTCCTTTGTTGGGAGCAGCATATAAGTTAGTGATTTCAAAATTGATATCGCCTCCCTGGATATTGTTTTCTAAACGGATTTCGATACGATGGCGGCACTGAGGTTGGATGGTATATTCCCTGAAATAAACGAGACCGGGATTATGCCGGGTCTTTTTGAGATGGAAGGTCAGATCGGAATTGTTTTTCAGGGTAATAACGATGCTTTTTTCATTTCGTTTTATATCCTCGATATCGATCGATTTTTCGAATAACTCTTTCAGCCATTGTTCTTCGGCGATAACTTTCTCATCCATATATACTGCAGTCCTGCGATGTAATAAAGCTTCACGGATTCCTTCAGCCGAACGTTCCCGGACAAATACGAAGGTCATCGTACGGTGTTGGCCCCGTGCAAAATCGATATCTGTCTGGATGGGTTGATGGATATCCGATGTGCCGATCATGGGCAGTTCCAGGGCGTCGCAGTCGTTTAGAAAAATGGCATTGAAATGTCCGGGAGCCATCGGGCGGGTAATTTCGCTTCCTCTGATTAAAATTACCTGGTTATTCCGGGCTGTTTTCTCTGCAATTTCATAGGATCGGTTGTGTGAAGCAATAATATCCTGGCGGTGGGGACGGTACTCCAGATGTTCGGTCAGGGCGATCGCATCCAACCCCTCCCGGTAAGCTTCGTCGACACGTACCGTCGGCCAGACCAAACCATCGGAAAATACTGTATGTATATGGAAATCACATTTCAATGTCCGGTATCCTTCCGGATCGGGTACACGAATTTCATTTCTGACTTGAGCTTTACCCCAAAAAGCAAAACAGAGAATTAACACACCGATAATACTACTTTTTTTCATAATAGAGTTATTTAATCATTTATCCGGTTTCAAAAGTAAATCCTGGAAATGACAGAGTGGTTGCCAAAAAGTGAAGAAAATAATAAGTAAGGCAGTTATATACATATTTACACTTATAAGCGTACAGTTAGGATAAACATGTATATAAACACCATAAGTAAATATTAGCTTGGTGGTCAATGATATGGGAGAATAAGTAGAGTTTTCACAGATTATTCATTGTATTTTTGTGTTTAAAATTTTGCAGCGAATAGAAAATGTCCTATATTTGTACCCGCAAAACAAAAGAGAGTTCTTTAAAACAAGGGCAGTTACCAGAGTGGCCAAATGGGGCTGACTGTAACTCAGCTGGCGTAGCCTTCGGTGGTTCGAATCCATCACTGCCCACAGATTTTAAATTGCGACTGTTTCTGACAGTCGTCGATTAGAAAAAGCTTTTATCGTCAGAAGTTTGATTTTGTAAGGTAAAAACTTTTTTAATCAGTAAGAAAGACAATGTCTTTCGTAATTTAAGGTTTGTTTATGCCTCCCATTACGGATCGAAAAAGCATAGTGAGTCCGGCTTGTGTGAGGAACAATACATTTGCGGAAATAGCTCAGTCGATAGAGCACTAGCCTTCCAAGCTGGGGGTCGCGGGTTTGAGTCCCGTTTTCCGCTCTCATTTTAAAGCACTTACAAGCGTAGGTGCTTTTTTGTTTTAAGCGGTTTTAATGGTTTTTATCCCCCTCATGTAAGCAGAGATGTAAGCAAAAATCGCAACATAAATTACTATGAATGCGACAGTTAGCGTGATTTGTTACAAATCAAGACCTCAAAAAAATGGAGAATACCCTTTAACCCTCAGAATTACTAAAAACGGGCAAAGAAAATATCAATATCTAGGCATATCCGTGGAACTCAAACACTGGGACTTTCAAAAGAACAGACCAAAACCGAATTGTCCAAATAAAGAGTTAATCAACAAAATTATTCTGGAGAAAGAAAAAGAATACCAAGAGAAAATTTTAGAATTTAATTCGGAACAAAAAGAGTACACTGCGGCATCTCTGGTGGAAAACAAGCAAAAGAAGTTACAACTAAAAACTGTAAAAGAATTTTACGAACAACTCATCAAGGAATTTGAAGAAACGAATAAAGTCGGGAACAGGCTTATTTACAAAACATCCTTCAACTCTTTAAAAGCCTTCACGAGGAGCGATTTAAATTTCTATTTCAGTGATATTAATACAGACTGGTTGTACAATTACGAGAAATGGCAGAGGCGTAAAGGGAACAAAGAAACTACTATCAGTTTACAATTCCGAACTTTAAGAAGTGCTTACAACAAAGCCATTGAAGAAAAAGCGGCAACCAAGAAAAATTACCCGTTTGATGATTACAAGGTCGGTAAATTTAAAACTAAAACTAAGAAGAGGGCTATATCTAAAGATGAAGTGATGCAAGTTATCACCACGGAAACCATAAATGCCACTCCCCCAAGAATACTTGCGAGAGATATATTCACTTTTTCTTACCTGTGTGGTGGAATCCCTTTTGTTGATATATCTAATTTAACCATGAAAAACATACAACGTGGAAGAATTTTATATACCCGCCAGAAAACACATGGAGATATAAACATCAAACTATGTGATCAGGCTAAAGAGATTATTAAAAAATATGCCTTCCACCAGAAAACTGCAAATTACCTCTTCCCCATTTTGAATGCTAATATTCATAAAACGGAACTACAAAAACAGAACAGGAGGCATAAAGTTTTAGCACAGGTCAACAACGAGCTGAAAGAACTTGCTACCGAACTGGAGATTGAATCAAAACTCACAACTTACGTGGCAAGGCATTCATTTGCGAGTGTTTTAAAAAAATCGGGTGTTAGTGTTGCCTTGATTAGCGAGGCTCTGGGGCATACAGATTTAAAAACAACTCAAATTTATCTAGATTCATTCGAGAATACACAAATTGATGCTGCAATGCAAAATTTATTATGAATATCATAGCCTCTTATCTTCGGATTTGAGGCTATTTTTTTACTTTTGAAAAAAAATAAAATAACCCATGCCACAAGAAGAAGAAAAAACAACAAGACAAGTTTCGCTCAAAAACCTCGAACCAATTTATCGAAAATTCGTGGAATGCTTCGATTTCAATGTAGCAGACCTTGTAAACGCCATGACGAGAAGCATTGATGTTTTTTATCCAGAAAGCATTGAAGAAAAACGAGTATACAGTAATCCTGAAAATCGTGATGATTACATTATCGAACAACGTTATCCCAAACTTGAAGACTTCTTCTTTCAAGAAAATAAACACATTACTTTAAGTTTCCCTTCTTGTGAGGCACTTGAAAAAGTAAACAACTTTTTGACAAAACACGAGTTCGACCCTGTTACCGAAACCGCTTTATGGGTGATGTTTTATATCTATGGAGAATGCGAGAGAACACCAGAATTAACATACCCTTTTGATTGGAATTATGAAAATATTGACTGGAACTACTACAACTATAAAACCAAGATTGAACCCGATTTTCTGAGATTATACCATTTCATCAAACGCCTCGAAAGGGAAAAGGAGAAAATGAAAAAAGAAGAAGAGAAAAGAATGTTGTTACAACAACAAAAAGATAAAAACACGAAAGAAGAGGCTGAAGAACAACAAGAGCAAAACGAAACGATCAGAATTACTTTTAATAAAACTAGCATCAAACTCGATAACCACTCGAACTGGTTCTGGATTCATTTAAAAGAATACCTTGAAAATCATCTTGAAAAAGAAGCTAAAAAGAACATAACAGAAAAACTAAAAAATTTAAAAGGCAAAGTAGGAGCAAAAGAGGATCGAGATACAAATAGAATTATTTACCAGTTATACACGTTCTTGAAAGATCACCCGAAATTCAAAAGCGGGAAACGAATAAGTAACTCCATTTGCGAGTTCATCATAGAAGCCCTTGAGGTCATACCCCGTCCAGAACCTTTTCCGGAATTCTATATCCCCGTGTCGACAGAAACGATGCGCACGAGAATCTTCGATCTAACAAAAGAAGACGGAAAAGGAAAAAGCATAAGGAGCAAAAGAAACGAGAATCTAAACTCCCGAAACATCAAAATATCAACAGATTTCATGCAAGGAAGTTACTAGTAAACCATAGCATTTCACCTTAAATTCTTGAACAAATACTTCAAGTCCAAACTCTTACAACATAGATTATTATTACATAGATTATTTCAATTAGCTACGCTTGAAAAATCTACGTAAAATATTGAGAATCTTTGACTTACATTTCATACTTTTGTCCTGTCAACGGATAGAGTCGTTGAAATTATATTGATAACAAAAAAACAAAAGCTATGAAAAAAAGCATATTAAACGAGTTAAAGGCATCACTCCATAAAATGCCCGTCGAGATTTGCACTAAAGAAGCAACAGCAGGTGGTTACTTCGTGAAAACGGAGAGAAAAGAAATGATTATCGCCAAAATTGCGAACCTGACTAGTTTACCGAAGAAAGACAAACTGGCACAGGAGGTCTTAACAGAGGAATTTCTCGAAAAAGATGATCCAAAACATTTTTGTAAAGCGAAGTTGTTTTACTCGGAAGGAATCGAATTAATCGATCTCAACGGGAATCCAATCCCGAAAGACACGCCAGACGTGCTAGTCATGGTCGGATCGATCAAGGAGCAAAGAATTATCAAAGCAATCCACGCTCAAAATCTCACCTCCATCGCCAAAGGAGATGAACAAGAGATTATTACAAACGTGGTAATAAAAGAATTTACCTCCGTGAAGGAATGCGCTCGATACATGGGCGTAAATAACCTCCTAGACCGCACTATGAAAGCAAGCGAGAAGGTTACACTAGCTAGCAAGCAAAATGAGGTAATTGAAGAAATTACAAAAATAAGTGAAAACGAAGAAGTGAGTACTAACACGGTAATCAAGACTTGTTCCGGGGGCTACACGATCACGACAGGTCAATGGAATGATCTCGTGAGAGGAAAACAAATCGAATTACCGGAAATCGACCTTGAAACGGGGAAGAAAATCATATCCCGGATGAAGGAACTTTGCAACAAAGAAAAAGGGAGAATGAACAAATTTTGTAACATATTTTATCGAACAAGTAACACAAAATTCGAGGAAACGCTCTCGCTTGACGAAAGGCAGCAAACCACGTTAAACATACTCGGTAAGCTATCACCTACCGACTTAACTGATGAACCAGAAACGAATGATATAAAAACACTCGTTGAAATGGCGTGGGAGGAAATAACCAATCCAGCACGACAAGAATAGTCATATATCTACCTAAAACACACGGTTTTCTGTAAAAATAATGATGCTTTCCAGTGGAAAGTAAAGGGCCCTTTTACGTCATATTTTTCGGAAAGAAGTGTAACGTTCTTTGAAATATTGAGAAAAATCAAGTAACAAAATACTTGACGGGGAGATTAGAATCACTGAAATACGGTGGTTAGTGATAAACAATGCCACCACCTTCTAAAGTGGTGGTTATTTCTAAATAATTTATATTATCTATCTTATGAATAAACATTTAAAAGAACTATACAGTCCTTCTATTGACGGTATAGAATTACCTCTAGTGAAGACAAAAATATTCTCGCTAGAAGAGAAAAAAGCAGAAATGGAATCATTGCTAACAGGAAACAAGCCGTTAGCAATATCTCTCGGTTTAAGTCGAGGACAACTTAAACTAGAGTGGAACGTGTGCGATTTAAAAGCGTACTTCCACACTATCGTGAACAAATCGCTTTTAAAAGCCATTTGCGACAAATTGCAGGGAGAGGAAGTAAATACAAAAGAGTTGAGCTTCCAAGAAGATGAATATTCAGATTCCGCAACCCGATGCGTGGAATACCTTCAACGAAGATTGAAGATTTCTAAAATCGAGTATGTAGAAATCCAACCGTTCCCGTTATTCCTCACGGAATTTAATTACGGGAAACGAGGCTTCTTACACCTTGTATGCAAGTGCGAGGAATGTGCTGGAAGTAGATACATTAGATAAAACTTGCGAATTAATACCACCACCAACTTTTTCAAGGTGGTGGTAATTTCACTCGACAACAAATTTAACAAGCTAGGCATACTCTAAACTTGATAAAATGATAAACGGACTCACGACAACCACACGAAAAGGAATTGGAATAGTCTTCAATCTATTTGTTAATAAATATAAATTTCCACCATCACTTCACTTGGAAATGTTGTGTAGAATATATACCTTTGTAACATAATAATAAAGATAATAACATCCATACAGATAACGTTTTACAGGGCATTTTTTCGATTTTCTCTTTAAAACATACCACCTAGATAGCTTATATCAAAACAGGCAAGCCTCATTACAAGAGGTTAAAAAGTAATTAAAAAAACTCATGAAAAATGATGTTTACCTTCAACACTTTGACCTGTTTTATATAGTAAATAATATACATCGAAGTGTTGAAGGAGAATTGTTCATTAACTTAAAATTATTTTTCATGCAATGTAAAGAGATTACATTCAAGGAAAGATTATCGGAAACAGGGTTTCTTGATGAACTGGACTTTAGCCAAGAATTTAAACTCTATGTAGATTGTCCCACGAGCGGTGGAAAATCATATTACATTCTCAATTATTTAAAAGAGAGGGAGATAAAAGCTGTTTTTGTGGTTGATACCATCAATCTAGCGAAACAATTATCAGCACAATACCAGATACCTTATTACACGGCTGAACACAGGGAAGATATTGATGCGAATTTAATTATCACTATACAACACCATATCCCGAAATTCGAGAGCAGGGAAACGGTGATTATCGATGAAGCGCACACCTTAATAACGGAATACAACTGGAAAAGGGAGACGATTGAAGAGGTGATGACCTCTCTTGAATATTACAAGAGAATCATATTCTTATCCGGTACTCCATTGATAAGCGATGATAGCATATTCAAGGGGATGAAGTTGATTAAAGCGAGAAAAGAGCAACCAGACCAAAGAGTGCTAGCATTTGTGGAATATGAAAATTTAGCCGGTGGGGTTATTGATTTATGCTTGCACGCAAAAGCGATTAACAAGATTCCCGTTGTTTCACTACTTGATAAATCCTCTTTATTACCCAAAGTCGTGAAAGAGTTGAAGAAAAGATGTTTCAACCGGATTGCGGAGATTAATTCAGAGACGAAGGTCATCAAGAGTAAAAAGAACGGCAAAGAAGAAGAAGATAACCTAGTTGTTAATAACTTGAATGAAGGAGATAAAACGGATTACCTTTCACAACTGATTAACGATTGCAGGATTGATGCGGATGTGATACTAACCACTTACACCCAAGGATATTCACTACTGGGACAAGATTATCTTTTAATCATCGCATTGGGTAAAAACCAGCACTCTTACGTGAATATAGTGCAGATGATGAATAGATTCAGGGAAGACACGAACGCTCCTTCTTTCATTCTAACAAACGCTGAATACATCAAAGAAGGAGATAAAGGGATATATAACTTTCCAGAGGTTTTCGATTATCTAAAAGAAGAGATAACAGGAAAAACAAGAAAAAGGATTGAAGAACTTAATCGGGTAGCTAAAAGTACAAGAGCTCTAAAAAGACAATTAAAACTACTTGCCAATAAATATGATCATTACATTAATGTTACAAGAGAAGTTAATCACCAGAGTATAGCGTTTAAAGCGTTTCAATCAATAAACCATGCGATGCACGAGCAACTATACAAGATGTCGAAAATACTCCAGCACTACAATATTGAATTAATGCAATTATCATATTTAAGCACAACAAAAATTGAAAAAGGAGAGAAACCAAAAGAGGATACAGAAATGAAAAAGAAAGAAATAATGGAAGAGATTGATTTGTTTTACAAGTCAAAAGAGCCGATGAAGGGCTTTACATGCATGGGGAAAGAAATCATGCCCCTAGTTGATAAAACAGATAAAAGTAGTACACGATACAAGATAGAGGAAACTTATAACGAGTTATCATCTTTAGGACTAACGGATGAAGAGATTAGAGATATACAAGAAAAGAATTTACACGCTCCCAAGAAAATGAGCCAAGTCATGAAGGCGATGAAAATTCGATACAGCACAGACCCGATATTCGTCACTTACAGGGCTTTACTACTCTCTGAATTTAAAATCGGTGAAAATTTAACAGGAGCGGAAATAACTGAAAGGATGAATAAAGTCCTAGAGAAGAACAAGATGACGAAACAAGGTCATAACAATGCCATACAGCTTTTTAGATTATTGTTTGATACAAAAGAGAACGTGAACAAGGAAAGACGCTACGAGATAATCAAAACCTTCTAAACGTCAAAATAATCACGAAGACGATTTTCAGCCAACCCACCACTGGCTGAAATTTCGGTAAAAAAACAAGATTTTTTATATTTCTTGTTTTTCACCTTTATAGTCGATTAGATAAAACAAATTATTCGGTAAAGAATACTTCCACTAGATAATCATTAGCCAAGTCACGGGAAAAACACCACTGGCTATATTTCATTCTTAGAAGGTAAAACAAATTTTACCGTTAGATCAGATAAGAAAAACCCAACACGCTGGGTAAAATAAAGGAATTAACAACTTATTAAAATTTATCAACGATGACAAAAGACACTCGAAAAGAAGGCTACACAGAACTTATTCCCTCTAAAGTTACTGAAATCTATCATAGAGAGATGGAATTTATTAATAAAGATTTAGAGGATGAATCTAACAAGTTATGCAAGCGATTTTTAAAACTTGTGGAGGAAGGGAAACTAGATGGACTTATCTCTTACTTGAAGAGGTTAGATAGATAAATAACGATACCAAGGACAGGGTTTGATTGAAGGATATAACTTTCATCAAATCCTGTCCTTTTTTTATGTGCTATATAATAGCAAGAAACAAATCAATTATTTTTTATAACAAATCATGGATAAATCCACACCAACTCAATCGATGCCGAACTTGATAATTTTATAAAAAGAAGAAGGATATAAAAAAATAACGAAGTGAATCACCATTCCCCCTCAACACTTTGGACTATTATTATATAGTATATATATTTTACCGTAGTGTTGAAGGGGAATTATCATTTAAAAGGCTACTTTATATAAAATCCCCCCCCTGTGTAAAAAAATTTAGTGCTAATCGAACGTTTGGATTATTTACTCTCTAACGCCCCCTAGCTTCCATTTGAGAAATCGAAAAGATGGAGGGATTAAAGTGAAAGTTCTCCACTTTTTTCATTTCTATTTAAATCAATGTCTTATCAATTAAATTTATCACCAATGAAAGAAGAATATTTATCACCAGAAATTAAAACTGGAATAGAACCGAATCTAGATTTCGATGATTTAACAAGATTATCGGAGGTAGAGATTAGATACAAGCTGAAAGTGCAGCCAAAAGACAGACCAAAGGTAACGATGGCGATGGAGGCATATAAATTAATCAGACCCTTTTTCGATGGTTGTTTACATCACCATGAAGAGGCATGGATCATGTTGTTAAATAGAAATTTAAAGGTGTTGGGTGTTGCAAGGCTCAGTGTAGGTAATCAAGAGAACACTATCATTGACCCAAGGACCGTTTTACAGTTAATGCTAAAGACTAACTCCACCTGTTCAATCATCTTTCATAACCACCCAAGCCAGAATTTAGCTTTCAGTCCGGAGGATTTAAAAGTAACAAGAAACATCATGGAGGCTTGCAGGTTGTTAAACATGAATTGTCTGGATCATGTTATAGTCGGTGAGGAAAGTTACTCCAGTTATTCGGAGGGAGGTTACTAACGTGAGTGATTATATAACATACTGAACTTTCGCAAGTGAATATATATCAACTTGCTTGTTTATAAATATACATAT